>Ga0351968_1012_pt1 | contig 42157 bp, 33 predicted proteins | sample BONcelHFGM3001D5_FD_206755 | JGI IMG/M metagenome (GOLD analysis project Ga0351968, IMG submission 206755) | Enriched cells from coal bed in the Powder River Basin, Montana, United States - BONCAT cells FGM rep1 HSBNCT.FGM.300.1.D5 ...
AGGCTTCTCCAAGGATAGATGAAACAAGGTTGTAATATGCCAGTGCTTGTTCGGGCTCTGAAATTCCCCCTGATGGTTTGATTCCCCGCTTCAGTCCGGTATTTTCGTGAAATGTGCGGATCCTCTCCAGCATAACCGTTATACCCTCCTCCGTAGCTCCTTCGGGAATCTTGCCGGTAGATGTCTTGATAAAATCGGCACCAGCCTTCAGAGCCAGATCAGAGGCTTCAGCAATTAACCCGGGGCTGCCAAGCTCTCCTGTTTCAAGGATTACCTTCAGTGTTTGCTCCTGGCAATACTCCCTGATAACTGCGATCTCGTCATACACTTGTTGATGGTTGCCTGAAATAAAGGCTCCCCTCGAAAAAACGATGTCGATCTCATCGGCACCCTGATCGATCGCAAAAGAGACCTCTTCAAGTTTTGCCTGGATCGGAGATTGTCCGTGCGGGAACCCGCCTGCAACCGTGGCAACAAAAATTCCAGTTCCTGAGAGCTCACGGTGTGCTGTTTTTACAAAAGGTGAAAAAACACAAACCGCTGCGGGAACCGGGAGACCTTGCTCTCCAAAATGTATCGCCTTAAGGCAAAGAGAGATGGTGGATTGATCGTTATCTGTACCATCCAAACTCGTAAAATCAATGAGTGCAAGAATCCTCGAATAGATATCCCATTGATCTGTTGCTGTCATGGATCAGAATGTGAAACTCAGGCCCAGGCTGGGCAGGATCGGGAGCTGGTATACAACCGTGTTGGTGATTCGGTCAACATAAAAGACGTTCTTTTCATTGAGAAGGTTCGTAACACTGGCATCAATCTCGAGTTTCATCTTTTTTCCGAAATAGAAGGACTTTTTAACATCGAGGTCAAGACGGCTGTAATAAGTAAGGCGGTGTGAATTGTAATCGCCATACAGAATCCCAAGCGATCCGTTTGTAATGGTAATTGGAGTCCCGATATTATTGAAGAATAACTCTTCGTAATAACCCTGGGTAGGTGTAAACGGGAATCCCGAACCGTAATTATATCTTACGTTGACCTCCCAGCCTTTTTTCTTCCCGAATGCATAGGTTCCCATCAGGTTCAGATTGTGGCGCCTGTCGTAGGGTGGTACGTAGGTGGAAACACCGTCGAAACGGTGAATATATCCAAGTGAGTATGTTCCCCAGAAATGAAAATTGTGAAGGTCATATTTAACCGAAATATCAACCCCTTCAGCATCTCCCGTTTCTACGATAAAGTCCTTTTTAAGGTAATCGGGCTGGTTGGCGTTTGCTTCGTTATCTTCGTATAATTTGTTGCGGTTCAGGTTGGTTAACTGAGGATAGTACTTATAGTACCCCTCGATATTGATGCTAAGCGTGTTGGTAATATCCCATTCAAAACCCAGGATTGCATGCCATGCCTGCTGAAGTTTGTTTTTAATCTCTTTCCCATTGAATGTCTTCGGCAGATTCTCGGGGCCGGTAAGGAAGCCATAAAAGAGGTTCACCACGTCGAGATCGTTCGTTGTGCTGATCAGGTTCTGGGTATAATAGCCCCCTGCTGCTTTGAGCCTGAAGTTCTCTGTGACATTATATTTTACTGCCAGTCGGGGTTCAGGAGAGAACGTGGAGAGGGATGCATAATATTGTCCCCGAATACCAGGTTCAATAATAAACTTTCCGATATTCCACTTGTATTTCACATAGATGTCGATCTCGGTTGAATTTTGCGTGATATCAATTTTTCGGTTGAGGGAGTTGTAGAAATCGAACACGGTTTTGTAGCCTGAGAGCTCAAGCCCATATTTCAGGGCATTCTTCCCAAAAAAGTAAGTAAAATGCAGTCCGCCGTTAAACCCTGATATACTGGAGGAACGCGGCGACTTGTTGGGTTCATCCATATTCACCTGGTAGAATGAATAGGCAAAATTCCCTTCCATCAATACGGCAGATTTGCCCGGGGTGACGATGAAGTTGCCACCACCTCCATAGGAATCCCAGTTATAGTTGACGGGGACTTCTGTAAGCACCGAATTATCAAAGTTATAGCCTTGGAGCGTGGCCCTGTCGGTGAAGTCGAATCCAAATAAATTGACTTTACTTCCATTGGATGCGTTAATGGAGATCTTGCCATAGATATCCAGATAGCTGTAAGGAAGATCCTGGTCGAGGTAGGAGTAGAAAATCTTTGAACTCTCGTTCAGGTATGAATTCTTCACAGATAGGATGAAAGAAGCACTGGCAGAGTTTTCATCCTTTTGGCGTACGATTGGTCCTTCGATCAGGGCTTTTGCGCCAAATGTGCTGACGTCAATCTTCCCGCCAAATCGATTTTTATTTCCGTCGCGTGTTGAAATATCCATGATAGAGGAGATTCTCCCTCCGTGTTCGGCATTGAACCCACCTGTGTAGACATCAACATTTTTCAGGATATCCACATCAAATACGGAGAAGAGTCCAATAGAATGAAACGGGTTGTAGATAATCATTCCATCATAAAGCACTTTATTTTGCACGGGGGGGCCTCCACGGATGTAAAGTTGACCTCCCTGGTCTCCTGAAAAAATTACCCCGGGTAATACTGCAAGGTACTGGGCCAGGTCGGGTTGGCCACCCATGGACGGGATCTTTTGAATCTCTTTCGGGGTCACCTTAATGATTGACGTTTGTGTTTCGCTTTGCTTATCCTGCCGGGAGGCAGAAATATTGACCTCTCCAAGGGTAACTGTTCTGGATTTAAGGTAAAGTTTTTGTGTAATCAGTTCATCGGCCTTAATCGTCAGTGGAATCTGTAAAGAGTCAAAACCAATGTAGGTGACCATCAGGATATATTCTCCCGGAGGTATCCGTGTGATGGCGAAGTATCCGTTTTCATCGGTTGGCACACCCATAGATGTTTTAGAGAAATAGACATTGGTAAAGATTACAGGTTCTCCAGTCTCTTCTTCATAAACAAATCCGCGCACAGTTCCGAATTGAGCCATCAGCGGAGAAGCGAAAATCAGCAGGAATAAACCAAGGGTAGTAAGGGAAAGAAGGGAGCGGAAAGACTTCATATCGAGCGTGTAAGATCGGAATTAGTAAGGACGGAACAAAAATAGATAAATTCATTCAGTTAAAAAAGAAATGCCTGAAATTGAGCAACCATTGGGTGAGAAGGATCTTCATTAAGAATCGTCAGGTAGCATCCCAGCGCAGATAATTTCCATCCCTGGTGAATTCCGTTTGGTTTGATGATAAATACTCTCCTGAAGTGCTGGCGTGTAGGAATTGAGAGCGCGATGCAAGTCTTGAAGGCGCGTTCAATCGCATTGTCTAGAAGGTGTTCATCGTCCATCTCTAATCTCTCCAGCAGGTCACAGGAAAAGTATCTGAGGTCGGACGCATCCATGGCTTCCATGAACTCCAGGATCGCGCGGGAAGGCTGATCCATATCATACGGTATCAGGTGGTTACTGGTTGTCATGATACAGGTCTTAGATTGGCCAGTTTTTGGAAGAGAGACAACTCTTCTTCATTCAACTGTTGGGGGATATCAATCACGATTCTGGCATACAGATCCCCGAACTCTTGCTTCTTCCCGAAATGCGGCATGCCCAGGCCTTTCAGACGCAAGACTTTCCCATTCTGACTGCCTTTTGGGATCGTGATATGAACCGTTCCTTTGAGTGTTGCGACAGCTATTTTTCCCCCCAGCAAAGCGGAATATAAAGGAACATGCACATCGCAATGCAGGTCGTCGCCTTTACGCTCAAATGTTGAATCAGGTTTGATGGTAACTTTCATATACAGATGCCCTGGTTCTTGCCCACCGCTCCCTTTTCCTCCTTTTCCCTTGATGCGCAAGGTCTGTCCATCTTTTACACCAGGTGGGATTGTCGCTTTGATCGACTCCCCGTCGAGTGTCAGCATAGCCTCGGTGCCATGGTAGGCATCGGCCAGCGAAATTGTAAGATCAGCCTGGAAATCCTGCCCTTTCCGCGGAATATTTCTGGCATTGGTATAGCCGCCTCCCCCATAGCCCCCACTGAAAAACGTGTTGAAGAAATCGGAAAAATCACTCCCTTCAAAGCCTGAGGTAGACTGCTGCTGAGAACGCTGCCGCCTTCCGCCTTGTTGCTGCGCCCATTGGGCATAGTCGAATCCGCCTTCGGCACCACCCGCCTGCTCATGTTGTTTCCAGTTCACCCCGAGTTGGTCATATTTCTTACGTTTCTCGGGATCCTTCAACACTTCATATGCCTCACCAATCTCTTTGAACCTCTCTTCCGCCTCCTTATTGCCCTGGTTCTTATCAGGATGGAACTTCACAGCAAGCTTTCGGTAGCTTTTTTTGATCTCATCCTGGGTAGCAGTTTTAGAGATGCCAAGTATTTTATAATAGTCTTTGTAATCCATCGTGTGATTCACCAAAAGATCAGGGGATTCAAAGATACGAAAAGCGGTAAAAATTTCAACAAGAGTTGCGTAATTTCTAAAATGTGTGTAGGTTTGTCTTGCTTTACCAAGATTCTATTCTATGCAGAAATTATTGTTGTTAGGGGATGAAGCGATCGCTCAGGGAGCGCTTGATGCAGGCCTCTCTGGCATATATGCCTACCCCGGAACTCCCTCCACTGAAATTACCGAATTTGTTCAAAAATCTAAATATGCCCACGAGCAGGGGATTCATTCCCAATGGTCGACCAATGAGAAGACAGCCATGGAAACTGCCCTTGGGATGTCCTATGCAGGAAAGAGGGCCATGGTATGCATGAAACACGTGGGCCTTAATGTTGCTGCAGATCCGTTTATCAATTCTGCCATCACAGGTGCAAATGGGGGGTTGATTGTTGTTTCGGCCGACGATCCTTCCATGCACTCTTCTCAGAATGAACAGGATTCCCGGTTTTTTGGAAAATTTGCCCTGATGCCGATATTGGAGCCCTCTAACCAGCAAGAGGCTTATGACATGGTGCATTATGGGTTCGACCTCTCCGAAAAATACCTGGTACCAATATTGATGCGTATCACAACACGGATGGCTCATTCACGTGCCGGAGTGGTGAGAAGAGAGGTGAGGAAGCAAAACGAAGCGCACCTCCCTTCCGACCTTCGGCAGTTTGTGCTTTTACCTGCCATCGCACGCAGGCGGTACAAACATCTCTTAAGCAATCATATTCATTTTATTACGGAATCAGAAGAGTCACCCTTCAATCAATACATTGATGGCCATGATAAATCGATGGGCATTATCGTGTGCGGGTTGGCATATAATTACCTGATGGAGAACTATCCCGACGGGGAAGTTCCGTTCCCGGTGCTAAAGATTGGTCAGTACCCTCTTCCGAAGAAAATGATCGCAAGGCTCGTTGATGCGTGTGATGAGATTCTTGTTGTGGAGGATGGGTATCCAATGGTAGAGGAGTTGCTGAAGGGCTATTTAGGTATCGGCATCCGTGTAAGAGGTCGGCTTGATGGAACCATCCCGCGTGATGGCGAGCTCAATCCCAACATATTGGCTTCAGCCCTTGGTTTGGAAGATACTTTTGGATTGCCGATTCCTTCCCTGGTTGTCGGGCGCCCACCCATGCTTTGTTCAGGTTGCCCGCACATCGATTCTTATGGAGCTCTCAATGAGGCTCTCTCGACGCTGGCCAAAGGCAGGGTCTTTTCTGATATTGGATGTTATACACTTGGCGCACTTTACCCCTATGAAGCCATCAACTCCTGTGTAGATATGGGGGCCTCCATCACGATGGCCAAAGGTGCTGCCGATGCAGGTTTGGTTCCTGCTGTCGCTGTGATTGGGGATTCCACATTTACCCACTCCGGCATGACCGGTTTACTGGATGCTGTGATAGAAAATTCAGCCATCACAGTACTCATCCTCGACAACGCCACAACAGCAATGACAGGAGGGCAGGCATCTGCTGCCATGGGAAGAATTGAAGATATCTGTAAAGGATTGGGTGTTGAAGAGGAGCATATCCGTGTAATCCGCCCCCTGAAGAAGAATCATGATGAATTTGTTAAGATACTGGAAGAGGAGCTTGCCTATCAGGGCGTTTCGGTAATCATTCCACGACGCGAATGCATCGTTGCGATTGATAAACGGATGAGAGATAAATTCAAGAACAAAAAAACCGCGACCGCATGAAAAAAGATATCATCCTGGCAGGTGTTGGTGGACAAGGGATTCTCTCGATTGCTGCTATAATTGGGTATACTGCGCTTGAGCAGGGGATGTTCCTGAAGCAGTCGGAAGTTCATGGCATGAGTCAACGGGGGGGCGATGTGATGTCGAACCTGAGGATTTCCCATAGCGAAATCGCTTCCGATTTGATCCCCTTTGGGAAAGCAGATATTATCATTGCTGTAGAGCCGCTCGAATCACTTCGTTATCTTCCCTACCTTTCCAGGGAGGGATGGCTGATCTCCAGTTCAATACCTTTTAATAACATTGCCAACTACCCCGACCTAGAAGATGTCCTTGATGCTGTGCGGGCGATCCCCCATCACCTTCTTCTCGATGCCGATACAATGGCGAAGGAGGCAGGATCGGTAAAGGCTGCTAATATTGTAATCCTCGGTGCTTCCGCTCCATTCCTGGGAATGGATTTCGAATTTCTGGAAAATGCAATCCGTGTTATTTTCGGAAAAAAAGGAGAACGGGTTGTTGATTTGAACCTGCAAGCATTAAAAGCAGGGAAAGAGTTTGCCGATCTCCATCTTCACAAATAGGCTGCCATTAGCTTTACTTCCTTTTACATTAACAATTCTTTAACGATCTAGTATGAGGTTTTTGCAGCAAAAGACATCTCGGTATACAGAGCCTCGGAAGGTCGAGGAGATGGGGCTTTACCCCTTTTTCCGGGTGATCGATTCAGAACAGGAGACCGTGGTTTCAATGAACGGGAAAAAGGTTCTGATGTTTGGCTCCAACAGTTACCTGGGATTGACTACTCACCCCCTCATTAAAGAGGCCTCCATCGCCGCAATCAGGAAATATGGTTCGGGATGTGCCGGCTCAAGGTTTTTAAATGGCACCCTGGATATTCATATCGAGCTTGAACACCGCCTTGCTGAATTCGTTGGGAAAGAGGCATCGTTGGTATACAGTACCGGATTTCAGGTAAATATCGGGGTGATACCCGCTGTGGCCAACCGGAATGATTACATCCTTATTGATGAGCTGAACCACGCATCCATCATTGAAGCTACCCGGCTCTCCTTTGCCAGGGTGCTGAAATTCCGTCATAACAACATGGAGTCGCTCGAGAAAATGCTGAAACAATGTAAGTCTGACAGGATCAAGCTGATTGTTGTGGATGGCGTATTCAGCATGGACGGGGATATTGCAAACTTGCCAGAGATTGTTCGGCTCGCAGAGCTATACAATGCCACCGTAATGGTTGATGATGCACATGCACTGGGAATCCTTGGCCCGCAAGGCGCGGGGACTGCCGCTCATTTTGGACTTACCGGCCAGGTTGATCTTATCATGGGAACCTTTTCCAAGTCGCTTGCCTCTATCGGTGGTTTTATTGCCAGCGATCACGATACCATCAGCTATATCAAGCACCACTCCCGCTCGTTGATATTTTCGGCCAGCATTACTCCTGCTTCTGCTGCCAGTGTGCTGGCTGCCCTGGATATCATCAGGCAGGAGCCCGAACGGATTGAGAATTTATGGTCTTTAACCCATTATACCATTGATCGCTTCAGGGAACTTGGGTTTGACATCGGCCATACCGTTACGCCGATTATTCCTGTTTTGGTAAGGGATACCATGAAAACACTGATATTTACCCGGATGCTCCAGGATGACGGGATCTTTGTCAACCCTGTAATTGCTCCCGCAGTGAATAAAAACGCTGCCATGATCCGCTTTTCACTGATGGCAACGCATACGAAAGAGCAGGTCGACAAGGCGTTAGACTCGTTTTACCGTCTTGGTAAAAAGCTGGAGATCATTCCCTAACCTTAAATAGGCAGGCCATGGAATTGGAGATAAAACTGGTTAAAACCCATCGGGAACTGAACAGGTTCATCGATTTTCAGTTCCAATTGTATAAAGGAAACCCATATTGGTGTCCACCTTTGCGGATGGATGAGATCAGGACACTCCGTAAGGATAAAAACCCTGCATTTGCCCATTGCGAGGCCGAATACTGGATCGCATACAGGGGATATAAGCCTGTTGGGCGGATAGCCGGCTTGATCAATCACAAGGCAAACCAACGATGGGGAGAGAATCTGGTACGTTTTGGATGGATCGATTTTATTGACGATCAAGAGGTTTCCGGCCTGCTTATTGCAACGGTAGAGAAGTGGGGAAAAGGGAAAGGGATGGTTGGTATTCATGGCCCCTTAGGATTTTCCGATATGGATAATGAAGGGATGTTGATTGAAGGATTTGACCAGTTAGCCATCATGACCTCCATTTACAACCATCCCTATTACCAGGTTCACATGGAGCGGATGGGATTTGTTAAGGCTGCCGACTGGGTACAATATGAGTTTGACATTCCGCATATCCCTGAGAAGTTTGAAAAAGCGAATTCTCTGATAGAAAAGAGGTACAACCTCCATGTGCTGAAAACAAAGAAAAAGAAGGAGTTACTTCCATATGCACGGAAAATGTTCCAGATGCTCAATATGGCATACGATGAGCTCTATGGATTCGCAGCACTGACAGATGAGCAGATGGATGGCTATACCAAACAGTATTTTGGGTTCATACGGCCTGAGTTCATCTCCTTTGTCGTAAACGAGGACGATGATATTGTGGGCTTTGGCATTTCCCTCCCAAACCTCACCTACGCGCTCCAGAAATCTAACGGCCGTTTGTTTCCATTTGGCTGGTACCACCTCCTCAGGGCGATGAAGAAAAACGAAATTATCGACATGTACCTTCTTGGAGTTCACCCCGATTATCATGGGAAGGGGGTTGCAGCCCTCTTCTTTTATGAAATGCATAAAGCTTACCTCGATTTCGGCATCAAAAAAGCCATCTCCAGTCCCCAATTGGAGGACAATTCAAAGGCACTTTCAATCTGGAAGAATTTTCCTGGAAGAAAAAATGTACTTCGAAGAGTATGGAAAAAAGATTTTCAGTTAGCGAAGTAGTGAGGTAGCGAGTTAGCGAAAAGCGAAACATGTCATTGCGAGCGCAGAGACGAAGCAAAGCGAAATGCAAAAAGCGAAAAGCATTTTAATTACAGGTGCAAGCGGATTTATCGGCAGTCATTTGGTGGAGGAGGGGTTAAAGAGAGGGTATGAGGTGTTTGCTGCAATCCGTAAAACCAGTTCGCGGAGATACCTCACCGATTCCCGGATCCGGATTCTGGAGCTGGACCTTTTCTCCCCCGAATTGTTGGCAAACCAGTTATCATCGGTTCATTCTCAGGGAATCCATTTTAATTTCATTATTCACAATGCCGGTATCACCAGAGCCAATACAGGGGAGGAGTTCAACCGGGTCAATAACATCTGTACACAAAACCTGGTGGAAGCGCTGGTAAAGACCAGCTTAATCCCAGGTAAATTTGTTTTCCTCAGCTCGCTGGCAGCAATCGGTCCGGGCGACCGGGACTCGATGCAACCAATTTCAGATAGTTCAGTTCCCTCTCCGATTGATGCCTACGGAAAAAGTAAACGGGCAGCTGAGGTTTATCTTCAGTCCAGCGCCTCATTCCCTTATCTGGTCATCCGACCGACGGGTGTTTATGGCCCCAGGGAGATGGATTACCTGACTGTTTTCAGGAACCTGGACAAGGGAATCGAGCTCTATGCCGGGAGTACCAGCCACCGGATAAGTTTTATCTATATCACGGATCTTACAAAGGTTGTCTACAATGCGGCCGAGTCGGGTTGGACCAGAAAGACCTGGGTGATCTCTGATGGCGGGAATTATTCTGTCAGGGAGTTTTCAGCATTGGTGAAAACGATCCTGGGGAAAAAAACAGTTCGGGTGGTTGTCCCATTGCCAATTGTTCGTTCCCTGGCCTCTTTTCTGGAGCTGGCCTATCGCCCTTTTGGAAAGATGCCTTTGCTGAATCGTGATAAGGTGGCAATCATGGGGAGTAAAAACTGGCAATGCGATCCTTCAGGCATATTTGCCGATCTGAACTATTCACCCGCATACAATCTTGAGCAGGGTTTGCTGGAGACGATCGCCTGGAACCGGCAGGAAGGCCGGATCTAATACATCGAGACAACTTGAAAAAGGGAAGACGTAGTAAATACAAAAGGCAGTTAATTAGGAAGGCATACTAAAAAAAGCAGGGGCAACCTGACATAAAAAAAGCAGGGGCAACCTGACATAAAAAAAGTAGGGGCAACCTGACAGGTTGCCCCTACTGCATTTTTGTAAACTAGTTCGTGTCGAAGAACAATTTTGTACTAACAGCATCTCCGCCAATAGCTGCGGCAGCTGCCGAACGGTTTGCACCATTTAAGGTTTGCTCAGATACAGGATAGGTCAAACGTAATGGAACATCGCTTTCGGCATCGGGAGGAGCAACGAGCACCGGATAATTCAATATTCTCCAGGCAGTCCAGCTCTCAAAGCCGCGATTATACAAGGCGATCCATTTTTGCATTCCGATTTTCTGGTGCCAGTCACCTGTTGCGGTAGTATAGGCAACTTTCGGATCAAGCAGGTAAGCGGCTGCATCAGCAGGAGAACCACCATAGAACAGGATGGAGGCAGTGATCCCAGCATTGTAATGCTGCTCAGCTGTACCACCAACACTGAAACCTCTCTCTGCAGCTTCTGCCAGGAGAAACTCAACCTCTGCATAGTCAAAGAAATCGGCTGGGTAGGTTGCTTCCAACAAGGGGGCAGCAACATGTGAATATTGGGTGAAATCGTTCGACGCACCATAAATTCCTCCAATGTATGCGGGAGGATCGCCAACCGTTGTAAAATAGAGGGGGAGGCGGGGGTCAGCCAAATCGTTCATGACATCCACAAGGGTATTGGCAGCGACAAAGTCATTTCTGCCACTGAGAACCAGGTTCTCATTAACCGGGTTGTTGTTTGGCTGGTTCTCCATAAAAGCCATCAACGCGTTCTCGTCATTGGAAGAGATCACACCTGCAGCAACAGCTTCTGCAACAGTTGTCCCAGCCAATGCGGGATCAACATCTGCTAAAACCATACCCATGCGTAATTTCAGGGAGTTGGCAAATTTATACCACAAAGCTACATCTCCGTAAAACATGTTATCAGCACCACCAAAACTGCCTTTTGTGAGATCCATCTTCCCAATTGCAGCACTAAGTCTGACAAGCAGATCTTTGTAGATGGTTAGCCCATCATCGTATTTGGGCAGCAGTACTTCAGCACTCAGTGCTTCGGTATAGGGAACGTCGCCAAAGGTTTCGACCAGCACAGCATACGAATAAACCGTCAGGACCTCCGCAATGGCAAGCTTGTTTGTGAGAACGGAAGGAGCATCGCCAGGTAAGTCGCCGGTTTCGGTCAGTACTTCACCTGATTCCTTCAGATTCATCAGCACATCTCTGTATAAGATATCCCAGAAGTTGCCAGGAATAGGCCGGGTTATGATATCGTAGTTTGCTTCGTCAATATAGGTAGTTTCAGTCCATTGCTGAACAAACATGCGGAAGATGTTTCGGTTAACATTTGGTGTCACCATAATGGTGGCAAGACGCAACTGGGCTCCGGTAAATAATGATTCACCTGGTACGTTCGTCGGATCTTTTATGTTAACATTCAACTCCTCGAGTTTCGTACAGGACGAAAACACCAGGAATGTCAATATAATTGCTAATATGTTTTTCATAACTGTTTCTCTTAGAAGGTGAATTTCAAGTTTAAGCTAAAATTACGTGTGGTCGGAAGTGAACCTGTTGAATACCCTTGAAGGTTACCTGCGCCCAATCCTGATTCGGGATCTGCGTGCGGCAGGTTCTTAAAGATGATCAATACGTTTGAAGCCACAGCTGTCAGTGTAATTCCCGAAATAAAAGTATTTTTCAATACTTTGGAGGGAATGGTATAAGATAAAGCGATATTTCTCAGCTTGACATAGCTTGCGTCGTATACAAATGCGGCATTCGGGAGCCGGGCATAACCAAAGGAGCCATAGTTCGAAGCAGCGATACGGGTTGTGTTGACCGAGCCATCCTGGTTCACACCTTCATTGATAAAACCACCGCAGTCAGCTGCATAGCTTCCATCAGGATTATATGTCAGCGGATTTCTCACAGGATTTCCAAGGTCATTGGTGTAGGATGTCTCTTCGTACAAACCAGTGGCTAACCCATAATACATGTCGAGTGAGAAAATGTCTCCACCTTTCTGGAAGTCAATCAGGAATGAGAATGACCAGTTTTTATATGTCAGAGCGTTATACAGACCACCTTGCCAATCGGGGTTTACATTACCGATCACATTGTCGGATGTTGTGGTTCTCAGGTACCTTCCGTTTGTTGAGTCTACAATACGAACTCCGTCATTGTTATAAACGTAGTCTGTTCCGTAGATAACCCCGTAAGGCTGACCCACCATTGCATTGATGGTAACACCGCCCTGGAATCTGCCAAGTTGCAGGTTATCAACACCTTCGAGGAGGCTAAGCACTTGGTTCTTGTTTCTCGACCAGTTCAACGTAATATCCCATTTGAAATTTTTCGTTTTGATGGGGGTTGCATTGATCACAAACTCAATCCCTGAGTTCTGAATCTCACCTGCATTGATGATTTTAATATTGTAACCAGTGCTGGTTGAAACAGGAAGAGGAAGGATTTGATCGAGAGTCTTGGTATTGTAGAGTGCCATGTCAAAACCAATTCTTCTGCCAAGGAAGTACATTTCAAGACCTCCTTCAACACTATTTGTTCTTTCAGGTTTCAGTTCCGGATTTTTCTGTGTTGTTGGAACAGCAGTTGTTAAACCGTTAAATGGGGATAGTACCAGGTAATTATCAACAAGCTGGTCAAACCCGGGGCTATTTCCAACCTGTGCATAATTTAACCTGATTTTACCAAAGGAGAGCCATTTCGCGTTTTTAATAACATTGGAAAAGACAAAGTTACCGGCAACGGAAGGGTAATAGTATGAATTATTGTCGGCTGGTAATGTGGAAGACTGGTCTCTCCTGATTGTACCGTCAACATAGAGGAAGTTTTTAAATCCAACGGAGACACTTGCGTAGATTCCGTATACTCTTACGATGGAGGCAAGTTCCTTTGAAAGCGGCAGTGGTCCTGCACTGTTCTGCAATGAATAGAGTTCAGGAACTGATAAACCACCATTGGTTGCGGAAATCAAGCGGTTGTATTTAGTTTGCCTGATGTTTAAACCTAAGACAGCCTTGAGGTTAAACGATTTCGACAGATCTTTGTTGAAGTTGGCCATCACATCATAGTTGTATTCACTGAATGTGATATCCCTTCTCAGGTAACCAGAACCCTGGTCGCTTCTTCCAATACTTCCGTCGGCTCCTGTGCCGATACCAAAGGTGCCGGGAACACTACCTACGGCCCTTCTCTCTTCCTGAAGTTCGGCATATGTGTCAACCGCAATCCGGCCAAAAATGTTCAACCATTCTGCGATCTTGTAGGTGACGCCAACATTCCCGATAAAGCGGTTACGTCTGTCAGTTTCGTAATTTTCATAACGTGTCCAATAAGGGTTATCCCAGTAAATAGGATTGGCATCGGATGGGTCAGAATAGTTCCATGTTACGTTACGGCCAGTGAGATCATACATATCTTTCTGTTGCTGAATGTCAACGTTGGTTTGCCACCACTGACGCATGGAACCCATAATATTGTCGTTGTAACCGGTTGAGTTACGTCCTTTTGCAGTGTTTATGGAGTAGTTACCATATCCCGAAACGGTCAACCTGTCGTTTACATTCCAGGTTCCATTCAACATGACGTTGTTTTTCTCCAGTTTGCTGTTGGGCAGCAGACCGTTTTGCGTATAGTTGGTATAGGAGATCCTATAATTTCCACCTTTGAAAGCATTCTCGATGGAAAGCGTATTGACAAAGGTCAATGGTTTTTCAAAGAAGGTAACGGGATCGTTGGCGGCATTTACATAAGGTGTAGCCTTGAGGTAATTCGGTGATTCGGGGTCAACAGCGTCCCACTGATAAACCAGCTGGCCGTCAAACGGTGCACCGTAAGAAGCATCTTCAGAGGTCACAACCCATTGGGTCAACTGGCTGTTTGGGTCAGTTGGGTCAACGGTGATCGTATTATCGGGGTTGATGTAACGCATATACCAATAGCCGTCCGGACCATCATAATATTGTCCGTAACCAGCACCGTAATCTTTCTGGTAACGAATAAAGGTTGACCGGTCAACAAAACCAATGGAAGCGCTTGTGCTAAAAGTCACACCGGCACTCTTCTTTGCCATACTTGATGCTGCTTTCCCTTTTTTGGTGGTGATCATGATCACACCGTTTGCAGCGCGTGAACCGTACAATGCGGTTGCAGCGGCACCTTTCAGAACGTTTATCGAGGCGATGTTATCAGGGTTAATGTCGGAAGCGGCATTCCCAAAGTCGTAGCCCGTTCCGGCTTGCGCCTGAGCGCGTGTGTTTGTCACATCGTTGTTTACAGGAACCCCGTCAACAACAAACAACGCCTGGTTGTCGCCCGTCAACGATTTCGCACCACGAAGGAGGACGTTTGTTGAACCACCTAAGTTTGTTGTGGAGGTAATATTCAAACCTGCAACCTGTCCTGCCAGTGAATTGACAAAGTTATCCTGTTTAACCATGTTGACCTGATCACCCTGGACCTCCTGCGTTGAGTATCCGAGTGATTTTTTCTCGCGTGGAATACCGAGAGCAGTAACAACTACTTCATCCATTACCAGAACATCCGGTTCAAACACAAGGTTAATTTCGTTGGATTTGCCCAGCTCGATCTCCTGAGTCTTCATCCCAACGTAGGAGAAAACCAGTGTTGTGTATTCGCTGGGAACAGAAAGCGTGAAGTTACCGTCCAAATCGGTAGTTGTACCAATCGTAGTGCCTTTTACAACAACGGTGACACCCGGAATCGAGCTACCATCATCGGCAGAGGTAACCGTACCGGTTATGACACGCGTTTGCGCAAAAGCTCCTTGCAATCCTACAAATAGCAGAAGTACAAAGATCATAGTAAATTTTCTCATAACTGTTGATTTTGGTTAATAAATGGTTTGATAATCAGCGATTTAAAAATATAAAAATATTGCAAGGTTTCTGACCTAACCACACAATATGAAATATATGGAGTTTACTCTTCCATTTTTAGCATGAATCTATTGCAATGATAATAATTAAATCGGTTGAAAAACAAATTTTGTATTAAAAACATCCTTGTTTGTCGAAATTTTCTTCTTTCACATGCTAGTTGTTTTCTGCAGAAGAAAATCTCATTTGACGGTAAAAAAGTCCGAATAATATCACCAATATGGCATAGACAGCGGTGGATATCCATGAAATCTCAGGTCGGAAGAGGTGAAAAAGTGTAATCAGGATCGTTGGAACAGAAAAAAGGTAGTAACCGGCAGGTTGACCATTCCACAGGAGTATAATGCCAGCGAACGCGATACCATGACATAAAAACAAGCATAAGAAAATAAGGGATACCTGTGTTTTTGTCCAGCTTCCGTCAGGGATGTACTGGTTGATGACATCCGTAATCCAGCCCGAATAGAACAGGGCCAGGAAAAAAAGAGATGCCATGATGCCATAATAGATCCAGGTAAAGAGAGAAAGGAGGGTCAGCAGGAGAGGCCGCCTCCTTGCTCTCTTAATTTGGTTGTCGGGAGCGGTGTTTGGTTTCGTTGATGTCATCTGTTAATGCATCTGTTTTATCTGGGTACTGTACAGGATGATAAATAAGCCTGAAAAAAGCAACTCAACAATCGAAGGACTGGAGAGATTCATAAAATACATAGGTGCGATGATTAGAAGAATCTGGGCAATTGTATAGATGTGAAATCCTATTTTCTTCAGCCGCCACATGATGAGAGCTCCCGTAACTGAGCCAAAGTAAAGCAGCCCTGTGGTAAGAAAAAACGCAGGAGAAGCGCTCAATAACAGGTCAAGTCCGGGAAGGTTTAATTTCTCAGAAAGTTCTTCTGCAACCACCACGAAAGTGTCGTAGAAAGCTGCAATGAAAAGGCTTGAGAACGTGTTTAAACCACTCCCAATAAATGTCAGGATACATAAAATGGTTAAAAGCTGAGACTTTTTTGGGTCAGTCTGTGTTTCAGGAAGGAGAGGCTGTTCGTCCATCTAGGATGCTGGATTATTGGAAGTTGGATTTATCTCCGACACAGGTTGATTTGCCAAACCCAGGGATCGCAATGCCGAGGGCGATCCAGGGATAAGCGTCGGCTGTTGCTTCCATGATACATGATGTTAGAATTTACCAAAGATATAAAGAATTATCAAACCCTCATACACCCATACTCTCCTTCTATCCCAGGTTTCCCACGAGTGCCTCAACCTCCTCCAGGATCTCGCCCGACTTTACAAGTTCTTTCATCTTATTATGGTCGGGGTATAGCGGGCGGTCGATATCGAGAAAATCGACATGACGTCTCACCACCTCCTTCGCTTTGGCTGTACCGGCTCCGAAATTGTATTCCCTGAAATCAAGTGCCTGTGCGGCAGCCATGATCTCGATTCCGAGGATGCCATAGGCGTTGTCGAGGATCTGGAAATTTTTCAGCGCCGTGTTCATTCCCATCGAAACAAAGTCTTCCTGGTCGGCCGCTGCCGGTATCGACTGGATCGATGCAGGAGCAGAGAGAATTCGTTGTTCCACGATTTGCATATCGGCGGTATACTGGCTCAGCATCATACCACTAAACATTCCAGCTCCTTTGGTTAGGAATGCGGGTAAGCCCACACTGAGAGCAGGGTTATTCAACCGGTTCATGCGCCGTTCCGACATCACACTTACCATTGTCACAACCATTCCGGCCATATCCATTGGTACGGATACCGGTGATCCCTGGAAGTTAGCCCCAGAAAGTTGAAGATCCTCCTCGGGAAAGAAAACGGGGTTATCTCCCACACCATTCAGTTCGATCTCCACCTGCGACCGGGCATAGGCCAGGGCATCGTGGGCAGCTCCGATCACCTGAGGGGTAGAGCGCATCGAGTAGGCATCCTGCACCTTGCACTTGATGGTTCCTTCATAAAGATCGCCTCCTTTCACACATTTAATAATGGCAGCAGCGCTGCGGATGGCTCCTTTGAATCCGCGTACTTCATGGAGTCGTGGGTTATATGGCCGCATGTTGGCTTTCATTGCTTCCAGCGACATGGAAGCGGCAATCTCGGCTTGTTTCAGCCACCGGTTTGCATCATAAATGAAAATCGCGCTCATGGCGGTCAGCACATTCGATCCGTTGATAGTAGCCAGACCGTCTCGTGCTTTCAATCCGGGAACAGGGATTCCCGCACGCCCGAGAGCCTCTTTGCCTGTCATGTATTCTCCCTTGAAGTAGGCATGTCCTTCGCCCATCATCAACAGGGCAATCTGAGACATTGGTGCGAGGTCGCCACAGGCACCAACAGAACCTTTCTGGCAAACAAAAGGAGTTACTCCCTTGTTAAGCATCTCAACAAGTGTTTGAGTAATTTCCAGGCGAACACCTGAGTTGCCATGGGCATGCACGTTGATGCGTCCAAGCATGGCTCCACGCACCCACTCCAGGGGCATCGCTTCGCCGATACCCGCAGCATGATTGTAAATCAGGTACTTCTGAAAATCTTTTACCTGATCGTCAGTAAGCACCATTTCCGAAAATTCACCGATTCCGGTATTTACGCCGTACATGATCTCTCCGGCCAGGATTTTATTTTCAAGCATCTTCCGGCACCTGTTGATCCGTTCGATGGCATCGGGGTGCAATTCAACTTTCTGGTTATGGCGGGCCACATTCACCACATCTTCAATGGTGAGGCCGGCGCCGGTAATGATATAGGTCATATGTATAATTTTTTTGAGGTGATGAGGTGATGAGGTGATGAGGTCATGAAGTGATGAGACTTCGTCCTTCTAACTTCTGACTTCCAGTTCTAACTTCTGACTTCTGACTTCTAACTTCTACCCTGGCATTACTCTGCCCCGATAACCATTGAGCGGGCATTCACAATGGATGTGAGGAAATTCCGTTTCATTTGATCGTATCAATTAAAGTTCTGGCAGAGACAGATTGCTGTTCGCCTGTTTTCATATTCTTAAGCGTTATCATTCCTGAAATTATCTCCTCTTTGCCAGCCAGCGCCACAAAAGGGATCTCTTTGCGATTGGCATAATCGAGCTGTTTTTTCAGTTTGACCGGATCGGGATAGATTTCGGAAGGGATGCCGGCTTGCCTAACCTCCTTTAGAAGTTGCATCGAATAGCGCTCCTCCTCCTCTCCGAAATTAACCAGGAGTAAGCGGGTTGTAGACTGGATGTCTTCAGGAAAGAGATTCCGGGTCATCAGCACGTCATAGATGCGGTCGGCTCCGAAGGAGATTCCTACTCCCGAGAGACCGGGCAATCCGAAGATGCCTGTAAGGTCATCGTACCTTCCGCCACCGCACAAACTCCCCATTGGGACATCGCGGGCCATCACTTCGAGGATGGTGCCGGTGTAGTAGCTGAGTCCCCTGGCCAACCGAACGTCAAAGTCAAACCTATTCCTGACATCAAGGTTTTTCAGGTATTTAAAAACATGGCAAAGCTCATCAAGCCCTTTTTTCCCGGTATCAGATCCAACAAAAAGCTCTTCAAGGAATGCTTTTTTCTCTTTGATCTTCCCCTCCAGGGAAAGAATTGGCTGAAGTTTCATCACTGCGTCATCCGTCAATCCGCGCTGAACGAGCTCTTCATTGACCTTTTCCAGGCCGATTTTATCGAGTTTGTCCATGGCAACCGTGATATCGGTGAGTTTATCGGCTGCCCCGATCGCTTCGGCAATTCCGAAAAGAATTTTACGGTTATTTACCCGGATCACAACCGGGAGGTTCAAGCGGGAAAAGATCTCATCCACAATCTGAATAAGCTCTATCTCGTAAAGCAATGAATCGCATCCGATCACATCCACATCGCATTGGAAAAACTCACGGTACCTCCCTTTCTGCGGCCTGTCGGCACGCCAAACTGGTTGGATCTGGAAGCGTTTGAACGGAAAGTTGAGCTCATGCTGATGCTGCACAACAAATCGGGCAAGTGGGACAGTAAGGTCGTAGCGGAGGCCTTTTTCGGAGATTTGTTGAGTAAATGAGAAGGCGGATGCTTTCAACTGCCCACTGCCAGCTTCGGACTCTGAGCCCTGAGCCCTGAGCCCTGGGTCCTGAGCTCTGAGCCCTGAGCCCTGAGCCCTGAGCTCTGTGCCCTTACCAATAACCTCCTGACCTTCTGACCTCCTGACTTTCTCCAGGTAGTTTCCCGAATTCAGAATCCGAAACAGCAGCTTGTCTCCCTCTTCGCCATATTTTCCCATCAGGGTGGAGAGGTTCTCCATGGCCGGAGTCTCAATCGGCTGGTAACCATAAAGGAGAAAAACCGCCCTGATGGCGTCAAAAATATAGTTTCTGCGGGCCATCTCAACCGGTGTAAAATCGCGGGTGCCTTTAGGAATTGATGGTTTCTGGGTGGCCATTTAATCTGTTTTGGGCAAAGATAAGGATTATGAGGGATCAAAGTTGCGATTGATGCGATTTTCGATTTACGGATTTTTTGATGCCAGAGGATCATACAAAATTAGTTGATATAGGTGAACTGGAAAGGAGGGCCAGAACAATGCAGGGGGAGTATCTTAACAACAGGGGTCAGAAAGAAGAGACTCCCAGGGCTGAATGAATACCAAATTTCTTAAAGCAACGGCATTCCTAACCGGTTCAATATTGCCTGAATATACTTTTTGGTTGAGGGATCCCCTTCCCTGGGGGACCAGGGAGCGAAGTTCTTATCGTCGATCGGGCTGTAAGGACCATCTTTGATCTCATAGACCATAGTTCCTGGTTCCAGGGCGAAGATGGAGTGGAAAGTCCGCTTGGGAATCTCAGCGCCAAAAGTTCCTTCGGAAGGAGCAATGATGCAATGTTCGGTTATGTTCCCGGTGGTATCAAATTCAACCACAAGCAGCCTTCCCTGAAGTACAGTAAAAACTTCCCGCTTGTCGGGATCTTCATGCTTGTGTGGCTGAATATAACTGTATGGCTCGATCGCATTGAGAAGTCGCTGCAGTGTATCGTCGTAGGTTTTGTGGAAGTTGAAATTTTTCCGGCCGCGGGGAGACTCCCTGGCGAGCTGGCTGACGTTGTTGAGTAGCTGTTGGTCTATTTTGATCATAATTTTTGGGTCATGGGGTCATGGGGTCATGGGGTCATGAGGTTAATCAATTGCCGTCGGCTTTAGCCGACGGTTGTGGGAAGAAATAAATGAATTGGGCTTTAGTGCAAGACGTTTGGACTAAAGTCCTGAAAATTTCTGTGGTCCTCCAATGCCGTCAGTTAAAACTGACGGCAATTGAAACCCGAAACCTGAAACCCGAAACCTGAAACCTGAAACCCGAAACCGACAAAAATCCCTATAATCCCTAATCCCTAATCCCTAATCCCTAATCCCTAGCTATGTCCGACGATCGCAAAGTAATCTTCAGCATGGTCAATGTCTCCAAGACATTCCCCCCCCATAAGCAGGTGCTGAAAAACATCTACCTCTCGTTTTTCTATGGAGCCAAAATCGGTATCATCGGTTTGAACGGTTCCGGAAAATCCACATTACTCCGGATCATTGCAGGTACCGAGAAGTCGTTCCAGGGGGAGGTGGTCTTTTCTCCAGGCTATGCCGTTGGTATGCTGGAGCAGGAGCCTGAACTTGACGAAACCAAAACGGTGAGGGAGATCGTGGAAGAAGGCGTGCAGGAGGTGGTAAACCTGCTGAAAGAATATGAGGAGGTAAACAACAAGTTTGCCGAGCCAATGAGCAGTGCCGAGATGGACAAGTTGATTGCCCGGCAGGGGGTGCTTACCGAACAACTGGAACACCACGACGCATGGAACCTCGACAGCAAGCTGGAACGGGCCATGGACGCTCTTCGCTGCCCCGAACCCGATGCACCGGTGAAGATCCTCTCGGGAGGGGAACGTCGTCGTGTTGCACTGTGCCGGCTCCTCTTACAGGAACCTGAAATCCTGCTTCTCGACGAACCTACCAACCACCTGGATGCCGAATCGGTGCAGTGGCTGGAGCAGCATCTTCAACAATACAAAGGGACGGTTATCGCCATCACCCACGACCGATATTTTCTGGATAACGTTGCCGGATGGATCCTGGAACTAGACCGGGGCGAGGGAATCCCGTGGAAAGGGAATTATACGTCATGGCTCGAACAGAAAACGCTGCGGCTGGCTACCGAAGAGAAAACCGAAAGCAAACGGAAAAAGACCCTCGACCGCGAACTGGAGTGGGTTCGGATGTCACCGAAAGCAAGACAGGCAAAAGGTAAGGCCAGGCTGAATTCTTACGAGCGGATGATCAATGAAGATGTAAAAACAAAAGAGGAGAGGCTGGAGATCTTCATCCCCAATGGCCCGCGTCTGGGAAACCAGGTGATTGAGTCAAAAGATGTAACCAAATCTTTCGGAGACAAGCTGCTTTTTGAGAAGCTTCAGTTCGCACTCCCACCTGCCGGCATCGTCGGAGTGATCGGTCCTAACGGTGCAGGAAAGACCACACTCTTCCGCATGATCATGGGATCGGAGCAACCTGTTGCAGGATCTTTTACAATAGGTAACACGGTGAAACTAGGCTATGTTGACCAATCACATACCGCTATCGATCCCGAAAAAACTGTCTACCAGGTGATTTCAGGCAACAGTGAGATCATCCAGTTGGCAGGAAAATCAATGAATGCGCGTGCTTATGTGGCACGTTTCAACTTCAATGGCGCCGATCAGGAGAAAAAATGCGGAGCTCTATCGGGAGGTGAACGAAACCGGCTACACCTGGCACTTACATTGAAAGAAGAGGCCAACGTATTGTTGCTGGATGAGCCAACCAACGACATCGACATTAACACCCTCCGTGCGCTGGAAGAGGGGTTGGAGAATTTCGCAGGGTGCGCCGTGATCATCTCCCACGACCGATGGTTCCTCGACCGGGTAGCTACCCATATTCTTGCCTTCGAGGGCGATTCTCAAGTATACTTTTTCGAGGGAGGCTATTCTGATTATGAAGAGAACCGGAAGAAACGACTGGGTGATGAGGAACCGAAAAGAATCAGGTATAGGAAACTAAAGACCTAACCCCATCACCTCATCACCTCATGACCCCATCACCCCATCACCCCATCACCCCAAAATCAACTTATTGATCTTCGCCGTTTCAGTCTCCCAGGAGTAGTTTTTCAGAACAAACTGGTAGCCTTTTTCGGCGATACCGGCGGCAAGCTTTTCATTGTTAAGGAGATTGATGATATGGGTAGCATACTCCTGCGGGGTTTCACCGATCAGGATCTCTTCGCCGGGTTTTGCATTGAGAGCCTGGTTGGCGAGGGGAGAGGTGATGCATGGAATTTTCATTGCCATGGCTTCCAGAAGTTTATTCTGTAATCCGGTGCCCAGCTGCATCGGGGCAAGAAAAATTTTCGATTGAGCATAGGCTTCCCGCATGTCGGGAACCCAACCACTGACCTCCACCATTGCCGACCGCAGCACCTGTATCCTCATCGTGGGATTGGCTCCGGCGATAAGGACTTTGATCGCTGGTTTAACTTCTGTGACCAGGGGTAAGATTTTATTTACCAGGAATTCGCAGCTTTGGACATTCGGAGGATAACTCATATTTCCAGTGAACACCAGGTCGTACTCCTTGTCACGATCCATCGGGTGGAAAAATGTAGTGTCCACGCCATTGGCAACTACTACGATCTCTTCCCTTTTGGGATGGGGGATCAGATCACGATCGGGGTATGAGATGATAATTTTGTTATCGAACTTGTCGAAAGCAGTGCGTTCTGAATCGAGCATGCGCTGATACTCCAGTTTCAGGAAAGGGCGGAGGAAAGTGGATGAGGAGGCCAGCCGGCGCTCTACTCCTTTGGAAAATACATCCTGGTAATCGAGGGTTTTCGGGATCGGAAGGTCTTTCACATAATCGGCCATTCGGATTAACTGGCAGAAAATATGATCGGGCTTGTGTTTGTTGATCAGGCTATGGATGATTTTTTCAGTGGCCTTGTTATAATAGTATCCAACCTGGAGAGGTTTTCCTGTGAAGAGGGCCCTGATGATGTTACTGAAGATGGTTGATTTTGAGATCGGGATGATGTGGACTGCGCTTGCGTATTTGTTGAGGACTGGAATCGCGTCTTGGTGCAAAACACCCTCATTAAGGGCACAGATGATAATCTCGTGATGTTTCGCAAGATGGGTAATCTGGTGAAATGCCCTGAGTTTATCTCCTTTCTCAGTAGGATATGGTACACGGGGTAAAAGAAAAAATATCTTCATGCATGTAGCTTCGGCAGGACAAAAATAAAAAAAAGTGGGTTACCCGGCCAGTTGTTTATAAAATGTGATCAGCTTTTGGATGATGATACGGCGGTCGTAATGGGTCTCTATCAGTTTGCGCGCCTCTTCCCCCAGCCTTTTGCAACGTGACCTATCGGATATGCACAGAGAGATCATATCAATGAATTCGCACGGGGCATTGGCGATCAGAATATTTTTTCCATTGGTACAGTCGATCCCTTCGGCGCCGATCAACGTTGAGAGGACGGGTTTTCCGGCAGCCATGCCTTCGATGATCTTGATCCGGATCCCGCTCCCCGACAGCAACGGAACAACCATGATCCCATAAGAATCAATGAAATTTCTGGCATCGGGAACTTCCCCAAGAACCTCCACATTGGGGAATGACATATTCAACATCCACCCGGGCATCTCACGGCCAGCTAGATAATAGATTAAGTTTGGGAACTCCTTATGGATCTCGGGCCATACATGATGCAGGAACCACTTCACACCTTCAGCGTTGGGGATCCAGTTCATCGCACCGATGGTGAAGAGGGATACCGGATCGGCTGAAGGCACTGGTGGGGGGAAATTCTCGAGGTCGATACCGAAGGGAATGGAGATGATGCGGGTTTCGGGTTTTGGGTTTCGGGTTTTGGGTTTGGCTCCTCCGAGCTCCGCTTCGCTCCGGTTCGGGTTTCGTATTTCGTATTTCGTATTTCGGAAATAATCAGCATCTTTTTGAGTGATCGCAGCGATGCCATCGAACTGAGAGAGCATGCTGAGCTCGTATCGTTTCAGGGTATTTGCCAGATGACGGAGGTAACGGCGTTTCAGGGGATTCGGGGTGGTATCGGCTACGCGCGACCAGATCAGGTATTCGATATTATGCGCCCGAAGAACCACTTTGGCATCGGAGCAGGCTCTTACCGTTTCGAGGTAGGGAGCTACGAAGATGGTCTCCATCTGGACAATATCAAAGTGGTTGGTTTGCAGGACTTCCACCAGCCGTTTCCTGAAGTCAGACGAGATGAAGCGTTCCACGTGGTAGGAGCGCCCGGTAAAGAGGTTCAGGAAGGCAGCCACAGGTTTGATCCGGAGATCCACATCGATCAGTTCAATCCCTGTTTTTGCCTTGTAATCAGCGGGGATGTCATCCGGATTGATCGTGTATTTAAAGGAGTTAACGGCAAGCACTTTCACCTGATGCCCTTCACTGATGAGGCCTTCAACGATCATATTCATTGCAATGGGGCCTCCTTCCCGGGGAGGAAAGGGAGCTTTGTTGCAAATCATCAGGATCTTCATGAGGCCTCCCGGGTTTGAATTTTCAGGAATTTCCGGAAGAATTTCGTCCAGGCATCCAGGTCAAAAAGGGAGGCATCAATCGTGGCTTTGTAGGTGAGGAAGATGCCGATAGGCACCAGCATGAGAGGTGCGATCCACATTCCCTGCCATGCAGGAAGAACCCCTTCTGCCGTGTATTTTTCACCTGTAAAAGATACAATCCAGAAGAGTACGAAAAAGATGGTGGCTACCACTGCCGGCATCCCCAGGCCTCCTTTGCGGATAATGGCTCCTAATGGTGCTCCGATGAAGAATAGCAGAAAACAGGCAAGAGAGAAGGTGAACTTTTTCTGCATCACAATTTCATGTTTGTGAAGTAGTTTCGATTTCCCGTAGAGATTTTTTTCATGCATCTCAATGCTCTCCTTCATGGAGAGAGAGTTTGCTTTGGCCGACTGGCAGATCGAGTACCAATCTTTGCGGTCGAAATTAAGCAGAATGGCGTTGTTAAAGGTTTCGAGGGTATCTTCCGGCAGTGCTGTCAAGGTGTCCATCTTGCAGAAAGAGATGTAGTTTGCTTGAAGGGCGTTGTGATAGGTTTCGCGCTGGCGGTTCACTTCGAGGGTTATTGAATCGATGGAGATCATGAGATCGCTGATGTTTTGCATCTCGTAGTTCTTTTTGAAGAGCGACTCATCGGTACGTGAAAGCTGGAATGCCGAGAGGTCGAAAAGCAGACGTTGTTCCTTGAATTTTGTGCGCTGGAAAGGTCGTGTAACCTCATGCCGGCGCATAGTTGTCCGCTCTTCGTAATTCATTCCTTCATAAAGAAGAAAGACCAGGTACCTTTTGTCGGGCGACAACTCCATCTTCCCCCAGCTGGCTGTTGTCACCATGGTATTCCCTTGATGGTCGGTATGGTCATAGATCATCACATCACGGATTGTATTGCCATCCTTCTCTTTTTTTCCGACCCGGATCACATAGCCTTCGATCCCATCGTAGAAGACTCCATTTCTGAGGTTAAATGCCAGTTTTTTCGACCTGACATCGTACAGCAGGGAAAGAAATTTCAGGTTGGCTTCCGGGAGAACCGTGTTGGCAAAATAAAAAGCCAGTCCGCTGATAAAAAACGAAACGATCACAAGGGGCATCATGATACGACGCAGCGAGATGCCAGCCGCCTTCATGGAGACAAGCTCATAATGTTCACCCAGGTTCCCGAACATCATCAGGGAGGAGAGAAGGATAGCCAGAGGGAGCGCCAATGGGACGAAAGTGGATGAAGCGTAAAAAAGCAATTTGAAGATGATGTACCATTCCAGTCCTTTCCCAACCAGGTCGTCCACATATTTCCACAGGAACTGCATCAGCAGGATGAAGAGGGCAATGAAAAAAGTGAGGACGAGCGGGCCCAGGTATGTTCTTAGGATGAAGAGGTCCAGTTTTTTCATGGAAGGTAAGAGAACGTTATGCAAAGATATATATTATCCCTCAACCGAACCTAAACCGAAGGAAGACTAAAGGAAGACTAAGGGAAGACTAAGGGAAAGATTAACCAATGATGAAAGGGGCATGATAGAAAAGGTGAAAGTAATTACCATATGGCTACAGAAACTATGAAAATCCGTCGTTTTAAGATTTTCTTTGGCGTCGGCTTTATTGGTGTATTCCGAAATGATCTGCTGCAGCTCTGGGATATAGGATTCAATGACCGGGTTGAACCAGGGTTTTGGTTTGCGATTGAAACCTTCTGATGTCTTGCCGTTTTAACAACAGCATCTCCCAACATCACATAGCCACGGCCAACGCCTTTATGGATGAATACGCCATGCCGGGCAAATGCAAACCCAATGCGAAAGATCTCGCCAAACTCATACTTGTATCGGTTCGTGATACTACGGCGAAGTTGTGATCCCTCAATACCATGAGATGAAAAGGATGAATAATCAATTAGCTTATAAAAATGTTTGGTTAATTGTAGAAATAGTGTCAAGATTATTTACACATATGTCCATTTTTTTTACACTAAATTTTCGATGTCACGACTAGTAATTACATAAATGCTTTAAAATTAAATACATAACATTTTGGTATAAAGTTTGTGTTACTATTATTGATATATATCCTAATAAACAATTAATTACAAATCTAATCTAACACATAATTAATATGAAAAAGATAACAATAATTCTCAGTATTTTCCTTCTGGCTATATTTGCAATAACTAATAGCTACTCTTCAAAGAGCGATACCCAACCTCCACTCCCTAATGGTCTTGTTACAGTAACAGTCATTGGATCAGCCTGCATTACTAATGCGACAGGATATGAAGTTCAGATCGATGTTGTTGAGAATGGTACTCACACTATCTATAAAAAACCATTTGTCTTGAACCAAGGAGAATACTCTTGGGATTTTAATGAAGGTGAAACTATCATTTGTGTCTACCCGGACTTACTTTTTGATGGAGAAAGTGTGGCATCTTCAAGCACTTGGGATTGTGATGCAATTAACAGCTCAATACCTATACATGTTTCTGTTGTTTACCCATGTCAAATGGGTGATCAATAAAAAATTGAATTTTCTTATTTGATATATATCGTGATTAAAAGAGGCTGTCGTTCTAGCTAAGGCAGCCTCTTACTTTTACCTAGATCAAAATAATTCTTAAAATATTTTCCTGCGCAATATAAGAGATAGTCCAATGGCAATCGCAAGGAGAATTACGGCAACAACAACCCCTCCCCAACCCTGTCAGGATATCCGTTCCACATTCATATCCTTGTGCTCCGTGTCAACCTTTCTCCTTTCTGCAGTTTGCTTATTATCATTGATAGATATTTCATCCTGCTTTGAAGTTTTTGAATCTGAATATTCCTGAGTATCCGTCGTTTTATTGACTTTCAAAGGAACTGAGTCAGGCTTTTCCATCCATGCCAGACGGGAGAGGATTGAGGACACCCTTGCCTTATGCTAACACTTCCTACTGCCAAGTGTGTTCGGGTCTTTCACCCTATAGTTATCGCCCCTGCCGGGCGAATAAAAAAAAAGTCCCGGTGTGAGCCGGGACTTTAAGTATATAAATATCAAGTGATTACCTTATGATCATTTTTTTTGAAACGCGCTCGTTTGCAATAGTAACCGTGTAAAGATATACACCTGCTTCCAGATTGCTTACGTCAATGTCAACGCTCATGTTTCCGTGAATGATACCGGCATCTGTTGTGTAAACAGTTTGTCCTATAATATTTGAAATCTTAACGGTAACCGGAGCAACAGTTTCACTGCTAATCTTGATGATAGTATTAGCTGTTGCAGGATTCGGCAGGTTTTGAGAAACACTGATGTTTGATTGTCCTGAAAATTCATCTACACCAACAGGAATTGGTACAAGTGCATCGAATGTTATACCATCTACATATTGAACATGAACAGGATCCGCAGAGCCAGATGTGTTATTATAAAAATCATCCATATTAACAGCGTTCATCAAAGGGACAGTAAACGTTTCATTAACAGGATTATAATAGGCTAATTCAGATGCTTGGATATACCAATAATATTCACCAGGAAATGTTGTACCGCAAGTGAAGCAAACAGCATCTGTATGTTCGCCAGTAGTTGAATTATAAGACCAACCCTTTACTTGAGGCTCATAATTATCCACAAGCCGATCTCCTTCCGGCGAATCAGTCCATGTTACAAAGAATTCTTCTGAGCGTTCATCTTTAGTAAGTTGCAGTCTGCGCAGCCAGCCATTTGTGCCACAATATAATGAGTCATTTGTTGTTCCATCTACAAGGTCTAGAGCAGGATTTGACATCAATGAATCAACCAACATAATATCAATTATTTCATCTCCAATGGTGAATTTAAACAGATCCCCGGAGCGCGCATATCGATAACCAATATTATCGTAATAATCCCAGTCATTAAAAATGTCATAATAGTGGCTTGTCACATCAGCAACTAGTTGCAAATTTCCGTCAGAATCAACTGCACCTGCAGTAGCATTGAACCATGGAATAGTAAAATCTGTGAAATCTTCATTAATATCTCTACAGGGGAAAAGTAACCAGTCTAAGGGGTCGGTCGCACCGTTTCTAAAGAAATCCTGCCATTCACTTGCCTGGAAGTCAAGTTCAATGTAGTCCCAACTACTTCCGCCATCAGTGGTTTTATAGAGAAGTGGTTGGTAACCAGACTCTAAATTTAATATAGTTGCACCAGTCATCCATGCATATCCAATCATGCCATCATCTGACCAAACCATATCTGCTCCTACATCAGAAAAGGTAAATTTACCAACCCACATGGCTTCACCAGCAAGATCTGTATTAAAAGGCATATCTACGACAGAATGCTCCAGGTCCCAGTCAATTCCTGTACCATTGTAAGTTCCTTGAATGTCTTCCAATTTAAGTTGTGTAAAAGCAGCCCAATCTCCTTCTGTCCAAATATTAAAGCACTTCATGAAATCTTCTTTTTGGGTTAGTCCAAACTGACTGAAGTATCCATCATAATTATACGTTCCCGGGTTTATAAAGAATTCCGTAAAGTAATTAGCACCTCCAAGGGTACTTGTTCCAAACGCCTGGATGTTCCAGTCATTAACAATAGGAATAGCAGGAGCAACACCTTGGTACACCCCATAAGCGTTTTCTATAACATAATTGTCGGTTGGGTTATAAAGAACGCCTGATAGGTAATAATTTTGCATACCCATAGAGCTAAGATCAGAGAGGAGCACAGGTCCTGACCATGTTAGGCCATGATCAGCGGAATAGAAGATTCCAACAGATCCATTACTCAAAGCAATTGAAGGATAAGTTTCTGCATCAAGAATAAAAGAAATGCTTATCAAATCTAAATCTTTATTATAAGATATCACTCTACAGTCTTCACGACGAAAAGATCTTTGGCTATGCGCTATTCCGACATCTACTTTGACGATATCCAGACTTTTAACGCTAGCTGCCTCATCATTAGAGTAATTAATTGCGGGTGGAGCGGCTTTTCTTTGATATTCACTATCAAGAAGTAGCTTTTTGTGATTCATTTTAACAGCATCTGTAGCTTTTTGTGCATTTGCACCAATGACAAAGCATGCTGCCACTAATAATAGTAATAATTTTTTCATAGTAAGTGAATTTTAGGTGGGTTCTAAAAATTTGTTTTTCCTATATTGATTCAAAAAATCGCAGAACCCATTTACGATTTTTTTAAATCATGGTAATATTACAACATTTTTGTGAACTGTCGCATAAAAAAGTTATCTTCCTCATTCTATACCGATGCTGAATGATAATGAGACATTGTCATTGACAGTTGATGCAACCCATAAATTGGGGTTGTTGTAGGAGTGTCTGCTGATGGCTATTCTATTTCAACTAGTGATAGCGTGTTTGCCGTATTTGATGTTTTCTCCAACGATGGTGAAACCACCTGGTGTGCTGTCTTGATGGGATATCCTATCGTAACCGATTTGTTGTCAGATTCTAACGACGATCTAGCACCCGTTACATTCAAATATATCCCTGATTTCACATACCAGGATGGCGACTTTACAATTAACCATACCAGCTGTTCTGTTCCTTTCCCGGTTGCTGTTGGCAACAAGAAAGCTGAACTTAAAATCTCGATCTATCCGAACCCGGTTACCGATATCGCTGTGATGAAGGTAAATATGGTTCAGGCCGGAAACGTTCAGATCTCGTTGACAAACATGCTCGGACAAACCGTGATGAATCTCGACAAAGGCTTAGTAGCTGCCGGAAATCAGCAGTTCACCCTGGATGCCCGCAATCTGAATGCAGGTATTTACTTTGCCACAGTTCTGGTCAATGGGGAGAAATATGCCCGGAAAGTGGTTGTTGAATAAAATTGCATCTTCTTTAAAAAAAAAGAGTCTGGATTTGTCCAGGCTCATTTTTTTTATACCTTTGTACCAGATTCATTCATGTTTCACTTAAAACCAAAATCTTATGAAAAGATCGCTACTCTTTTTTATTGCCATTGGATTCATGGTTTCTGCGATGGCTCAATACAAGCCATACAGCAACAATCCAAACAGTAAAGTTAAAGTTCCCAGCCCCACGATTCAGATTGATGATCAGGTAATTGGAGCTCAAGCTACAAATTTAACAGTCACATCCGATGCAATCTTAGTGGATGAAATTACGATGCAGACTGTTTACGACCTGCAATCGAATTCTGCATGCCAGAACCGCATTTATCGATATGACGATGGGGCCATCGGAGTAACCACTATGATGGCACATCTGAATGATTTTTCTGACAGAGGGACCGGGTACAACTACTACAACGGTACTTCATGGGGAACCCAACCCGCAGCACGCATCGAAACCGTTAAAACCGGCTGGCCATCCTATGCACCTATGGGTGCAAACGGCGAAATTGTGATTTCTCACCAGAGCGGCACAACACCACTGATCGTCAGCAGGAGGGATACACGCGGTACCGGTGCATGGTCACAGACCGAGCTGGCACCACCTGCCGGTGCCTCCGGAATGCTCTGGCCCCGTGCGGTAACCGGTGGACCCGATAACATGAATGTTCATGTTATTTGCCTCACTGCACCCACGGGCAACGGTGGGACTGTTTACAATGATCTGGACGGAGCCCTTCTTTATTGCCGTTCCCTCGATGGTGGTGCAACCTTTGAGGATTGGCAGCTTCTTGATGGGATGACCTCCTCCGAATACCTCGGATTTGGCGGCGATGCCTATGCATGGGCAGAGCCAAGAGGAAATACTCTTGCCTTTATGGTTGGAGATAACTTTAATGATGCCTTTGTTATGAAATCACTGGATAATGGTGATACCTGGGTAAAAGAGATGATCTGGGATTGCCCCTTCGACCTTTGGGCAGGCGGCGATACCACGGGTGATTTCAACTGTATGGACGGCGTGATGGCTTTAGCTATTGGCCCGGATGACGTAGTTCACACAACCATTGGATTCATGCGTGCAAACGGAGATGAAACCGGTGCTAAATTTTACTTCCCGTGGACAGATGGTCTGATCTATTGGAATGACCAGATGGACGAGTTCCCACAGGAACTGGATCCTGTTTGGCTGGATGAAAACGGCTACATAATTGGCTGGGTGCAGGATACGATGGCATGGTATGGTACAATCGATCAACTTGCCTACTATTACTGTTCCATGAGTTCAATGCCTAATATGCTTGTAGATGATGCGAACCAGGTATTTGTTTTCTGGTCGGGTGTTACAGACCTGCTCGATATCAACAACTTTTTCCTGCGTCATATTTATGCCAGGGCTTCTGTTGATGGTGGAGCTAACTGGAGAGATACTATTGCCTATGTTAGCAGTGATTTCCTCTATCAGTGGTCTGAAATCGTTTATGTTTCTGTTGCTTCATCAACCACAGATATGATTTACTATGTCTTCCAGGAAGATGGTGAAGCTGGGACCTATCTGAAAGGTTCCCAGGGAGCCCAGGGTCAGGTTGCAATCACCAATAACAATATTACGGTTGCTGAAATTGCCAAGGATGATATCATCCTGTTTGGGGTTGGAGTCGACAACAAACCAGCCGAATCGTTCTCTGTTGCTCAGAACTATCCCAATCCTGTTGTTGGACGTACAGCAATCAATATCAACCTCACTCAACCAGGAACCCTCAATCTGGCAGTTACCAACGTTGTTGGACAACAGGTCATGAATTATAACAAGGGTGCTGTTAATTCAGGGAACCATCAGTTTGTTATTGATGGGTCAGGCCTGCCGGCAGGAATCTATTTCTACACAGTAACTGTAAACAATCAATCTGTTACCAAACGGATGATTGTGGAGTAACCTTCTCAACAGTTTAACAAGGAGACTGTCTGGTTTACAGGCAGTCTCTTTTTTTATCACTTTTTTTATCTACTTTTATCAAAAAAATTGAACACATGAAAAGAATTCTATGTTTTGCAACGGCAACGTTACTCGCAGTTAGTTTGGTTGCCCAGGTAAAGAGCCACCTGAACAGTCCAAACTGGAATGTCAAAGCAGCTCAAACGATGGTTCAGGGCGACGGAAGCCTTGTTGGACAGCAAAATTCCAACCCAGCTGTCTCTTCCAAAGCCACCCTCGAAGACCCTGTGACCATGGTAACTGTCTATGACCTTCAGTCGAATTCATCTGTTGAAAACCGGTTATACTATTATCCGGGTGACGGAACTCTCGGTGCTGTCGCCACAATGGCTCATGATAATACCTTCTCCGACCGCGGAACAGGTTATAATTATTTTGACGGCTCAAACTGGGGAGCTCAACCTTCTGCACGGATTGAGGGGGTAAGAACGGGCTGGCCCTCCTATGCGCCCTGGGGACCCAACGGGGAGATCGTTGTGGCACACCAAAGCGGAACCACTCCTCTGATCGTCAGTACCAGAGCAACGAAAGGAACAGGGACCTGGACACAGGCTGAACTCTTCCCGCCCACAGGAGCCTCAGGATTGTTGTGGCCGCGCCTTGTAACCAACGGACCTGATCATATGTACGTTCACATTATTTGCATGACTTCTCCTACAGGCAACGGAGGAGTGGTGTGGAATGATCTCGACGGAGCTCTTGTATACAACCGTTCACTCGACGGAGGAACAACCTGGGACGGATGGCAATTGCTGGATGGCATGACATCAGCCGACTTTCTTGCCTTTTCGGGAGATTCCTATTCATGGGCCGATCCGCAAGGCGATATTCTCTGCTTTACATCAGGCGATAACTGGTACGATCAGTTTATCATGAAGTCGACCGACAATGGAGATACCTGGACCAAAACTGTTGTATGGCCCTGCCCCTTTACCTTTTGGGCTGGCGGAGATACTACAGGCAATTTCTACTGTGCAGACGGGACTAATACACTTGCCATTGACGCAACTGGAAAAGTTCACCTGGCGTTTGGCATGCAACGTGCCAACGGAGATGAAACCGGAGCAAAATTCTGGTTCCCTTTCACCGAAGGAGTCGTCTACTGGAACGAAGATATGCCTGCATTCCCCGAAATGATGGATTGGGATCAGCTTTACGCCGATGGGAATATGATTGGTTGGGTGACTGATACCATGGTATGGTATGCAGCTACAACCGAATTGGCTTATTATTATAACTCCATGACCAGCCACCCCAACCTGGTTATAGATGATGCCGGAGATATTTTCTGTATCTGGGATCAGGTAACAACCCTCAGGGATGTTAACAATTATATGCTTCGTCATCTCTATGGAAGAGCCTCCTTCGACGGTGGCGATCAATGGCACGATTTTGTCGGCCTCACAGACGACTTCCTCTATACATGGAGTGAATGTGTATTTCCTTATGTGGCCAAGAACAGCAATGATAACCTGTATATCATCATGCAGGAAGATGATGAAGCCGGATTGCAATTCTACGGTTCATCAGGGGCACAGGGCCAGGTTTCAATCACCCAGAACAACCAGACTGTTCTCACACGAGACAAAGCATTGTTCTATCCCTTTGCCGTTCAGAACCTGACAAATGACAAATTTCGTGTCTCGCAGAATTTCCCAAATCCTGTCAGGGAATACACCAATTTTGATGTACAAAGTGTTCGGGGCGGGTTGCTTGCGGTAGAGTTAATCTCTTCACTCGGAAGAACAGTATGGTCCTCTTCTCCAGTTACAATTGGTGCTGGTACATATCCGGTAACCATTGATGGAAGTAACCTTAGAAGTGGAATATATATCTGCAAAGTGACGCTGGATGGTATAAGCGTTACAACGAAGATGATTGTTGAGTAACGGTACCAAATCTTCTTACAAGAGACTGTCTGGGGTTCAGACAGTCTCTTTTTAGTAACAAGAGGCTCATGTTATCCGGTTTATTTCCCCGATAAACGAAGTTGAGTGACCGATCAATCAAGGCTTTTATACCACAAACTAGTGTAATCGAGAAAGAGCCTTCGTTGATCGAAATTTTTTTATTGGTGACTTGAACCCGCCTACATTTGTTCAAGTAATCAACGAACCAAAATCATTCAACTATGAAACACCTATTCCTATTTGCGGTGGCATGCTCCATAATTCTGAGTAGCTATGCACAAATGAAACCCGCTTCCTTCAAGAGGAACAACGAGGTTTTTGCTCCTAAACCAGCCCTTCAGGATGACGGAAATGTGATTGGCCAGCAACAGAATTACTCTGTTGTCTCTACAAAAGCCATCATGGACGACCCCACTTTGGGATGGTCTTACTACGATCTTCAAACGAACAACAGCACCCAACCCAGGGTATATTTGCACGCCGACGGGCAGATCGGGGGTGTTTTCACCTTTTCGCATGAAACTTCAGGATACAATGACCGGGGGACAGGATACAGGTACAAAGACGGAGCTGCCTGGGGTCCCGAGCCAACTGCCAGAATCGAGAGCAACCGGGCCGGATGGCCCAATTACGGACCATTAGGCCCTACAGGAGAGATCGTTATCTCTCACCGAAGTGCAACAAACCCGCTTTATGTGAATACCCGCCCGGTAAAAGGAACCGGAGCCTGGACCGAACTGATCCTTGACGCCCCAACAGGTGCAAGCGGATTAGACTGGCCACGGATGGTCACTTCCGGCCCCGACCACATGAACGTCCATCTGATCGCTGTAACAGGCCCAACCGGCAATGGTGGCGTTGTTTATAACGGCCTTGATGGTGCTATTGTTTACAACCGTTCACTTGATGGTGGAGTCACCTGGGATGGCTGGCAGTTGCTGGATGGAATGACATCAGCTGAATACCTGGGTTTTTCGGCCGATACGTATGCCATTGCTGCTGAAGGCAATAATATCGTCATCGTGGAGGGCGACAGCTGGAATGACCTGTTTATGATGAAATCGACTGATAACGGCGATACCTGGACGAAAACAGTGATCTGGCCCTGTCAGTACAACTTATGGCCGGGAGGTGACTCCGTCCCGGAATTCTATGCCCCCGATGGATCGCTGGCCCTGGCAATGGATAAATACGGCAAGGCACATATTGCATTTGGACATATGCGCGTTCTGGCCGATGCCACAGGGGCACAAAAGTGGACCATCAACCACGACGGGATGTGTTACTGGAATGAGAATATGCCATTGCCTGACCCAAGTCTGGATCCCGACACCCTATATGCACACGGGAACTATATTGGCTGGGTTCAGGATACGATGCTTTATTATGAACCTACCAGCTCGTTCGCATTTTATTACAAATCGATGAGCACATTCCCAACCATTGCATGTGATGAATACGACAATGTGTTTGTCACCTGGTCGGGTATGGTCATGGATCTGGATGTAAACAACTACCATCTGCGTAACATTTTTGCCCGGGCATCAACAGATAACGGAGCTACATGGCATGAGACCATTCTCAACCTTACCGGCAGCATCTACTTCTGGGGGCTTGAATGCGTTCATGCAAGCGTATCCCCAACTTCCGACGACAAACTTTATATTTTGTTCCAGGAGGATTCGGAAGCCGGACTCTTTTTGCAAAGCACCAACTCTGGATATCAGGGACAGCTTGCTCCAACGGCGAATCAGTACAGGTTGATCACCCCAAATAAGGTAGACATCATTGATCCCGGTGTGGGGACAAACGAGCCTCAGGAAGGATCTTTTCTTCTATCTCAGGCCTATCCCAACCCTGTCAGCGATTTAACAACGCTGGAATTGAAGCTTACCAAACCGGCAGATATTAAGATCACGACTTATTCTTTACTTGGCCAGCAGGTACTAATTCTTGATAAAGGGATCCTGAATGCCGGCAGTCATCAGTTAGTACTTGATGCTTCCGGTATGAACACAGGCGTTTACTTCATCTCTGTGAAAGTAGGCGATCAGGTTCAAACCCGTAAGATGATTGTGGAATAATTTATCATGCATCCAAGAAAAAATCCCGGATAATACCGGGATTTTTTCTTGGATGCCATTACAATTTCCAGTAAGTTTGTCTAATAAAATTAAAAAACATGAAAAAATTTACATTTCTATCTCTAGTTTTAAGCCTCCTGTTGTTGACAGGTGGTTTACAAGCCCAGCTCTCCTCCGGAGCCAGGGAACAAGCACAACAATTTAAAGTACTGAAGCCCAGTTTGAACCAGAAGGGCGAAAATGGAATTGGCCAGCTTCCGGTTAATCCAACAGTTCTTAACAGGTCAATATTGGAAGATCCAGTATTGATGATTACACGTTACGACCTGCAATCCAATGCCTCCAGTGAGAACCGTATCCATCTCTATCCCGATGGTACCGTTGGAGCTGTTACCATGATGTCTCATACCGATGCATTCAGCGATCGCGGTTCAGGGACTAACTTTTACGATGGAACTACATGGGGACCACAACCATCAGCACGCATTGAGTCTTCAAAGGCTGGCTGGCCCTCTTATGCCCCCTGGGGACCGGATGGTGAGATTGTGGTTACACACCACAACCTCGATGGCTTGATCATCATGACAAGACCCACCAAAGGAACTGGCGCCTGGACAGAACAGATTCTTGCCGGGCCTGCCGGTGCTGTGGATATCTCCTGGCCAAGGGTGGTAACCAACGGCCCCGACCACATGAACATTCACATCATTGCCACCACCTATTCAGTGTATCAGGGGCTTGACCCATATGCTCTTTTGTATTACCGGTCAACTGATGGTGGTTCAACCTGGGATATCCAGCATAGAATAATTGACGGGATGACTTCAGCCGAGTACATCGGCTTCTCTTCCGATATGTATGCCTGGGCACAACCGGTAGGAGACACTATTGCATTTGCTTTCGGCGACTCCTGGCGTGATCTTGCCGTCATGAAGTCGTATAACAATGGGATGGATTGGGAGAAGATCGTTGCATGGCCCTGTCCCTATAATTTATGGAACGGTGGAGATACCACAGGTACTTTCCTGGCACCCGACGGAACGTTGGCTCTGGCCCTCGACAAAAACGGCAAAGCGCATATTGCATCTGGTATTATGTTTGCCAGTGGTGATGAAACCGGAGCCACTTTCTGGGTTCCCAAAAGCGATGGGTTGATCTATTGGAATGAAGATATGCCTCAACTGCCGGAGGTTCTCGACTGGGATGATCTGTACAATGATGGCACGATGATAGGTTGGGTAACCGACACCAATGTTTTCTATGTAGACGACTCGCAGATTGCTTACTACTATAATTCCATGACAAGCCAACCCTCCATAGCGGTTGATGAGGATGACAATGTATTTGTTGTTTGGTCGGGAGTCACCCTGAACGAAGATCCTGACGGCTATCTGTTGCGTCACATCTATGCCCGCGGTTCATCTGATGGCGGACAATCCTGGACAACAAGTTTGCTGGATCTGACAACGGATTTCCTCTACACATGGAGTGAATGTGCTTATCCGAGCGTTGCCTGGAATACCGACGATCATCTGTACCTTGTTTTCATGGAAGACGACTACGGTGGAGTATCGCTCAATGGTGCACAGGGTGCTCAGGGTCAGGTGGCCATTGGGGACAATAATATTAAATTCATGAATCCATTGAAGACAGATATCCTCTTCCCGGTTGGTACATCCAGGGAGCAGGCAGATGCTTTCAGTGTTTCTCAGAACTTCCCGAATCCGGTAACTGAGATGACATCGGTGAAGGTGAATATTACACAGCCTGGTACTCTTACCATGGAGGTGACCAATATGATGGGACAGCGTGTGGAGACCCTTTCCAAGGGAAGTTGCTCTGCTGGAAATTACTATTTTACGATCAGTGCTCAGGGGCTCACTCCTGGCGTTTACTTCTACACCGTAACCCTCAACACCATGAAGGTGACGAAGAAGATGATCGTGGAGTAGCTTATGCTTTGCCGCGAAGTCAAAACCCTCATAGGCAAGGATGTCAAACTGGAGTTAAAGCAGAAGTATGTCCTCAACGGAATTCTGCTTTATCTCCTTTCTACTATATTTGTTGCTTATCTTGCCTTTGAAGAGGTAATCACTCCCGAAACCTGGAACTCGCTTTTCTGGATTATTCTACTCTTTGTAGGAGTCAACGGCATCAGTAAAAGCTTCGTTCAGGAGAATCCTGCACGCTACATCTATTACTATACGATTACGAGTCCACAAGCTGTCGTCCTCTCCAAGATCCTCTATAACCTCCTCCTGATGGCGATCCTCTCCCTCCTTTCGTTTGGGCTGTTTCTCCTGCTTCTCGGGAACCAGGTAGTCAATGTTGAACTCTTTATCCTAACTCTTATCCTCGGCAGTTTCGGCCTCTCATCCATTCTAACCATGGTAGCAGCCATCGCCTCCCGCGCCAGCAACAATTTCTCCCTGATGGCCGTCCTCAGTTTCCCTATCATCCTGCCTCTGCTACTCACCCTGATGAAAATCTCAAGCATGGCCCTCGCCGGCCCCGAATGGCCCGGTACAGCAGGCCCTCTGGTTATTCTGGTCACCATCAATCTTGCGGTAATCATCCTTGCCTATTTATTATTTCCGTATCTTTGGCGAGACTAAAACGAAGTCAGAAGTTAGAAGGACGAAGTTAGAACGGGAAGTTGGAAGGACGAAGTTAGAAGTGGCATTTTATATTCGCTACCTCCCTACCTCTATACTTCATGACCTCATGACCCCATGACTCCATGACCTCATAACCCCATGACCCCATGACCCCATGACCAATAAGCTAACAATAAAAGGCCTCTGGTGGAAGGCTCTCGCGTTTCTCCTTCTTCTCTATGCCGTGATTTTTGGTTTTTTCGTTCCGGTGCCGGATACCATGATCGGCGCATCTCTGAGAAATGTGTTTTACCACGTTGGTATGTGGTTCGGCATGACTGCCATGTTAACCACCTCATTTATATTCAGCATTCGCTATTTGAGAGGATTTAATGAAAAGGAAGACCTGGTGGCGGTAGAGGCTGCAAACGTTGGAGTCCTTTTTGGAGTGCTCGGACTCATTACCGGAATGATCTGGGCAAAAAACACATGGGGTGCGTTCTGGGTGCGAGACCCGAAACTGGACGGCGCCGCTGTGGGGATGTTCATTTACCTGGCATACATGGTTCTCCGTGGCTCCATTGATGACACCCACAAAAGGGCGAAAGTGTCGGCCGTGTTCAATATTTTCGCATTCATCCTCTGGATCGTTTTCGTGATGGTTCTTCCACGGATGTCAAGTTCTACCATTCATCCAGGTCAGGACGGAGCACCCGTGATGGCCCTGAAACTTTCCGCCTCAACCAGGATAGTTTTCTGGCCGGCGATGATCGGCTGGATGCTCCTCGGCTTCTGGATCATGAACCTGCGGATACGGATACGGAAATTATTAAGTAAGAATGAGGAAATACGAATTACGAATTAAATTTTCACCATTTCACTATTTAAATTATGAACCCAGATAGCAAAATATACATCGTAGTCGCCGTATTGGCCGTGATCCTGGTGGGGATCTTTGTTTATCTTTTTTTTATGGACAGGAAGGTGAGCAAAATCGAAAAAGAGATTTCCGAAGATAACCTGAAAAAATCTCAGGGAGGAGGAGTCCTATGAAAACGATCCACATTGTCATCATTATCCTGGTTGTGGTTGTTGTTGGTGTAGTAATATCAACGATCTCCGACTCCAGTACCTATGTGAATTTCGCGGAGGCAGCCCGAAAGCCGAACAAAGAGTTTCACGTGATCGGAACACTAAGTCCAGGCAAAGATCTTATTTACGATGCCGAGAACAATCCCAATGAGTTTATCTTTTATATGCTGGACCAGGATGGAGTGGAACGGAAAATTGTATACCACAACTCGAAACCGCAGGATTTTGAACGGTCGGAACAGGTGGTAATTATCGGTTCAATGATGAACGACTCCGTGTTTGAAGCCAAAAGCCTCCTTCTCAAATGCCCTTCAAAATACAATGACCAGGAGCAACCTGAGAAATTCAGGGAGCAAAATTTTGGCTCAGCAGAATAATAATGTACAAGATCCAAACCCCAAATGACAAATAATAACCAAATCCCAAAAGACAAATAATACCCAAGTCCCAAAAATCAAATTTTTAAAACAACATTGGTTATTGGTTATCGACTTTTGGAATTTATTTGTATTTTGAATATTGATTATTGGTAATTTAAAGATTATGTCTTTTAAAAATCTTTCGTACTTCATCTCGGCCCTTGAAGATACCGGCGAGCTGGTCAGGATGAAGGAGTTTGTCTCTCCCAATCTCGAGATCACTGAGATTACCGACAGGATATCCAAGCAAAACGGTCCTGCTCTCCTGTTTGAAAATAATGGAACAGAGTTCCCGCTGCTGATCAATGCCATGGGATCGGAGAAACGGATCTGCATGGCTTTGGGTGTTGATCATCTGGATGATATCGGTCGGGATATCGATGAAATCCTCAAAACCTTTCTCTCCCCGAAACAGAGTTTTCTGGACAAGGTGCGAACTCTCCCATTATTACAGGAGCTTGCTTCCTGGATGCCAAAGAGCAGAAAGGGGAGAGGGGCATGCCAGGAGGTCATCATGAAGAATCCCGATCTGACAAAACTCCCGGTGCTCACCTGCTGGCCAGCCGACGGAGGGCCGTTTATTACATTGCCCTGCGTACACACTATCAGTCCGCAGTTGGAAGTTGGCAGTGGGCAATCATCACCCCATCACCCCATCACTCCATCTCGTAATTTAGGGATGTACCGCATGCAGGTCTTCGGCCCCAACCTCACCGGGATGCACTGGCACCTGCACAAAGGGTCGGCAAACCATTTCAATAAATACAAGAAACTGGGAATCCGGATGCCGGTGTCGGTCACTCTGGGTGGCGATCCGGTTTACACGTATGTAGCAACTGCTCCGTTGCCCGAAAATCTTGATGAATACCTGCTGGCGGGTTTTCTGCGGAAGAAAAAAGTTGAGCTAGTCAAATGCCTGACCAACGACCTTGAGGTGCCTGCTGATGCCGATTTTGTCATAGAAGGTTATGTGGATCCTTCCGAAGAGTTAATCCTGGAGGGGCCTTTTGGCGACCACACAGGGTTTTATTCGCTGGCCGACTTTTTCCCAAAATTCCATGTTACCTGTATCACACACAGGAAAGGAGCGGTATACCCAGCAACAATCGTAGGGATCCCCCCGCAGGAGGATGGATGGATCGGAAAAGCCACTGAACGTATATTTGTCAAGCCGCTAAAGATGAGTGTGGTGCCTGAGCTTACCGATATGCACATGCCAGTTGAAGGGGTATTTCACAACATCGTTCTGGCTGGCATTGAGAAGAGCTATCCCGGACAGGCCGAGAAGGTAATGAGTGCCTTATGGGGAGCCGGTCAGATGATGTTCAACAAGATTCTCGTTGTGACTGACCCTGATGTGGAGTTGACAAACTACAGGGATGTTGCCA
>Ga0351968_1014_pt1 | contig 40755 bp, 27 predicted proteins | sample BONcelHFGM3001D5_FD_206755 | JGI IMG/M metagenome (GOLD analysis project Ga0351968, IMG submission 206755) | Enriched cells from coal bed in the Powder River Basin, Montana, United States - BONCAT cells FGM rep1 HSBNCT.FGM.300.1.D5 ...
ATTTAATTTTTGCTTTATCTCGTTAGAATAACTTTTCTGATAACCGTATAAAAATCTGTTTGGATCCTGCAGTAATAGACGCCTGGGGTCATATTAACACTCTCAAGGACAAGGTTGTGCTTTCCCGATTGAAGCATACTCTTGTCATCAATCACCCGAATCACTCTTCCAAAGGTATCTGTAAGGATTATTTTTGCACCTGAGGCTTCTGGCAGGGTAAATGAAATGTTGAGAAGATCGGTGAATGGATTTGGGTAGAGTGTTACAAATCTTTCAGCCTGCATCTGATCAATCCCTGTAAACAGGTAAGTGATTATATTTGAGGGAGCCGACTGGCAACCGGTTGCCTGGTCGGTGATCGTAACAAAATAATCTCCAGAGAGTGTTGGCTCATAAGTAGGCTGATTGGCACCCGGGATAGTAGCTCCGTTATAGTACCACTGATTCCCGTCGGTAGCACTTGATTCCAGGATATTTCCATTCAACGTGGCAACAGGGGCATCGGGGATATCCAATACCGTGACTTCAACCGGAGCTGAAGTGAGCGTTGCACTACCATCATCCACTGTAACAGTGTAAGTGATATTGGCATCGGGTGTACAATAGGGGAACTGGCTTGTTGGATCATCCAGATAGGTTGAGGGTGACCACAGGTAGGTATAGGTTCCTGATCCACCTGAAGGAATCACCGAAAGACGGCTGGTTGATCCCTTGCAAACATTTGATGGGAACGCATTGGCAGTAACTCCGAGCGGACCACCGGCACAGTGGATATTTGCAGCCCAGCCCGGGTATGTATCGGCATAATCGGAATGGAATTTAAACGTCAGGGCCCCATCCGGTGAAGTTGATTCTATGGTCCCGGGGGAGTCTGTCCCGCAATATGTTCCGATTACAGGGGCGAAAATATCATCCCCATTGTATATAATCAGGTAATCATAATTGCAGTTTGCCTGTGGCTCAACATCAAATTCAGTAAATTCTGCTTCAATAAATGACCCAGGTGTGCCCGGATAAAATGTGAGTGTGAAGTTCTCGTTGTTGTTGTAATTACTTGTTGAATTCCCTGAGTCGTAAAATTTTGCATTACAGGATGTTTTATAGCCATTTTGCATCACGTAAATCGGTGCTGCTCCAATTTCAAGCTCAAACGTTTTTTGCGCCGAAAACTGGCTCTGGAGACCAGCAGTTTCGCTATAGTCTAAAGCGACCATCGTTCCGATTGGTGTGATCCCATTGGTAATTACAGGGAATTCCACATTGATGATCGTATTGACAGGCATGCTGCCGATAAATGTAGTGGGATTGTTCACGATGATAAAGGGACTCGAAGGAATCTGGACGGCCAGGTGACCAAGGCCGTTTCCAACAGCGGCGTGCCCGATATTCCTGGTAGCAATGGAAAGGATGACATTCTCGCCCGGGTCGAGAACCCCATTGTTATTTCCGCCCGGTGCAGGATCGAAAACGGTAATGTTGTAAACCGCCAACAATGGCGCATTCAGCGTTAGCATCAGGTCGGAAGTCCAGCTTTCGGCTCCGTCATCGAACAGAATCTCTCCTGCAACAACATGCTGATCAATAACAAAATTATTGACAGTCAGTGCAAATGCATCGGGGCAGGTGATGGTTGCACCAGCAGGAATGGAATCAATTACGCAGGTGTTGTCTGTAACCACAACATTGGTATCAGTTGTGGTAAATGTAGTAGCGACATTGTAAGCGGTCTCTATCCCGAGGTTGGAAACGGTCAGATCAAGGGTGATGGTTTCACTGAAGTCGGCATTGTTGTTATTGTTGCCGCCAACAGAGTCATTTACGGTGAATGAGGTCAGATTCAGGTATGGACCCGTGGCAGGAATGACCTGAATCGAATCGATAAGGGGTTTGAAATTCTGTTTCGTAATCACAAGTCCGAGGTATCCAGGGTTTGTCTGAGACGCAAATGTTAATGTTGCTGCTCCTGTGGCATCCGCGCAGGCGCAGGAAACAAGACTATTCCCATTCTCCGACAATCCAATGTAGGCATAGGGTTCTGTTGTGATCGTAACGGAAGTTGTTCCAACTAAAATTGGATCCATATAGGTAGCTGTCAGTTGCGGGGGGATCGACATGTAGACCATCAATGAAGGGTCTCCCATCAGGTGGTAGATCTCCCAGTAATAAGTTTTCATCCCCGAATTGGATTGCTGAACGGCAAGATTCCCACCAACAACCATCTGTCCCTGAGTTACAAACCAATCGTCAATTGCTTCGCCATGGTCGTGAAATGTCACATCATAGGCTCCCAGGTGATCGGAGTTATAAGAGGGACCCGTTGCTGAGACCGCCTTAAAGCCAACGCCCCACCAGTAATCTTCATCCCAGTAGGTGTTATTGCTTCCTCCGATGTAGCCAAGAGCTCCCTTACCTGCGGCCCGCAGCTGCTCTTCTCCGAAACAGTTCGTGTTGAACCGGTTACTGAGACAGCAGTTTCCAACCATCAGGCAATACTCATGATCGTTTTGCAGGTTTGGAATATCAGATATTTTAAATGAAGGGTCAGCCCATCCCTGTTCGCTGCAGTGGGCCGTATAGTTAGCATAAGCAACGCCATCAGAGACATTCCCTTTGATTAGGTTTGAGTAGTTTCCTCCCGCTGGTTCGGGCTGAAGGTAGGTATAAGAGAGGATTCCATGGGCCGAATTGAAATAGTTGTTGGTCCCGTAATTGATCTGTCCATTTCCATGCAGAGGCCCAAATGTGGCATCGGCGCCGGCTGCCATCACAACCTCACCAAGGAAAGACTCATCGGGAAAGAGGTACTGTTCATACTCAAGAGTCTTGTCAATCTGGGGTTGCAGTTGAACAAGGTTATTTGCAGAAAACCGTCCGTAGTAGCATTCAGGAATTTTATCTCCGGTATACTCGAAGTAATAAAGATCAGTTGGGTGGCTTCCGGAAGTTCCGCTATATGCAGGAATCTGGGCAACGTCGCCAACCATCAGGACAAAGCTCTGAGCTTCGTAACCGGATGGGGGATTATTGTAAAAATTCTCCAGATAAGTTTTTATCGTTGTGGTAGTAGTGCCAACGGCAGGATCATCCGTATAGGCCTCCACAACCTTAAATCCTTTACGGGTTTTCCAATCGATGAAAGGTTGTAAGGCATCTTCAAACATCGGGTCGGAGACAATGATGTAGGTGACCGGTGCCAATGTGATCAATTCATCGGAGAGTGGCTTATAATTGGCTAACTGGTTGTAGGCATTTTCAAAGAAAGGGGAATAGAGAGCCTGCTTTCTTGCAATACTGGCCTGTTCACTCCCATTGGTGTAAGTCACAGTTGCTTCGATGGTCGTATAGATACGCAGAATTCCGGAAGCGGGGTTGTATTGGACCGGGGCTATATCCAAACTTGTCATTGTTACTGCTCTCATGGTTCCGGCAGAGGAAAGAGAAACCAGCGGAGCTCCAATAAATTGATTTTTCAGGTAAGACTCATGATTGATCACAAAAGGGATCTCGTCGGGATTGGTGATGGCTTTACTCACAGAAGCCTGCTGTGGAATGATCTGGAAGTTGATTCCCAATTCTGCCAGCGAATAGTCGGTATACTCAGAATGAGTGATAAGAATCTCCGGTGTGGCATTCACAGGGATCTCAATCAGTTTTCGGGAAACCGGGAGTTTCGGGTCTCCAGTGATGCTGCTGTAACCATATCCAGGGACAAAGAGTTCGGTGAAACTGCCCAGCTTTGTTTGGATATCCCGAAAAAGCATCGAGGAGACATCACTGGTAAAAGACAGTTGCTGATAGTTGTTGGTTGTGATTCGCAGTTCGGTTTTCCCGGTAGAAAACTGGATTTCTCCAGCTACCATCAGGCTGGGAGTGCAAAAAAGGAAGAACAGGATGGCAACCTGTGTGCGTAAAGATTTCATCATTCTGGGAGATTTTGTGAGTTTTTACAACGAACAAATTTAATAAATTACAGGCAATTAACTGGCATTCACACCAAACTTTTATCAACTGGATCAAGTTAGCATGGCAACAGTTAATCAAGTTTAACCAGTGAAGTATTTATTTTGCGGATATTAAACACCGGATACCATGCCGCCAGGTAGCCGATCAGAATCACTGTAAAAAAGACAAGAAGAAAGTCAAGTGGTTGCATGTGAACAGGGTAGCTGTCGACAACAAATGTGCTATTTGGACCACCCATTCTGATTATGCCATAGGTTTGCTGGATCCAGCAAACTGCACCACCGAGGATCATTCCTGTGACAGCGCCGATAAATGAGATCAACATCCCCTCGGTCATAAAAATCCGTTTGATCAGTTTCATCGTTGCACCCATGCTTTGAAGAACGGCAATGTCTTTCTTTTTGTCGAGGATCAACATGGATAGCGAGCCCACAACATTGAACGTTGCCAGCAGAAGGATAAAGGTCAGGATCAGGAAGATGGCATATTTCTCCGATTTCATGATGTTGTACAGGAGTTCCTGCTGTTGAAAACGGTTTTTTACCTTGAATTTTTCCCCGACAGCCGCTTCGATCTGTTTCTGGATCTTTCGCTGATCCGTTCCGTCAGCCAGTTTGACCTCAATGGAAGAGACTTCGATGGAATAATCCAAAAGTTTCCTGACGAAACGAATCGGCATCAGGGCATATTTAACATCGAATTCCTGCTGGATAGAGAAATAGCCGGAGGGAAAGATGGTCTCCTGGCTGAAAGCCTGATCAAGTGACCCTCCGATCTTTCCCGTACGGCTGGGGACAAAAATGGTGATGGGATTTATGTAATCACTCAGACTGGCATTCAGGTAATAGGCTACGCCATAGCCAAGCACCGTAAAATTCCTCTCGCCACTCTGAAGCAGGAACCTTCCTTCTGCCATCATGGTATCGACCCCGGTCATCCGCTGATACTCCTCTCCCACTCCCTTGAGTGTCACGATTGCCTGTTTGTCTTTGTATTTCATCAGGGCATTCTCTTCGAGGACCTCTGTGAGGTAAAGCACCCCTGGAATTTCTCTGAGCAACTCTTGCGGGATATCAGTTGACGGAAAATTCTTGCCCTCGTTCAGGGTGATCTCCAGGTCAGGATTAAACGAATTAAAAAGAGAAACAACCAGTTGTTCAAACCCGTTGAATACTGAGAGGACAACGATCAGGGCCATGGTGCCTACCGTGACTCCTGCCACCGATATCATCGAAATGATATTGATGACATTGTGCGACTTCTTTGACTTGAAGTACCGACGGGCGATATAAAAGGAAATATTCAATTAAGAATTACGAATTATGAATTATAAGATCCAACCATTTCACCATTTCGCTACCTCGCTACCTCGCTACCTCACTATTTCCATGCCTTGACGATCAATCCCGTCCCTCTCTTGTGTTTTACCTTTACATCCAGGAAATTGAGTAATAAAGCAACCGGAAATATGATCACGTAGTAGAAAGGGAGGAGGATGAAAAAGAGTTTACTGGTATTCAGCATCTTGATGGGATATTTCATCGAAAGATGCCACCCAATCTGACCCGGTGTTCCGTAAGTGAAGTGGGCCTTTGTCTTCCCGAACCCGGCACGCTTCAGCTTCTCCTGGATCTCCTGAATGTTGTACCCGTCCCTTACATGTTCGTCAATGAATGACTCCTCTTCATCATGGTCATGTACATCCGATCCGCCCTGGTCGGAGGGAGTTGATATCAATACCATACCTCCTGACTTCAGGGATTGATGAAAATTCCTGAAAACAGTTTCATCTTCGAGAATATGTTCCATCACATCAACGGAGAGGATCAGGTCATAGTTGTCGGGCTTAGAGAATGTAGTAAGATCGGCAACCGCAAACTGCACGTTTGTTCTCCCGATCGTTTGAAAAAAGCTGTTGCAGTCGGCAATCTGTTCCTCTTTCACATCAACGGCATCCACCATCAGGTTATGACTCATGCCTGACAGGAAGTAACTGTATTGTCCGAAGCCGGAGCCGGCATCGAGAATCCGGGATCCGGGATCGGGAATCCTTGATCCGGGATTGGGGATCCGGGCAGGGCCGAGGCATGCCTCGGTCTTACGCCACGATCGAAGTGCCTTTTTCACATGCCACGTGCGGAGCAGCAGGAGATCAAGAAGGTGATAGAAGAGAATCCGCAGCCAGGGTGTTCTGTTGAAGATGTTACCGAGGGATTTTTTTATGGGATCGTATTGCATAATCGTTTGTTGATATTATCCTGTAGGGGCGGGGGATGTCCCGCCCGTACAATCAGAAATTATCATTAGGGTCGTGCAATAGGTTATCGATATTCTCAATGTAATCGAGGGAATCATCCTCCAGGAAATGGAGCTCAGGAACAATACGCAGCTGATGTTTTGTACGTTGTGCCAGAAGGTGACGCATCTCCCGAACATGATGCTGGACTTTCTCCATCAGAGCCGCCTTGTCCTTTGTGGCAAACAGGCTAAGAAAGACTCTGGCAACTGAAAGATCTTTGGAAACATAGACCTTGGTGACCGTTATCATGGCTCCTTCAAAGAGATCTTTTCCCAGTTGCTGGAACAGGATTCCGAGATCTTTTTGAATAAGTCGGGCAATTTTCTGCTGACGTGTAGATTCCATCATGCAAAGTTACGTTATGTTACTGAGTTATTCATCAATTATTCTAACTTTGCGACAATGAAAAGTCTCGTCAAGATCTTCCACTACATTGGGAATTACTGGATATTTGCTGCGCTGAATGCACTGTTCAACATCCTCTCCGTTCTTTTCTCACTTTTCTCTTTTGCCCTCTTTATTCCGATTCTCCAGATGCTGTTCAAAACGGCAGAGATTCCTGAGACTGCCGGTCCGTTGGTTTGGACCAATATGGACTCGCTCAAAGAGAACTTCTACCATTTTTTTGGCCAGCTAATCCGGAATTACGGGGAGGATGAGGTTCTTGTTTACATCGGTGTTGCGATTATCGTCCTTTTCTTTTTCCGGAACCTATTCCGTTACCTGGCAATGTTTTTTCTTGCAGTGGTTCGTAACGGCGTTGTAAAAGATCTCCGCGACGATCTTTACAAGAAGATCCTGATACTCCCTCTGGGGTACTATTCCGACCAACGGAAAGGAGATATTATTTCCCGGATGACATCTGATGTTCAGGAAGTGGAAATCTCTATCATGAGCTCACTGGAGATGATCTTCCGGGATCCGATCCAGATTATCGTTTTTGTTGTAACCCTGTTTGTGATCAGTCCGCAACTGACAATTTTTGTCATGATCCTCCTCCCGGTTAGCGGGTTAATCATCGGACGGATTGGAAAAAGCCTGAAACGTACCTCCGCTAAAGGACAAAAAAAGATGGGGGAGCTCCTTGCAGCAATCGAGGAGACCATCTCCGGACTTCGAATCATCAAAGCCTTCAGTGCCATAAACTTTGCTAACAACCGCTTCAAAGAGACCAACAATAACTTTTTCAGGATCATGGTCAGGCTCTACCGGAAACGGGATCTTGCCTCCCCATTGAGTGAGTTTCTCAGTGCAGTTGTACTGACCATCCTGCTTTGGTATGGTGGCCGGTTGGTGCTGGCACCTGATCATAGCCTGGATGCTGCCGTGTTTCTGGTCTACATTACCATCTTCTCGCAGGTGATCCCTCCAGCCAAATCGATCACACAGGCCTATTACAATGTTCAGAAAGGTGCTGCTTCGATGGACCGGATCGAGCAGGTACTGGATGAACCGGAGATCATTGAAGAGAAAGTGAACGCGATCCCAAAGAAAGAGTTTACTGACCGGATTGAATATGCCGGTGTCTCTTTCCGTTATGCTGCCGAACCGGTGCTGACCAATATCAACATGGTGATTGAGAAGGGAAAGACGATCGCAGTTGTTGGCCCTTCAGGCGGGGGAAAATCCACCCTCGTTGACCTCCTTCCCCGCTTTTACGACATCGCGAAAGGCGAGCTTCGTATCGACGGAATTCCGATCCGCAACATGGTGATCGACGACCTTCGTGGGTTGATGGGGATTGTTTCACAGGAGACTATTCTATTCAATGATACCGTGTTTAATAACATCGCATTCGGGATGGAAAACACCAGCGAGGAGGAGGTAATTTCAGCAGCCAAAGTGGCCAATGCCCATGAGTTTATCATCAGGATGCCGAAAGGCTATTACACCAACATCGGTGACCGCGGTATTAAACTATCAGGTGGACAGCGTCAACGGCTGAGCATCGCCAGAGCGGTTTTAAAAAACCCTCCTATTCTGATCCTCGATGAAGCTACCTCAGCGTTGGATACCGAATCGGAACGGTTGGTACAGCAAGCTCTCGAAAATCTGATGAAGAACCGCACCTCGATTGTGATCGCTCACCGGCTTTCCACCATCCAGCACGCCAACGAGATCATCGTTCTTCAAAACGGAAACCTGGTAGAGCGCGGATCACACACCGAGCTGCACGCACTGAATGGCGTATACAGGAAGCTTTACGATTTGCAGACGTTCGTTTGAAAGCAAATTGTGAAATAGCGAAAGAACATAAGTTGATCGAGACTTATTCATCGTTGATCAAATAATCTCCCTTCAACGTACAATCCTTAATACATTTACATAATTCGAGAATCCATTCGGCAATCATCTCAGTTATGGCCCGTTTCTCCTTTTTCTTCCTTTTATTTCTTTTTGCATCCCGTCCCAATACCTCTGCCCAGCCTACTTCAGTAATCGCGGGAAAGATAATGGATGGAGAGACAAACCTTCCGCTTCCGGGAGTTTCTATAAGGATAGATGGCAAAACCAGGGGAACAGTAACAAATGCCGACGGAATTTTTCTCCTGCCTGAATCGGAATTAGGAACTGCCAGATACCTGTTGTTTTCTCACATTGGCTATGAACGCGATACTATTTCAATAACGGCCCTCCGGTATAACCCTACGATCTGGCTTCACCCTTCACCCTACCTGCTTCATGAAGTTGAGATATCCTCGAAACTGAAAAGCCAGTTTCCTTATGAGCTACTTTACGATGCAATAAAGCAATACCGTCTGCTGCAGGATTCCGAACAAAGCAAAGCTTACTTTTTGCTGCAAAGTGAATCAAACGGGATTCCGATTGAAATTCTGGAAGGGTATTATAATGCTGTTGTTTCACCAGGAAGGGGTATTGAAGAGCTTACGCTGGTGAACGGGCGCATCGGGATATCTTCCCTTAATGATAAAAACTACCTGAGTTTAAACACAACGGATTTGCTTTTGGCGATTACACCTTTCTATGATAATCCAGAGAATCCTTTTCCTGAATCTCCCGGCACAGTATCCTTTTCACGTTTTAAAAGGCTCTATACGGTAACAATCAAAAAGTATCTGAAGCGGAACAATGAACGTCATTTTATTGTAGAGTTCACACCAAGGAAAAACCGGGAGTTCTATTTTTCCGGCTTAGCATACATTAATGAGGCTGATCTTACAATAGATAAACTTGAGTTTCTGATCCCAAACTGCCAGGTCCCGGTTTTGCACCCCATTGATCCGGCCGACCGAATAAGATCAATGCAGTTAGCGTTTGCCGTCTATTTTGATAATTCAGTATTTGGTAAGTCCAGGATAGACAGGATTTCTCTGGGCTATGAGATCGGTTACATCAATACTCAGTCGCTGCAATCCGCAGCCCTTCAAACCCACGCCGACTTGTTCCTTTATGATTACGGAGCTCTTTTTATGCCTCCTTTGATTTCAAAATCCGTCTTCAGTAACGATTACCAGGCAATTCTCACTATCCCATATGAACACATGTTCTGGGAACAAAACCAAATAATGGCTCCTTCAGCCCGGCAACAGGAGATCCTGGAATTTTTCCGCCAACAGGGTATCCTGGCAAACTACAACGATCAACCCCATGACCTTCTTAAAGCTGACTTCAAAGCCTGGGATCCTGATTCTCTTCTGGGATTTTCCGATCTGACCGGATCTCCCATGAAGCAAGGAAATCCTATGCGTTCTGAGTTTATGCATGAAAAATATGATTTCCAGCATGACTTGTACAATATCAGGGGAGATATCCTGATCCAACCCTTCATGATCAACGACACGTTAAGGGTCAATTCGAAAACTCTCCTCCACCTTTCCGATTCCTACTATTATTCTTATAAGAATCCATCATCGAAACTCTTCATCAACCTTTTATTCGATCTGTGTGAAGTCAGTCGGTTGGAAATCCTTGACCGGCTTCTAGATCTCCAACAATCGGGACCCTTTTCCATAGAGTCGCTAAAAAAGGTTTATTCATCGGGGATGCATTCCCTTGACTCATTAAGTAATGCATTGAAAAAGGAGATGCATCAGGGGACCGATATCGAAGCATCGAAGAAATGGAACCAGTTCATCATTGACCGAACCGGAGTGGATCGTCAAGCTCAGATTCTTCTGGAAATTCAAGAAAAACCTAATGAAAACTGATAAATCGTAAATCAAAAAAGTGTTGCCGATTTCTTCAGGATCTTTCGGTAATAGGAGAGCATGTTGGAACGGGAGATGAAGCCGACATACTTCCCGTTGTCAACGACCGGAATATTCCATAGATCCGAATTCTCAAACTTCATCAGGGCTGATGCCACATCGTCCCTTACATCTAAGGTCATGACATCTTTGTTGGTGAGCTCGTTGATGGTCACTTCCTTGTAAAGATTCGTTTTGAACATTAACTTCTTGACCTCTTCCAGATGAACAACACCGATGAAGAGGTTGTTATCGTCCACAACCGGGAAGATATTCCGCTGGCTCACCGTAAATGCATCGATTAATGTTCCAAGGTTATCATACACCTTTAGGGTAACAAATCCTGTTTCGATCATATCATCCAAACTAAGTTGGTTCAGGATATTCTTGTCTTTGTTGTCGGCCATCAGATACCCCTTATTGGTAAGATTCTTTGTATAGATTGAGTAGGGTTCGAAATAGCGGCTGATAAAAAAAGAGATGGCCGCAACGATCATAAGAGGGACAAAGAGCATGTATCCTCCTGTGATTTCTGCAATAAGGAATATGGCTGTCAGCGGGGCATGAACCACTCCGGCCATAATACCAGCCATTCCAACTGCCACAAAATTAGTAACCTGCAAACGGGTCATCCCCAGGGTATTCACAGCGAAGGAAAGGGTGAAGCCGGCCATCGCGCCAGTAAACAGGGAAGGAGCGAAGATTCCCCCGTTTCCGCCTGCTCCAAGAGTAAAGGCAGTGGCGATTACTTTAATCAGGATGATGGTGCCTCCCAGCGCAATCAGGAGCCAGGGGGATTCGGCCCAGGAGAAAAAGAAACTTGCGTCAGCAATATCTTTGTAACTTCCCTCCAGAAGGCTCGTTATCGTGGTATATCCTTCACCGTAGAGTGGTGGAAAGAGAAAGATCATCAGGCTAAGAGCCAGGCCTCCCAGAACGGCTTTTGTCCAGGTTTGTTTCCGGGAGTCAAACCACCCTTCGATCTTGAGGGTGGTACGTGTCATGTAGACAGATACAAAACCGCAGAGAACGCCAAGGAGGATGTAGTATGGCAAAGCAGGTACAAACCATTCTGTAGTGATCAGATGGAATATCTGTCCGGAGTATAGCAATTTGGAGATAATGGTAGATGTAGCTGTTGAGATCAGCAAGGGAATGAAAAGGGGTACCGAAAGATCAATCAGCAATACTTCAACCGCGAAGATTACGCCTGCAATAGGACTATTAAAGATAGCAGCAATTCCGGAAGCGGCACCACATGCTAAAAGCAGTGTACGTTCCTTATATCCCAACCGAAAGACCTGTGCGATATTGGCACCAATGGCAGAGGCGCTGGCAACAATCGGCGCCTCCAGTCCGGCTGATCCCCCTAACCCAACCGTGATTCCGCTGGTGATTATGGGTGTGTATGTCTTACTGCGTTCAACATACGAAGACTTTCGCAGGATGGAGAAAATGATACTTCCCAATCCCCGGTCCAGTTTTCCCTTCAGAAAGATCTGGACAAAGAGAACCGTCAGAAGAATTCCCACAAGTGGAAAAAGAAGGTACAGAAATGGGGTATGGTAAATCTTCAGAAAATAATCGGGCACACCGTGCATGAACCGTACAAAAATCTTAAGGACCACTGCCGCCAGAGCGGAGATCACACCAACAACAATACTTGCAAGGATCAGGAACGTATTATTTCCCACCTTACCAGTCAGCCATTCAGGCAAACGCCTTAACCAGATCTTTATAATAGCAATAAGTCCGGGTAATACCATTCAGATTAGCCTTACAACTCAATCATTTCAATCAGTACATGCTCCATCATTTTCTTCAAAACAGATGTCCTGCATGTATAATTATTTACAATGATAGCAAAAATGAGCTTACGACCGGATACGGTCGAAGCATAACCAGTTAACGATTTGACGGAGGCTAGAGTTCCTGTTTTTGCCCGGATTTTTCCCTGAGCGATGGTGCCTTTGAGTGTGCTGCGCAAGGTTCCTGAGATTCCCGCCAGGGGAAGAGAACTATAGAAGGAGCCAAAAGTTGGTGCCGTAGTCTGATAATAAAGGATATCTACCAGTTGGCGGGCCGTTAAAAAATTATCATACCGCCGGCCGCTACCATCAACCATCTGGACTCCCGTCATATCAATCCCTTTTCTCTCCCAAAACCCGAGTACTGCCCTGACGCCACTGGCATATGAATGCGAGCCATACACCTCTTTACCTAAATTTTTCAATAATCTATTTGCTACTGCATTATTGCTCTGCAGGTTGCAAACATTTACATCCTTTTTCGCCTGATCTCCCAAAATCTCAAGAGCTGCTCCTGTAACCAGGATTTTTTGTACGGATGCCGGAATCAGTAACTGGTTTGGGTGATATTCAACCAGGATGACCGGATTTTCATCCGTATCGTCAATGATCAGGATGCTTGTAGTGCTTGAGTCAATACCGCGTGACGACAAGAATTCATTCAATTTCCGGAGAAGTGGAGTTAAGGCAATGGAATCTTCCTGTACCTGTTGTACAGAGTCCCACCAGTTAACAGCCAGTCGTTGCGTTTCAGTTTCATGACAGGAATAGTTTGTCAGGAAAAACGCAATGATGACAATGAGTAAGATTAATCGACGAAACATCTGATTCGATAGATGTGTTTGATCACAGCAAAAGTAAAAAAACGTAATTTCGTTCGGTCAATTCTCAAAAAGATTTAGTTAACATTTGAATGCAACTTTTCACCAAATTGAATGGTCTTTAATAAAAATGACTACTATAACGCGATCCACATGACCTTATTTCCTTTCAAACGTTCTTTTTATCTCCTCGCTGGATGGATGATTATCCGTTCTTCTTCACTTTTTTCCCAAAACCTACCCGCAACTATTGAATTCTACTCTCCTGATCCGGGACAGCGGTTTTTCGATTCCATTACAGCTTCCCATATTCCTGTTCTAATGGTACCGGAAGATGCCTTGCTTCAAACGCTTCCCGATTCGCTCGACAATTCCAGCTATATCTGGTTCCCCGGCATCCTCAGTCAGGATGGATATTTTGCCTGCCAGCAGTATTGTGCAACAGCCTACACTTTCGGATACGAAATGAACCGGCTTCGGAATGTTAACGGCAAGATCCCAGAGAACAAATACCCGCCGCATTATATGTGGCATTTCTTCAACGAGGGAGAACGATACGTTGGGGTCAACTTCCTTCATACCTTCCATGCCATGATGGAACAAGGGCATATGACCAACGCTGATTACGGTGCAGATACCGGCCAGATGGAAATAGGATGGATCACGGGATACGAGAAGTATTACCGTGCCATGAAAAACCGGATCAGGAATATTTATGCGATCCCTGTCAATTCGGCTGAAGGGATTCAAGCCATCAAACAGTATCTTTATGATCACCTTGATGGCTCTGCTACCGGCGGAATAGCTTGTTTCACGGCTTCAAGCCCAACAGGGTTCGGTGCGGTTTTACCTGAAAATACACCTGAAGCAGGAAAATTTGTCCAGGTCTCCTGGCTACCCTATCCAACTCATGGTATGACGATTGTGGGGTATCACGACTCTATCCGGTATGATCTGAACCAGGATGGGCAATACACAAACAACATCGATATCAACGGAGACAGCACTGTGGATGCACGAGACTGGGAGATTGGGGGCTTCCGGCTGGCAAACTCATATGGCGAATGGTGGTCTGACTATGGCTATTTTTATGTGCTGTATCAAACAATGGCATCCGACTTTGAAGAAGGGGGTGTGTGGAACAACCGGGTTTATGTGGTTGACCCCGACCCCGACTATACCCCGCTTCTTACCGTGAAGATAGATCTGGAACACAACCGGCGGAATCAGTTAAACATCATGGCCGGGGTGAGTCTCGACTTGCAGGCCGCATACCCCGAGCATCTCTACCAGCCACCCATTTTTTCTGACCAGGGAGGCAATTTCTATATGCAAGGGTTTGACTCGCTTTCAGAGCAGAAAAGACTGGAGTTTGGACTTGATGTCACGCCTCTTTTGAGCTATCTTGAGCCAGGGGTCCCAGCCAAATTCTTTCTGGTCATTGAGGAACGTGACCCAACAAACACAGGACAGGGAATTATTCATGAAGCTTCATTTATACATTATGGAACATCCACAGATATTTTCCCCTGCAGCCTCATAGAAACTCCCATCAACCATTATGGAACCACTGTTTTAACAGCCACTGGAATTACTGACTATAACTTCCCCGAGATTGTGAGTGAAGAATTGCTCCCATTTTCTTCTTCAGGAAATTATTCATTCCAGTTTCAGGCCCAGGGAGGGGAATCACCATATACGTGGGGTGTGCACCTTCCTTTTCAACCATTTGCAGGTGGTCCTGCTTATGATCCATTTGACGATCAGCAACTTGCTCCGCAGAGTTCGGGAAAACCCTATGCCACCGTTACGTTACCCTTTGAGTTTCCCTTTTTTGGAAATTCTTATGATACCGTATATATTAACTCATACGGTATGATCCAGTTTAATGATGATCACCTTCCTTACCCCTACCTATGCAGCGCCACGGATATGTTCAATTATATCTCTGCAATTGCCCCGGCATTTTCATGGGACCTGGTAATTCGGGTGTCGGATGGTGATGGAATGTGGATGAATTCATCTCCTGATTCAGTAAGATTCCGCTGGCAACTCTCTCTCTTCGGACAAGAGCAACAGACCAGGGTGGAGTTTGGCGCCACACTTTTCCCAAATGGCGATGTGTCGTTTTGCTACGGACCTGCTGTATTGGAACCAAACAGCCTGATAACCTGGAAAGGGATCGCTTCAGGAGAGAAGCATAATACCCTCATCACCCCCATTTTTGATCTGACTGCTGAATCCGGCAACTCCCAAACCTGGATACCCCCAGTCACACCCGGCGCGGTAAATCTATCAACAGATGGACTTCTTACACTCTCCGGAGCAGATACCAATGCCATCTATGATCTGCCCGTAAGAGTTACAGACGTACAGGGCATCAGTACCAACAAGCATTTTCAACTCTCTTCCGGCTTGATAATCCGGCATGAGTTATCCAGCAGTTCTGGCCAATTTCTGCATGCAGAACCCGCATCCCTTGATATTGAATTGACCAACATCACACCGAATTCGCTGGAAGGAATCACCTTAAAATTTTTCTGCGATGCGCCCGAACTGGAAATTACCGACAGTGTGGCTTCTGCAGGTTCCTTAGAACCGGGACAATCCCATAATTTATCTGGCACTTTTCACTTTACTCTCCAAGCTGAACTGCCTGACCAAACCCCCTTACTCTGCAGAATCATCGCCACTTCTGCCGGAAGAAGCTGGGAGTATCAATTTCCCCTTTTTGTGTCGGATGTAAACATTCAGGTAACCAGCCTGGAGGTCCAGGATGGAGTCAACTCCCTTCTGGATGCAGGTGAGACTGCCGATCTGGTATTTACGATTTCTAACCTGGGAAGCATGGCTGCTGAGGATTTAACCATAACACTTTCCTCTGAGGATGAATTTTTTGAGATCATCTCCTCGCCCTCCCTTTCGGCAGATGAAATCGGACAAATGGAAATGTATCAAGGAATTTTTACGGTACGATCTTCACGGCAAACACCCCCCGGACATCAGGCCGACCTGGAACTAATGATCACCAACGGAACAACCATTGATATCCTCCACCCCTGCACAATCACCATGGGAACCCGTCCGGTTGCCCTGATAAACATTACCTCTTCTTCAACTTCAGTTCCCCTGATGGCGCATCTGATGGACAGCCTGCAAGTGGGATATGACCTATTCACCTCCTTCCCGGAAACAATGAACCTGTATCCTGTCGCTTTTATTATCCTGGGCACCGGATATCCTGGTTCATATAATCTATCAACAGATGAGACCAATCAACTGATCAACTACCTGAACAATGGAGGGAACGTCTACATGGAGAGTTACGCATCCTGGTACTACGGAACTGCCGGAATGCTGGAGAATGTATTTCAGTTTTCAACAGAACGGGTTAGTGTTTACTTTTTTAATGATATGGCAGGAGTTGATGGAACACTCACTGAAGGAATGGATTACATTTACCTGGGCTCTGCACCCTATGCGATTTTTGAGGTCACCCCGAAAGGAGAAGGATTTTCCCTGATGGGAAATAAGGATAGCCCACCAAAATGTCTTGAATTTGCCTATGCCGGAAATGAATACAAAACCATCGGAACATTCAAGGAGTTCGGGCAACTGATTGACGGGGATTCTCCGTCAAAAAAATCCACCCTGTTCAAACGATATCTTGACTTCCTTGAGGTAAATATCGACGGTCCCTTTCCATTCTTCCATGCCGACACCGCCCATATATGCCTGGGCCATTCCATACAATTCACAGATGACTCGTTCAGCAACGTGACTTCCTGGCAATGGGAATTTCCAGGAGGGATACCAGCCTCATCACAGGAGCAGAATCCCATCGTTCAATACCCTGTCTCCGGCCTTTACGATGTCATCCTCACAATTTCAGATGGGGTGCATACCCAAAGCATGCATAAGAAAAAGTATATCCGAATAAATGTGTGTGCCGGAATCGAAGAGAGCTCATCCAGAGCTGAAGGAATCCTTATTTTCCCGAATCCCGCTGCGGGTTATGTTTCCATTGTTTTGCCGGAAAACCTGAATGTTAATACAACCGTTGATCTGGTTGATATGCGCGGATCTGTCGTCATGCACAAGATCCTGCCCGACATATCGTGGAACGGTGTGGGTCAATTGGATATTTCGATGCTGGAGCCAGGAATATACATTGTGAGGATATCCGGAGAGGAAGCCACTTTCTCTGAAAAGCTGGTAATCTACTAATTTGATATCTTTGACGCCAAATCAGGCTAATCCTAATGCATCATTCCTCCACTGAGATCATCAAAGCAAGATCTTCAATCAGAAAATACTCCTTCCGTGAACTCCCGGGCAATAAGTTGTCTGAGATCTTTCATATCCTGACAACCGAAAATGAGGGACCTTTTGGAAATATTTGCCGGTTTTGGTTAATTGATTCCGAATCCTACCGGAACGAACCTGTAAAACTGGGAACTTATGGTTTTATCAGTGGCCTGCGGTATATCATTGCCGGAACTGTAACAAAGGAGGTGCCTATGAATATGGAGGATTATGGCTATGTGTTGGAGAGAAAGATACTTCACTTCACCAGGATGGGGCTGGGAACCTGCTGGATAGGTGGTACATTCCGCCGGAGTGAGTATGCCAAAACCACCACATATAAAGATGGGGAGATTATCCCTGCCATAACACCCATCGGATTCCCTGCCGAAAAGAGAGGATTAAGAGAGCGGTTGATTAAATTCCTGGCACGTTCGAAAACCCGGAAAGATTGGTCAGAGCTGTTTTTCGACAAAGATCCCTCTAAGCCATTAACCCGTGAAGCAGCAGGAATCTTTGCAAACGCCCTGGAGATGGTCCGCATTGCCCCATCAGCCAACAACGCCCAACCCTGGCGCATTGTCAAGGAGGGTAAGCAGTTTCACTTTTTCCTGGCGAGGAACAAGGTGAATGAGTCGTACAAATCGGTTGACTTGCAACGGATTGACCTTGGGATTGCCATTGCACATTTCGATCTTGCCCTCATAGATGAGGGAATCACTGGAATCTGTCAAACTGAGGACAAACTAACGGTTCCGGAAGGGTGGACCTATATCACCTCCTATACCACTTTTTTATCGGAATAATCTTCACACATCTCCATCAATTGATCCACTCTTTTAAGATCATTCATAAAAGGGCAGTGTCGCTTTTCCCGATGTTCAAAATAGTGACCTGTTTTTCCCTCTGTTTCAATAGATGTTGCAAGCCATACCGGCGTATCGGCCCCTTGTTCGGGGGTTTCACTGCCACCATAGCCCAGATCGCTACTCACTTTTGAAACTACATCGCCCGGGTGGCATGTATTAACAGTGATTCCCAGGTTCTTAAACCTCAGAGAAAACCCTGCTGAGAGCATGCGGTTTGCCTGTTTCGATTGGCGATACGCTTCATCATTGTCGTAATACCGGCTCTTAAATTCAATGTCTTTGAAGTTTAAGCCCCCTGCCCAGTAACTGGCAACATTCACCACCCGGGCATCCTTTTGTTCCATCATATGGGGATGAAAGTAACGTATCATCCAGTAGTATCCCAGAACATTTGTCGCCCACTGCATTTCAATGCCGTCTGGCGTCTCTGTCCTGGCACGCGGACAAGTGGCTGCATTGTTTACAAGAACCTGTAACGGCCCTTTCCAGGCTTCTGCGAATTCCCGGATCTCCTTTTCTCTTGACAGATCCAAAGCAGCATATCCCAAAGCGGCATCAGGGAACAACTTTCTGACCTCTTGAACGGCCTGTTTTAACTTTGGCTCATCCCGGCCTACCAGAATAACTTCCATTCCATATTCAGTGATGCCTCTGACAATGGCTTTGCCGATTGCTCCGTAAGCGCCGGTGACGATTGCGATTCGGTTCATTTGTACCAGATGTTTTGTCGTTTGGCCATAGGCAGGGTTAGGGCATGTCCCGACCTTGCTGATGGAAGTAATGGCAATCCTTTCCCAGGTATCAGGTATCTAGTATCAAGTAACCAATGTCTTAACGGCCTCCATGATGCCCCGGGTATCGAACCCGCATTCACGGAGAAGTTCATCCATGGACCCTTGTCCCACAAACCGGTCAGGGATCCCCAACCTTTTCACGCTGGCAGTATAATCATGCTCATTGATAAATTCGATCACTGCACTTCCAAGACCGCCCACAATGGTTCCATCTTCAACCGTAATAATCTTGTTATACGATTTTAAAATTGTGTGCAAAAGATCTTCATCCAGCGGCTTCAGGAAGCGCATGTCGGCATGGCCAACAGCTATTCCCTTCTTTTCGAGCTCTTCACAGGCTTTTACCACTTCATTCCCGACATGACCGATAGAGAGGATTGCAACCTCTTTGCCCTCCCTGATCATCCTTCCTACTCCTGGTTTCACTGCCTGAAAATCGGTTTTCCAGTTTGGCATCACACCTCTGCCACGGGGATACCGGATAGCAATTGGTCCCATACCCTCGAGTTGTGCAGTAAACATCAGATTACGAAGTTCCTCTTCATTCATCGGCGAAGCGACGATTAAGTTGGGGATGCAACGCAAATAGGCAAGGTCAAACGCTCCATGGTGAGTCGGACCATCCTCTCCCACCAGTCCGCCCCTGTCGAGACAAAAGACAACATGCAGGTTCTGAAGGGCCACGTCGTGGATTACCTGATCATAAGCACGCTGCATAAACGTACTGTAAATATTGCAGAAGGGGATATACCCTTCAGTAGCCAATCCAGCTGAAAAGGTAACTGCATGCTGCTCGGCAATACCCACATCAAAAGCCCGTTCGGGCATCTTATTCATCATGAGGTTGAGGGAGCAGCCTGTGGACATAGCTGGTGTAATCCCGACAATCCTGGGGTTATTCTCTGCGAGTTCGATGATGGTTCTTCCGAAAACAGTCTGGTATTTTGGTGCCAGTCCATGACATTTATCCTCCTTGATTACCCCGGTATTCCTGTCAAAGACTCCCGGTGCATGATAACTTGTTTGGTTTTTTTCGGCCTTTTCAAATCCTTTGCCTTTTATAGTGCTCAGATGCAACAACTTGGGGCCATAAATGATCTTCAGGTCCGATAGCAGCTTTACCAGCCTGATGACATCGTTTCCGTCAACCGGTCCGAAATAGCGGAAGTTGAATGCTTCAAACAGGTTACTACGGGTAAGAATGGAAGATTTCACAGCATTCCCCAGCTGTTTAACCACGGCTCTGGAATTTTTCCCGTATTTCGTTCCGCCTCCCATAAGGAGCCAGATCTTATCACGCAGTTTGTTGTAGGTCCGGCTGGTTACAATATCTGCCAGATAATCCTTGATGGCGCCAACATTTTTATCAATTGCTATTTGATTATCATTGAGAATTACCAGTAAGTTGGCATTTGATACTCCTGCATTGTTGAGAGCCTCCATCGCCATCCCTCCTGTCATAGCACCATCGCCAATCACAGCAACCTGATGATGCTTGGTATCGCCACTGAGTTTGGCTGCTACACCCATCCCAAGGGCTGCAGAAATCGAAGTGGAGGAGTGCCCAACGCCAAAAGCATCGTACTCGCTCTCCGAGATCTTGGGAAACCCGCTGATCCCTTTGTACATCCTGATAGTATGAAAGAGATCTTTTCGGCCAGTAAGAATCTTGTGTGCATAAGCCTGATGCCCAACGTCCCAGATTACCTTGTCGTTTGGAGTGTCAAATACATAATGAAGGGCAACGGCCAGCTCAACGGTCCCCAAACTTGCTCCAAGATGGCCCTGATTGACTGAGATCACATCAATAATCAATGATCGAATCTCGTCACACAATTGAGGTAACTGCTCAACGGATAACTGCTTGAGATCGTTGGGTGCATTGATGTTCTCTAATAAAGGACCGATTACCGGGGTCATGTGCCAGCGATTTATGGGTAAACAAAGGTAAGAAAAAAGTCATGAGGTCATGGGGTCATGGGGTCATGGGGTGATGGGGTGACATACCGGAAGCCCGAAACTACATCATTCCCAGTTCAAGTTTAGCTTCATCGGTCAGTTTATCCATATCCCACGGAGGCTCGAATGTCAATTCTACGTTCACTTCACCGATGCCGTCAATCAATTGGATTTCATTTTTTACCATCCCCGGCATGTCTTCGGCAACCGGACAGTTAGGGGTGGTAAGTGTCATCAGGACATTCACATTATATTGATCATCGATCCGCAGGTCATAAATTAATCCCAGATCATAAATGTTAACAGGTATTTCGGGGTCAAAAACCATGCGAAGAGCGGTTATGACTTTGTTCTCCATTTCGAATTTCTTCAGGTCCATGGGCACATCTTTCTGCAAAATTAACCATTTTAGCGACGATTTCCGGCATCTTACCGAAAGGTATTTGGGTCAGATGATCGATTCATAATATCTTTGTGAAATAAACCAAAATTATAAAACCAATGACTGAACAAGTAAAAAAATTATACCGTTCAACGAAAGACAAAGTTCTTGGAGGTGTTTGTGGTGGATTGGGAAATTACCTGAAGATAGATCCAGTGCTGTTACGGGTTCTATGGGCTGTATTTTTCTTCATCGGTGGCATGGGACTCCTTGCTTATATCATCGCCTGGATCATCATGCCGGAAGAACCGGTATCCGCTGAGCAGTAGGCAACAGGCCATCATGACCCCATGACCCCATGACCCCATGACTTCATGACCCTTTCCCATACTTCTGCTGAAACACCACGGCGTAGAGTTTCATCTGTTTGATCATGGAGTTGAGGCCATTGGAGCGGGTTGGGGATAAGTGTTCCCGTAGTCCGATCTGGTCAATGAAAGACAACCTGGTCTCAGTGATATCAGTGGGAGTCTGATCCGACAAAACTCTGATCAGAAGATTCACGATCCCTTTCGTAATTATCGCATCGCTGTCGGCAGTATAAATCACTTTCCCTTCCCTGTATGCCGCGTATAACCAAACCTGCGACTGGCAACCTGAAATGAGATACTGATCCGTTTTATATTTAGGGTCAATCACCGGGAGCGATTTCCCAAGGTCAATCAGGTAATTGTACTTATCCATCCAATCCTCAAAGAGGGAGAATTCGGAGACGATTTCAGCTTCAATTTCGGGAATGCTCATAGGTTCCAACGGTTTGGAATGCAAATATACAATTTTCACAATACGAAAATGGGGTCATGAGGTCATGGGGTCATGGGGTCATGAAATTCGTCGTTCGTAATTCAAGCAAGTGGAATCCCCATCCCGAAAGATCGGCATAAAGTCCCTGCTGAATCAATTCGGTTCCATTGCGGTTAAAGATTGTATCATCGAAAATTTCCCGTAAATAAATTGCCTGGCCTGACATATCGGGAAAGGGAAACCGGATCAGTGCTTGTCCGCGGTATGGAGCAAAGTTGACAATCGCCACGAACTTCGATTCCTGATACTCCCATGCGAATGCAATGAAATTCTGGTTAGTGGGGTTGTTTTCCCAGGCCGGACCTGATTCCAGAAGTTGCCACTCTCCTTTGTGGATAACGGGCCATTGCAAAAGGATAAAAAGACGTGCATAAAATGATTCGATACCTGCATCCGGCACTTCGTCGGGACCGCGTCCGAGATGAGGTGACACTTTCACCCGCTTCCCCTGGCATTCCCCCCTGTGAAAAAACTTCAGTCCGGGAGATAAGAATGTGAGGATCGCCGCAGCCTGATGGATCTCCCACGGGAAAACAGCTGCGGCGCGTTGCTCATCGTGATTCTCCAGGAACCGGACCATTTTCTCCTGGTACTCAATACCGGCTTTCAGGTGATTGCGAACGGGAGCGGCTTCCCGGTCTCGCAACCGGTCGTAGAGCCGTTTGTCGTAGGTATAGTCAAATCCCTGTTGCTGCATCACGTATTCCAGGTCCCAGTAAACTTCCCCCATCATCACAAAATCCGGATGGCTCATCTTCACACGCCCAATAGCATCAGGCCAGAATGGTTCGATTCCGATACCCCAGGTCCGGTCAAAAACATCCGGCAACAACAGCATTGCCATATCGCAACGCACACCATCACACTGATCGGCAATCTTCAGGAGTTCCTGCTTCATCGCTTCCTGGAGGTGTAAGTTTCCATAGTTTAACTGAATGGTATCGGGCCATCCCGAAAAGTAAGGATCCCGGCCATAAGCAAAAATCAGCTCATCATGTTTCCTTCGCACCCATGTGAAATTCTCCGGAGTGTGGGATAGGTCTTGTTCTGTGCCCCGGATAAAAAAGTCGGGGTGGTCCTGCACCCAGGGGTGATCGGGTGCCATATGGTTGGGCACGAAATCGAGCATAAGTTTCATGCCGGATTGGGTGATGCGTTGCCGGAATCGTTTCAGCGCCTCAGTCCCTCCAAGTAAATCAGCTGGCTGATACCCCGTAATTGCGAAACCCGAACCGATGATGTCGGATTCCTCCAGGTCGTCGAGTGTCTCCTCAAATTCTTTTCTCCACTGATGATTGGCCCGGGAAATCTGCCTGCCTGTTTTGCCTGTTTGCCATACACTGAGCAGGTAAATCCAATCGAACCCTGTATTCGCCCAAGTCAGGATCTCGTCATCCGGAATGTCGTCGAGGGTAGCATTGCGCTTCATCTTCCGGGAAAGTTCCGTCAGTAGAATACGGGTGTTGATCTGCAAAAGGAGAGGATTTTTCCGTTGCATATGTTCAGGTATCAATTACCCTGAAACCCAATTTTGGATTGCGGTGGAAATTTTTTCAACACTGCAACGTACCGGTCAATTTCGGCGCCGATAATGACAGATATCGGGATATGGCGAACGCCGACACTGACATCCTCCTGAGGATTCGTATATAGATTAACGATGGTTGCTCCTCCGGTATTTGTTACAATAGCGCCACTGAAGCCACCAGTATAACCCCTGGGAAATATGGCCTCTTGCAGTTCCAGGGTGATATGTGCTTTGAATTCGTCCACCCTGACTGCTGAAAAATATTGGTTCAGAGTATAGATCCGGCTATACCGGTTTGACTGTCCCGCATTGGCAAGCCAGAATGATGTCTGGTCAACTCCGTCAACATACCGGTCGGTCCCTATCCGTTTACTCAGATCGGCACTGTTCATCCCTGCAACGGAAATGCAGGTATTGAAAAGGTCGGCAAGGTCAAACAGACCGTCTGATTTTCCCGAACGGATCATTTCTTTCCAGTAAACAAACGTGGGAACCCGAACTCCCCCTTCCCATGATGAGCCTTTTGAGCCCCTGAAAGGGGTTCTTCCATGGGGTGGTATTTCGGCTTCTGGACCATTGTCGGAGGTAAAGAAGATAATCGTATTATCCAGCTGACCAGTCTCTTCCAATGCCTTGATCAGTTTGCCAAAGACATCGTCAATCTCCACCATCCCATCGCTGAAAACAGTCCGTGCAGGAGATTTTCCCGCATATTCATCATTAGGATAGTTATCGAAATGACAAGCCCGGGTAGCATGATAAAGAAACCATGGCTGGTCACTATCTTTCATCCCCCGGATAAATTTGTCACTGTACTGAGCCCAGTCCTGATCCAGGTTTTTTATCGATTCCAGATCGATTTGGTATATATTTTCAACACCTTTTTCCTTTGTACAGTGCACATTATTGTGATTAAAAGGAGACTGTTCCATCATGGCAAACCGTAAGGGACTCAAAGCGATTTCGGGGTTGAAGTACATGTCACGCCACTCGGTGTACATATCCGACACTCCCAAAAAGCCATAATAATCGTCAAATCCCACATTCTGCGGTAATGAGGCATCATTTTCCCCCATATGCCATTTCCCGACACCCTGAGTAACATACCCAAGTTCCTGAAGGATCTTTGGCAGGGTGATCACCCCATCAAGCCCTCCAGGTTCACCATACATCGGAGGTCGTAAAAGTCCATGATGCAAGGGAGTCTGACCAGTCATGATAGTGGCTCTTGTAGGAGTGCAGCTGGGTGTGGAATAAGCAGATGTAAGGATCAATCCGTCATGAGCGATCAGATCAAGGTTTGGAGTAGGGTTCCCTACCGATTCACCTCCCCCGTTGAACCCGGGGTCCATCCAACCAACGTCATCGAGTAAAAAAATTAAAATGTTGGGTTTTTTGCCTGTTTTCGCCTCTATTGTTTTCAACTTCGCAAAAGCCTCTTGATCCTGAGAGGCACGAACCATCATGGGTTCCATGTTTGTTGCAACCACAGTTGGCATCATTCCGATGTACTGATTGGGATGGTTGAATCCAGGTGCAGTTGTGGGTCCTGTGGTTGCTCCACGGGGATTCGTTTGCCCTGTAGCCAAAATGACTGCACAGGCCAAATAAAAAAGAAGGAAATAGATCTTCTTCATGGCTTTTCGTTTTGCTTAAGGGTTAAGAGATCTTATACTTATCAACACATCAAATATAAATAAATAAGAAGGATTGACAAAAAAAAAGTATGTATGTGAATACAGGTTTTGATGTTCCGGCAGAATGAGGTTAGGAAAGCATCTCATTAGCCTTCTTCACCGCCTCCAGCAGCCGGTCGATCTCCTCTTTCGTATTGTAAAAAGCAAAGGAAGCACGTATGGTCCCGGGAATCTTCAGGTACTCCATCAGCGGCATGGCGCAGTGGTGACCGGTTCGTACCGCAACACTCATCTTATCGATGATCATGCCGGCATCGTAAGGGTGGATCTTGTGAAGCAGAAAAGAGATCACGCTGGCTTTGTGTTTCGAAGTTCCGTATATCTTTAATCCTTCAATCCCCAGAAGCCGTTGGGTTGCATAGCTGAGAAGATCCCTTTCATAAGCTTCGATTTGATCCATCCCGATGTCATGTAGGTAACGAATCGCCGCGCGCAAACCCAAAACGCCTTCTACGTTGGGTGTCCCGGCTTCAAATTTAAAAGGAAGCTCATTAAACGTTGTGTGAGTAAAAAAGACATCTTTGATCATCTCCCCTCCCATCTGGTAGGGTGGCATCTCTTCAAGCCACCTCTCTTTTCCATACAACACGCCTATTCCCATAGGCGCATACATCTTGTGTCCGCTGAAACAGTAAAAATCAGCATCCAGGTCCTGCACGTCAATGTTCATATGAGCCACGCTCTGTGCGCCGTCAATCAATACCGGAATCGCATGCTGATGAGCCATGGCAATGATCTCCTTCACCGGATTTATTGTGCCGAGTACATTGGAGATGTGGGTCACAGTAACCAGTCGGGTTTTTTCTGTAATCAAGGTCTGAAACGCGGCGATATCAAGAGATCCATCCTCAAGCAATGGAATAAATTTCAGGGTGGCTTTGCGCTGCAGGCACATTTGCTGCCAGGGGACAAAATTGGAGTGATGCTCCATAACCGATGTGATCACCTCATCACCCTCGGCAATAAATTTTTTACCAAACGAATCCGCAACGAGATTAACAGCTTCTGTAGTCCCCCGCGTAAAGATAATTTCATGAGAATGTTGTGCATGAATGAAATCACGTATCACGCATCTCGCATCCTCATACGCTTCAGTTGCCTTCACGCTCAGGAAATGGACTCCCCGATGGATGTTGCAGTTCTCTTTCTCATAATAACCTGTGATCGCCCTGATAACCTGAAGTGGCTTCTGTGTGGTTGCGGCATTGTCGAAATATGCAAGAGGCTTGTTGTAGACCTTGGTCTGCAGGATTGGGAAATCGGCACGAATTTTTTCTATAGGAAACACGGGGAGGGGATTTTCGGTTGATTCGATGTTCGATTTACGATTTATTTGATAGTTTACTAAGATCTATCTTGAATTCCATTGGATGTTCCGGTGTGCTGCAGTGCAAAACACATTGTTCACAGATCTGGAGCTCTCCCTGGAGACGTTTTTTTACCATATCTTCGATCCTGTAACGCAACGCTTCGATAGCTATCTTGCTCACCACCTCATCCGCAAAGGCAAACATCAGCAACATCCGGGCATTGTCCTCTCCGATGCCCCGCTGGCGCATGTAGAACATTGCCGTCTCATCAAGTTGTCCCGTTGTGGATCCATGCGAACATTTAACATCGTCGTTGTAAATCTCCAGGAAAGGTTTGGAGTTAATCTTTGCCGTATCGGTCAGGAGCAGGTTCCTGTTATTCTGGGAGGCATTTGTGCGTTGAGCATCCCGTTGCACAAGGATATAACCATTAAACACCCCGGTAGAATGCTCATCCAGAATGCCTTTGAAGAGCTCGTTGCTAACACAGTCGGGGCAAGCATGGTCCACCGCCACATAATTATCGATGTGTTGTTTGTTATCCATCAGATACAGGCCATAGATGTTCGCACTCCCGAAAGGACCGTTGAATCTCACATACGTATTGTTCCGGAGGAGGGCGCCATTCAGGGAGATGTAATGAGATTCCAGGGTTGCCTCTTTACCCAGGTGGAACCAGGTAGAGCTCACCAGGGTGGAGTTGTTATTCAGGTTCTGAAGTTTATAGTGGTCGAGGTAGGCACCTTCGCCCACCACGATTTCAGTAACGATATTTGAGAAGGAGGGTTGGTGGTCGTAGGAGTCATCACAGTGTACTACGGTCAGCTTGGCCCCTTTCCCCAGTACGATCAGGTTTCTCGACTGGATGAAGATATTCTCCCGGTGCTGGATCACGTTGACAAGCTGCACCGCTTTTTCACTCTTCACACCATCCGGGATATAGATAAATGTCCCGTCGGTGGCAAATGCGGTATTGAGTGCAGCAAAGCCATTGGACTCCGTATCTGCATATTTTCCAAGATGAGGTTCGGTCAGTTGCGGATATTTTTTCAATGCTTCAGCCAAACTGCCAATGATGATGCCATTCCCCAATTCCATCAGGGGGACATCTTTCGATACAAACCAGCCGTTCAGTTGTCCGATTACAGCTGTATCCATATGTGGAATGTTGCACCGGAAAACCTTTTGCATATCATCCTCCGGGGATGGACGGAGCGGGTAATCATACCCAACTCCAAAAGCTCCTGAAAGATCGGTGTTTCTCCAGTCCTCCAGTTTCTTATCCGGGAAGCCGAGTTTATTAAAAGAGGCTATGGCCTTTTCGCGATTCGTCCGAACTGAAGGAGTGTCATTGGCCACAATTTGCGTGTGGTTCTGTTGATAGAGCTCCAGCAGCCGTTCTCGTGTAATCGGACTTAATGTCTTGGTCATCATTACAATTGCTGTTTGATCCAGTCGTATCCTTTCTCTTCCAGCTCAAGTGCCAGCTCCTTTCCTCCTGATTTAACAATGCGTCCTTCAAACAGGACATGCACAAAATCGGGAATGATGTAGTCAAGAAGCCTCTGGTAATGGGTAATCACGACAAATCCGTTCTCAGGGGTCCTGAGTTTGTTCACCCCATTGGCAACCACCCTCAGGGCGTCGATATCCAAGCCCGAATCGGTTTCATCAAGGATGGCGAGAGTAGGCTCAAGCATCGCCATCTGGAAAATCTCATTGCGTTTTTTTTCACCTCCCGAGAAGCCTTCGTTCACACTTCGGTTGGTGAGGTTCGAGGTAATCTCCACTAACTTCTTCCTCTCCTCCATCATCTTCAGGAACTCACCGGCGGGCATCGGGTCAAGTCCGCGATACTTGCGAATTTCATTGACGGCGGTTCGCATGAAGTTTGTAATACTTACTCCCGGAATTTCTACAGGATATTGGAAGCCCAGGAAGATTCCCTCCCTTGCCCGTTCTTCAACCGAGAGGGTCAACAGGTTCTTGGAATTGTAGATAATCTCGCCTTCAGTCACATCAAACACATCCCTCCCGGCTATCACCGATGCAAGGGTTGACTTGCCCGTTCCGTTCGGACCCATGATGGCGTGTACTTCTCCTTTATTTACCTCCAGGTTGATTCCTTTGAGGATCTCTTTCCCTTTGATGGAGGCGTGAAGATTGGTTATTTTCAACAACATCGTTCGTTTCTTTAATGAGACGGGGCATGCCCCGCCGTTACTGTGTTGGTTTTATCTAAGGCGCGGCCTGCCGTGCCATTACGTTATCCTACGCTCCCCTCCAGGCTGATGGCGAGCAGTTTTTGTGCTTCCACGGCAAACTCCATGGGCAGCTGTTTCAGCACCTCTTTGGCGTAGCCGTTAACGATGAGGCCAACAGCGCTTTCAGTGTCGATTCCCCGTTGCTGGCAGTAGAAAAGCTGGTCTTCCGATATCTTGGAGGTTGTGGCTTCATGCTCCACGATGGAAGACTTATTCTCAGTTTGGATGTAGGGGAATGTATGCGCTCCGCATTTATCTCCAAGCAGGAGGGAGTCGCACTGACTGTAATTCCTGGAATTAACCGCGTTTTTTGAGATTCTCACAAGTCCCCGGTAAGAGTTATTGCTTCGGCCCGCCGAGATGCCTTTGGAGATGATGGTACTCTTTGTATTGCGGCCCAGATGCAGCATCTTGGTACCGGTATCGGCCTGCTGGTGGTTGTTGGTCACCGCAACCGAATAAAATTCTCCGACCGAATTATCTCCAAGAAGAATGCAGCTCGGGTACTTCCATGTTATGGCCGATCCGGTCTCCACCTGTGTCCAGGAGATCTTGGAATTGCTCCCTTTGCAGATGCCCCGCTTGGTAACGAAGTTGAAGATCCCTCCTATTCCGTTTTTATCACCCGGATACCAATTCTGAACGGTGGAATATTTCACTTCGGCATCTTTCATTGCCACGATCTCAACTACAGCTGCATGAAGCTGATTTTCATCACGTTGAGGAGCCGTGCATCCCTCCATATAACTCACATAGGCTCCTTCATCAGCTATGATAAGTGTCCGTTCAAACTGACCGGTATTCGCTGCGTTGATCCTGAAATAGGTGGAGAGTTCAACGGGACATCGAACTCCTTTCGGCATATAACAGAATGATCCATCACTGAAGACCGCTGAGTTAAGTGCGGCGTAGAAATTATCCGTATAGGGCACCACCGAACCCATATATTTTTTCACCAGATCGGGGTGGTTCTTAACCGCCTCGCTGAAGGAGCAGAAGATGATTCCGTATTTGGAAAGGGTTTCAGAGAAGGTGGTCTTGACGGAAACACTGTCAATCACAGCATCCACTGCAACACCCGAAAGCTTTTTTTGTTCATCGAGAGAAATTCCCAGCTTGTTAAAAGTTGCCAGCAACTCAGGATCCACTTCATCCAGGCTGCTTAACTCCTTCTTCTTTTTGGGCGCTGCATAATAGATGATATTCTGGAAGTCGATGGGTGGGATCTCCAGGTGAGGCCAGGTTGGCATTTTCATCGTAAGCCAGTGACGATAGGCTTTCAGCCGGTATTCGAGCAGAAATTCCGGTTCGTTTTTTTTGGCAGAAATGTAACGGACTGTATCCTCATTTAACCCAATGGGTGCATATTCGGTATCAATGTCGGTATGAAAGCCGTATTTGTACTCACCTGTCGTGTATGCGTCAAGAATATTGTTGTTTTCAGACCCCATGGATCACCAGTTTAGAACAAAAGTAATCAATCTTGTCGCAAAGATACAATTAATTAGGTATTCAAATACCTTTTTAGGTGGATTTTGTTATGCAGCGGGCGGGTTTCGGACTCGTCCCTACGCATAGCGATTATACGATCTGATTTCGTCGGCCGGTTTTCGAATTTTCTTCCGTAATTCATTAGTTGCCGCATATCCAACTGAAATGATCAGTTCTGCCCGCTTTTTTCCTGGGATGCCAAGAAGCTCCTTCACTTTCTGCTCATCGAACCAGCCCATGATGCAGGTCCCGAGCCCCTCTGAGGTGGCCTGAAGGCAGAAATGCTCGACGGCAATACCAACGTCCATCAAGGGATAAGGTTTGTCTTTAAGGAGTGTTCCCAGCTTTGAGGTAAGGTTTGCCGACTCTCTGACCACCACAACAAGTACTGGTGAGTCTTTGGTAAAACGATTGATTCCCAGCAAACTGGCATCTGCCGCACGGGCAACCTTTTTCTTCAGCTCAGGTTCATCCACTACGATGAACTTCCATGGCTGGGCGTTGCAGGCCGAAGGTGCCAGCCGGGCGGCCTCGATACAGCTTTCAAGTTTCTCCCTCTCCACCTGCCGGGTGGGATCGTAGGCACGGCAACTCTGGCGCTGGTTTACTAATTCAAGAAAATTCATAGTACAAAGATAAACCTCCAGCAGCATTTTTCCGTCATTCACCGAAATCAATTTTCGCATTTCACAAAGACGTTGCAAATTTGGTCCTCTGATTCACTTTCTTAACCTTTTCACTAACCCGTAGAAAAAACCTGATTCAATGAAAGAAAAAAAACAATACGTTTGTCCGGTCGAGTTAGCCGGCAGCCTTGATAACAGGGCACGAAGATGGATGCAGAATCCATCGAAAATACTTACCCCTTATATTAATCCTGGAATGACAGTTCTGGATGTCGGATGCGGGCCTGGATTCTTCACGTTGGAAATGGCCCGACTTGTGGGCCCGGAGGGGAAGGTTGTGGCTGCGGACTTACAACAGGGAATGCTTGAAAAGATCAGGCAAAAAATCACAGGGACGACATTGAATGAATTGATAACCCTTCATAAGTGCAAGGAAGATGAAATCGGTCTTTCAGCCAGTTTTGACTTAATCCTGGCCTTCTACATGGTTCATGAAGTTCCTGACCAGAAAAGGTTTCTTGAAGAAGTGTACTCTCTTTTAAAACCCGGAGGCAATTTGCTGATCATTGAACCCAGGTTTCATGTATCGGGCAGAGCCTTTGAAAAAACTACCGAAATTCTCAGCCATTGCGGGTTCATGATAACCAGCCAAAAGTCCTTCATGATAAACAGAGAAGTGGTGGCCATTCGAACTAATCTTTCCTAGAATGGACTAAGCAGCATCAGGCTAAAGACAATTTTTTCCGACCTTTGTAAAAAATGCAAATCGATGTTCGCGAAGAAAAAACAAACTGGCAACCGGACTGAATCTGTAGGGTCGGGTTCCAAACCCGCCCCTGACCAAAGATTGCTTACTTCACTCGAAGAGTTAGGAGAGTTTGGTTTGATCGACCGGTTGACGCAAAAATTCAAACCAGTTAATCCATCCACCATCAAGGGTGTGGGGGATGATGCGGCGGTGATCGACATGGATATTGATTCAAACACGACCGTCCGCAGGGGCGAGGCATGCCTCGCCCCTGCGGCATGCCTCATCTCCACCGACCTCCTGGTAGAGGGGATCCATTTCGACATGACCTACACGCCCCTCCGGCATTTGGGATATAAAGCTGTTGCTGTCAATGCATCAGACATTGCCGCCATGAACGGAACTCCAAGGCAAATCACCGTCTCCATGGCCATTTCAAGTCGTTATACAGCCGAAGCCCTGGACGAGATCTATGAAGGGATCCGCCTTGCCTGCGAAAAGTATCATATCGACCTGGTGGGAGGCGATACCAGTTCCAGTATTAGTGGATTGATTATTTCGGTAACGGTAATAGGGTCGGCAAAGAAGGCAGATATCGTGTACCGCAGCGGTGCAAAACCCGGAGATCTGCTTTGCGTCACAGGAGATCTTGGCTCTGCGTACATCGGATTGCTTTTACTCGAACGGGAAAAGAAAGTGTTCCAGGTTAATCCCGGGATGCAGCCCGAACTAACCGGATTTGATTATCAGATTGGCCGGATGCTGAAACCAGAAGCGAGGACCGATATCACGTTATTGCTGGAAGGAATTGGAGTAATCCCTACCTCAATGATTGATATCTCGGATGGCCTGGCTTCGGAGACTCTTCACCTGTGTAAGATGTCAGATACCGGATGCCGGATCTATGAAGATAAGATTCCGATTGATCCCCAAACAAAAGAGATTGCCGTGGAATTCAAGATCATTCCCTCGGTTGCTGCGTTGAGCGGAGGTGAGGACTATGAGCTGCTTTTCACAATCCATCAGGCCGACTATGAAAAAATCAAGGATGTTACAGAAATTTCAATCATAGGTCACATGACCGACCGGTCGGAAGGGAAAAAGATGGTTACTCCCGACGGAAAAGAGGTGGAGATCACGGCACAGGGATGGAATGCTTTTTGAAGTTCGAAGTCAGAAGGGCAAAATAAACCAGAAGCAGGTTTTCAATTCGTAATTCTTAGTTGAATCATGGTTTCCTCCCGTTCCAAATACTTCTCCCATCTCGACGACAAGGTGAAAGCCCTGCCGCACAAGCCAGGAGTGTACCAGTTTCTCGACGACAAAAACAAGATCATTTATGTTGGCAAAGCCAAAGACCTGAAGAAGCGGGTAAGCTCCTACTTTTCGAAGATTAACTCCATCAGCGGAAAAGTGCAGATGCTTGTTCGGAAGATCGCCGACATCAATTTCATCGTGGTTAGCACCGAACAGGATGCCTTGCTGCTGGAAAACAACCTGATCAAAAAGTACCGCCCGCGATACAATGTGGCTCTCAAAGATGACAAGACCTTCCCGTGGATCTGTATAAAAAATGAGCCTTTCCCCCGCCTTTTTCCTACACGAAACCTGATTCGCGACGGATCCCAGTATTTTGGTCCCTATGCAAATGTACGACTGATGCATACCCTGCTGGAACTAATCCGTCAATTATACCCCCTGCGGAACTGTGCCCTGAAACTGACGGATAAGAACATTAAGGCGGAGAAATTCAAGGTGTGTCTCGAATACCATCTTGGGAATTGTAAGGGGCCCTGCGTTGGTCTGCAAACTGCAGAGGATTACAACAACTCCATCCAGGGCATCCGGGATATCATCAAAGGGAATGTACACGCTGTAGCCCGACAGCTCAAGGAACTGATGATGTCCTATGCCGAAAAAGAGGATTTTGAGAAGGCCCATCTGGTGAAAGAAAAATACCTGGCACTGGAGAAATATCAGAGTAAATCCACCGTTGTAAATCCCTCGATCAACGATGTGGATGTTTTTTCAATTGCTTCCGATGTAACTACTGCCTATGTCAATTTTATGAAGGTGATGAACGGCGCCATCATCCAGGTTCATACAGTGGAAATCCAGAAAAAGCTTGATGAACCGGATGAAGAGCTCCTTCCTATTGCCATAACGGAGATCAGGGAGAGGTTTGAAAGTATCTCGCCGGAAGCCATTGTACCATTTGATCCCGGATATCAGATTGCACAGGTTACCTTCACCGTTCCGAAGATTGGAGACAAGAAAAAGTTACTCGAATTATCCCAGCGAAATGTCCGCTATTTTCAGCTTGAGAAGGAGAAACAAAAAGAACTCGTTGATCCTGAGCACAAGAGCAGGCGTATTATGGAAACCATGATGAAGGATCTGCGGATGTCCGAGTTACCCGAACATATTGAGTGCTTTGACAACTCCAACATTCAGGGTGATTTTCCTGTCGCTGCCATGGTCTGTTTCAGGAAAGCAAAACCGGATAAGAGTGAATACCGCCATTTCAATATCAAGACCGTTGAAGGATCCAACGATTATGCCTCGATGGAAGAGATCATATACCGGCGTTATAAGAGGCTGATTGAGGAGCGCAAGAGTCTGCCGCAACTCGTACTGGTTGATGGAGGTAAAGGTCAGCTCAGTGCTGCACTAGCCAGTTTGAAAAAGCTGGATCTTTCAGGGAAAATGACCGTAATCGGCATTGCGAAAAAGCTCGAGGAGATCTACTACCCAAATGATCCTTTGCCGATGTACCTTGATAAAAAATCCGAAACCCTCCGCATCATTCAACAAATGAGGGATGAAGCCCACCGTTTTGGGATCACTCATCACCGGAAACGCAGGGAAAAAGGGACCGTCAAATCGGTCCTTACAGAGATCCCGGGAATCGGATTTTCGAACACCCAGCAACTGTTATGGAAATTCAAATCAGTTAAACGGATCCGTGAAGCCAGCCTTGAAGAGATTCAGGCAGTAATAGGGAAAGCGAAAGGGAAAGTGGTGTTCGATTTTTTTATGGAACACTGATCAACAAAAATCACTAATCTCTGAAAATCAATGATATCTGTATAATCTGTGTTCTATCTGGTTTTTTTATATACAATTTGAAAGAATAAAAATCCTGCAAAGCAGCCGACCATATTCGCAAAAAAATCCCAGATAGAGGCGGTCCGCATCGGAACCACAAACTCCTGCAACAACTCGGTAGTACCAGCCACAAGAAGGCAAATTATAAAAGCATAAAGAGCAGGGAACCTGTAGACTGCCATCGGAGTGCCGGGCTGCTGAAAACTTCTCGCCAGTAACCAGAAGAAAACGGCAAAGACAAACAGGTGCGCCAGTTTATCAGGCTGGAAAAGATCAACGAAAGAGGGTAATCGGGGTAGTACGGACCCGGGAACTCCAGTGAGGATAAAAATAAACACTCCCCACAAAATGGCCCAGCGGGTATTTCGCAGGAACAAGATCATACAGCTGTTGTGAGACAGATGGTTAACTCTCTATGAGTGCCTTGTAAGCTGTAGCATCTAAAAGGTCTTCCAGCTCAGCAGGGTCAGAAACCCTGATTCGAACAACCCATCCCTGACCATACGGATCTTTGTTGATCAGTTCGGGAGTAGCCGAAAGTTCCTCATTGAATTCAAGCACCTCACCACCAACAGGCATAAACATATCGGAAACAGTCTTCACCGCTTCGATGGTTCCGAAAGCCTCTTCTTTAGCCAGGCTCTCTCCAACTGTTTCGACCTCGATAAATACGATATCCCCAAGTTCATGCTGGGCATAGTCGGTAACCCCAATAAATGCAAATTCACCATCGATTTTCAGCCATTCATGGTCTTTTGTGTACTTCAGGTTGTTGGGAACGTTCATGAGTTTTTACGATTTAATATTTTGGTAAAAATAATCTATTTTTCATTATTGTGAAAGGGTAAACCGAAGGGCTAACCCACCCTGGGTATTTGAAGTTCGATACTGGTTGGAGACATACGGTGTCATAATGTCTTTATCGAAATAGAACCGGATATTGAAGCGGGCGCTCAGGTTGTAATCAGCCGAGAAATTGATGGCAAGACGTTGCTGTCCTGAAGAGATCTGGTTGATATCTTCATCCACTCTTCGGAGTACTGTTTTGTTTTGCCTGAGAGCAAAATCCAGTTTAATGTTCAGGTCGCTTGTTGTACGCGATTTCTTGCCTCCTCCAAAGAGTCCGGAGAAATTTAACCGGAGGTTTTTGAACCGGTAACCGATACCCGCAACATATTCGGTACTTTTAATCTCTGTCAGTTGATTGTTGACAAAGCTGAAACTCAGGTTACGTGCTTTACGGATTTCGAAGGTAGTGATAAGGCTGTTTATCCATCCCATATCAAACCTGATCAACGGACTGAACTGTTCGGTAAGGGTGACAACATTCATTTCACGGGCCGGAATAAAATTACCGGCTGCGTTGAACTCCGAAGGGAAGCCATCCTGCTCCCGGTATGCGATATTGGATACATATCCGCCCACTGAATAGGTCGAAATATAAGAGTGTGATAGCGTGAGGTTTCTCAGGAACTTGCGGAAGAATTTAAGTTTAGATAATCCGTCATAGGTGATTCTCCAGTTTGGTAATGGGATCTTTGGGAATCCTGTCAGGCTTATTTTCGCAGGATCCTGTCCTTTGTAAGCTGCCAGAAAAGCTACCGAAAGCACCTCCTGGTTATTGGGCCCGTAACCAATCGGGTAACCGGTTGAATCCACTCCCGTCGACCAGGGATTTTCTGCGGCAAACCGCTGAGCGATCAGTAATCGTGATTCCTTCAGGTTCTCAAACAGAATGGAAATATTTTCCTCACTTTCATTGGTAAATGATGTGCCAATGATGATGTAAGACATCGTGTAGCTTCCATTAAGTGATGGGGAATAAGAATTGAAATTCCCGTTGCGGTCTGCTTTATAGTACTCCTGCCGGTAATATCCCTGCTGCTTGTTCATGGTGATCTCAATCCTGATATCCCGAAGGGGCTCCACACTTCCGCTGATACTAAGGCTTTCGTTGAATTTGACGCTGTAAGCCGCATTAAGCAGCGTATCCACAGTCATCCAACTATTCTCCACTGCTTTGGGTCGGATATCTTTCTGTGATCCGAAAACAAATCCAAGTCCGGGTGCATTTTGGCTAAGGTCAATTCCAAGAAAATCAGGTTGAGGTAAAAATCCAGGCAGCATGATCCCATTTCCCTGAGTATATTGGAATTTGGCATTTCTAACACTCATCAGTATCCTTAAGAAACCATCCAGAAAGAATTTACCTGCATTGAATTTAGGTTTCTCCGGTAACAGGGTGTCGGGCGCATTTGTTTGGGCGGCATTTCTTCCTCCAGGTTGCCCCGGAAGCATAGACCGCTGATCCAGAGGCTTATTCTTCCCTGCATTAACCTTTTTCAGGTAAGGTACTTTGTTGTATAGATTAATGAAGTTCGCACCGCCATTCAGGGCATAGGTTGCATTGTTCTCGATCATGTTTCCAAGCTTGTTCTGAACTGAAAGCGGGCTTGCCGACCAGCGGTAACCCGACTGATACCCAGCCGTGATGTTGATCCAGTTAAGGAGGGGGATTTTGGAGAAAGGAACCTCCCATGTGATGGAAGCCTGCTGACTATAGCTGTTCATGGTGCCGATAGAGAAGATCTCATGCCAGATCTCATCGCGCGTCGACTTATCGACTTGCCCCGGAGGTTCATTGATAAAAGAGGATGCGTTTGCTGCCCATGTAAAACGTAATGATTTACTGAAGTCGTATTTCAGGTCATAAAGCCTGGTCCAATCCCATTGCTTGATGTAGAAGGTCTCCATCGGGACGATTCCCCTGCTTTTATTTCTGAACTTCCGCTGATCATATTGCCGGATCATATCTGTACGGAAAGAGAAGTTCTTAGGCAGATAAAAGAAGTTGAAGTCTTTGATCAACTGGAACACCTTGTTCCTGGAGAGGAGTTTTGATTTGTCAAAAGGTTTTACATTCTTCGGTGACATGCTGAAATTATACCCCAGTCCGCCAGAATACCTTTTCCTCAATTCGTATTCAACATCTGCACTTCGGTGATAAACCTCCGAATAGGCATAACTCACGTTAAAGTTTTCGATATCATATGGTCTCGCTTTTTTATCCGTAGTACGATCTTTCCTGACATTCATCAGGTTGAAATTCTTACGTTCTGTATAATCGATAGTCCGGCTTCGAACTGAATCCTTCTCGTATTTGGTATCCATTAAATCGATCACCGTGCTGAGGTACAGGTCGGGATTGAGGGGGTCGTATAGTGGCGTGATCTTCTGGAGTGAATAGTCGAAATGCATTGGTATGCGTATCCCTGTCCGTTCGGGGAAGAATTTCCCCAACTCAATATCGGTATCAAACCCCAGCATGGTTTTAGCCTCCATCGGTCGCTCAGTGGTTTTTTGTTCGATCGAACCGAAGCCGGCACTGCTATAGCTTCCGGTCAGTTGGACGCGCCCCAGGTCGGCCAGGTCGGCTGCCACACGAGCAATAGCAGCCCATCCCCCCTTCTTGTTGAAGTCGCTGAGACGTAACTCATCTACCCAAATTTCAGCACATTTAGCCTGCCCGTCATCATCCTGAGAGTTTGTCGTCTTCTTTGGGTTTCGAATCCCGATCATGATGGTTCGTACATCGCTGATGGTGGGTGAGCCCACAACGGTAACCCTGTTATTTCCATCAAACTGCGAATAGGGCATCGAAAGTGTCAGCGTACTCCCGGGTTTGCGCATCTCAACAATCCGTTCATATTTTACCTGAACCAGTTGTTCAAGGTCAATATCAAATGCATTTGATTCAGGCCATATGGCATCCGGGTCATTGATGGTGGTTCCCCAGGGAGTGAATGTCAGAGGGATTTCGTACTCGTAGTAGTTTTCCGTGAAGTCGCTGCCAATACGCAGGAAAATAGTCATGTCACCATTCTTCAGCTCCTGACTCTGAATGGACTGTTCGGCATGGACGAACATCTTCAGCCGTTTGAACTGGCGAAAGTCAAACTCAACCGTCTTATATGCAGCCCTTGCATCACCGTCAACCAGGTTACAAACATTGATTGCCATCGATTGTTCATTGAGTTGCTGGAAGTTTGTGGAGGCCCAGTTAGTTTCACGTTCTATTCCGGGAGGCATCACATAGGGGATCGGCTCCTTGCTGCCATTTTCTTCAATACTTACCGTGCTGATATCGAATATAGCCTGGTTCTGGTATTCATCAGGGATGTACTCACCCGGAGCCAGCAGGCTGAAGTCGTACCGCCGCCATTCACCCCTAGTGAGTTCCATGGTAGCAAAACGGCATACCACCTCTTTCTCGAATCCTTTGAAGAAGACACGCATGAAACGTATCGAGGTAAATCCCTGGATATCCCCAACCACCTTATCAGGAGTACGGATAGGGATCTTAAACTGATACCATTTGACTCTCCCGCGGGAACCGTCGGCCAGAGGGATATCGGTCGCTTCATAAACGTTTGTGATGTAATTCATTCCCGGCTGCATCTTATCAGGCTGCAACTTAACCTTGTACTGGTAGTAGCGCTCGGATTCACTGAGGGTATTGTCTTTGTTGATGTCTTCCACATTGGGCAGTGTCGTACTCTGGGTCGGATAGTTTTCGGTGGAGTTCTCAGCGGCCGGGGAGTTTCCTTCAGTGTTGTTGTATTTCTTGTACCGTTCGAGCACGCTTTCATACTTAGGGTCATTATCGTAATCAGTCCCCCTGAAGTAATGATAATCGTCAGCCGACGGGTCGATCGCTGCCTGCTGGTAGGCCTGTGAGCCCGGTCCGTATGCATTGTTCAGTTTCACGATGTAGGTAGTATCGAAGAACGAGAGCTCGTCGATATCACTCAACCCGTCGTAACCCACATCCTGGTATGGGCGGGAAGCCGGGTTGTTGTCGAATGCCTCCACCAGGGATTGTATCGTAGGAACCCGTCCCCAGATGGTGGTATCAACGTTGACTATTACTGCATCCACAGGGAGTCCGTTCTCATAACTCTTCCTGCCATCCTGAAGGATATCTTCACTGATATCCCCAAGGTTGAAATAAAGCTCACCAGTGTTTAACGAGTCGTAAACAAATGGATCCATCATCCAGAATTCAATATACTGAATGTTGGCCGCATCAAAATCGGAAGATTCGATCCTGCGCATGATCCCGCCCCATCGGGTATTGGGATCTACCAGCAAACCGTCCGGGCCGATACCACGGGAATAACCCGTAGGCAGTACATCATAGTTGTTACTCCCGCGTTCGGAAGGATAAAATGCCATGTTGAGCACAGCCAGATTAACGGGTACTCCGTTGAGAGGCTCCTTGTTGGGAAAGACCTCCGATTCCCATATTTGCCTGACATACTGGTTAGAGAGCTGTGCCGTGTTTACATTTGGAGGAACAAGGCTTGAGTTGCGGTCGTAAAAGAGAGGATCCACCACATACCAGCACATCTTTGCACGGTTATATCCGTATGCCAGTCCGGTGCCAGGGGCTGCTTCGGGGAACATCGTGACATCTGTTTGTCCCTGTGGTGTACTAGCCATAAACCAGTTTCCGACATTTCTCAGGTCAATTGTCGATTTGGCCCCTTCAAAATCATCAATATAAGTGGTCCCGTATTTTCCAATGGCCTTGGAATGGCCTGGGATGAATTGGGCAAACTCACCATCGATAGCTATGTTCGAAGCAGCTTTGGTAGAGATCAGGGGAAGAGCATCAATTAACCTGGTGAGCAACCGTGATTCGGTGCGAT
>Ga0351968_1015_pt1 | contig 40276 bp, 28 predicted proteins | sample BONcelHFGM3001D5_FD_206755 | JGI IMG/M metagenome (GOLD analysis project Ga0351968, IMG submission 206755) | Enriched cells from coal bed in the Powder River Basin, Montana, United States - BONCAT cells FGM rep1 HSBNCT.FGM.300.1.D5 ...
TTTATGCCCGTCCTGTTTCAGTCGTCCGATGCAGAATACAAAGATGTTGCACACCAGATGCGAGTGGGTTTCATAAACAAAGTGTCCAAGACCCTCTCGATGGAGTTGCGGAATTATATCAATGAGCACTTCTCTTTTGGTGATTTTGTTTTTGTGGATCCCAAAACTGGTAGGGAAATCAGCCGAGTAGCTGATTTGCGTACGATGCAGGAGCGTATTTTTGAAATTCCCGACGACACCCTGCTCTATTTTATGCAGCGAAACAGGTTCTCAAAGTGGCTGAATGCCAGGGCTTTGTTCCCGATCGCTGAGTTATTTGCCGAAGGATCTGTTTCCCAGTTTCAGGATATGGATGAAGCCAAGCGATACATCTATGACTCAATTAAAGCATTCAGGATCAATAAGGCGAGGGGTGTCATTGCTGATTTCGATCGGGAAAGATACGATGAGTTCCTCCATTTCGGCCGGATAGGAGAGGGATCAATTGGTGGGAAAGCAAGAGGGTTGGCTTTTCTTGACTCGCTGATTAAACGGAACAGGTTAGCCGACAAATACTCCGGGGTGACCATTTCGATTCCACGCACTGTAGTTATTGGTACAGACATCTTTGATGAGTTCATGGAGGAGAACAATTTGTATGAGATTGCTTTGTCGAACCGCAGTGACAGAGAAATCCTGGACCACTTTATTGCCGCCCGGCTGCCATTCAGGATTCATGAAGATCTCTATACGTTCATCACCTGTATCCATAATCCCGTTGCAATCAGATCTTCTTCGTTGTTGGAGGATTCCCATTATCAGCCATTTGCCGGGATCTATTCAACTTATATGATTCCGAATATCCGGTTCAACGACCGGTTAATGATTGAGAAACTGAGTGAAGCAATCAAAAACGTTTATGCATCTGCCTTCTTTCACGACAGCAAAGCATACATGGCCGCAACGTTGAATATGATTGATGAGGAGAAGATGGCGATTGTTCTCCAGGAGGTTACGGGCAAGCAGTATGGCAGTCGGTTTTATCCAACGATTTCAGGAGTTGCCCGATCCATCAATTTCTATCCTATCGCCCCGGAGGAGTCTGGAGATGGCATCGCGAATATTGCCTTTGGACTAGGAAAGTATATAGTTGATGGCGGAAACGGCATCAGGTTTTCTCCCCGTTACCCCAAAAAAATATTGCAGCTCTCAACACCTGAAATGGCACTTACTGAAACCCAGAAATCTTTTTATGCATTGGATTTGAATCCGGATAGTTTCCATGCGGACTGTGATGAAACGATCAATTTGCTGAAACTCAAAGTGAAGGATGCCGAGAGCGATCCTGTCCTAAAGCTTGTGGCATCAACCTACGATTATAATGCTCATTCACTAAAGGATGGAATGCTTTCAACGGGGAAACGACTGATCACCTTCTCGAATATTCTGACGCACGACACGTTCCCTCTGGCAAAGATTCTACAGGAGATTCTGGAGATCGGACAAAGGGAGATGAGTAAACCGGTGGAGATTGAGTTTGCTGTGAATCTTGATGTTCCAAAAGGGGAACCACGGCTTTTCAGTATACTTCAGATCCGTCCGATTGCCGGACGTGATGAAACCATTCACATCGACCCAAAAACGATTCAGCAGGATGAGACAATCCTGATCTCAGAAGCAGCTTTAGGCAATGGGATTATCAACGATATCTCAGACATTCTCTATATAAAACCAGAGGTTTTCGATGCTTCAAAAAGCATGCAATTTGCTGCTCAATTGGAGGCAATCAATGATAGGTTCCTGGAGGAAAAAAAGAACTACATTCTTATCGGACCAGGCCGATGGGGTTCCAGTGATCCTTGGCTTGGCATTCCCATCCGATGGCCCCAGATCTCTGCTGCACGCCTCATTGTTGAATCAAGCCTGGAGAATTACCGGATTGATCCCAGTCAGGGAACACACTTCTTCCAGAATCTAACCTCTTTCCGGGTAGGATACTTCACTATCAACTCATATATTGGTGAAGGTTCATACGATATCGGGTTCCTGAACAGCCAGCCAGCTTTATGGGAGAATGAGTTCATCAGGCATGTTCGGTTTGAGACACCATGCAAAATTGCCCTGGATGGAAAAAAGAGTTATGGTGTGGTATTCAAACCAATACAATGAATGTTCAAAAAAAATCAAGATCAACGTATAACCTTTTACACCTGAACCGGATTAATGGCTAAAAAAAGCCATGAAAACCACAATTCTGGAGCCGGGTAAATTTTATCATATTTACAACCGAGCCAAAAACGGGAACCCACTTTTTCCCGAAGACGAAGACATCCAGTTCTTCCTGAAACTTTACAAAACGCATGTCGTCCCTGTTGCTGAAACATGGGCGTACTGTATCCTTCATGACCACGTCCATTTTCTGGTTCGCCTGAAAGAGGACCTAAACGGTAATGCCTACAAACCCTTTGCGTTACTCTTTAACTCCTACGCCAAAGGATATCACAGGAAGAACGGAAGCGAAGGCAGGTTGTTTAAATTCAAACTGAAGCGTATTGAGATTCACCGCGAAACAGTTCTGCGTGATCTGATCCGTTACATCAATCAGAATGCCCGCAAACACGGGTTGGTAGAAGATTGTTCCCGTTATCGGTACTCCTCTTTTCGCGCTACGGTAACAACCTGGCCTACGTTGATTCCCAAAGAGGAGATTCACAGGAGATTTGGCAGCAGGGAAATGCTGTTTCATATCCTGGCAGAACCGGTACAGGAAAAAGGGCTGAAGATGTACCTGCTGGAGGAATGAGGAATGAATGAGGAATGAGGAATGAGGAATGAATAATGTGTTGATAGCATTATCGGTTGGTCTCCAGGAAGGAAGCGACTGTTTTGAGGCAGGACCTGCAGGTTTCGGCACGAAGAGGGTCGTTGCCGAACCGCTGAATCTCATCTTCCGAATTGAGGTGTGGATAATTGGTGAGGTCACGGCAGAGATGAGACCCGTGTTTCTTGCGAAATTCTGAGGTCAGTTTCTGTATAAGGGCGAAGGCTGCCTCTTTCTCTTCCTTCTTGTCGGGAGTAACCATACTGTGTTTCATTCCGATGACCATAAAGGCGCCGGTCAACAGGCCACAGGTATCAAGCATACGTCCCATTCCGGCGCCAAATCCGGTTGTGACCCGCAAGGCAGTTGTTCGGTCTAATCCATATTCTTTGCCATATGTTGTGAGAATCGATTGGGCGCAGTTGTATCCCAGCTTGAATTGATCCAGGGCTTCTTCCGTTTTGCTTAACATGACTAATAGTTTATGAATTTTATACTGGTTTGATTTACGGGTGTTGTGAGGGTAATCATGTAAAGTCCGGATGCTGATCCGGAGAGATCAATTGGATAGATATTTCTGCCAATGGTGCCTGAAATGGGACTCGTTAACAGTTTCTTCCCTGATGCCTGATGGATTGTTATAGTACCGCTGAATTGAGCATCAGAAATAACGACCAATTCGTACTTTCCATCTCCGAGGTTTCTGACAAAAGCTGGTTCCTTTCCTGTATGAAAAAGTTCCTCTGTTCCCTCAACAAGCTCTAATGAAAACATGCTGGCCGAAGCAAACCTGACCCACAACAGCAGGTTCGCCTGATCAGGATAGTACTCCAGGATGTTTCCTGAGGTTGGCTCGAAGAAGTTCGGTGCAAAAACATAAAACCCTACCCATCCCGAATCGCTGACATAACCGGTATGACTTACATCTGATTCCAACTGGTACGCTACATTCATTCGATGCCCGCACACGATGTAATATTGGTTTTCAGTTTGCAAGGTGTCCCCGTTCCCCAAAAAGAACTGGTAAGGATACAGGGAGTTGTATTCAATCATGTTCAGGGTGCCGTTTCCTCTTACTGTTTCTGGCAAACCGCTACCTGATGCCGGGAAAATAACCATCCCTGAATCCTGTTGTGCAAAAACCAGATCGGTGAAATTCCCATCTTCAATCCGTATAGCATTCACCTCTGGAGTACCTGTCAGGGTGGTGACAACAGGCGGGGTATCGGAATAGGGGAAAAGCACTGAAAGGAAACCGGTGTTGCGAATGTTCTCTTTTCGCACCAGCATCTTGCTGTAGTATCGGTAGCTATTGGTCCCGGTTGCCAGGCTGTCGAGGGCATTTGAATAGTTTGTAGCTCCCCCGGTAGCAATGGTGTGGACAAGCAGTTGGGTAGAGTCCCGCGACCATGTGCCCTGGTGGTTGGCAAAGTTGGGAGTGAAATCTCCTTCAGGAGTTCCCGGGGTTCCTCCGATCAATCCGTTCCCCTGAAGTTGAAACGTGTAGTTATTTGTATCCGGTGAAATGATAACATCGGTCAGGATAAAATACCGGTCCCGTATGAACAGGTTTTTTCGGGAGATATCCGCATTAAAGTAATTGGTTTGGATCTCGCCGTAATCCAGTAATTGGGTGTCGAAAATGTCTTCAATCCAGCAGGTGTTTGTCGCAATGCTTACGGCTTCGCCGATAGGAGGCAGTGGGCCAAACCCGTTGACCAGTATCAGGGAGTGGTTGGAGGCGTTGTTCACCGCCGATGACTCCTGGGAGCCGGGGTACCCTGGATCAACTGCAAGGAGCTCGCCGTTGGCCATCAGCGAGAAACTGGTTGCATCCCCCTGGTGATGTGCTTTGGCCCCGGATAGCGGGATGCCATGTTTCCCGATGAAATGCATGAAGACAGCATCAGGATCATAAGAGGATCGAAAAATGAGGCTACCGGCTTCGGGGAGAGCCCGGAAAAGGGTGTCGGAGAAGTTCCCCTCCGTCACATTGGTGCTGATATACTGGGTGCGCCACATCACATCGGTGGGAGGGAAATGCGGATTGGGAATGTTGAAACGGCTGTTGCCGGAAAGAGCAGTAATGCTTGTTCCAAACCCGATCGGACTGTCGTGGATCGCGGGTGAACTTCCATCGGGCATCCGGATAAGGTTCATCCATTCATAGAGGTTCGCGTAATTGGGGTCATACCAGGGGTTTCGAATGTCTCTGATTATCGAGTTGAATGTCATGGGATAAACGGCATCCGGGAGGAAATTCCAAAATGCACGGATAAACGGGAAAGCATTCTCAAAACCATACTCAAAATATGCAGGCCCTTCGGCATATCCGGCAATCGTATCCGGCTCCGAAACCCGCTTATACGGGCCGTCTTCCCACCAGAGAGTGTTATCCAGGTTCCACAATCCGGCATCAATCCAGTTTTGGGGCTGAAAATCGGGATCAACGCTTTCGTAGTCGTTCAGCACAATGGCTGCTAACCCGAGTGCCGATGCCGTCATGATGCTGTGGTTGTTAAACTGGAACTCGAAAAACTTGAACTGCCAGATCAGCACCGTATAGGTCGCCATAGCCCTGGCATACAGGTGCCCGGTAAATCCAACAAGTGAATCTTTTGACAACAGCAGACTGCCCGCCGCCAACTGCTGTCCCATCAGCAGGTCATATGCAATGAGGTAGTTAATAAGCTCCTTCGACCGGTGTTGCCACTCCTGGTAAAAGATCCAGCCCGACTGGAACCCAACAGCCGTGTTGATCTCTTCAAGGAGCTGTTTGCTTTTCGACGTTAGCTGTTCGCGTTCCAGGGCAGTCAGGGGTATGATAGTGCCGGATGATGGTTTTCTGTCCATGAGTGCAACAAACGCGGCCTCTTTGGCGATGGTAGAACGTGTGAACCGATCACCGTCAGTTGAATTTCCAACAGGGATTGTGCTGTTTGCATGGCTCCATGCCAGTTCATAGATGGAAAAGATCTTTGGATCGGTCAGGGTGTTTCTGATGACTCCGATCTGAGTTGTGTCAAGCAAGGTACGCGGAAAAGTCAGGTCGGCCCCCGGAGGGTTCCATGAACCCTGGGAATGAGAAATCAACGGGGTTGTCAAAACCAGAAATATTACTGCAACGGTGGCCCGTTTCTTTAAATCAGCTTGTGGTATTAACATTTCTTCGGTGACAGCGAAAAGGCGCATCAGTTCCCTGATTGAATCATATTGCGGGGGTCGAGAATCCTGTCGAGTTCCTCCTTTGACATCAGTTTTTTATCCAGGACGAGGTTATAAACGCTGGCTCCTGATTCGAGGGCTTCTTTGGCGATGAGTGTACTGTTTTCATAGCCAATATAGGGGTTGAGAGCGGTTACCAGTCCGATGCTGTTTTCCACCATCTTCCGGCAATGGTCAGCGTTTGCTGTTATGCCGTCGATGCACCGGTACCTGAGTGAGTCCATGCCGTTTTTCAGCATCTCAATCGATTCGAGAAGACTTTGAACGATCACGGGCTCCATCACGTTCAGTTCCAGTTGACCGGCTTCGGCCGCGAAACTTACTGTGAGATCGTTTCCTATTACTTTATAAGCGATTTGGTTAACGACTTCCGGGATGACCGGATTGACCTTTCCGGGCATAATGGTTGAGCCCGGCTGCATAGGAGGGAGGTTGATCTCGTTCAACCCGGCTCGGGGTCCTGAGGAGAGTAGTCTCAGGTCATTACAGATCTTACTTAGCTTGATGGCCAGGCGTTTTACAGCGGATGAATAAATGACATACTGCCCGGTATCCTGGGTAGCTTCAACCAGGTCAACTGCAAGAACGATATCCAATCCGGTAATCTGCCTCAGATATTCCACAACTTTACCCGAGTATTGAGGATTGGCATTCAGTCCGGTGCCAATCGCAGTCCCACCCATGTTGATCTCAAGAAAGAGGTTCGCATTCTCGTTCAGTCTAACGATCTCCTCTCCAAGAGTAGTAGCGAATGCCCCGAATGTTTGTCCAAGTGTCATGGGAACAGCATCCTGCAGCTGGGTTCTTCCCATCTTAATGATGTGGGAGAAGTCGGCCGATTTTTTACGGAAGGAGTCGATGAGCTGTTTCAGGACATTCACCAGCTTTTCATTACTGCGGTAGAGCGCAAGTTGTATGGCTGTTGGATAGACATCGTTTGTCGACTGCGACAGATTAACGTGGCTGTTGGGATGACAGTGGTTGTATTCCCCCTTTTTATACCCAAGTAATTCGAGCGCACGATTGGCTATCACCTCGTTTGCATTCATATTTGTTGAGGTACCGGCTCCTCCCTGCATCATATCCACAACAAAATGGTTCAGAAACCGGCTGTCGATGATCTCGAGGCATGTGCGAATAATTGCATCAGCCATATCTTTTGGCAGCAATCCGAGGTCATAATTGGCATTCGCAGCCGCCATTTTAACTATTGCCAGGGATTTCACCAGTTCGGGGTAGGAGTTGAGTCTGACACCACTGATATTGAAATTCTCCAGGGCACGGAGTGTTTGGATGCCGTAGTAGTATTCGTAAGGAACCTCACGTTCGCCGAGCAGGTCATGTTCAGTGCGGGTGCGGCCGGATTCGTACTGGGCCGAATCGTCGGCGTTAAGATGGACAGCATAGCGCAGCCTCCGTGAAATCACCCTCGATATATTCGACATCACTTTAACTGCAATTGCACCGTGACTGGCAAAAAAATCGATTCCCAGGCAAAGGGTCATACTCTCTTCCAGGGCGCGTGCCGATGTTGAATGCGGGTAAGTGTCGAGGAGGGACCCTTCGCCCAGAAAATCATATTCGCGGAAGGATGTGATGAACTTTTCCTTTCCGGAAGTTGTGGCTTTAAACAACTCGATCTTTCCGCTGAGGACAAAAAATATCTCTTTTCGGGGTTCATTTCTCTTGAATAGAAATGCACCGGGTTCAAATGTCTTTAATGTAACCTGGCCGGCTGTGACCGCAATCTCCTCATCCGTGAGATCGCGAAAAAGTTCAACTTGATGTAAGAATTCTTTGATCCTCAGAAAGTCCATCGGTGGAGTGGTTTTAGAAGTACGAAATTAATAAGAAAACGACTTTTTCCCAAAGTTGTCAACATCTTATCTTTTTATTACCTGTTTGTCGTAGTTTTACAAAACCAGCAACCACAAACCAAAACCAGAAACCAGCAACCATTATGGGCGGCATCTTCGGAACAATTTCCAAAACAGATTGTGTAAATGATCTCTATTACGGAACGGATTATAATTCACACCTCGGAACCCGTCGCGGAGGGATGGCAGTTTATACAGGGAGCGGATTTACCAAAGCGATCCACAACATCGAAAATTCCTATTTCAGGACCAAGTTCGAGCCGGACCTTCCAACGTTTATTGGAAAAAGCGGGATTGGAGTGATCAGTGATACCGAATCACAACCAATCATTATCCGGTCGCACCTGGGTGAGTTTGCCATTGTTACTGTCAGCAAGATCAAAAACATCGAGGAGCTGACTGTCCGGGCTCTTAAGAAACATCAGCATTTTTCGGAAACCGGAACCACCGGAACAAGTCCTACCGAACTTGTGGCCATGCTGATCAATGAAGAGGAGTCTATCGAGAACGGGATAGAAAATGTTTTCGAAAAGGTTCAGGGCTCCTGCACAATGCTCCTTCTCACCGATAAGGGAATCTTTGCTGCACGCGACAAACTGGGACGAACTCCCATCATCCTGGGCAAAAAAGAGGGTGCCTACGCAATCAGTTCAGAAAGCAGCTCCTTTGATAACATTGGCTTTGAGATCGACACGTATATTGGTCCCGGAGAAATCCTTTTTATCACAGCCGACGGGGTGGATCAGCGTAGGAAACCAAACGATAAGATGCAAATTTGTGCCTTTCTCTGGGTCTATTATGGCTATCCCAGTTCCTGCTATGAAGGGATCAATGTGGAGGCCTGTCGGTACAGATGTGGTGCGGCCCTGGCAAAGCGTGACAAAGAGGAATTGGATTTTGTGTCGGGCGTTCCCGATTCGGGCATTGCACATGCCATCGGCTATTCAAATGAAAAGCAAATTCCTTATAAACGGGCCTATGTGAAATATACTCCCACCTGGCCACGCAGTTTCATGCCCCAGAACCAGGAGATGCGTGATCTCGTTGCCAGAATGAAGCTGATCCCCGTCAAGGAACTGATTGATGGAAACAGGATCGTATTCTGTGACGACTCAATCGTTCGGGGAACCCAGCTAAAAGATACCGTTAAAATACTCTATGACTGCGGCGCAAAGGAGATCCATATTCGACCCGCATGCCCAACACTCATCTATCCCTGTGAGTTCCTAAACTTCTCAACCTCACGCACAACATTTGACCTGGCCGGACGCAGAGCCATTGATCAATTGGGGGAAGGCGAAGAGCACCTCGATGAATATGCCACCCCAGGCACTGACCGTTATTATGCCATGATAGAAAAGATTCGCGAAAGTCTTGGGGTCACAACACTACAATATCAGCACCTTACCGACCTGATAGACGCAATTGGCCTGCCAAAGGAGAAGGTGTGCACGCATTGTTGGGATGGGAGCTCCTATTTTTAGTGATGGAGTGATGGAGTGATGAGGTGATGGAGTGGTGAGGTGGTGAGGTGATGAAAGGAGAGAAGTTTTTGCATATGAGGATAGTATTGCTCGTTGTTTTCTCAATCTTTTTTGTTGAGATCACTGTTTCCCAAGACCCGAGACCAATCTCTGGGATGATTAAAGATGCCATTACCGGAGATCCTCTTTCGTATGCTCAGATTTCTGTGAACAATTCAACCTTAGGGACTGTTTCAAATGAGGAGGGAGTTTTTCGACTGAAGATGCCCGATTCCAGGTTCCCTGATGCCGGTGATTCTGACACCCTGCTGATTTCGTTTCTCGGATATCAAACTGAGAAAATTCCGGTTTCCTCATCTGAATCAGGAACCCTGCAGATATTCCTGATTCCGGTTTCTCTTAATCTCCGGGAGGTTGAAATCATCTCTTTGTCGCCCCAGGAGGTGCTTCGCAGAGCATTCGACAGCATCCCGGTAAATTACGGTACCGATACGATTATCCTCACAGCGTTTATCAGAACTCAGAAAATGGTGAATAAAAAACTGGCCGAATACACGGAAGCCATTGTGGAAGATATGAAGGATGGTTATTATCCATTCAAGCCCGGAGAGACCGACAAAAAACATCGCGTATCCAATATTCCCTATCTCTATAAAGGACGGGTTACGTCCGATACCAATCTCGTTAACCTCCTAGGGGAGGTTGGCGCCAGCGCACGATGCCTGGGGTGTAATTTCGTCGGGGATATCGCCGAGTTTCCCTATGAGACGGTTCTGGACGAACGGGATCAGAAACATTACATCCTAAAAATGGAAGAGCTGGCAAACCCGGAAGGAGGAAAGATTTACCGGATCCTGTTTGACCAGAATGAGAAAACCGCCAAAACACTCTTCCAGGGAGAGATCCTGATTAATTCACGTGATTTTGCCATCCTGAAGATCACCTACAAGCCAAGTTTCAAAGCCTTTGACACCTACGAGAAGCAGAAATATAACCGTCTCTGGTACCTGAACAACCAACCGGGATGGGTTCAGGAGATGCCATTGGGTGAGACAACGGTGACCTATGCCAAGCGTGGCGACTCCTGGGCACTAAGCACGATCAGGCAGCAGTACTGGGTAACATATATTCAGCCCCAAACCAGGCAACGGATAAACTACGGGTATAAAAATGAAGTAGTAATTACAGACTTCACACGGGATCCTGCTCTCATCAGAGCCTTCAAGGGAGATAAAACAATTGGCGTCAACCAGCGTTGGGATGAAGTGGTTGGCGAAACCGATGAAGTTTTCTGGGAAAATTTCAACTACCTGCCCATTGAGGAGACGCTTAAGAAAGAGCTTAACAAGTTGGACAATTGAAACAGGTTGTTGATGCTGAAGGGCATTCTTTTAACTCGTAATTCTAACTATCCCTGTTATCCTGGATCACCATCTCCATATTGGTAAGTTCCAGTGCCACGAGGTTTCCAAAGCCGGTTCTTCCCTGCATATAAGGGCCATTGTCGATGTCGATGAACTTGTAAAAACTATTCTTCACCGAAAGGGTAATCAATTCCATATTTACCGGTACGTGTCCATGGATGATACGACGGTTGCCGATTTTTTCGGGGATAATCTCGTAATCGCGGAACCAGAGCATTGCCTCCCTGTCTTCGTAAGGATCTTCCTTTTTGAAGTTCAATCCGGCATGTACCAGTACGAATTTGTCGAGCTCTACATAATACTTCAGGTTTCGCATCCATTCGATGTAATCGGGTGGGACATCTTTCAGGTGATTGACCTTAAAACTATCCAGGGTGGTTTTTCCGCCAATGGAGTTCCACGCTTTCCGCTTCCTTTTGGCAAAATTGAATAGCCAGGATGTTCCCGAACTCACCTCAGAATCATATAATTCCACCATGAAATCTTCATGATTTCCCTTAAGAGGAATAACAGAATATTCATCATTCTGTAATCCCCTGATGTAGTCGATCACGCCTTTGGAATCGGGGCCCCGGTCAATGTAATCCCCCAGCAGGTAGATCTCGTCGTAACGGGCCGGACGGATGATCTCCTCCACCAGACACCGGAGTGTCTTCACATATCCATGTATGTCGGGGATTACCCATTGTCGTTTCATATTCTACTTCTTCTTAGCTTGATTTGCCACCTCTTCCATCAATTTCTTTATTACCTCCGGATCCCCCAGGAAATAATCCTTCACCAGATTCATGGTGTCGTCAAATTCAAACACATACGGGATGCCTGTCGGCAGGTTGAGCCCTGTAATATCTTCGTCAGAGATGTTTTTAAGGTACTTGACAATGCCCCGAAGAGAGTTCCCGTGTGCGGCCACAACAACCTGTTTATGTTCTTTTAAACTTTTGCGGATCTCATCGAGCCAATAGGGCACGATCCGTTCCACAGTGTCTTTCAGGGCTTCGGTTGCCGGAATCTCCGACGGCTTCAGGTCTGTGTATCGGGGATCAAACCGGGGATGCCGCGGATCGTCCAAAGGAAGGGGAGGGGGTGGAACATCATAGCTCCTTCGCCAGATATGCACCTGTTCATCCCCGTATTGCCCGGCCATTTCCGATTTATTCAATCCTTGCAGGGTACCATAGTGCTTTTCATTCAGCCTCCACGACTTATAAACAGGGATCCACATCAGGTCCATCTCGTCCAGCACAAGGTCGAGGGTCCGGATAGCCCGGGTCAGGTATGATGTATATGCAACCTTAAAATCAAATCCGGCTTCTTTCAATGTTTTCCCAGCCTCTTTTGCTTCCCGGATGCCTCTTTCCGAAAGATCAACATTGGTCCAGCCGGTAAATCGGTTCTCTTTGTTCCACAGGCTCTCGCCGTGTCTGATCAAAACAAGTTTATGCATGGGTTTTATAGGTGTTTAGGATGTCAAAAATAAGAAAATTACGTAACTTATGCTATCTTTGCCCTCCTTCAAATCCTTTATCCATGAAGATCTACAATAGCCTGAATACCCTCATTGGCTGGGGTGTCTTTCTGATCGCCACGGTGGTATACATCATCACCTCCGAACCCACGATGAGTTTCTGGGATTGCGGCGAATATATCGCTACCGCGTATAAGCTGGAAGTTGGTCACCCTCCTGGAGCTCCGTTGTTCCAGATGCTGGGCCGGTTCTTCTCTCTCTTTGCGATGGGAGATGTAACGCTTGTTGCCCGGATGGTCAATACCATGTCGGCTCTCTCAAGCAGCTTTACCATCCTCTTTCTTTTCTGGTCGGTCACGATGATCGCAAAGAAAATTATCCTGCGCAATGGTGAGGTAATGAATGAAGGCAGAATGTTTGCCATCATGGGCGCCGGATTGGTTGGTTCACTGGCTTTTACCTTCAGCGATTCCTTCTGGTTTTCGGCGGTTGAGAGTGAAGTCTACGCGATGTCTTCCTTCTTTACTGCGATTGTTTTCTGGGCGATCCTGAAGTGGGAGGAGCATGCCGATGAAGGCCACGCCTATCGCTGGCTGATATTGATAGCTTACCTGATGGGTCTCTCCATCGGGGTGCACCTTCTCAACCTCCTGGCAATCCCTGCCATCACACTGGTCTATTATTTCAAGAAGTACAAGAATCCAAACTGGAAAGGGATTACCCTGGCATTCGGGGTTTCCATCGTCATTCTGGCTGTGATAATGTATATCATCATTCCATTGATCGTAAGGCTTGCAGGCTGGTTTGAATTCTTCTTTGTGAACACACTGGGACTGCCTTTTAACATAGGGCCTGTTGTTTATTTCATACTTCTGATCGGACTGATCGTTTGGGCTCTCCTCTATACCCGGAAAAAACTTAAACCTGTTCTCAACGCCATCGTTCTCTCCCTTACTTTCATTTTTATCGGCTACTCCTCATTCTTTATGTTGGTAATCCGGAGCAATGCCGATCCACCCATTGATGAAAACAATCCCGAGAATGCCATGTATCTCCTCTCTTATCTCAACAGAGAGCAATATGGCGACTGGCCGCTTTTAAAAGGGCAGTTTTTCAATGCGCCTGTTGTTGGACGTGAAGATGGGAGCCCCATCTATGCGAAAGATAAACAAACCGGAAAGTATGTGGTTGTGGATGAACGAAAAGGAACTATTCCTGTTTATGACGAACGGTTTACAACCATTTTCCCCCGTATGTGGGCCAATATGGAGCAGAGGTACCAGGATGAATACATCCGCTGGGCGCAGATCAAGGGAGTGCCGATGCAGGTAACCGAAGGGGATCAGAAAAAAACGGTGGCCCGGCCTACATTCTCCGAGAACCTTCGTTTTTTCTTTGGGTACCAGGTGGTTCATATGTACTACCGTTATTTTATGTGGAACTTCGCCGGGAGGCAGAATGATATTCAGGGATTGGGGAATAAAATCAATGGCAACTGGAAAAGCGGAATTCCGTTCATCGACAGATGGCGGCTGGGTCCTCAGGATAAGCCTGAGAGTATGAATAGCCATGCAGATAATAGCTTTTACTTCCTGCCGCTGATCCTTGGAATTATTGGCATCTGGTTTACAATCCGGAAAGATTACAAAAGTGCCATTGTTATCGCACTTCTGTTCCTGATGACGGGTTTGGCTATTGTATTCTACCTGAATCAGTATGCCCCGCAACCCCGGGAACGGGATTATGCTTACGCAGCCTCATTTTATGCTTTTGCTATCTGGTTGGGACTGGGGGTGCTGGCACTCTTCGAGTGGATCTCCAGGAAGCTGAACCCCAAAGTCACTGCCATCATTGTTACGGTTCTCTCCTTAATTCTTGTACCCGGAATCATGGCACAGCAGGGGTGGGATGATCACAACCGTTCGGGTCGTTCTTCGGCACTGGCAATTGCGATCAATTATCTCAATTCATGCGAACCGAATGCCATCCTGTTTGCCAATGGCGACAATGACACATTTCCCCTCTGGTATGCACAGGAGGTGGAGGGAATCCGCACCGATGTTCGGGTTGTAAACCTGAGTTTGCTGAATACCGAATGGTATATCGATCAGATGAAACGAAAAGCATATGATTCAGACCCTGTGCCGTTCTCCCTTACAAAGGATAAATACCGCACCGGAAACCGCGATGTGACCTACCTGATGGATGATCCTGCCCTGAAGGGGATGTACATCAATGTTAAAGATATTTTTGATGTGATCGACAAGAACGAAGAGCGGTTAAAGATGAACACTCAGGTTGGAAAGATAGACTATTTCCCTTCCAAGAAATTCATGGTGACATACGACTCTGCAGCGATGGTTCGCGACGGACTTATTCCAGCATACCTGGCCAACAGAATGGATACCATCCGCTGGACGATAAACCGGACGGCAATCGAGAAGAATAACCTGATGATTCTCGACCTGCTTGCTACCAACAACTGGAAACGGCCCGTCTATTTCGTGATGACTACCGGTCCGAGTACCTACCTGGGCCTCGATCCATGGTTTTTCATGGAGGGACTCACATACCGGTTGCTTCCGGTTAAAGCGATGCCTTCGGCAGATGGACAGACGGGTGAGATTAATACTGCCCTGATGTATGATCACGTTGTGAACAAGTTTGCCTGGGGAAATATGGAAAAACCCGGGGTAAATATGGATGATAACAATTCCCGGATGGTAATGAATCTGCGGAACCTGATGAGTCGCCTGGCAATTGCCCTGGTTGACGAAGGGAAACTGGATTCAGCTAAAATGGTGATGGATCTCTCCCTGCAGAAGATGCCCGATTCGAAGGTCCCTTACGACTATTTTGTAATGCCGTTGGCCAAAGGATATTTTGCTTTAGGAGATACGGCAACCGGAATGGAAATTCTGGGGCGGATCAGTAAATACAAGACTGAGGAACTGGCCTATTATTTCAGGTTTCCTGATGCCGATCTCCCTGCACTGGATATGAGCATCCAGGAAGCCCTTTTCACTATTAACAAGCTGGCAGAGGCAGCCACTGAAGTAGGTGCTGTTAGTCTTGCTGATGAATCGGAAGCTACTCTGAATCAGTATTATGATCAGTACATGAAGAAAGTCTACAAACCTTGAAGACGAGATTCATCAAACGACCATTCATCTGTCGCTTTTTCAGCAGGGAGCATCTTATTTGTGAAGTTCCAACTACGGAAAAAAAGATTTTCCTGACCTTCGACGATGGTCCGGTTCCGGAAATTACCCCAGCGATTCTGGATATCCTGAAGGAGCGGAATGTGAAAGCCACATTTTTTTGTGTTGGCGCCAATGTGGCTGCAAATCACGAACTGTTAGAACGACTTATTGGAGAAGGTCATGCCGTTGGTAATCATACCTATCATCACCTCCATGGGTGGAAGAGTCCTCCCGGCGCTTACGTGGAGGATGTTACACGGTGTGAGGCGCTGTTTCACACCCGGTTGTTTCGCCCACCCTACGGAAAGTTTACTCCATCGCAGTACCTCCTTCTAAAAGACAAATACCTGTTTGTGATGTGGAGTGTCCTTACACACGACTACAGTCGCAGGGTAAAGCCCGAACAATGCCTCGATATTGCAATCCAGAATACCCGTCCCGGCTCCATCGTCCTCTTCCACGACAGCATCAAGGCAGCTGAAAGAGTGCTATTTGCATTGCCGAGGTTTCTTGATCACTTTTTGGAGATGGGGTTCCGATTCGAGATACTGGAGGGTCGTGAGGTGATGAGGTCATGGGGTGGTGGGGTTAATCAGTTGCCGTCGGCTTTAGCCGACGGTTGTGGGAAGAAATAAATGAATTGGGCTTTAGCCCAAGACTGTTGGACTAAAGTCCTGAAAATTTCTGTGGTCCTCCAGTACCGTCAGTTAAAACTGACGGCAATTGAAGCCCGAACCTCCTCACGCTTACATCATCCCCTGGTCAGAGAAACTAAAAAAGTCCCTATCCGTAACTATGATGTGATCCAAAACGGATACCTCCAGAAGTTTGCCTGCTTCCACGATTTTGTGGGTTATCCGGATATCCGATTCACTGGGTTTTGTATTGCCCGACGGATGGTTGTGCCCCAGTACGATTCCGGTAGCATGATAATCCAGTGCAATCTTAAAGATCTTCTTTGGGTCAACAACCGTCCCTGAAATGCCTCCCTCACTGATACACTCCTTGCGGATGAGACGATTGGCGCGATTCAGCAGAAGGATCCAGAACTCCTCATACGGTTTGTCCTGCATAACGGTTCTCAGTAATAAGAATGCATCCTGACTCCTTTTTACAAGAGATTTTCCGGCAGGAACTGATTCATTCCGGCGCCTTCCCAGTTCGAGTGCAGCGGAGATAGCAATCGCCCTGGCCGGCCCAACTCCATGATTTTTTTGCAGGTCCTTAACGGAAAGTTTTCCCAGTTCTGTAAGGTCATCATTTACAGCCTCCAAAATTACTTTTGCAATCTCCACGGCCGACATTTCCTGGGTTCCTGATCCAATAAGGATAGCGACCAACTCTGCATCGCTCAGGGCATGTCTTCCTTTCAGCATCAGTTTCTCCCTCGGACGATCCTCTTCAGCCCATTGTTTGATGGTTACATGTTTTAAATACTTTTGCATTTTTTTCCCCGTTAATCAGGAAAGATGTCAAAAGGTTATACATTTGGTTGAAAAAAAATTTATGAGCAAGATTGGCGGTGTTCTTATTGAACTTGAAGAGGTTGACTCAACCAACCTGTATGCTGAAAGAATGCTCAGTAAGGGGACTGTTGAAGAGGGGACTGTAATCCTGGCGAAATATCAGACTGCCGGAAAGGGGCAGGGGAAGAATCGTTGGGAGAGTTTACCCGGACAGAACCTTACTTTCTCCATTGTGTTACATCCCAGGTTCCTGGAACCCGGTCAGCAGTTTCATCTCAATAAAGCAATTTCACTTGGGATTCTTGACTTTTTATCCGGCTATATTGATGGAGCAGCTATCAAATGGCCTAATGACATCATGGTTGATTCAAAAAAAATCGGAGGTATTCTTATCCAACACGTTGTTGAGGGTGAAATACTGGAGACAACCATCGTTGGGATTGGGATTAACATCAATCAAACGAAGTTTGACCATCAACTCACCCATGCCGCTTCTATGTTTCAGATCCTGCATCAGGAGTTGAAGTTGAAGGAGGCATTGGGTTTGCTTTGCAAGGCGATTGACGGGCGCTATTCGCAGTTGCGTGGGAAGGAGGAAAAAACATTGGAAGCTGATTTTTGCGATGCATTATTAGGCTTCCGGGAGGAGAGAATATTCCTGGTGGATGGAGAAGAAGTCCCGGGTATCATAAGAGGTGTGGATGAATTCGGCAGGCTCCTGGTGGAACATCCGGGTAACGATGTTAAGGTGTACGCTCACAAAGAGATACAGTATATAATGGGGTCATGAGGTCATGGGGTCATGAAAATAAATACTTCGTCCTTTGTACTTCTAACTTACGTTCTAACTTCTAACTTCTGACTTCGTACCTCTAATTGTATCTTTTCCCAAATGTAAAACTGAGGTACAGTGTTACGAAGAGGTTCTGCTCGGGATTGAATGCCATAATAGGAATTCCAAACGGAGTGACGTCGATGCATGTGCCTACCTCCAGCGCTTTTGGCCGCTTGTTTTTATTCCCGAATTCGAATTCCAGGCCACCTTTGGCATAGATGCCAGGATGAAAACTCAATTCGAATAAACCTGAAAGCATTGGCCCTCGTCCATAAATATCATCAGCAAAGTGATTGGAAGGATCGTAACGCTCCTCTCTGATTTCGTATTCATTCAGATTGACAGGATAGATGATATACAGATACATTGGCTTTGCAAAACCAACCGAAACACCTCCCATCCATAAAATGCTCAGTTGAACACCACCCCAGTATGGTTTTCGGTTCAGGATGTATTGCTGGCCTGTCCCGAGCCGAAGAAATGAGACAGAATTCATTTTTCCGTAAATATAACTTTTTGAATCAGGATAATAGGGATTGAGTACACGGATCTCTTTGGTAGATTTATACGTAGAGTATTCCGCCTCCCACATCCAGAGCCTGAGTGCAGTGCGGCTTGTACCATAACGGAATTTCAACCCCCATCCGTTGGTGTGAATTAGCAAGCCGAGAGCCCATTGTTTCTCGGTTAGAACATTGTCGGGCATCGTGTCTGGCTCAGCCTGATCCTGTGCCTGAGTTGAGCTTCCGAGAAGGCAACTTAGGGGCACAAGAATCAAGATCAGATATGCCTGGACTCGGTTCACTTGCAGGAGAGATGGTGTATGGATGCAAAGGTAAAAATAAAAGAGGTTGTATCAAAAGTTGATACAACCTCTTTTATCGTATATCTGTTAATTCGTTAGTGTCGTTCTACCTGATACCGGCTTCGTTCACCATATGCTGCGCAGCGCTGGCCGGAAGTGCATGAAGAGACAATCATGCCAACTACTATGATCGTCATAATCGTGATGACGACTTTTTTCATATTTTTGACGGAGAAATTCATTGTAAAGGATTTGGTTGCAAAATTATGCAATTCTAAGTTATTAACAACAAATTTCAAGAGTTATTGCTTAAAGTTATTAACTGACAAACGTTCATAATTCGGAATGGAGAAAATCACCCCAAGCATTGAAGCGAGTTGGATGGCAATTCTTAGTCAGGCTTTTGATCAACCTTCTTTTAGAGAATTGAAAAAGTTCCTTGTAGAAGAGAGGAAGCGGTTTCGGGTGTTTCCACCGGGTTCACTGATCTTCAATGCGTTCAATCATACGCCATTCGACCAGGTAAAGGTGGTGATCCTTGGCCAGGATCCATACCACGGAGCCGGACAGGCTCACGGGCTGTGTTTCTCAGTTCCGGATGGGGTTCCTGCTCCACCCTCTCTTGTCAATATTTTTAAGGAGATCAGAGCTGATTTAGGTATTTCTCCTTCAGCTAGTGGGAATCTCACACGCTGGGCGGATCAAGGTGTATTGTTATTGAACGCGACACTTACTGTTCGGGAGAACCAGGCCGGCTCACACCAGGGAAAAGGGTGGGAACAATTTACCGATGCAGCAATACGAGCTTTATCTGAAAACCGTGAAGGGTTGATATTCCTTCTCTGGGGGAATTTTGCGATTGCAAAAATAGAACTGATCGATGCTTCGAAACACTTTATCCTTACAGCTCCTCATCCATCGCCATTGTCCGCATCACGGGGTTTTTTCGGTTGCCACCATTTTTCTCAGGTCAATACGCTGTTGAAACAAATGGGTAAAGAGGAGATCAATTGGAACCTCCCTTAATGACAGCAGGCATCTTTATCACTCGCCAATTTGTTTTGCAGAAAAAGTGTTACGGCTGTTAACGCTTCGCTCTGGCTGGTAATATAAATTTCTTTTCCAGACTGGATCAGATCCTGCTGAAGCCTGTGTCCCATTCCACCGGCAATTACAGCTTCACAATCCTCCAGTGCATTCAGTATCCTGTTGTGGGAATGGGGTTCTTGGTGGTGATGATGTTCCTGCCCCATTACATGTTGGGTAAACGTATTCGGACGATACTCGGTAGTTAAAACCTGTTGATTTGATGTTTGAAAGATTAAAAACCCCTCGGTGCGCCCAAAATGGGGGCATAATGTTTTTCTGTCATTGCTTGGTACTGCGATCTTCATTGTTTACTTCTCCTATTTTACGATTAATTAACTGATGATGATAACTTCCTTCTCGAACCATTAATTTGCCACAGGCAGGACAAACCTCCTGACGACAGGGATGCCCCGGTTTATGGGGGATCCGGGTTTCACACGACGGACAGATGCAAAACCCTTTCATCTCTTTTTGCTCATTTATCATAGTATAGTCTCCTCCTTCGATGAGAATCGCCTTCCCCAAAGCGAAAGCTGTTGCAACGGTTCGCCGGGCCTGTTCGTAAACACGCGTTAATGTTGGCCGGGAAATTCCCATCTCTTCTGCTGCTTCGGCATGGGTCCTCCCCAGAAAATCTACCAGGCGGAATGCTTCAAATTCTTCCAGGAGTAAGATAACAGGATCCAGGTCATAGGCAGGAACTCCAAAAGGTCGGAACCCTTCCATTATTGGAGCCTGCGAAACGAATCGTTTACGTTTTGGTCGGGACATGATTCTACAAAATTACTACTAATAACGAGCATATGTTCAAAATTGTGTGTGATATTGATCACATCCCGAATATGTTTCTTCCTGCCATTTGATATAATACGTAACTTCGTAGTTCCGTTAATAGTTCCGTTAGTTGTCATTAAATCCAATTTGAAATGAACCCATCCTCCAAGATTACTTCCATTCTGCTACTTGTGATTTTAGTTCCTTTGAGTCTCCTCTTTTCCGGGTGTAAAAAGGAAAACCCTGCCCCGCCCACACCTCCTGATTTCGGAGCGATTAATATCCAGTTCAACCATGTGTTCAAAGGAATTCCCCTCATCCTCGACTCTCTTGCATGGATGGATGACTACGGAAATAAATTTGAAATCAATGAACTACAGTATTTTATATCGGATGTTCGCCTGCATTTGCATGGTGGAGGTACGTATCAGATAGCTACCAGCGACGGCATTCATTATATCGATGCCCGGATACCCGAATCCCATCAGTGGCTCCCGGTTGATCAGGTCCCATTGGGATCCTATGATTCCGTCTCCTTTACTTTTGGACTCAACTTGGTGAAAAATCTTTCCAACAGGTTTCCTGATCCACCGGAACGTGATATGTTCTGGCCCGAACTTCTTGGCGGAGGTTATCACTATATGAAACTCAATACCAAGTGGAAAAACGACTCAGTAGTCGAACTCCGTCCATTTATGATGCATCTTGGAATTGGTCAGATTTATGACCCAATCGTTCAGGATTCAATTATTGGATATGTCCCGAATTTCTTTTTTGTCAAGTTGGATAGTTCCTCTCTCGTGATCGAAGCAGGGAAGCAGAAAACAATTGTGATTACTATGAATCTTGACAGATGGTTTGATGGCCCGCCCAATGCATTCAACCTCGCAACGATGCCACAGGGCATCATGCAGAACCAGCCTATGATGCATGCCGTTTGTATGAATGGAAGAGGAGCTTTCTCCGTTAAGACAGCAAAATGCGAATAGCGAAAAGCGAAAAGCGAATCATTCATATCATTTCCTGTTTTACAGCAATGCTAATGCTAGTTGTTTCCTGTAAAAAAAACGACCCGCCCGCACCTCCCTTTCAACCGACTCCTTACCAGATCGAGATCCCTTTTCGGTTCCCTACACAGATGAATATTCCCTCCGACAACCCTATGACAGTTGAGGGAGTGGACCTTGGCCGTAAGCTTTTTTATGACGGCCGGATTTCGGGCAGCACGCATCCCGACTCGATGATGACCTGTGCCACATGCCACCTTCAATCCCGTTCGTTTGAATGTGGAATTGATCATCCCAAATTTACCGGAGGACATCCGTTTGGAGTAACTGGAATCCTTACTCCCCATTTCATGATGCCAATGATCAACCTGGTATGGACTCATACCGGTTATCTCTGGAACGGAAGAGTATCCCCTGAGAATCCGGCATCCGGCATCCGGCAACTGGAGGACCTGGTATGGATGTCAATCGTTGCTCCGCATGAGATGAACAGCGATACTGCCAAGTCAAAGGCATTGATCCAGAGTATTCCCGGATATCCGGAGATGTTTGAGAAGGCCTTCGGAAGTTCAACCGTTACGGCAAAAAACATGGGGAGAGCGATTGCTCAATTTGTACGGACTCTGATCAGTGCAGATTCAAAGTTCGACCATTATCTTAAGGGGGAAGTTCAACTAAAGCCCAATGAACTTCAGGGCTATGTCCTCTTTATGACCGAGCAGGGGGGGGATTGTTTTCATTGTCATGGCGGGGAAGGGAATCCGTTATTCACAACAAACCTTTTTTATAATAACGGAAAGGATTCTGTTTTTATTGATCCGCAAGACCGGTACCAGGTATCAGGCGCCCCCGACGATATCGGCGCCTATAAGGCTCCAACTCTTCGTAATTTGGCTTTTACCGCCCCATATATGCACGACGGGAGGTTCAAAACCATTGATGAAGTTATCGATTTTTACAGCTCAGGACTGATCTGGTCCCCCTATGTCAATCCCCTGATGCACCATATTGCAACCGGAGGAAACCAGCTAACACCGGCAGATAAGGCAGACCTTAAGGCGTTTTTGCTAACACTGACAGACAGCACTTTCGTGAACAATCCGGACTTTGCGATGCCCGAACTTCCCTGAATACCTCCACTTTCCAGCCCTCTCGAGTGTTCTTCAAGTCAGCATGGGAGGAAGTCTATTCGTCGCAGTACTGACTGACTTTAATCAGGTTTGCTAATTCAAAGCCGTTCTCTTTGGCTTTTCGGAGCAATCCAAGATAGACTGCATCTGATATAAACTTCGTTCGGGCAAGCACCCATAAGTATTTGTGGTTTGGCGAACCAACCAACACAAATTGGTATTCAGGATCAAGATCAATAATCCAGTAATCTCCTGAAAAAGGCCAGAAAAAACGGACCTTAAGCTTGCCTGGTTGTGCAGGATCGGGGACCCAAGCCACTCCTTCGGCTTCGTCGCGTTTGGTCGGATCATCCACCTTAACCCCCCGGTTGGTCACTTTTACCCTGCCGTCGTCCCGCAATTCATACGTCGCGGTGGTGCATTTCAATCCGCGTTCGAACGAGTTGGGTAAACGGGCGATCTCATACCAGGTCCCCATATAACGGTTCAGGTCAACATCCATGACCACCGTTAACGGATTTTGTGCCGATGTACTTCTGAAAACGCTTGCCAGGATGCACATGAAGATAAGTTTTTTCATTGAGAAAATAGTTGGTGATTGTGACTGCATATATGTTTATGAAGAAGAGAAGGATTTTGTAAAGATACTGTGGAAATTGTAATTTTACATTTTACGATTTTATCATTTTACTTTTTACCTGATTCCGTGATCTGTTTCCCTAACGCAAAAATTAACCTCGGCCTTCACGTCACAGAAAAACGACCTGATGGCTATCACAACATTGAAACTGTATTTTGCCCTGTAAGCCTGAGCGATGCATTGGAGGTCATTCCTTCTGAAAAGAAAGGGAGTACATTCACTTCTACCGGAATTCCCATCCCAGGCGATCCGGAGTCGAACCTGGTGTTGAAGGCTCTGGAGCTTATACGAGATACCCAACCAGGCATCGTTCATCTCGATTCAAACATACATCTCCACAAAGTAATTCCCATTGGTGCAGGTCTTGGAGGTGGTTCGTCAGATGCCGCCTATATGCTGAAACTTCTGAATGACCTTTTGCGATTGAATTTGTCAGTGACGAACCTTCAAGATCTCGCGAGGAAACTAGGCAGTGATTGCGCATTTTTCATTGAAAACAAACCCATGTTTGCTTATGGCCGGGGAGATCAGTTCGAACCCATTGACCTGGACCTCTCAGAATACAAAATAGTGGTTGTAGTTCCTCCGGTTCATGTAAGTACCCAGGAGGCTTATGCGATGGTAATTCCCCGGAAACCCCGGCACTCGCTCAGAGAGATCGTGAGGATGCCGGCAGATCGCTGGAGGGGATTGCTCTCCAACGATTTTGAGGAACCTGTGATGGTGAAATTTCCGGTTATCAGGGAGGTCAAAGAGGAACTTTACAACCGTGGCGCTGTCTATGCAGCCATGAGCGGGAGCGGGGCTGCTGTTTTCGGCTTGTTCAGTCGACAGTCGACAGTTGGCAAGTGGCAGTTTGACCCTTCATTTCAGGTTTACTCATTCTAGATGCCGGAGGTTTTTCCAATTGAATTTCCTACCCCTCACGTCGTACGGTTCACGTCCCACGTCCCACGTCCCTACCTCGGTGTCCTCCACAACATGTAAGCAGCAATCACCATAAACAAAATATTGGGCAGCCAAACGGCCAGCATTGGAGGAACAGTGCCGAAAATTCCGAATACAGCTGAGATCTGCATAAAGAGGATGTAGAAAAAGGTGAGGGCGAGGCCTAGGCCAAGGTGATACCCGATCCCTCCCCGAACCTTTCGGGAAGAAACAGCCACTCCGATCAGGGTGAGAATAATGGTGGCAAAGGGATGAGCGATGCGTTCGTATTGCTTCACCTGGTAGTGAACCACATCAGGATCACCGCGGAGGAGTTTTTTCCCGATCATTTCCTTTAACTTTTGGTAACCCAGTACCTTGATCTCCTCAACATCCTCAATGAAATCTCCTGGCCTGATAGGTAATAAGGTGTCAATGCTTGTTCCTTTGGTGATTGACTCTTCCAAACCATTGATTTCCCTGATAAAGTAGTTGTCGATCCGCCATTTTTCAGTTGCCGAGTCGTATGCAATTTTATCTCCTTTGAGTTTAAAGACGAGGGTTTGCCCCTCAAATTCCTCCAGGGAGAACTTCCAGCCGGTGTTGTTTTTCAGATTAAAATTTTCCATGTAGATAAAGGTTCCCGGACTGATCTGCTTATGGACGTTCATATCGCTGTATCTTCTTGGATCACGGATGTACCTATTTTCAAAAGCAAACATCGTTTGGTTGGTGTAGGGAATGATAAAATTGGCCAGCAGGAATGAAAGAACACCAAGTATCAGGGCGGAGACAATGAAGGGGACAAGCAACCTCCAAAAACTGATTCCGCTGCTGAGAATAGCGATGATCTCGCTTCGGGATGCCATCCGGGAGGTGAAAAAGATAACAGCGATAAAGGTGAGAAGATAACTGAAGAGGTTGATGAAATAAGGGATGAAGTTCAGGTAGTAATCAATGATGATTGCTCCAAATGGGGCATCGTTCTTCAGGAAGTCATCGATTTTCTCTGAGATGTCGAAAACGATCACAATAAATATAAGAAGCAGCAGGGTAAAGAAAAACGTACCCAAAAACTTTTTGATAATATATTGATCAATTTTCTTCACGGATCACAATCGTTGCATCAGTTGAACAACCATTTTCTCTTTCCAGTTCCGGAAATTTCCATCCAGGATCTGCTTCCGGGATTCCCGCATGAGCCACATGTAAAAACCTAGATTGTGGGCTGTGGCAATCATGGATGCCAACATCTCTTTGGCGACGAAAAGATGCCTCAGAAATGCTTTCGAATACTCCTGGTCGGTAAAGATTTCTCCATCCGGATCCAACGGAGAGAAATCGTCCCGCCACTTTTCGTTCTTAATGTTGATGATCCCCTGCCGGGTAAAAAGCATTCCGTTGCGCCCGTTCCTTGTGGGAATTACACAATCAAACATGTCCACACCCAAAGCAATATTTTCCAGGATATTTGCCGGAGTTCCTACCCCCATCAGGTATCGGGGTTTATCGGCCGGTAGAATACGCGTTACAACTTCTGTCATCTCATACATAACCGGTGCAGGTTCTCCCACCGATAACCCGCCAATGGCATTCCCCTCTGCATTGAAGGAGGCGATATATTCAGCTGATTTTTCGCGCAGATCCTTGTATACACTCCCCTGGACAATTGGAAAGAGACTCTGGGTGTATCCATGCTGGCAGGTGGTTGCATTGAACTGAGTGATGCACCGCTGGAGCCATCGATGGGTTCTCATCATCGATTGGGAGGCGTATTCATATTCACAGGGGTAGGGTGTACATTCATCAAATGCCATGATGATATCGGCACCAAGGGCTCTCTGAATATCTATGGCTGACTCAGGGGTGAAGGTATGTTTTGATCCATCGATATGCGACTGAAATACGACTCCATCCTCCTTGAATTTACGCATAGCGGCTAAGGAATATACCTGGTAGCCACCGCTGTCGGTCAAAACAGGTTTGCTCCAGCCATTAAAGCGGTGAATTCCTCCTGCAGCAGATATGATCTCCGTCCCTGGCCGTAAATAGAGATGATAGGTATTGGAGAGCATGATCTGGGCCCTGACGTCATCCCGTAGCTGGTTCATGTGAAGAGCCTTAACAGCTCCGGCTGTACCTACAGGCATGAAAAAAGGAGATTCAATAGCCCCGTGATCGGTCTTCAACAAACCGGCCCGGGCCGAAGTTCCAGGATCTGTATGGGTGATGGCGAAGGTCATGAATTGCGAAGGCTCTTCTCTTTGAAAGCGCTGAAAGCACGGATATTAATGGTTATCGCAATTTTTTGTCAAAGGTAGGTTTTATTTTAGGATAATGAATAAATTTGCTGTTTCCACCTGTTAAATCTTGTTAAATGCCAGATGCCTTCATCAACCCCAATCCGGTTCTTCTTGTACTCTTTATCCTCTATGTATTTTGCTTCCTGGTACAGGTGGTGTTTTACTGGGCCGTTTTTTTCAGGGTTTCACTGATCCGGGATCCGGGATCCGGGATCCGAGATATTGTAACCCCGGATCGCGTATCGCATATCTCGGATCACACTACAGGCGTTTCTGTTGTCATCTGTGCCCATAACGAATATCGGCAGCTGCAACGAAATCTTCCGATAATTCTGGAACAGGACTACCCGTTGTTTGAAGTTGTGGTGGTGGATCATGCTTCCGATGATGATACATCGATTCTGCTTTCGGAACTGGGGGAAAAATACAAACACCTGAAAGTTGTCTCCATTCAGCACGACCTCAACTTTTTCACCGGGAAGAAGTTTCCGCTCTCCATCGGGATCAAATCCGCAAAACATGAGATTATTCTCCTCACGGATGCCGACTGCCGTCCTGCCGGGAACCAATGGGTGCGACTGATGCAGAAGGCTTTTACCGACGATAAGGATATCATCCTTGGCTACGGGCCGTATGAGATACGTAAAGGCCTGTTAAACGCGTTGATCCGTTTTGAAACCATTCAGGTCGCTGTCCAGTACCTCTCCTTCGCGATGGCTGGAATTCCCTATATGGGAGTAGGCCGGAATCTGGCCTATCGAAAGAGGCTTTTTTATCAGGAGAAAGGGTTCATATCACACTACCGGATCAACAGTGGTGATGACGACCTGTTTATCAACCGGGTAGCCCATAAGAAAAATACGGGAGTGCAGCGGGACCCTGGATCCTTCACCTATTCCGAACCAAAAGAATCATTGGGGAAGTGGCTCACCCAAAAGAGACGTCATATGACAACCGGTACGCATTATCGGTTTATCCACAAGTTTCTGCTAGGTTTATTCGGTTTTTCACAACTACTCTTTTGGGTGCTTCTTATCTGGTTGCTTGCCTTGAAATTCGCCTGGATAATTGATTTAAGTATACTTTTACTGCTATGGATCAGCCAATATATCGTGATTGGAAGATCTATGAAAAGGCTTCGGGAAAAGCACCTGATTGGCTGGATTCCTTTGCTTGAATTGATGACACTCGCTCTCCGCATTGTGATCACAGGAACAAATTTTATCGTCAAACCCCGTAAATGGAAGTAGCTCTGCATCTCACCGAGAAGGCTCAACGTGATTACCAGCTGGTCATTGCTGCCCGGGATGAGGGTGATCAGAAAGCATATGCTGAGTTGCTGAACAACTACCGCGATTCACTCTATTTTCTGCTTCTGAAGATGACAAAAAATCCCACGGATGCCGAAGATCTGACGATCGAAGCATTTGGCAAAGCTTTCAGAAAACTAAATCAATACTCACCCGAATATGCCTTCAGCACCTGGCTGTTCAAGATTGCTGCAAATAACTGTATCGACTTTCTCCGGAAGTCGAATCGAATCATCTTTGCCGACAATGCGGGAGGCGAACATGACGATAGAGATGATTATCCTGCCAACATGGCAGCCACCACGCTCGATCCTGAAGAGAAGGCGATCGAAAAGCAGAAGATCAAACTGATGCGGGAGGTCGTTGAGAAACTGAAACCGCATTACCGCAACCTCATCGAACTCCGTTACTTCAAGGAGTGGTCGTACGAAGAGATCGCAACCGAACTCGACCTGCCTTTGGGTACAGTCAAAGCCCAACTCTTCCGATCCAGGGAATTTCTTTACCAGATCCTGAAGCATGCGGAGGAGAAAATTTAAGTAGGGAGGTAGGGAGGTAGGGAGGTAGGGAAGTAGGGAAGTAGGGAGGTAGGGAAGTAGGGAGGTAGGGAAGTAGGGAGGTAGGGAAGTAGGGAAGTAGGGAAGTGAGGGTATGAGAGGACCACTGCCACTGCCAAAAGGATTCTATAGCACTACGATTTTTCTGATAAACGTGCTCGTTCCGGATTTGAACCGAATAAAATAGAACCCTCTCGCTCTCCCTTCAAAGTTGAGGGAGATAGATCGCATGTTACTGGCATCCCTCCGCTGAACTGATTTTCCCGATTCATCCAGAGCTTCAACCATCATTTGTTCGAAGGGTTGAGAAAACTGAACTGTAAGGATCTCTTGCACTGGGTTCGGCATCAGGGAGATATACTGTTCCAGATTATTCGCAGTGATGGCTCCGATCACCGAATTATTCGCTGAGATCAGCCAGAGTTCCGGATCCAGGATCACCGAATCGGCCTGGAATGGGACAGTAATCTGAAACATCTCACCGCTGTATGAATGATCCAGTCGTAGAACCATTTCGTTTGAACCATTTTTAATTTTGATGGGAAGCGGGAGTTCGAAAAAGGAGACTGCAGGGTGCGATTGGGTCTGATTGATCTGCATGGTCAAGGTATCGCCTGCTTGTTCCCATTGTACCTGGTAAGAGGGAAATCCTTGGCCGGTATACCAATCGTCGAAATACCATGTAAGGTCCTCACCGGTTGTTGACTCAAGGTGTGCCTTCAAATCGGATGTATGGGCAAATCCATAAGCAAGAACCGGATCATACAGGTAGTTGTTGGTGGCAGCGAAAAAAGCTGAATCACCTATAACCCACCGAAGCTGATGCAGGATCATGGCTCCTTTGGCATAGCTGAGACGGGAATCGAAAATACGCGCAACGCTGGTAGTGTCGTCACACCAAACGGACCCATCGGGCGAGGCTGTCACTTTGTCCATCCGGTTTTTTAAAAATGGCATCCACCAAACTCCATTGAACATATGTTCATAGGTGAGCCCCGAAAGGTAAGTGGCAAATCCTTCATTCAGCCAGATATCCTCCCAGCTGGCACAGGTGACCATGTCGCCGAACCACATGTGAGCCAGTTCGTGAGCCATCAGTTCATGCCCGAATGATCCCATAAAAGTGAAGGTCTGGTGCTCCATCCCTCCTCCCCAGTTAAACTGACAATGACCATATTTTTCAGCCGCAAAAGGATAGAGTCCATAGAGGGTGTCAAACAGCTGCATAATGGGAATGATGCCGGGAGTTTGTGAGGCTGCCATCGCCGAATCCTCCGGGTAAACATAGTTTAGCACCTCAACAACACTGCTTCCATAAGGGACAAAGTCGGAATATTTTGCATAGTTGGTCACAGCCATACAAACCAGGTAGGTAGCAATGGGATACCGGTGTTTCCAGTGGCAGGTAATATCGGACCCTGTAACCGTCTTCGAAACTAAAAGTCCGTTACTGGCTCCCCTGTACCCTATCGGATTGGTGATATAAATATCCAGTGAATCGGCTTTGTCGGTGAGGCTGTTTTTACAGGGCCACCAGTCACTGGCTCCGTAGGGCTCGGAGAGAGTCCACAGAACAGGCACACCATTGTGCTCCTCTGTATTGAACGATCCGAACCCGGTACTGGGTGGAACTCCCCGGTAAAAGACCGAAATGGAATCAAGCACAGAGATGCCAATGGTTGAGAGCAATGGTATTGTGAGCATCTCCGCTGCATGGTTAAACGGAATCGAAACCGAATGGTAACAAACCGAATCCACCTCCAGTGAATCACTGAGATTGAGCCGCAGGGTGTCGAATCCAGAAGCGACAGGAGTGAAATAAGTAGTCACCTCTCCCACAATGTATCGCAAAGCAGGGTTGACCTTCCATGCGCATCGATGATACCGGATATCGTAATCGGTGATGAGGTTTCCGGAAGGATGATAGAGTCTTCCCAGATTCGCTTTCATCTCCATCGCCGCGATCTCCTCAAACTGACCCATATCGGGCCTCTGTTGAGCTGAGGCGGCAAGGGATATACAATAAAGGATGGAAACAAGGTGAATATGTACCAGCGTGTTTTCATGTGAGCCTCCCTTTTTAAGTCCACTCAAAGTTAACGATTTATTGAACCCTGAGGCAATCGAAAGCAATCCATGCCAATTCAAGGGTACTTATGTTCAATTCTTTTGTATTTTTACTTCATAGCCAACCGAACCAAAACAATTTATCCTCAGCCATGAACAAAAGATCCTGGTTTATCGCCGGCGCTGCATCCATCCTTGTTGCAGCCATCGTAATTCTCTTTGTTTTTTCTCCCTGGAAAAAATCACAAACGGATGCCTTCATGCCTAATCAGGTCAATCCGGCCTATCAGAGATATATTCAGGCATTCACTTCGGGAGTAATCTCCAGCCGGTCGGCAATTCTGGTTGTTTTTACCGACGATGTAGCCGACTCTGCCCTATTTTCCGGTATCGATCCAGAGAAGCTTTTTGAGTTCACCCCCGGCATCAGTGGACAGACATTCCGGGTCAATGACCGGACCATCGAATTCCGGCCTAACAATGTTCTCCCATCAGGAGAGTATTTTCGTGCGAGACTGAACCTGTCGGAATTGTTTGAAGTGCCGGATTCCATGTCGGCATTCGAATTTGGCTTCAGCATCATGAAACAGGAGTTCGAAGTGGAGGTGTTGAATCACAAGGCATACAGCAATATGGATCTTTCGCGCGAACGGTTGTTCGGCACACTGCTTACTTCCGATTTTGCTCCGCAAGAGGCGGTGGAAGGGATTGTAGGAGTTACACAAAACGGTCTTGAATTGCCAGTTTCCTGGACACACGAGCCGGGAGGCAGAACCCATTATTTCACAGCCGATTCAATCGTAAGAAGTCAGCTTCCCGGAGAGGTAATGGTACGCTGGAACGGAGAACCTATTGGCGCCGACCAGCAGGGAGAGGAGCAACTAGTCATTCCTGCACTGGGTCAGTTCGTCTTTTTAAAGGCCAGGATGGTACAGGCTCCTGACCAGAAAGTCATCGTTCAGTTCTCAGATCCATTGGATCCGAAGCAGAACCTGAAAGGGTTGTTCAGTTTGGGAGGATCCCGCGATCTTCGTTACTCTGTGGAAGATAACGAGCTGGTAATCTATCCGGCCGAACTTCGAGGTGATTCAGTCCAGCTTGTCATTGAAGCAGATATCCGAAACCTGGCAGGCAAAAAACTTGGCGCACGGGTTACGGATTCGTCATTGCAATCACTGTCGGGTAAAGGTGTTGTTACTACCTTGTCGGTTGTGGCAACCAAGCCGGCGGTGCGTTTTCTGGGTGATGGGGTGATCATGCCGGGTTCATCAGGACTTCTGTTCCCTTTCGAAGCGGTCAACCTGAAAGCTGTCGACATCACCGTGATCCGGATCTTTGAAAAAAATATCCTGCAATTTCTCCAGGTAAACGGTTTGGGTGGCAGCAATGAACTTTACCGCGTAAGTCGTGTTGTGCTGAAGAAACGAATTCCGTTGAGCAATGTTGTCGATTACAGCTCCTGGAACCGTTTCTCCATCGATCTGAACGATCTGATCAAGGCTGAGCCCGGGGCTATGTATAATATCCAGCTGAGCTTCAGGCAGGAATACTCAACCTATCCATGCGGACAACCAACTGCCGAGCGGGATTTTCCCGTGCTGATGAAGGCGTATGATCCCGATTCCATCAACGATCGTCAATGGAACTATTACAGCGACTACAGCTGGTACGACTACGAAGACTATGACTGGCAGGAGCGAGACAACCCTTGCAAGTCAGCATACTACATGGATAAATCGATCTCCAGGAATGTCTTTGCCTCAAATCTCGGTCTGATCGCCAAGATGGGCAGCGGGAGCAGGTGCCAGGTTTACGTAACAGACCTCATCACAGCACAACCTATCTCAGGAGCATCGGTGGAGGTCTATAATTACCAGCAAATCAAACTGGCCGAAACCAGTTCAAACAGTGATGGGATTGCTGTGATAGATCTTTCCCAGAAGCCTTATTTTATTGTTGTTTCCTGGGGAAAGGAGACTGGTTATCTGACACTGACAGATGGGGGGTCTCTTTCACTCAGTATGTTTGACGTGGGCGGAGAGATAGTCCAGCACGGAATCAAAGGCTTCCTCTATGGTGAACGGGGAGTATGGCGGCCGGGAGATTCACTATTTCTCACATTTATTCTGGATGATCAGGCCGGAACATTACCCAAAAATCATCCGGTAAATTTCTCATTTTACAATCCAAGAGGGCAGTTGATGAAATCTCTCGTCAAGACACCAACTCTGGGAAATTTCTATACGTTCAACGTGGCCACCGCTTCGGATGCCCCTACGGGAAACTGGATGGCTAAGGTGAAAGTTGGAGGCGCCGAATTCAGGAAACTACTTAAGATTGAGACGGTACAACCTAACAGACTAAAAATCCTTATCGATGTTCCTGGCAACAAACTGATTACCGGAAGCATCCCCGGGATCACCATGAAGGTCAACTGGCTAACGGGCCCCGTTGCTGCCAACCTGAATGCTACGGTTAACCTTACGTTAGCAAAGAGCAGTTCTCCCTTTACAAAATTTCCGGGATACATTTTTGATTTTCCCTTCTCCGGTTTCAGTTCCGAAAACACTGTCATCTTCAGCGGCAAGCTGAATGAGAAAGGAGAGGCGACATTCCTTCCCGAGATCCATCTGACGGAATCAGCCCCGGGCGTGCTGAAGGCCAGCTTTGAGACCATGGTGTTTGAAGATGGAGGCGGCTTCAGTGTCGACCGCTTTTCAGTGCCCTATTTCCCGTATTCCACCTATGCAGGCATCAGTGTGCCGCAACCCAAAAAGGGGGCTTACGCACTTGTTGCCGGGAAAGCCTATGATATCCCATTGTTGAACATTACTGCCGGAGAGAAGGTGGTCCCTTCCGGTAAATTGAAAGTAGAGGTTTACAAGCTCAACTGGCGATGGTGGTGGGATGACACCGAGTCGGGTTATTCGGCGAGCTTTATCGCCAACCAGAGCCATAACCTCGAGGCTCAGCAAACTGTCAAGGTTACTGATGGCAAGGCCAGCTATAGATTCGTGACCGATCGTGAGGATTGGGGCAGATATCTCATCAAGGTGACGGATGTTGTTTCGGGTCATTCGGCCGGAAAGATCGTTTATGTGGATTGGGAAGGTTACTTCCGGATGCCGGGAGGCGAGAAGCAGGCTGCTACCATGCTCACATTTACTTCTGACAAACCGAAGTACAAGGTTGGCGACCAGGTAAAGCTCACCATCCCATCGGCAGCAGGAGGCAGAGCTCTCGTCACTCTCGAAAATGGATCCCAGGTAATCCGGTCGATATGGGTCCCCACGGCACAAGGGCAAACCGATGTGACGTTTGAGGTGACAGGAGCGATGGCGCCAAATATCTACGCGTTTGTTACCCTGTTGCAACCGCATGCACAAACCCTGAACGACCTGCCAATCAGGTTATATGGTGTCCTGCCCATTTTTGTTGAAAACCCCGGGACACACCTGAAGCCGGAGATCCAGATGAAGGAGGTGCTGGTTCCCGGTGCTGATGCTACCATCTCCGTGAAGGAGGCATCTGGGAGAGCCATGACTTACACCCTTGCCATTGTGGATCAGGGATTACTCGACCTCACGAGGTTCAAGACCCCCGATGCCTGGAATACATTTTACAGCCGTGAAGCGCTGGGTGTTAAAAGCTGGGACCTGTTTGATCTGGTGATGGGTGCTTATTCGGGAGAGCTGCAGCGGATACTCAGTATCGGCGGCGACGAGGAAAATGCCCTTCAGGGAGGCCTGAAGGCAAACCGGTTTGTGCCGATGGTGCGTTTTCTTGGGGTTTTTCAGCTGAAGAAGGGGCAAACAAGGGCTCATACGTTCCGGATGCCCGATTATATCGGAGCGGTTCGGGTGATGGTTGTGGCAGGAGAGGAAGAGTCGTTTGGCTCGGCGGAAAGCTCTGCCTTTGTACGGAAACCTCTGATGGTGATGGGAACCCTTCCCAGGGTACTCGGACCCGGCGAAACGGTGAAACTTCCCGTTACTGTCTTTGCGATGGAGAACAAGGTGAAAGAGGTGAAAGTCACCATCAAACCCAACGAGTTTTTCTCCGTTGTGGGAAAATCAAGTCAGCAGATCTCATTCAGCACTCCCGGGGAACAGGTGGTGATGTTTGATCTGCATGTTAAACCGCAGGTTGGCGTGGGAACAATAGAGACCGAGGCAACAGGTGGCGGAGAGATTTCAACTCAAACCATTGAAATCGACATCCGCAATCCCAATCCGCCAATCAGTTCTGTGATCAGCAAAGCAATCCAGCCGGGTGCATCATGGAGTACCCCTTTCACACAAGTCGGAATGATGGGAACGAACTCTGGTTCACTTGAGTTGTCGACCCTTCCTCCAATGAACCTGGAGAAGTGGATGAATTACCTGATTCATTATCCATATGGCTGCATCGAACAAACCATATCTGCAGCGTTCCCCCAGCTTTACCTGAATACCCTGATGGATTTATCGGCCGAAAAGAGGATGGAAATTGAAACCAACATTCGCCAGATGATCAAGCTGTTAAACTCCTTCCAGGTTCCGGGAGGCGGCTTCTCCTATTGGCCCGGCTCTTCCTATCCGAGCGACTGGGGAACCAATTATGCCGGACATTTCCTGATTGAAGCCGAAAAACAGGGATATGCAGTTCCCGCAAATCTGCTGGATAACTGGAAAGCATTTCAGCATCGGAAGGCGGCTACCTGGGAGACAAACCTGAGTTATGCCAACAATGACCTGATCCAGGCTTACCGTTTATTTACCCTTGCTCTGGCCGGTGATCCCAACCTTAGCGCTATGAACAGGTTAAGGGAATGGAACGGCCTTTCCAACACAGCTCGCTGGTACCTCGCCGGGGCTTACCAGGAAGCCGGGAAACCGGAAGTTGCAATGGCTCTGATTGACCGGGCAACACAAGAGGTAAAACCATACAAGGAGCTTTCAGGATCATTTGGCTCTACGCTCAGGGATCAGGCGATCATCGCTGAAGTATTGTGCCTGATGAACATGCGGACAAAGGCAACCCCGCTGATACAGGAGATTGCCGGAAAACTTGCCGGTACCGGGTGGTATAGCACTCAAACGACTGCCTTTGCATTGATGGCTGTAGCTGAATATGCAGGGAGCCACGATGGAAGTGGTGTAACTGCAAGTTTACGGTTTGGCCGCGATAAAATGCAGGAAGTTGCCTCATCCAAGAGTATGGCAGTCATCGATATTCCGGGTCTGAATACATCTCCATCCGGTTCGGTAGAGGTTCAAAACAGTGGGAAGGGTGTGCTTTTTGCCCAACTCATCCTGAACGGAACTCCTCTTCCCGGACTTGAAGCTGCGGCATCCAATGATCTGCGCCTCTCGGTCAAATGGATGGATTTGAAAGAACAACCGATAAACCCGGCTAAACTCCCGCAGGGGATGACATTCCTGGTGGAGGTAACGGTTTCAAACCCTGGTTTGCGAGGCGATTACCAGCAACTCGCTCTGGCCCAGATCTTTCCATCCGGATGGGAAATCATCAATGCCCGGATGAGTGCGATGGCCCAGTCGGAGGAGACCACATCCCAATTTGATTACCAGTACATTGGTGACGACCGGGTAAATACCTTCTTTTCACTTAAGGCTGGAACCGGCAAGCGGTTCAGGATCATGCTCAATACCACTTACTTTGGACGGTTCTATCTTCCTGCTACCAGCTGCGAAGCGATGTACGACCATACTATCTATGCACGGGATGCCGGGGGATGGGTGGAGGTTGTTAAGTAGGGAGGTTGTTAAGTAGGGAAGTAGGAAAGTAGGAAAGTAAGAAAGTAGGTATGAGGGTATAAGGGTATGAGTAGGAGTTTACTGCGAACTGCGAAAGGCGAACTGCGAACTGCAAGGCGTTGGGTCACCAGGCTGTCGCCCGTTATCCTTTTCGCCATCTTTCTTGCCTGGTGGTTCTGGCTTCCTGATCCGCTCTTTCACGACCCGACATCAACGGTATTAACTGATCGTGACGATCGTCTCTTAGGGGCACAAATCGCTTCAGATCAGCAATGGCGTTTCCCTGAGAACTTCCTTACACCGGAGAAATTCCGGAAGGCAATAACCATCTATGAAGATCGGTGGTTTTTTTTCCATCCTGGAATCAATCCGGTTGCACTGATCAGGGCATTGAAGTTAAATATTGAACAGGGAGAGGTGGTGAGTGGAGGAAGTACCATTTCTATGCAGGTGATCAGGCTTGCCAGGAAAAACAGGCCACGTACTTATCCGGAGAAACTCCGGGAAATTTTGCTTGCACTCAGATTGGAGCTTGGTTATTCGAAAGAGGAGATCCTTGGTTTGTATGCTTCACATGCCCCTTTCGGCGGGAATGTAGTAGGCCTGGAAGCCGCTTCCTGGCGTTATTTTGGAGTTAAACCCGATCATCTCTCCTGGGGTGAGGTTGCCACGCTTGCAGTCTTGCCAAACAGTCCCGGATTGATCTATCCGGGTCGGAATCCCGAAAAGCTTCGTGAGAAGCGAAACCGATTGCTTGACCTCCTGGCATTTCATGGAGAGATAGACAAACAGACCTGCGAATTGGCAAAGGAAGAGATGCTCCCAGGGATGCCACTTCCTTTACCTCAGATGGCATCGCATCTTCTGGTGCGTGCATCAGTGGAAGGATATATGGGAAAGAAGATCCGTAGTACTCTTGAGTATCCACTGCAGCAAACCGTGGCTGATATTCTCTCCCGTCATGCCTTGTATCATAAAGCAAATGAGATTCACAATGCGGCTGCCGTAGTTTTGTCGGTGAATTCAGGAGAGGTACGGGCATATGTTGGTAATATCCCGGGAGACGGAACAGGCAGGCACGGCAGTGCAGTGGATATTATTCCGGCAAACCGAAGTACAGGAAGTCTTCTGAAACCCTTTCTCTATGCTGCCATGCTCAACGATGGACTGCTGCTGCCAACCACTCTGGTGCCAGATGTTCCTACCCAGATGGGAGGTTTTGTGCCGGAAAATTACAACCGGACCTACGATGGTGCCGTTCCTGCCAAAAGGGCCCTGGCACGTTCTCTGAATATCCCGGCGGTAAAAATGCTCCAGGCCTACGGTTATGATCAGTTTTACAGACTTCTCCGGAAGATTGGAATGAACTCACTCTCGAAGCCGGCCGACCATTATGGGCTGGCAATGATTCTTGGTGGAGCCGAATCCTCCCTGTGGGAGATGACTGGCATATATGCCTCAATGGCCCGCACACTGAATCACTACCTGGCTGATAGTTCCGGCTATTCGAAGCTGGATTTTCATCCTCCGAAATACATGAATCCAGAGAGCTCCGGGAGAGAGACCGTGGAAACAGACCAACTTTCTGCCGGCAGCCCTGATGCCGTTTTCCCTCCACCTCTTGATGCTGCCTCCTGGTTCGATGCTGGAACGATTTGGCTCACCTTTGAAGCTATGGTAGAGGTTGCACGGCCTGAGACGGATATGCAGTGGCAGCAATTCGCTTCATCCAACAGGATCGCATGGAAAACCGGAACGAGTTTCGGAAATCGGGATGCGTGGGCGATTGGTGTTACACCGGCATATGTAGTTGGTGTGTGGGTAGGTAATGCCACAGGAGAAGGGCGACCGGGATTAACAGGTTTGGGGATGGCGGCGCCCATTCTGTTTGAGATTTTTGATGCCCTTCCAGCAAGCGGATGGTTTGCTACCCCCGGATCAGCGTTGGACTCTGTGGCAGTTTGCCACTACAGTGGGTATCGTGTTTCCTCCCTCTGTGAACCGGTGGATACCATCCTCGTGCCGAAGCGGGGAGTCGAAACGGGAGCCTGTCCTTTTCACCACCTGGTTCACCTGGATCCATCGGAGAGGTATCAGGTCAATTCAAGCTGCTACTCCCCTGCACAGATCATCAACAAACAATGGTTTTTACTCCCTCCTGTTCAGGAATATTATTTCAGCCGGAAGAACCCCTTTTATAAACTTCTTCCTCCCTGGCTTCCCGGATGTGAACCATCCTCCAAAACAAACCCAATTGGCATGATCTATCCGAAGAACAACAGCCATATCTACATTCCGGTTGAGCTGGACGGATCCCCGGGGGCTGCTATCTTTCGCGCTGCATATCACAACCCCAAAGGAATCCTGTACTGGCATCTTGACGAAACCTACCTGGGCAGCACAACAGGACTGAACCAGATGGAACTTGCTCCTGCACCTGGTTGGCACATCCTCACACTGGTCAGCCAAACGGGGGAGACGCTGGAGATTCAGTTTGAAGTGATGGGGAAAGGTAGGTAGGTAGGTAGGTAGGTAGGTAGGTAGGTAGGTAGGTAGGTAGGATGAGCAATTGCATTATCTTTTTTATAGCGAAGTCAGGAGAGTCAAGGAAGCAGCACCCAATATCATGGAGCAACAGCGGATGGTCGTCATTATTGATGAGTTATTTCGGGGAACAAATGTCAAAGATGCATTCGATGGCTCATTGGAGATCATCAACGCATTGACTGCAATACCTGATTAAGGGATTATTTCCTCCCTACGATCAAAAACACAGAGTATTCCTGTTTCCCTTGTTCTCCTCTGTCTTTGACAACAGTGGTGGCGGTCATGTCACGTATTCCGATAAAATCTGCCTGGCTGAGAAGCCGTTTGAGGGATTCCCGGTCGAACCCCTGGTGGTGGACTCCTTCATTATTTTCATGGAATGAACCGTCTTCTTTATCGAGATCTGCAAAAGCAAGATATCCTCCTGGCAGAAGAACCTTGAAACATTGGTTGATCACCTTATCAAGGTTTTCCAGGTGATGAAAGGTCATGCTGCTAACTATCAGGTTGTACTTGCCATGGATAAGAGATCCCTCGTTAAAATCCACCATCTGGGTTTGAACATTTGTCAACCGCTGGTCAGCGACCTTCTGGTGCAGAACTTCAAGCATTTTCACTGAACTGTCGGCTCCTGTAATATGTTTTACGTGTGGTTGAAGCTTGAGCGTAAGAAGGCCTGTCCCGCAACCAATATCCAGCACATCCATATCTTTTGTTGGATTAACTTCACGGATAATACAATCTGCCACATCATCTGCAAGTTTAACTCGCCGGGAGGTATCGTCCCAGTTGGAAGCCCTAAGATCAAAGAGGTTCTCCTGCTGCTTGTTTTTCATCTGCTTTTCAGTTCATTACTTATCTTTGCAAAGATATTCCGAAAAAAATCATTATTCTATGACTTTTAAAGACGAAATCCTCCTGGGGATTCCCGACAGGCTTCCAGAGCCACAACCATATGATCCCGACGTAAACCATGCACCGGTGCGGAAAGATATTTTATCTGCGGATGAGAAACACCTGGCTTTGAAGAATGCCTTACGCTATTTCGATAAAAAGCATCATGCTTTGCTGGCGCCTGAATTTGCAGAGGAGCTGAGGAAATATGGCCGCATATATATGTATCGGTTTCGGCCAGCCTATGAAATATTCGCGCGTCCGATCAGTGAGTATCCGTATCAATCCATCCAGGCTGCTGCCATCATGCTGATGATCCAAAACAACCTTGATCCGGCGGTAGCCCAGCATCCGCATGAGTTGATCACTTACGGTGGGAATGGGGCAGTATTCCAGAATTGGGCACAATACCTGATTACCATGAAATATTTGGCTGAGATGACCAACGAACAGACATTGGTGATGTATTCGGGTCATCCGATGGGATTGTTCCCTTCCCATGTGTGGGCACCTCGGGTTGTTGTCACCAACGGCATGATGATTCCCAACTATTCCGGTCAGGATGATTGGGAACGGTACAATGCACTGGGCGTAACGCAGTATGGCCAGATGACAGCGGGATCCTATATGTATATCGGCCCGCAGGGGATTGTTCACGGTACAACCATTACGGTGTTGAATGCTG
>Ga0351968_1016_pt1 | contig 39616 bp, 28 predicted proteins | sample BONcelHFGM3001D5_FD_206755 | JGI IMG/M metagenome (GOLD analysis project Ga0351968, IMG submission 206755) | Enriched cells from coal bed in the Powder River Basin, Montana, United States - BONCAT cells FGM rep1 HSBNCT.FGM.300.1.D5 ...
TCCGCAGGGAACTCTCGCTGAGCGAATCCGTGCGGGCGGAGCTGGAATTCCGGCATTCTTTGTTCCCGCAGGATATGGAACCGAAGTGCAGGGAGACAAGGAGGTACGCATTTTCAATGGCAAGCCTCACATCATGGAACTGGGACTCACAGCCGATTTTGCTATCGTCAAAGCCAAATATGGCGATACCATGGGCAACCTGATCTACAACAAGACAGCCAACAATTTTAACCAGCCAATCGCTACAGCCGGACGGATCACCATCGCCGAAGTGGAAGAACTGGTGCCTTATGGCAAACTTGATCCAAATCACATCCACACACCAGGTGTCTATGTCCAGCGAATCTTTCAGGGGAAGGATTACGAGAAACGGATCGAATTTGTAACGACAAGGGGTTAATCATCAGAAAGCAATTATTTATAAAGGGATCACATTATGTCATTAGATAAAAACGGAATAGCAAAACGGATATCCCAGGAGTTAAAGGACGGGTATTACGTGAACCTGGGCATTGGCATCCCCACCCTGGTAGCCAACTACATCCCCGAAGGAATGGAGGTGATCCTCCAGTCGGAGAACGGGCTGTTAGGGATTGGTCCTTTCCCGTCGCCGGATGATGTGGATGCGGATTTAATCAACGCTGGCAAACAAACGGTTACGACGATTCCTGGTGCTTCTTTTTTTGACTCGGCAAGCAGCTTCGGCATGATCCGCGGAGGCCATATCGACCTCACGGTTCTGGGGGCCTTCGAGGTGACCGAAAAAGGTGACATTGCCAGCTGGAAGGTGCCGGGCAAGTTGATCAAAGGGATGGGAGGGGCTATGGATCTGGTAGCGGCTGCCAAAAATATCATCGTAGCAATGCAACATACCGACAAGGAGGGGAACTCAAAACTACTGAAAGAGTGCACTTTGCCCCTGACCGGAGTGAACTGTGTGAAACGGATCGTCACAAACCTGGCAGTGGTTGATGTAGCAGAGGGAGGATTCAAGCTGATTGAACGTGCACCGGGAGTGAGTGTGGAAGAGATCCAAAAGGCGACAGAGGGGACTCTCATCATAGAAGGAGAAATTCCAGAGATGAGAATATAGCCCCTGAGAGTGGGTTGAATGAATGATTTGGCAGGGAAAGTAGGAAAACAAACCCGATGAAGTTAAATTTGTAAAAAATTGTATATGTATACGATACGTCTCAGAGTTCATGATAAAGTGTATGAAAAACTGATGTGGCTGCTTGAGAAATTCAGCAAGGAAGAATTGCAGGTGATCAGGGAAAATGATGATTTCCTATCTGTAAAAGAGTATTTACAGCAGGAATTGTTGCAAATCGAAGAGGACAAAGTTGAGTACCTCAATCTGGATCAACTTGAAAGTGATTTAGAATCTTCAATTAAAAAGTATGAAGATTAAAATCACTCCTTCATTCAGGAATAAACTGAAGGATCAGGTTGAATTTATTGCAAAAGACAAGCCGGGTGCTGCTAGAAAATTCAAATCAGATATTTTAAAGCAAATAAGTTCAGTCTCTGCAATGCCTTACCGCGCCCGAAAATCAATATTTTTCGATAGAGATGATATCAGAGACTTGATATTTAAAGGGTATATTACTGTTTATAAAATAAATGCTAAGGAGGATTCGATTGAATTCTTCGGGTTTACAAAATATGAGGATAACCCTTTTAATCGATAATTATTACATTTTAAATACCAATACGATAAGAATATGAATTATCCAAAACGAGTAACCATAGGCGACATCACTGTGCGGGACGGATTCCAGCACGAAGAAAAATTTATCCCAACCGAGGCAAAGATCTGGCTGGCAGAGGAGTTGATCCTGGCCGGCTTCAGGCATATCGAAGTCACCAACCTGGGCAATCCCAAAGGGATGCCGCAGTTCAAGGATGCCGACGAAGTGCTGAAAGGAATCAGATCGAGTAAAAAAATTGCTCATTTGATCGACAAGGTATCGCTTACCTGCATCACCATTCGTGAGAAGGCTGTGGAGCGCGCTATTGAAGCCCGCAAAGAGGGCTGGGGCCCTGATCGGATCCTCTTTATGGTATCCACCAGCGAGTCGCACCACAAAACCAACTCGGGCCTGAGCCTGGCCGACTACTGGAAAATGGTGGAGAAGTGGATTCCGCTGGCACATGATGCCGGGCTCAAAGTGAACGGGACGGTAAGCACCATCTGGGGTTGCCCGATTGAAGGGCCTACGGATATGAACAAGGCGATTGAGTTCACCAAGCACTGGCTGGATATCGGCGCCAACGACGTAGAGCATGCGGATCATGACGGATCCGCCTCCCCCGACCGTGTGTACAAATATTATTCGATGCTGCTCGATTCAGGCGTCAGGGTGGAGAAACAGATCGTTCACTTTCACACTACCCGTGGGTGGGGACTGGCCAACGTGCTCGCCGCCCTGCAGGCCGGGATGGTCAACTATGAATCCTCCATGGGCGGCATCGGCGGACAGCCTGCCAACTTCGTGGACGGCGTTCCTGTCACCGGAACCGGTAAATATTACTACAAGGATCCCAACATTGTGGGACTTGTCTCTACCGAGGACATGGTAGTGATGATGGATGAGATGGGGATCGATACCCAACTGGATATAGACAAAGTGCTGGAAATTGGCGGCATGGTAGAGCGCATCACAGGCCGGCGCCTGCGTTCTGAATCGATCCGCAATGGCCGGATCCCGAAATCATTGTCGGGACGGAAATGATCAAAATCGTCGAATCACCGAGGGAAGGAATGCAGGGAGTGGACAATTTCATTCCAACTTCTGCTAAGATACGGTTTATAAATCAACTCCTTAAAGTCGGCTTTGATACAGTGGAACTGGGAAGTATTGTCAATCCGCGGGTGGTTCCCCAGATGGCGGATGCCATGGACCTGATCGGACAACTCGATTTTACAAATTCGAACTCTGAACGGATGGTCCTTGTCATGAGCCGGAGGGGTGCCGAAATGGTGGCACCCAAGGTAGAGGTGACAACCCTTTCCTACCCTTTTTCTTTTACTCCATCGTTTCTGGAGAAGAACGTTCGGGCTACTGTTGACCAGGTATATGGAACAACAGCTGAGGTTCTCAACCTGAGCGATAAATATGGGAAAAAAGCCGTGATCTATATCTCTTATGCATATGGAAACCCATACGGTGACGCCTGGAACCTCGACCTGTTGCTGGAATGGATCGGCAAACTCCGGACCATCGGTGCGCAGATCATTCCTTTGTCCAACGTCTCTCTTGAAATTGATGCTGAATTGATCAATCAGGTTTTTACGGCAATTATGCAGGAATACCCCGACCTGGAATTCGGACTGCATCTTCATCACGGTAAGGGCGACTGGGCAGCTAAAGTGGACGCTGCGTACCAAGCAGGATGCCGCCGGTTTGATACCGTAATGAACGGCTTCGGCGGATGCCCCATGTCGGGTCACGAACTGATGGGCAACCTGGCGACCCAGGACCTGGTTAGGTTTCTGCATGAAAAACAAATTGTGAATCCGCTGGAACCTACCCTTTTAAACGACTCAATTAAGATTGCGAATGAGATATATCGGTGAGAAATTTTATCTTTGTGATACTGGATACTGGATGCTGGATACCAGATGCCGGATTCCTAATCGCTAATCGCTAATCCCTAATCGCTTATGTATATTACCGAAGAACACGAAATGATCCGGAAGACTGTCCGGGACTTTGCCGAACGGGAGATCAAACCCGTAGCACAGGAATTGGATGAAAAAGGAGAATTCTCAATTCCGCTTACCAAACGCATGGGAGAACTTGGCCTCTTTGGCCTGATTGCACCTACCGAATATGGAGGTTCGGGGATGGACATGCTGGCCTATGTGATCGCTGTGGAAGAGCTTGCCCGTGTCGACGGCTCGCATGCAGCTACGCTGGCGGCTCACATCTCCCTGGGAATGGGTCCGATCATGAACTTCGGGACAGATGAGCAGAAGCAAAAATACATTCCTATGCTCACCTCCGGGGAGGCATTGTGGGCCTTCGGCCTGACCGAGCCCGATGCCGGAAGCGATTCAAGAGGGACCAAAACCACAGCCCGTATTGAAGGGGACGAATGGGTGATCAACGGATCAAAGATCTTCATCACAAACGGCGCCTCCTCTATCAACAAGGGAGCTACGGTGCAGGTTGTTTCGGGGGAGAAAGATGGGAAAAAAGAGTTTACCACCATCCTCGTGGATGCCGATACACCTGGATTCAAGAGGGTTCCCATGCACGGCAAGATGATGTGGCGGGCTTCCGATACCGCCGAACTCTATTTCGACGACTGCCGTGTTCCGCTCTCCAATACCCTTGGCAAACGGGGTGAAGGGTCGAAGATCATGCTCAACACCCTCGACAGCGGCCGCCTGGCCATAGGGGCGATGGGACTCGGTTGTGCACAGGGAGCCTTTGAGATGTCGCTGCAGTATTCAAAAGAGAGAAAGCAATTCGGCAAACCCATCGGTCACTTTCAGGTCAACGCTTTCAAACTGGCGGATATGGCTACCAAGATCGAACTGGCCCGAAACCTGCTATACAAAGGATGTTGGCTTAAGACTAACGGAAAACCCTATGCCAAGGAAGCAGCAATGGCCAAACTCTATTGCTCGGAGATCGCCAAGGAGGTGGCCGACGAGGGAGTTCAGATCCACGGAGGCTACGGCCTGATGAAAGATTACCCCATTGAGCGCTTCTACCGTGACCAGCGCCTGCTGCAGATCGGAGAAGGAACCTCTGAGATCCAGCGGCTGGTGATTGCGCGGCATATTGGGGTGTTTGACGAGTAGCCCCTAAATGCAAAATGGTAAAATGGCAAAATGGTAATATAATTTTGCATTTTACGATTTTGCTATTGCCGCGTTGCTCTGCTCCTCGCAACAAGCTTTACCATTTGACAATCTTCCCATTTCCCTCCTTATTCCCCGCCCGGAGCCGGTAAAAATATATCCCGGCAGGATAGCCTTCAGCATTCCAATAAACCTGTTGCTCCCCTTTTTGCTGATAAGCGTTTAGTGGTTCATCAACTAACCGGCCGAAACTGTCGAAGATTTGAATGGTCACTTCTCCCGGCTCTTTCAATGAATAGGAGAAAGTGGTGGATTGATAAACGGGGTTCGGATAAATCGTCACTCGAAGATCGGCGTTCGTACTTCGGTTCTCACCTGCTCTTGTCCAAACATCGGCAGTTGCCATACCAATCGAATTTTCAAAAATGCCATAATCATAGTACATAAAGACAACATCATTATACACCAGCAGGCTGGGCAGTTCGAAGAACAGGCTATTGATCGACACAGCATATGGATCATCTGCAGGAATATATATCGGATTTCCGGGCCATTTCTGCCAGGTGATTCCATCAGTACTTGAAGCGAAACCGATCTCGCCCTCCACGCCATTTTGACTGCCGGTATAGTAAATCTCATAGTGGTCAGACTTTTTAATGACCGTGCCATAGGCTGCCATGGCATCGTCCCATTCTCCGGGGTCTCCGGTCCAGAGCACGGGATCACTCTCCTCATAGGGAGCAAAAGGGGTGTTCGGATCGTTATACTTTGTCCAGATGATGCCATCCGGAGAGGTAGCCATGCCGATTTTATACAATCCGATTACTATATCATCCGATGCCGAATAAAACATGATAAAGCCACCCGTATCCAAGGGAAACACATTGTGCGGGGTAATGAACCCCATATCCCATTCCCCGTCGCTGCCTACTGACAAAACCGGGTCGGGGGAGCGCTCCCACGGACCGATGAGACTGCCTGCGGTTGCACGGCCGATGAATTGACCAGGGCCCCAGCCAGGATCTTCCCGGGCACAGTAATACATGACCCACTCCGTAGTGGTTTCCAGAAACACCGGCCCTGAGACCTGGTAGGAATCAAAACCGCTCAATGAAGGGGTGAATATTGGATTCTCCATCCCCTTGTGAAACTCATACCCATCGTGAGACCAGGCGTAGCAGATACCAGCATTTCCCGTATACCATAGGTAAAAGTACCCGTCATACCAAAAGGCATAAGCACCAAGCAGTAAGTCGGCATCGTAAGAACCCGGATTACCGCGGGTCAAAACGGGATTATAGGTATAGGCATGGAAATCCAACGGGTATGGATCCTGGGCGAAGATCCCGTTCCATCCCGGAAGGAGAGCAAGCATTGTGATCAATGCTAAAGTTGTAAGTGTTGTTTTCATGATATCAGGTGTTAATAAGTTTGCAGTCAGCAGTTCCCAGTTGGCAGAAATGCAAAATGGTAAAATGTAAACTGGTGAAATAATTTTGCATTTTACCATTTTACCATTTGATAAGCTTCCCGCTCCCCATCTCGTTCCCAGCCTGAATCCGGTAAAAATAGATCCCCGCAGGAGAGTTTTCTGCGTCCCAGTGTGCCAGATGCGTTCCTTTTGACTGACGCTCGTTGATCAGGGTTTCAACCTTCCTGCCAATGCTGTTGAATATCGACAAAATAACGGCCTCACCTTCTCCAAGTTCATATTCAAAGGTAACAACCGAATGGAACGGGTTTGGTGAACATTGAACGCTGAACATCGAACGCTGAACGGGAACCTCATCAACCCCTAATGTATCGCATGCAGCCTGAACCTCTTCCTGGTTGTTGCAACCGGGGTCGTTCAAATAAATCGTGATGGTGCCCGTCGGATTGGCTAAATAATCACAGATGCTCCGCACAGCACAATCGGACAGTAAATTATTATAGATGATTGTTAGATCGGTGATTAGACTGGCATTGACATTTTCCAGCCCCTGCAAACTTTTTAATGAACTGTTGTAACTGCCAACGGTTATTTTACCACGGATTGTGGTCAGACTCTCCAGGCCGGTAAGGCTCGACAGCGTATGATTAGCTGTAATGTCGAGGCTACCGATAGTTTTGAGCTTTTCGAATCCTGTCAGTTCTTGCAGTGTATTATTGGCGTTAAAAGATAACTCTCCACCGATCGAATCCAGGTTATGAAGACCATAGATGCTTGATAAGGAAGGATTACTTTCAAATCTCAATCCTCCTGTGATTTTAGTAACCCTGCTCAAGCCGTTTAGACTGTTAATATCATCACCTTGTATTAAAACATTTCCATTCAGTACGGTACAATCTGAATACGATTCGAACTCATCAATATCGGCCTGGGAATAGAAATTGTAGTTACCTAATGGAAGGCAAGGCAAGACCATGCTACATGCATTTGCTACCTGGTATGGATTGTTGCAACCTTCCGCGTTGCCATAAATGTCAACAATTCCGTTTGGATTGGCCAGATAAGAGCATATGCTTTCAATTTCGCAGGTTGTCAATAAAGGATTTTCTATTATAGTTAAATCGGTGATGGATCCCGTATCCAGATTATTCAAGCCTTCAAGATTGGTGAGGGCATTATTCCCTCCTAGCAAGAGTTCACCCCCTAAAGAGGTCAGGTTCTCCATACCGGTCAGCTGGACCAGGGAATCGTTACCAACAATCTGCAGGTCACCACCGAGAGAATTCAGCCCTTCAAGCCCTGAAAGATCCTTTAAGGAAGAGTTATACCCGATACTCAGGCTACCTCCAAGATAGGACAGACCTTCCAGTGCCGAGAGGCTGGTCATGGATGAATTCTTTTCAATCAACAAGTCTGTTCCGATGGATTCCAGATTGTCCAGCCCGGCCAGGCTGACAAGGGAAGGATTGCTGCTCCAATATTTGCCGATACTTACGCTACCCCCGACTGCAACAAGGTTTTCCAGTCCTGCCAGGTTTGACAGGAGATTGTTTCCGTCGATGATAAGGTTTCCACCTACTGAGGACAAATTGTTGAGGCCATTCATGGAGGTTAGGAGAGGGTTATGACGAATACAAAGATCCACGCTGACAGAAGTCAGGTTCTCAAGCCCAGTCAGACTGACCAGGCCAGGATTGCTTCCTGGAGTAGGAAAACCTAAAATCAGGCTTCCATTGATAGCACTTAAATTATTCAAACCAGATAAAGAAACAAGGTTATTATTATATGATAAAGTAAGGTTTCCTCCGACATACGTAAGACTATCCAGGCCAATCAGGTCAATCAAGGAGTTGTTGCCTAAAATTTCAAGGTCTCCACCTACAGAGGTCAACGTACTTAACCCGTGTAAATTTGTGATGTCTTCCCCTTCAATGAGGACATCTCCTTCCAGATCTTCACAACCCGGGTAATTGACGAAAAAACTATCTATATCAGCCTGTGTGAAAAAATAGTAATTTCCATAGGGCAGGCAGGGCAAGGTAACTCCACAGCCCTCAGCTATTTCCAGCGGATCATGGCAACCGGGGGCATTATCGTAAACATTAACAGTCCCGTTGGGCATGGATAGATAATCGCAAATACCCATTGCTGAGCAGTTTGATAGCATAGGATTGTTATAGATGTTAAGGTCACCTCCCAGAAAGGCCAGGTTTTCCATCCCATCAACGCTAACCAGGCTATCGTTATATTGGATAATCAAGCCGGCTCCGATAGAGGTTAGTGAACCAAGGCCCGTTAAGTTTATAAGTGATGGATTGGTGTACCCATCATCACAGTTACCAACCATTAAAAAGCCGCCAATGAAAACAAGACTATCCAGCCCGGTCAGGCTTGTTAAATAAGGATTCCCTTCAATGATCAGGTTTCCTTCGATAGAGGTCAGGCTTTCCAGTCCGTTCAGGGTGGTCAGCGGCGTTCCTATGGTCAATCCTCCAGTTGATGTCAGGTTCTCTAAACCGGAAAGGCTGGATAGCAATGGAACTTCAGATATTCTAAGGGTGCCTTCGACATTTTCCAGGCTTTCCAATCCTGTAAGGTCAAGGAGGGAACTGGAAGCCAGGATATACAAGTCACCGCCGATATGGGCCAGGTTATCCAGTCCGGTTAGATTAGGCAATAGCGGGTTGCCATAATACATCCCAAGATCGCCGAAATGACCCAGAACAATGCTGCCTGGAACGCTTGTCAGCCCTTCCAGCCCGGTAAGGCTGGTCAGTGTGCTATTTTCATAAATAACTATACCTCCTCCAATCGAAACCAGGTTATTCAAACCTGTCAGACTGGTAAGGGAATCATTGCCAATTACATTGAGATTACCACCAATATCAGTCAAGGATTCAAGCCCGTTCAGGCTGGGCAATATAGCATTGCCATAACCAGATCCGCTCCATAATGGATGGTAGCCAATGCTGAGAGTCCCTCCAACTGAAGTCAATGCGCCCAATCCGGACAGATCCGACAGCTGGCTGTTGCCATAAATTTCCAGGCTCCCCCCGATGGAAGTCAGAACACTTAACCCATCGAGATTTGTAATGTAGCCATTCCAGTTATCCGAAATTGTAACATCCCCTTCAATCTCCGTGCATCCAGGATATAAGGTCTGGAAATTATCAATTTGTTCCTGCGTTGAAAAAGTGATGCCATCGGGCAGGCAGCTTTGTGCCATTGCACTGTTCATCACAAGCAAAGCAACCCATAAGATGTAAAAGTTTTTCATGTGTTAATAATTTTGATTTCAGTGGTCACAAGGAATATCCATTATTATCATTATCGGTTGGTATGAACGATGTTTGTATGGATATTTCATTTGGTGAGTTTTTACGTCATTGACTAAATTATCTTTCGGCTTAATGCTTAATGAACTTCCCAACCTGCATCCCTTTCTCTCCAGCCAGCTTCACGACGTATATACCACTTGGCAATCCGCTGACATCTAACGTGGTGGTTGATTCTGTTATTCCCTGTTGCAAGAGTTGTTGCCCGGTAAAATTCAGGATGGAAAGGGACCATTTGGAAGGGGTTTCGATGGTGATGGTGGTGGATGCGGGGTTGGGGTAGATGGTCAGCGTGTTTGCAGTTTGCTGTTGATCATTAAGCCCGACAGGATAACCTCCGCCATTAGTGGTTTTAAGAATAGTGCCATTGTCGCCAACAATGTAACCAGTATCAAATGTTGGAAAGTAAATTGAGTTTAACCAACTGGTAGTTCCGCTCGATTGAGCATCCCAGGTTAAACCTGCGTCGATGGTTTTAATAATTGTCCCTGAAGACCCAACTGCATATCCTGTATTGGCATCCGTAAAATAAACCGTATTTAAGTACAATGTTGCTCCGATTGATTGAGCATCCCAAGTTAAACCTGCGTCGATGGTTTTAATAATTGTCCCTGAAGACCCTACTGCATATCCTGTATTGGCATCGGTAAAGAAAACCGATTTTAGCTGATCAGATAGTAAATTTAAAACAGTATTCCAGGTCATACCTCCATCAGTAGTCTTAATGATAGAAGTACCTACAGCATATCCTGTACTTGCATCGGTAAAAAAAAATGAAAAGAACAGCTCTTCTGGACCTTTCGATACACCAAACCATGTTGTACCACCATCAATGGTTTTTAGGATATAGTAATACCATCCAGAAGTCTCTAAATACACAAGATATCCAATATTTGCATCGGTGAAAAAACGGAAGGATGTTCACCAATAAAGATCATTTGATTAGTCCAGGTTAATCCTGCATCGATGGTTTTAAATAAAAAACCTTCACCCGCTGCATAACCTGTATTAGCATCTGTAAAGAATACAGAGTTAAAACCTGGCCCGGCAAGGGTATATGTAGTATCCCATGTCGTTCCTCCATCTAATGTTTTTAAAAGATGGGAGTCCGATCCACCTATATATCCCGTATTCGCATCAGTGAAGCAGACGGAATAAAGGATATTGGTTGTTCCAGAATTCTGTGGTACCCATTGTGCATGTGTTGCATTTAATCCAAAAATCGCAATTAAAAGGATGTAAAGTTTTTTCATGGTCGCTTTTCTTTATTCAAAGGTACATTTCCCGGATAGGGTGAAACAATCCCCTTTTAGTAGTATTTTCACATATAAACAATATTATTGTAAATTTATAAAGCATACTTTATATTTTTTGCTATATTTGTAAAGTTATAAAATTACTCTATTATGATCCGACGTGAAATTCAGGGTATCATCGAACAACAGCTTTTCAAAGGAAAGGTCATCATTCTATATGGGCCAAGAAGAGTTGGCAAGACTACGTTATCAAAACAATTGCTCGGTCTTCATGAAAATAGCCGCTATATTAATTGTGAACTGCTGGAAAATAAAATGGCCCTCGAAACAACCAACAGCAGATCGCTAAAAGGGTTTTTAGGGAATTACAAGCTTATCGTATTGGATGAAGCACAACAGATCAATGATATTGGTCGGATCCTGAAGATAATCTCTGATACGTTCCCTGAAATTCAAATCCTCGCAACAGGCTCATCAAGCTTTGAACTTGGAAACCGGATTTCCGAACCGCTAACAGGCAGATCGAGAGAATATTTATTATTACCATTTTCACTGATGGAGGTGATGAATCACACCGACAGGATTGAAGTAAATGCGAACCTGGACATGATATTACGGTTTGGTTTATATCCTGAAGTTTACGGAAAACCGGAGAACGAAGCCATCGAGGAGTTAAATCAGATTGCCAGTAATTATCTGTATAAGGATATCCTGCAATTTGAACAGATCAAACGCCCGAATCTTCTCCTAAACCTGTTAAATGCATTGGCATTGCAAGTTGGGAATGAGGTTTCTTTGAATGAACTGTCGCGGTTATTAGGGGAGACTGTACCAACCATTCAACGCTACATCGAATTGCTCGAAAAAGTATTTGTCATTTTCAGATTACGTTCATTTAGCAGAAATCTCAGAAAAGAGATTGTCAAAGGACAAAAGATCTATTTCAATGATTTAGGAATAAGAAATGCCTTGATCAGGAATTTCAATCCCCTGAATCTCAGAAGCGACACAAGGGGGATGTGGGAAAACTTTTGCATTGTTGAACGGATGAAATTTAACATGAATCACAGGCGGTTTGTAAATAGCTGGTTCTGGAGGACATATGACCAAAAAGAGGTGGATTATATTGAAGAAGAGGGAGGAAAATTGATCGCAGTTGAATTCAAACTCAACGCTTCGGCGAAATCCAGGGTCATCAAAGAATTTAAAAATGCTTATCCAGAAGCAGAATTTCAAACAGTGACCAGGGAAAATATCTGGGAGTTTACTTCTTGAGGTATTTCAGTACCGCTTCGGTGCGGGTGCGCACCTGGAGTTTTTCGTAGATGTTCCGGATGTGTGTACGGACGGTCTCCACGCTGATGTTAAGGGATGCGGCAATCTCCTTGTAAAAATAGCCCTGCGCAAGGAAACTGAGGATCTCCTCCTCCCGTTTGGTGAGGTTGACGGAGGTACTGGGTTTGGTTGGCGGCTGCTGAAAAGACTGAACAACCTTTCGTGCAATCTCCCCCGACATCGGAGAACCGCCCCGGAACACGTCCTGGATCGCTTCGAGGAGCTTAACAGGAGGTGTATGTTTGAGGAGATAGCCGCAGGCTCCGGCCGAAAGGGATTGAAATATGGCATCAGGGTCTTCAAATACTGTGAGCATGATATACAGCAGGGGAAGGTCCAGTTCTTTCAGTTTCAGGATGCATTCGATCCCGTTGATGCCCGGAAGGTTGATGTCCATGAGCGTCACATCCGGCATAATTTCCGGGATCCCTTGTAGCGCATCCTCTCCGTTGCCATATGCAGCAACACAGACGAAACCGGGCGAACCATTGAGGAGCATCTGCAATCCCTCCCGCACTGTTTTGTCATCTTCTACAATAGCGATGCGGATGGTTTTACGGGTATCGTTCTCGGGGTAAGTCATCAGAGAAGATTGAATGGCTAAATTACAACGAATGAAGGGGTAAAGATATCACCAAAAAGTAGTATTTAACAATCAATCGCTGTTTATGTACTTAATCTTTACAAAATACTTAGATATTATCTTATTAGTTATTACAAATTGTTGTATATTTAACCCCGTATTCTTAACAACTTTGGTATGTTTCAACGAGATATTTTAAACCGCCTTCACGCCTGGAAAGAGAACAAAGACCGTAAGCCGCTTGTGCTAAGGGGCGCCAGGCAAACTGGTAAAACTTCGGTTGTCAATATGTTTGCAACGTATTTTGATCAGTACATCTATCTTAATCTTGAAAAAGCGGAAGACAGAAGTCTCTTTGAGAAGGATTATTCCATCAAGGGATTGATTGACGCAATTTTTTACAATAAATCGAAGGCAAAGGATGCAGGTGAAACACTTATATTCATTGATGAAATACAAAATTCGTCAAAGGCGGTTAGCGTTCTCAGGTATTTTTATGAAGAAGCCCCCGAACTTTTCGTGGTCGCTGCAGGTTCCCTACTTGAGTCACTTTTAGATAAACAGATCAGTTTCCCTGTGGGAAGAGTGGAATATCTTGCCCTCAGACCATGTTCTTTCCGTGAATATTTGCAGGCTACCGGTGAAATAAAAAATCTTGAGGTTCTGGAGGAATATCCCTTTCCGGTATACGCTCATGAGCGACTGACAAACCTTTTTAAGGCATACATGCTGGTCGGTGGCATGCCGGAGATTGTCGCAAACTATTCCGAAAACCGTGATCTTGTCAAATTAAAATCCATCTACGACAATCTGCTCGTATCCTATCTGGATGACGTGGAAAAATATGCGCGTAATTCAACTCTGGATAAAATCATACGGCATATCATCCGGCATTCGTTTGCGTATGCCGCAAGCAGGATTACCTATTCAGGGTTTGGGGGTTCTCCTTACAGGTCAAGAGAGGTAAGCGAAGCATTCAGGATCCTTGAGAAAACCATGTTGCTTAAATTGGTCTTACCAGTTGTAAATACCCGACTTCCCTTAAACATCAAGTACCGATCGCCCCGGCTTCAGATGGTTGACACCGGAATGGTGAATTGTATCGCCGGCATTCAGAAAGATGTATTTAATTCGCTGTTGATCGAGGATTCATGGAGGGGAAGAGTTGCGGAGCATATCGTGGGGCAGGAGCTTCTGGCGATTGATTTTTCCGTCCTTGCTGGCCTGAATTACTGGAGCAGGGATGAACTGAATACCCAATCGGAAATTGATTATATTTATACCTATCAGGATCTTATGCTCCCTGTCGAAGTGAAGTCTGGAGCCACCGGCAGGCTTCGGTCGTTACATCAGTTTGTTGATAAAGCACCTCATCCCTACGCAATCAGGATATATTCGGGAATGTTTACTATTGAACAGACCAGAACGGTTTCCGGAAAGGAATTCACGCTTATTAATTTACCATTTTACCTTACCGGATCTATAGACCAAATCCTTCTGAAGATAATCGGGTAGTAGGGTCAAATTACCTTATAATCACCAACAAGTAGTATTTCCGTCCCTTTGCCTGTCGTTGATTTGATCTTCAACTCCCCCCCGATCTCCTGCATCCGCTTCTTCATGTTGACGATCCCGTTGCCCGGAAATTCCAGGGCTGCAGGATCAAAGCCTTTGCCGTTGTCGCGGATTGTGAGAGTAAAGGACTTCTCCCCCTTTCCTTGAAGGAGAGGGGGTTGGGGGGTGAGGCTGATTTTCACCTTCGTCGCCCCGGCATGTTTCACCACATTGTGCAACGCCTCCCTGACAACCAGGTAAATATTTCTCCGCACCTCGACGGTCAGCGGGAGGTTTGGCAATGTTTCAGGAAGGTCAAAGATGCAGGCGATGGAGGTTGGTTCAAGGTATTCGGTGGCAAACCGGCGGATGTAGGCGATCAGTCCTTCGAGCGTGTCGTTCTTAGGGTTCAGCGCCCAGATGATCTGGCTCATCTCCTCCATCACCCCGCGGGAGGTGTCGCTGATCTGCGACAGCCATTGCCTGGTCTCTCCAACAGTATCCGGATTATTTTTCGCCAGTTCACTCAGGATGGTGATTCGTGTTAGACTGGCGCCCACGTCGTCGTGCATGTCCTGCGAGATCCGGGTTCGTTCCCGCTCCAGCATCAGTTGCCGGTCGAGATCTTTCTGGTAAAGGGTTGCGGTATGTAAAAGGGAAACTACCCTCCGCGCGAGTGTGGAAAGTACGCGGATGTCCTGCAGGGAATAGGATCTTTCCGACCGTTTTGATCCACAGAGGAAGAACCCGTTCACCTTATCTTCCGTTACCATAGGAACAATCAACTCTGTGTTTGACATTTCAGGAAGGGGAGGTTTGCTGTTCAGTTCCTCCGGAGAAAAGACCTTTGATCTGCGGAGTTTCTCCTCAAATTCAGGGGGTATTTCGCAGGCTGATCTGGTCCCTTGGCCATTCTCCCCGTAAACAAAGGCAGGCTCATAAATCAGCCCGGTCCGTTTCAGGACAAATACAAAGGACTTAAAATGAAAAATATCATTCAATCCCAATACGATTTTTTGTTTTAGCTCTTCCATCCGGTAAACCCCCGACAGCTTTCCTTCGAAATCGGAAACCACCGTGGCAGAATCGTAGGTTTCCCGCTGAAAGAGCCGGTCGATCAGCAGTTGGATCCGGTCACGCAATACCAGGAAGAGGATGACAGAAAGACCCAGTACCAGGAACCTGGTGAGTTCTGACTCCCGGAAAACGAACTGATCCACCAGCCAGATCATTCCAAGGTAGAAAAGGATAATGAATGCAGTAGCGACCAGGTATAGCAATGCTTTCCGGATGAATACCTCTACATCCCAGATCCGGTAGCGGAATATGGCAATAAGGATGCATATAACCAGAATCAGATAACCAATTGTTTGTAATAATTCAAATGAGACTGGATACGAAAGTCCTGACATCCAATCGTAAAAGAATGTCAAGATCATAAGTGGGGTAAATGCAGCCAAAGAACCAATGAAGAGAAGCAATACCTGATTCCGGGCTAAGGTATTTTTCATTGTAATGTACTGGAACAGGGAAATGAGGATCGCAATGAAAAAGGTCGCGGCTAATGAATAAAGTGAAAATTGGATGGTCATTATGAAAAAAGAATCAGCAGCCTCAGATGGAAAGAAAAGATACCTCAGATAGACTACTGAGGTAATTATAGCACCCATAATTCCGTAACCGTAAAAAATTGCAGGAAGATACCTGATCCTGGTATAAAGCAGGGAAGGTTTTGGAAACAGCAGATAAAAATGGATCAGACTAGGAGTTAACTGGCTTCCGCTGATGATGAAAGCCATAGTGGCAACTATGGATAAAGGAACGGTAAAAGGGAGAAATATGGCAATATAAGAGATCAGCAGAAGCTGAAAATAGATAAAAAAAAGTTTAACCGCCTTGTCATGTAGCTTTTTATAAAGGAGGTACAAACTGCCAATACTGAAAATAACAATTAATATGAATGCCGTCAGGAAAAATCCAAATGTTGAAGAAATTGCAGAAACTGTGATTACCGGAATCCCTACCTCCAGGTTATTCCTAAGCATTCCGAAGATCAGCGTATCTCCTGCCCATTGGCCGTGCCAAAAGAGGTGCCACTCTTCAAGAGAGTATGAATTGCAGGAGACAATAGTGTCGCCAATTTTGATTTCTGCTCTGCTGACCGGACTGCCAGGTTCGATGGAGGTAATCACCCAATAACCATTTCTAAAATGTTCAATCTCTCCGGTTTTTGGCTGGTTAATCCTGTAATGAAGAAAAAGCGCGTTTACAAAAATAACCATGAACACGAGCAGATATGCCCAGTAAGGGATCCGGCGGAGGGATTGGATCAGGTTGCCCATGGAGGTGGGGTGAAAAAGAGAGGTAAAGATAGGAAAAAGCGGGCAACTGGTTTTCTCCAATTGTTTCAAATACTCAAAGATCAAACGAATTTTATCATCATGATCAGACAAATTTTTTTCAAACTCTTTCAGTTTTAAGAGAATATCTTTGTTAGCCATGATCATCTCTCTGAGTCTGACAAATATTCTTATGATCTTAATATTCAACAGATGTCAGCTCAAACATAAAATCCTCAGGGAACCGTTCAATATTCCTTCTCACTGCCTGTTTAAGCACCTTTGTTTCCACCCCATAAAGCTCCGCCAGGTCCATATCCAGCATCACCTTAATACAGCATACCAGTAGGGGCGGGTTTGGAACCCGCCCCTACGCATGACAACCTCATCAGGAAGCATTACTCTGTTACTTTGAGTCATGGTGCGATTTAGATTAATAATGTACCATTAATCCAAAAAAGAGGAGAAAGGTTATACGTAGAGCAAAACAAAATCCACGTGTCTTTTGCAACGGTATTAAGCAGTAAGAAGCAAAATAAATTCCTGTGATTTCAATTTAACTCTTAATATATTTGTACAAGGTGTTCATCCTGGTATTCATTAAAACAAAACCCTATAAAAAAGTATGCAGCAGAATTTATCGGGACCTTCAGCCTTGTGTTCTTTGGCTGTGGTTGTGGTTCCCGTTGCCGGCGCTATCCTCGCGGCCCTGGCCTGGAAATTCGGGTTTGAGAAGGAATAGAGAGTAAGGGCGGGTTCCAAACCCGCCCAAACCATAAGATTATGAAAAAAGCTGCGACAATAACCGGAATATCCCTCTCTGTGGTGGCTGTCGTCCTGATCTTCCTGATCCTTACTCCTTTTCTTTTCAGGGAGAAATTTGCTCAGATCTTAAAGCAAACGGCTAACGAAGCCCTCACCACAGAGCTGAACTTCTCGGAGATGGATGTCTCCTTTTTCCGCCATTTTCCGCATCTTACGGTAACCCTGACCGATTTCTCCCTCATCTCTTCATCCCCGTTCCAGCAGGATACCCTGATCAGGGCCCGGGAGATCTCCTTCGGGGTTGACTTGCTGAGCCTGGTCCGAGGTCCTGTGGAGATCACCCGTCTGTACCTCAACCAGGGTAAAATCCTGATCCAGTACACTGAAAATGGAACTTCCAGTTTCGAGGTCTTTCGTACATCATCCGACACAACTGAAACAGCTGACACGGCTTCATCGGGGAACTCCGTGATAAAGATCGGACAAATCGACGTCATCCAAACCGACTTCATCTATTCCGATCCCTCGATCCCGTTGAAAATGGTAGCGCATGGGATCAACTACCGTGGAAAAAGCAACCTAGTCAGCGGAGATATTCTCAGGCTGACCTCCAGCGTTAAGATTGATTCCTTCGACCTCTTCTTCGACAACACACCTTATCTCCTCTCCAAACCGGTGAAGGCCGAACTCACAACCAGCATCAACATGAGTACGCTGGAGATGAAGTTTGAGAAGAACAACCTGTTCATCAAGGAAGTCCCGTTTGAGTTCAGGGGCGAGCTCACCTTCAGGTCCGATGGGTACTCCTTCTTTCTAGCCCTCTTCTCCCAGTTCGGTGAAGAGTACCTCAGCGGATCCCTGTGGCTGGTGAGCACCAATACCTTGTGGCTGTCGGCCAAGGCAGATGTCAAAGTCAACCTGGAGAACTGGACGAAAGGATTCGGATTGCGCGACATGGATCTCAAAGGCTTTTTCTCCACGAAGCTGAAAGCCCAGGGGGAGTTTGCCACAGGGCAGAACCCCGAGAGCCGGAAACCGGATACCGTGGTGCTGCGCATTCCCGACATCTCCCTTAGTTCCAGACTGACCGATGGGTATTTTCGCTACCGGGAACTTCCTGATGCCATTTCCGGTATTTCGTTCGACCTGGATGTCGAAACCACCCGTCATGATTACAGAACTCTTACCCTGGAGCTGCAAAACCTGAAAGCAAGCTTCCTCGACAATCAACTGGAGGGATATTTCCGGCTCAAGGAGCTGACAAACATGACGTTGGAATCGCACCTTTTCACCCACCTGAACCTGGCTGAACTGGAACAGGTGATCCCCATGGACAGTCTGAAGCTGGCTGGTATGGTCGAGCTTGACCTGGATATCCAGGGGAACTACATGCCAGAAAAAAAGCGCTTCCCTATAACCACACTCAACCTCACCGTCAAAGAGGGCTCCCTGCAGACCAGGTATTATCCGCTTCCGGTCGAACAGATCAACCTGATGGCCGTTGTCACGAATGAAACCGGCGACCTCTCCGGGTCCCGGCTAATCATAAATCCACTCACATTTTCCTTTGAGGGTAATCCTTTCAGCCTGAGCGCAGAATTATCCACTCCAGGGAATGTCAGGTACAACATTTTCTCCAGAGGATCTGTGGACCTTGCCAGGATCTATCATCTCTTCTCCCGGGAGGGAATGGATCTGGCGGGTCATATCACGACCGACCTTCACCTGAAAGGAACCCAGCGGGATGCTATGGAAGGGCGGCTCGACCGCCTTCAGAACCGCGGAACGCTGGAACTGAAAAATATCGCACTATCCTCCGGTTATCTCCCGAAATCCCTGATTCTGCAATCAGGGTTGTTCTCCTTCAGAAATGACAGCGTCAGGTTCGACAGATTTGTTGCCCGTTATGGTGAATCTGACATCACCTTGAATGGCTACCTGAACAACGTCGTCAACTATGTGCTTGCAGACAACCAGCTGCTGAAGGGAAGGTTTACCTTCGCATCGGATTTCCTGCTGGTGGACGAATTCATTTCGGAAACCGACCCTCAACCATCCGGCACTGTCATTGCGAGCGAAGTGAAGCAACGGGATCCGGGATCCGACTCAATAGCCCCCGGCGTCATCGTAATCCCCGACAACCTGGAGATTGGCCTGAAGGTGACGGCCAACAAGGTCCGTTTTGAAGACCTCCACCTGGACAGCCTCACCTCGGCCGTGGAGATCAAACAGGGTCTTCTCCTGTTAAAAGAGTTGAATTTTACCCTCACCGGATGCCGGGTGGGAATGGATGCAACCTATGGCAGCCTCTCGCCCGAACGGGCATTCTTCGACTTTCATATCCTGGCCGAGGATTTTGACATTAAACGGGCCTACAACTCGGTGGAATTGTTCCGGAACCTCTCTTCATCCGCAGGCAAATGCGAAGGAATCGTCTCCCTCGACTATACCCTTAAAGGTAAGCTCAGCGGGGGCATGAATCCGATTTATCCCTCGCTGGAAGGAGGCGGGACCCTCTCCCTGAAACATGTGAAAATAATGGGGCTCAAACTCTTTACTGCGATGTCGAAGAACCTGGAAAAAGAGAAGATCAAAAACCCCGACCTGTCGAATGTAGAGATCAGATCGACCATCAAAAACAATGTCATCACGCTGGAAAAGACTAAAATGAAGATTTCGGGTTTCCGTTTCAGGGTGGAGGGAGAGACGACCTTTGATGGAGCTCTCAACCTCAAAACCCGCCTGGGTCTTCCTCCCCTCGGGATCGTGGGGATCCCGATACGTTTGCTGGGAACCCAGGAAAATCCCAGGTTCAAATATGGCCGGGGCACGAACGATGAGGATGTGGAAGAGACGGAATATTCCGATGAGATTCCTCCCGAATTGCTCGAAAAGATCAGAAACGCCAAGGAGGAGGATATTCCTGACGCAGAGAACCCTTAAATCCCCTGAAAGGCACTTAATCTATTGTCGGGGAAATGTTTCCTGTTTGTATAGGAATAACCGGTCAGTACCCCAAAGTTTGTTTCATCGATTTCAGCAGCTCTACCACCTCTTTACCCAGGGCTTTGTTTGCCTGCTGGTCCTGTGGATAGAGTGTCGATTCTGAAATGATCATGCAATCGTTTGTGGGGTCATACACGGCAACCGCGAGGTAGCCTAACTGACTCCCTGTGTGGCCGTACCCCAGCCCTTCGATGTATTTGATCCCTAGTCCATAGGACTCATTGGAAACCGGGCACTCCATCATCCGGGAAACCTGGGTTGGATTCAACCCTGCTTTTCCGGTAAAGAGATTCCTGTAAAAGGTTACCAGGTCCCTGAAACTGGAAATGACGTTGCCTTCACCGATGGCGCACGACATGTTGAACATCGTGATGTCGACCGCTGTGCTGCTCTGATAGAGGTATCCGTGAAGGAATGGGGTGGGCAAAGCCGTATCGGAGCCAAGGTAGGGCAGCGAGGTTTCATTCAGTTGGTTGCTGACCAGGAGCTCATCCGTGACGAATTCATGATAAGGTTTCCCGCTCACACGTTCGATGATTTTGGCCAGCAGGGTATACCCGCCGTTGCTGTAGCGGTGTTCAATGCCAGGCTCACCATAAGTAAGCTGGTGTCGGGAGATCAGCCTTGCCATCTCATCAAGCGTGAACTGGTGGTACCGGTCCACTTGCATCACGATGGCCATGGAGTAAAACTGCCCGGCATACCAGGCACTGACGGTATACGGGATAGGCGAGTTGACCTGGTCAAAAATATTGGCCCGGTGCTCCAGCAGCTGCCGGATGGTAATCCGGTTCTTGTAAGGAATCTGGTAAGAGGTATCATCGGGGAGATATGGCATCGCGGTGCCAGGAATCAAGTCAGTAACCGTGTCATCGATGTTCAGTTTCCCCTGCTGATCCAGGAGCATGATAGCTGCGGCGGTGAAAGACTTTGTGATGCTTGCCGCCCGGAAATGAGATCCGGCTGATGCACCGGCGTCAAGGCCGGAAGATACAAACCAGGTACCCTTGGGGCTGACGATGTAGACACCAAGCCCTCCCTGGTAATTGGGAAGTTGAGCGGTAAAGTTCTGCCAGGTGGTATCCAGGGAGTACTGGAGGTCCTGGGAATAGTTGTCTGCAGGTGGATTGTCCTTTTTTTTACAACTGAGAAGGCATATACAACTCAGCACCAGCAGCAGGAAAAACCGGGATGATTTCATAGTGGAAAATTTTAATGAGAAGAACCGCGTGAATTGCATGATAAAGGTATTGGAACGTATTGAATAAACATCCATGTCATACAAAAATTTTAATCGGAATTTAATGCGATTTCTGAATGGGCGACCTGGTTGTAGGGGCAACCTGGCAGGTTGCCCCTACATAACCTGTTTACATGTTGGCGATGATTTCATCCCCAAATTCGGAGCATTTCAGTTTGGTGGCGCCCTCCATCTGGCGGTGGAAATCGTAGGTGACGCGTTTGTTGGTGATGCCGCCTTCGAGCCCTTTCACGATCATGTCGGCAGCTTCCTGCCAGCCCATGTACTCCAGCATCAGCACGCCGGACAAAATGACAGATCCCGGATTGACCTGGTCTTTGCCGGCGTATTTGGGCGCTGTTCCATGCGTTGCCTCAAACACGGCATGGCCGGTCACGTAGTTGATGTTGGCTCCGGGGGCGATGCCGATACCACCGACAATTGCGGCCAGGGCGTCGGAGATGTAGTCGCCGTTGAGGTTGAGGGTTGCAATCACCGAATACTCGGCCGGACGAGTCAGGATCTGCTGAAGAAATGCGTCGGCAATCACATCCTTGATAATGAGCTTGCCAGCGGCAATGGCTTCATCCTGCGCCTTGTTGGCTGCCTCTTCGCCCTGGGCATCCTTGATTTTGTCGTATTGCATCCAGGTGAAGACCTTGTCGCCAAACTCGCGCTCGGCAAGATCATACCCCCATTGCTTAAACTGCCCTTCGGTGAACTTCATAATGTTGCCTTTGTGGACAATGGTTACCGAAGGTTTCCCTTGCTTCAGGGCATATTCAATCGCAGCCCGAACGAGCCTTTCGGTCCCCTCTTTCGAAACCGGTTTGATGCCGATCGAAGAGGTCTTGGGGAAACGGATCTTTTTCACGCCCATGTCGTTGATCAGGAAATCAATCACCTTTTCAACTTCCTGACTCCCGGCAATCCATTCAATGCCAGCATAGATATCTTCAGAATTCTCACGGAAGATCACCATATCGGTCAGCTCAGGGTGTTTCACAGGGGAGGGAACACCTTTGAAGTACTTGACCGGTCTGAGACAGGTATAGAGGTCGAGGATCTGGCGAAGGGCTACGTTGAGCGAACGGATACCGCCGCCAACAGGGGTTGTCAGCGGTCCCTTGATCGCTACCAGGTATTCGTTGATGACATCCAGTGTCTCCTGCGGAAGCCATTCACCGGTTTGGTCGAACGCTTTTTGTCCGGCAAGGACTTCTCTCCAGATGATTTTCCGTTTTCCGCCATAGGCTTTCTCCACTGCAGCGTCGAATACACGCACGCTGGCATTCCAGATATCCGGACCTGTTCCGTCACCCTCAATAAAAGGAATCACAGGATGATTGGGTACAGTCAGTTTTCTGTCTTTGATGGTAATTTTCTCTCCAGTCATAATATTAATGGTTTTGGTTATTCAGAATTGATTTCCCTTTCCGAAATCAGGAAATTAGGACATTAAATAATTCGTAATTCTTAATTTTTAATTCTTAATTGTTTTATCAGTGCTCCCCACGATTTATCTACCTCAAAATAGTGCTTCATGTAGTAATTTCCGAAAAGGAAATGGGCTTTCACCACTTCAATCCCCCGGGCTTCCATGCTGGCAAAAAAACTTCCCATAATTGCCGAACCCAGGCCACTGGATTGAAGCGCGGAAGTTACGACAATTCCGTCAAACAGCACGTTTTTTTCATCCATAAAATGCCATGTAACACCTCCGACTACCCTGCCATCACTATCTGTTACAATAAATTGCCGGTCATTCTCCAGAGGCTCTTTCGGGTAGTTCTCACGGAAAAAAATCTGGTAAAGTTGTCCGATCTCCCTCGGCTCAACCGGCTCGCGCAGGATATAATGACGACTTCGTTTATCTTGCAAATCAAACTGCACCATCACCCGATCACCTGTCTCCTCCCCTCTTTTAAGAAAGTCAACGCGTTGCCTGGGTTGCAACCTGGGGAAAACCATCCGACTAAACAGGTCCCTCTCTTCCGGCAATTCAATTACCGATTGCAGTTTCGAAAGTTCCAGTAGCTGGATAGGTAGAGAGGCGGGACTTTCCTGCATGCGGTTAATCAGGAGGTCAAACACCGTTGTAACCTCTCCCGTCATCTCTGCGAAATAGGTTTGCCGGTAAAAACTGTATCTTACCAGATCGGGATATGCATGCAATTTATACAGCTCCATCAATTCCATGATGGTTTGCTCCCGGGCCGTGGTTGTGGTGAGAGGGTTCATGCGGGTCCATTCCTGGTACTGGTCAACCGCACAATAGAGAGAAAGGGGCATGTAAAACTTCGGGTAGTGGGTATGCAGGTAGGTTACCAGGTGCTCCTTCAAACTGGTGTTGTCAGAACAATAAACCTCCTTCTCATTCAGTTCAGCCAGCAATGCCTCCAGAAACTTCCCCGACCCGGGTTTCCCCAATGCCTCCGTACAGGCATCGAAGATCCATCTTATCTGCAGTCGCTTCCGGCACCATGGATACAATGCCGTTGTTTTGCAGTAAAAATCCTGCACCATGGGTTCGACCAGCGACAGGGGGCCCCTGTATGTAGCCCAACCTGTTAGTGAAAGGATTACGGCCGTCTCCCTGAAATCCATCTCCGGAATGACCACATTTGCAGGAGATACAGTTCCGGGAACTATCTGGTAACCGCTATGATGCCATGCTTTGAACACTACGGAGAATGCTTTAATAAAGATCTTCCTCCAGGCATTCTCAACTACATACCCTGCAGATTGCTGGATTTCTGAGAGTTCGCGAATCTTGTCCCAGGCAGTCAGTCCCCCGATATACTGTGTGCTGAGTGCTCCATGGGTTGGCTTGTTGCTTCCCAGTATTGGGGCAACTGCCGGACCATAGGGAAAGCCTGCCAGTGAAGCCAGCCAGTAGAACAGATCATGGTTTGGCCTAAACTTTGGATTCTCGCTCAAGACCATATGGAGGTCGTAGTGGTTACCATCCCTGGTGTTGATGCTCAGCCTGTAGTGATTGAACTCCTTAAAAGCAAGTAGTCGCATTACCCAGATGCCATTTTCAGGGATGTTGAGGAGATTGAAGTGCATCTCATTGACACTGAGCAATACACTCTCTGCCAGGAATGTAGAATCGTGGAAAAGGGTGAGAATCCGTTCCTTTTCCATGTCTGTGATTCCGTGCTCGAAGGTAACCCTCAACCTCCATTCGTCAATTGAATAAACCGGGGTTTGTCGGGTCATCATCTCTTCAAATGCCCCAGCAAGCTTCATAAAGAGTTCCTGTGCCCTTTTTGAAAGCCACGGATCCTCCCTAAGCAATGCCCACCGCGAGAGTTCCGCGCGAACAGGGCCGTAGAATTCCAAGTTGTGGATGGCAAAATTGTACAACATTGTCAGGACATCCGAAAACTGTTTCCGGTTTTTCCTGTTTGCTGGCCATTTCAGCTGATTGCGGTAATAGTAGAGTCGCTTCTTGAGAGCATCCAACCTGTGTTTTCCGAAATTCCCCTGAACAATCTCCCGGATCGACTCTTCGTTAAGAAAAGTCAGTCCCGATTCAATGAATGCCGGCATATAAGGGATTTGCTCGGGACGGGGAGCTTTGAGCAGGATGGTCTGGTAAGCAATGGTACGCACCTCCTCTCCGGGATGAAAGGCGATGGCCTCCAGCCTGTGCCGGACCACATCCGATAACCTGGGTTCCATACCAGGGAAGAGGTCTCCCAATTCACGGATAGCATCAACCGCCTCCTGTCGGTTGGCAAAAATGGCAGTAGATAGAAGATGGTTGATCCGGATCAGCTGTTGGTTCCTGATTCCCTCAAGTTTTGGAATGCAATCGCCGGTCCGACAGATAAAACGGGCTATATAAATTGATTCGGCCATCTTTTTCACTGGCACATCCCACCCCTCTTTAACCGGAAAAAAGCCTACGAGTTCAGGGTTTCCGATCCACAACCCTGGCTGCCGGGTAAACACGCCCAGGTCGATCACCTCCTCATGGATGAAGTATTTCAGGTCGCCGATCCGAACACTTCCATCGCTGGACGGCCTGATTGTCAATTGCCGCTTGTTTCTCCTGTTGATCAGTTTTCCAGCCCTGAATACGATGTCGCTCTCCAGAATCCCCAGGTCGCGGAACAACCATTTAGGGATCTGGACAATGCGTCCCGGGGTTTCAATCCTGACAAAATTGCTGGTATAGAGTGCGCCAATCTCGCTGCTGAAATTCAGGGCAATCGTTTTGCGGTTAAACGATCCCTTGGCCGTCAGCTCTCCCTTTTCTGCACTGAAGTCACACTCCAGAATGGCAAAATTCACCACCCGTTCATAAGGGGCAACATCATGATTAGCTGCCGCAATGATCTGCCGGTAATATTCCCGCAGCTTTTCACCGCGCAGAGACTGGCATATCTGATCCTCGGGGTCGGGAACGATCAGCAACACGTTGTAGGGCTGATGGTCCCCGGCAAGGAAACAGGATTTGATCCCCGGAACCCCGAAGAACTTCTTCTCCATCACCTGAGGGGCGACCGTTTGTCCCCGGTTATTCTTGTAAATGTCTTTCACCCGGTCTACGATCCGGTAATAGCCATCTTTTGAAACTGTGAACACATCACCGGTCGACAGCCATTGATCCGATTCTGCGGAAACCGGAAAAGGGATCTGATCCCCCGGACCTGCCTCTTCGAGGTACCTGGTGATGTAATGGCCACGCAGTTCAAGTTCCGAATCGGAAATCAGGCGGGTATATACGCCTGGTAACGGCATCCCTACGGTCCCTTCCCGATAGTTCCCGGGAGGGGTCATGGTAACACCTCCTGTGGCTTCGGTCATGCCAAATCCACTGCAAAGATGGATCCCGTACTGGTTGAAGAAATGAAATACACGGGGATCGAGATACCCGGCAGCTGAGAGCCCCCAATGGAGATTCTCCCCTACAACCGACCGAACAGCCCTGGTCTTTAACGCGTGGTCGTCAAACATGCGGATCTGCTCCTGGCACAGGTCATATAACTCCTGCCAGCGCAGGGGGATAGAGATGAAACCGGTAGGACTGATTTTGGGAAAGAGTGAGAGAAGGGTCTCGGCCGACGTATTTCCTGCAAACACGTAAGTCCCACCCCAGAATATCGATCCTGTCATCTCGAGGTACCGGCCAAAGGTGTGAAACAGGGGCAGGAAGCAGAGAAATGTCTCCTCACCCACCCTGGGGAGAGCAGCAGCCCTGGCAAAACGTTTGCTTACGATGTTGTAGCCCGAAAATGACACGCCTTTCGGTGCCCCGGTGCTTCCTGATGTGAACATTGTAGTGATCACATTGCTGATGAGTGCAGGAGTCCTGTGGTCGAGTGTTTCGGCGATCTCCTTCAACGAAAGCCGCTTGCAGGCTTCCGGGAGGAAAAGGATGTTGTTGCCTGCAGGAATACCGGGTTGAAGCGTATAGATCCGGAAAGGATTGGCAACCTTGTCTGTTATCGATTCCAGGACGGCTAAATGGCTGGCCGAATCAGTTACCACATGTGTGATTTGCAACTGGTCGAAGATCGGGATCAATATCTCCTGCCTGAAATGCGGGCTTAGCGGGGTGGTGAACATATCATGAGAGATACAGGCAAGATCCGTTGCAGCTCCCTCCAGGCAGTTCTCGGCATAGATAGCTACCCTCGGAGTATCGGAAGTGTGGTAAAACAGGGCAGCGATCTCACGAAGGTGCCGGTATACCTGTTCGTAAGTCCATTCCACCGACCTAGGCGACAAAAGCTCCTGAAACAAAACCCTGTTGGGGTGACTTGTGACCCGTTGCCGGATCATATCGAGCATGGAATAGTTGGTATACTGCAGCACTGGAAATACCATCTCGGCCCATCGGTTCCGGACTTCAGCAGAACCAAGTGCCTGGAGATAATCAGGATGGCGGGTAGTATCGAGAAGGTCGAGCCACCATTCACGCGGAAACCGGGTGGGACTTCCCGATTCAAGGATTGCCTCAACAGCGGTTAGAAGGTCTCGTGCATGTGCACTTGCCTTCAACGGTTCAGGTTTGGAATTTTTCCAGGACTCAAGCAACAAATCGGCTTCCGGCATCTCTTTTCCTGCATTTATTTTCAGATGACAAATTTATTATATTCAAATTAGTAAATTTGTACTCGATTCAACTAATTTCTATTGAACTATGATGATTGACCTGAATTTGATCCGCGAATCCTACCGGAAACTCGCATCCGGTGCAGATTTTGCAAGAAAATTAACCGGCAGGGCATTGACCCTGACCGATAAAATCCTTTACGGACATCTGTTCGACCAGATGCCGCCATCTCCCTATAAAAAAGGATTCGATTACGTGAACTTCCAGCCCGACAGGGTTGCGATGCAGGATGCCACCGCCCAGATGGCACTGTTGCAGTTCATGACGGCAGGCCGCAAGACCAGCGCCGTTCCTGCCACCGTGCATTGCGACCACCTGATCCTCTCCAAGGATGGTGTGAATGAAGATCTTTCGCAGGCATTAATCACCAACAAGGAGGTCTACGACTTTCTGCAAACCGTCTCCGCGAAATACGGGATCGGCTTCTGGAAGCCGGGAGCCGGCATCATTCACCAGGTGATCTTCGAAAATTACGCCTTCCCGGGCGGGATGATGATTGGGACCGATTCCCACACGCCCAATGCCGGCGGACTTGGCATGGTAGCTATTGGTGTTGGCGGAGCGGATGCCGTAGATGTGATGTCGGGGATGCCTCTTGAGCTCAAGATGCCGAAGGTATTTGGGGTGGAACTCACCGGAAAGCTCAGTGGATGGGCCAGTCCGAAAGATGTGATCCTGAAACTGGCCGGCATCCTGACTGTTAAAGGAGGCACTGGTTTCATCGTGGAATATTTTGGCGAGGGTGCCGAAAGCATGTCGTGCACCGGCAAGGGAACCATCTGCAACATGGGCGCCGAGATCGGAGCTACCTGTTCGGTATTTGCCTATGATGCCAAAATGAAAGCTTTCCTTAATGCCACCAGGCGCTCTGAAATCGCCGCCCTGGCCGATGAATATGCTCACCTGCTATGTCCGGATGATGAGGTGATGAAGAATCCGGAAGCCTATTATGACCAATCTATCAAGATTGATCTTTCTACATTGGAGCCTTACGTAAACGGCCCGTTCTCTCCAGATGTGGCAACACCCGTTTCGAAGCTTGCCGGTTTCCTCCGTAAAAACGGTTATCCCGAAAAGCTCGAGGTCGGACTGATCGGCTCCTGCACCAACTCCTCTTATGAAGACCTTACCCGCGCGGCTTCCGTGGCGAAACAGGCCGGTGAGAAAAACCTGGCAGTAAAAACCGAATATATAATCACTCCAGGATCAGAGCAGATCCGCTTTACCTCTGAACGCGACGGACTCTTCAAAACTTTTGACGAAATCGGTGGCGTAGTAATGGCCAATGCCTGTGGACCCTGTATTGGACAGTGGGCCCGCCATATGGCTGATCCCACACGAAAGAACTCCATCATCACCTCCTTCAACCGAAACTTCGCCAAGCGCAACGACGGCAATGCCAGCACCCATGCCTTTGTGGCTTCTCCCGAAATAGTCACTGCCATGGCATTGGCGGGATCGCTGGCCTTTAATCCCATGAAAGATGCCTTGACTAACAAGGATGGGAAAGAAGTCATGCTGGATGAACCTACCGGACATGAACTTCCCCCGAACGGATTTGATGTGAAAGATCCTGGATTCCTGGCTCCTCCAGCCGATGGAAGTGCCATAAGCATCGTTGTAGATCCCTCATCCGAACGGCTTCAGCTGCTCGAACCCTTTGCGCCCTGGCATGGCAAAGATTTGACCGGACTGAGACTTCTGATCAAAGCCAAAGGAAAATGCACCACCGACCATATCTCGATGGCCGGCCCCTGGCTGAAGTTCCGCGGACACCTCGACAACATCTCCAACAACCTGCTGATGGGAGCCGTCAATGCGTTCAACGAAAAAACCAATTCTGTAAAGAACCACTCTACGGGTGAGTACGGAGAGGTTTCCACCGTTGCCCGCGATTACAAGCGAAGAGGCATCGGCTCGATCATCATCGGCGATGAAAATTACGGAGAGGGATCTTCCAGGGAGCATGCCGCCATGGAACCCAGATTCCTCGGAGCCAGGGCTGTGCTGGTGAAGTCTTTCGCCCGTATCCACGAGACCAATCTGAAAAAACAGGGAATGCTTGCCCTTACCTTTGCCAACCCGGAAGATTACGACAAGATCCGTGAAGATGATACCTTTGACATTTCCGGACTGGAAACTTTTGCTCCCGGAGTTCCGTTAACGCTTAAGATCCACCATTCCGACGGTGCAGAGGAAACAATTCCGGTCAACCACAGTTATGGGGCACTTCAGATAAAATGGTTCAAAGCCGGAAGCGCGTTGAACTATATGAAGGAGTAAGGGCCAACGTGACCGGGTTGAGGATCGAATCCGGAAAATCCACTTACAATGGAAAGATGGTGGTGAAGTAATGAAATTAGGAAATCTGGAGATAATAACGGAAATTCGGCGTCGTTATCCTAGACCAAATTCGAGTTAATGCGCCGTTTTTCCGTTTTTATTATCCTCCTCTTTTGCGCGATCCTCCACACGGCTGCCCAAAACCGTTCAAACCTCAGGCAGATCGGTGTTACGCAGCTTCAGAACGCAATGTACCTTGAGGCGTTGAATACGATGAATGACGCCATCATGTATGAGCCAACGGCTTCTGATCTTTATTTTTTCAGAGGCTATGCAAAATATGGCCTGGATGATTATATTGGGGCGGAAACAGATTACACGACATCCATCGAACTATTTCCTTACCAGCCGGATGTTTATATCAACAGAGCCATCGTTCGCAGTCAGCAGGAAAAGTTTGAGGGTGCCTTTGAAGACTTCGCCCGAGCACTGGAAATGGACAGCAAAAATGTTACGATCTACCTGAACCGCGCCAGAATTAACCTCTTTACCAAACATTACGACGATTGCATCAACGACTGTTACAGAGCGATTGACCTGGATGATACGGAACCAATGGTATACCTGCTGAAAGGGAGTGCCGAAATGGGTCTTGGAAATCACTATACAGCGATTTCATCGTTTTTAAAAGTGATGGAAATAGATTCTACCAATCCCTATGGATTTATCCAGATGGGAGCTGCATGGATGGAACTGGAGCGGCACGATTCGGCTATTTTCTACCTCGACCATTCGTTGAAACTTGATTCCAACAACATCTACGCATTGTTCAACAGGGCTGTTGCCCGTATCAACAACAAGGATAAAGAGGGTGCCCTGACCGATCTCAACAAGATCATCAACCTCTCCCCGTATAACTCATATGCTTACTTTAACAGGGCAATCATTCTCAGTGAGATGAAGGAGTTGAATGCCGCTATCCGTGATCTCACAACAGTGATCCGTCTGAACCCCGAAAATCTTATCAGCTACTACTACCGGGGGCTTCTCCGGATGGAGACCAATGATCTCCGGGGGGCATTGGATGACTTTGACAAAACCATCGACCTTTATCCCGATTACACCGACGGCTATATGGCACGCTCGGATGTGAAAGAAAAACTAAAGGACCGCAAGGGAGCGGCAATAGACCACCAACTTGGTTTGGATGCGGCAAAACGCAATGAGAACCGCCCTGATACACTCGATTTCGATGAAAAGAATTACCTAAAAAACCTGATCAAGCTATCGGGTAACTTTGAAGAGATGAACACTATGGCCAGCAAATTCCAGAACCAATATGTTGACATACAGCTCTCTCCTGTATTCAACCTCTTCTTTGGCCAGGCCAGGTACGACCTGATAGAACTCTACGACTCGTATCCGAAGGAACACTATTACACCAGCATCATATCCCTGTCGAACAAACCTTACCTGGTAACCGATTCAGCCAGAAGAGCAATTGTAGCAAGGCAGACAACCCTGCTCGATTCCGTCTCCCGTAATCCCGAATCTTATCTGATCAGGGCTGTCTCATACACAGGGTTGAAAGAGTTTGCCCTTGCCACTGCCGATTGCGACGTGGCAATCGGGATGGATCCTGCTTTTGTTTTACTTTACTTTGCCAGGGCGAATGCGATCTATGGCCTCTATCAGTCACGGCTTGAAGAGGAGAAGTCAAAGCGCCTCCCGGGGATTGGAGAGATTCCGGAAGAGGAGGTTGATTCGGCGAGGTTAAAAGAGAATGCCATCCTCATTGAAGCTATTCTGCAGAATTACAAGCTTGTGATCCAGCTTGATCCCGGATTCCCGTTTGCATACTACAACCGTGGAGTTCTTTATGCTACTCTGGGAAATTACCAGGAGGCGCTCTATGACTTCCGCCGGTCTGTTGACCTGAAGAAAAATTTCGCCGAAGGGTATTTCAACCTTGGTCTGATCTACCTCCTGATGAAAGACAAAAACGGCGGGTGCAAATACCTCAGCAAAGCCGGAGAACTTGGCATCCCGGATGCCTATAAGGTGATGAAGCGGTTTTGTTATGAGTGATGCGGGATACGCGATACGCGATACGCGATAGGCGATACGCGATACGGGATATGGGATACGCGATATGTGATATGTTTTGTTACCCGGTATATTTCCCCGCCAACTCAGAAAGCCGGCCGATCTCCTCTTCCTTCAGCTTGAATTTCATCGCCCCTGCGTTGTCCTGGGCATGGGAGAGCTTTGTGGCTCCGGGAATCGCCAGTACAGTATCACCGTTTGCATAGAGCAGCCAGTTGAGGGCCACCTGGGCTGCCGAGACCTTGTATTTGGCTCCCAGCTCTTTCAACATGTTGATCAATGGAAGGCTCTTCTTCATGTTCTCGGGTTTAAACGGGCCTGAACTTTTTCTCCATCCAACTCCTTTCAGCAACTCCGGATTATCGTGGAACTTCCCGGTAAGTATTCCCTGCGCCAGCGGCGAATAGGCAATGATGGAGATGCCAAGCTCTTTGGCCGCGTTCATCACTCCATTCTGCTCGATCTTCCGATCGAGGAGGTTGTACCTCACCTGGTTGGAGATCAGTTTCAGGCCATGCTTATCCAACTCCTCTGCCGCTTCCCGCATCTTCTGCTCCGAGAAATTACTTACACCAACATACCGGATATGCTTCTCCTTTACCAGTTCGGCCATCTGTTTTACTTCCTCAGAGGCAGAGGAGAATCCAAAGGGCTGATGGACCTGGTAGAGGTCTATCGGGAAGGGGGAGAGTGCCCGAAGTCGTGCCCCGATGCTTCGCGGAATGTTAGAGGCAAACCGGAACATGGGCCACCATTTGGTGGCGATGATTACCTCTCCCGGCTTCTTTCCCGCCTTCTGAAGGGCGTCGGAGAGTGCCAGTTCAGAAGCTCCATTACCATATACTTCAGCAGTATCAAACCAGTTGATACCCAGATCGAGGCTGGCTTTTACAATATCCTGAACCACCTGGTCGTCGAGGCTGGGCCAGAACTTTCCGGCCAGGTTATTGCGCTTACTGAACTGCCAGCAGCCAAGGCCGATGGGGGTAATGGCAAGGTCAGACTTGCCGAGTTTACGAAGTATAACTGATGTACTCATGATCTAGATCTCCGATTAATTCGATTTTGGATTTACGATATATTTCCGGATGCCGGATTTTTCGCTATCTCGCTATTTCGCTATTTCACTATTTCGCTATTTTAGGTACACGGTCCATTCTCACAGCATGGTCCAAGATGGCACTCGAAAAAGGCGGCTATCATGTTGGCAAATGCAAGGAGAAGGACAAGGTAAAAAATTATTTTTTCCACTGTCAACGGTGTTCGCTTTGTATTCTTTTTTTCTTCATTAAAGAGAAACAAAAATACCACGGAACCAAGCATGCTTGCGCCGTAAATCACCACTGCCCAGCTGTACAGGTGCATTCCCATGACGACGGTTCCATAGCCGGTTGGTTCTCCTGGTACCGGGCAGATGTGCAGCAGGATCTGCCGGATAGAGAAAATGGCACTGATCAGCGCTGCAAGAATCACCAGGGCAAAATGCTCTTTCCTGAATCCGAACCAGGTGTTCAGGCTCAGTCCGAAAATCACGCCAAGCATCCCCATCCGCTGTAAGAGGCACAGGGGACAGGGCTCTTCATTAAAACCATACTGGACAATGAAGGCGCCCATTAACACGCTTGACACGATGAGCATGGCGGCGCTGTTTGCGAGGTATAATCCGTTCCTGTTCATGGCTAAAAATTCAGGTTAAGGGTGGATGTTGCATGATACAGGAACATCAACACACTGAGTGTCGTGCTCAGGGCAAAAAAGGCGTATGCCCATTTTTTCTTGTGTTTCCAAACGAAGAGGAAGGTGACAAGGTATGATAAGAAAAGGAATGCCATGGCTTCATGAGTTACGATTAATTCGAATTACGATTTGTTTCTGGATACCAAATGCCGCATCCAGTTAAACAAAAGTATGGAATAGTTAATAAAAAGAGGTCATCCTTTCATAGCTACCCTCAAAATTTATAGGCTCTCTCCTGTCCCACGATTTTATTTATCCTTTTTCCGGTTGATCTGGTATTTTTTTAAAGGAACGATCGTCCTTACCATCCCACTCTGGATGGTCTTCCATACATAGTTGATGATCCCTTTATTCTTATCACGTTCATAACCAATCTCAACAATTTTGAGTTTTTTTCCAGGGGAGGGATTGTTTGATACAGCTACCCAATTCGCAAGAGAGGATAAAAAACCTTTCGCGTTCCCCGACTCCTTTTGAAGCAGTTCCACATCAAGGTCCTGGTAAAGAAATTCCATCCAGCCTTTTGATACATTGTCATTGGCATCGAAAGAGAATGTCATCCTGTTTACTTTCCCCCCATTGAATTTAATATTGATGGATGGCTCCAGCATATCGTTCAGCGGCTTGAGCTGCATGGCCCCAACAGATCCCGAACAGGTAAAGTTGTGAAGATTTCCCTTCAGAGGAAGGACCAGTTCTGCCTTCAGCGGGCCTTCGCCCATCACCTTAGCCTGAACATGGGCATGCATGACAGGGTCAACTGCACGATCATCAATCTGGTTTGTTAGGTTATACAACTGAAGACTGAATGGATCCAAGGAAATGGTTCCTGCAACACGATGCCCGGCGACAAGTTCACCGTAGTGAATGGCTGAATTGGTAACCTCCACTGTATCGATATGCAACGAGATGGGAATCTTCAGGAATGATTCATTGTAAAAAGGCGGAAAGCGGTTCATATCGAAAGGCACATTCTTGTCCCGGTATATGTCCGCATTTACTTTATCGATAAGAATGGAAGAGATCTCCAGTGGCTCACCGGCAAGGAACCTTGCAATTCCGATACCATTTAGTTTTACTTGTCCGATTTTTACGTCAAACCTGTCATTCTGGAACTTCAGTTTTGAGGAAAATTCCTGTTTATCATATTTTGGGATCATCCTGAAACCTTCCAGTACCACAGCTGAGTCGCTTTTGGTAAAGGCGAATTCACTGAGACTCATATCATACAAGCCCGTTTGAGAGTAGAGGTCAATGTTGGAAAGATTTAGGGTGATGTCGCCGTATGTGAAACCGATGGGTTCTTCCTGATTGTTTTTAGCCAGTGCTATTGATTGAGCAAGAAGTTTGATGTCATTGGCCTTTGCCAGAACCACGGAATCCTTAATGAGTTGGAACGATCCATCTGAGAAAATGATCTTTTCGAGGAATATATGAGTAAGCAGCTGAGAACCTTTCTTGGAGGCCTTTTCTTTCCGAACCTGCCGCACTACAGCCTCCCTCTGTTCCGGTAATGTAATTTTTACTTCAGGATCTAATATTTCCAGATCTTTGATCTTCAGTGTTTTGTCAAATATCATCTGCCACAAACTGAAACCGGTCAGCCTGATATCTTTTACAGTTATCTCCATCCATAGACCGATCCCTTCAGATGTGGAGTCGGGAAACACCTTCACATCTTTGACAATGATTGACCGTTGAAACAGGTTGACCCGGATCTTTCTATATTCAATGGTATGACCCATCGGCTTGGTCACTTCGAGCAACGACCTGACGTAAGGGTCGATCACCTTATCGGTATAACTGCCAAGAAAGATGAAGAGCACAATGATTATACCCAGCAAGGGCAGGACGCCATAAAGGAGAAGTTTTTTCTTTTTCAAATTCGATGGAGTAAAAAATCTGAATAAAGGTAAGACGTTTACCCTTAATCCAACTATAAAATTATAAACCAAGTCCCCGATGTAACAACCTGATTCAATTCATCGCAGAAAAATTCATCCGTCCTTTTGGTAAGTCATCAGGAATTCAACCTGAAAGAGAATTTAGATCCTTTCCCGGGTTCGCTCTCTGCCCAGATAACACCATTATGTCTCTTCACAAATTCTCTGCAAATATTCAATCCCAAGCCCGTCCCAGTTTCTCCATCTGTACCTTTATTAATATTTTTAAATGATGTCTCAAAGATTGTCGCTGCCATATCTGCCGACATCCCTACACCTGTATCTTTAACAAAAATGGTAACCTGATCCCTCTCAAGAATCCATCCGACCGACACTTGCCCGTTTTTCGGTGTATATTTAATTGCATTGACAAGTAAGTTATGCAGGATCCGGTTAAACATGTTTACATCAGCAGTAATCATCAATTCACTATCCTGATCATATTCTTTGAGGATTTCTATCTGTTTCTTGTCAGCAAATATTTGGGTCGTAGCGATTAAATCATTTGTTGTTGTGGTAATATCGAAAGGGATGGGATTGAGTTGGATAGATCCAGATTGGGACATAGCCCATTCCAAAAGAGTATTGATCATTTCAACCAGTTTTTCCGACGATGTTGCAATTCTCTTGCAATAGATCTCCCGTGTGTTATTGTCCAAATTTTCTGTCAATAAGAGATTTGAATATCCTTGAATAACATGGAAAGGACTTACTAAGTCATGAGCAATAATGGAAAAAAGTTTAGATTTTGTATTGTTGGAGGTCCTTAATTCTTCGGTCAATTGCGTAAGCCTGGAGACCATCTCCGACAATTCATCATGATGCCTGACAACTAAACGATTTTTCTCCTCAAGAATCTTGGCTCTTCGCTTACTTGATTTAACCAATAAATATAAAAACAATGATATCAAGAGAAAAGTGATCGTTCCAATCAGGGAAATAAGGGTGACCAAGCGGCTTTCTTTTAATTTGGAACGATGCTCAAGATTCGTATTTTCGACCTCCAATTGTCTGATGCGCTCCGCTTTATCCCTTTCGAATTGCCATTCAGTATGAATAAATTTTTGCAGTGTAGAGGTAAGCTTTGTGCTGTCTTCAAATTCTTTGACCATATGAGAATACAATAATGCATTCTTGTAATCTTTTTGCATCTCATAAACCTCAGCCAGCGATTCCAGGCTCATTCGCAAACCGTCAACTGATTTTATCTTTTTTGACTGTTGAAGAGTATTTAAAAGCAGCTCTGTCGATTTTTTATACCGGTTCGTTGCAGCATACAGCATGGCTTGAGAAACATTTACAGATATCATTTCTTCCGGCGAATTGGAAGCTTGGGCATACTCAAGAGCCTTGTTAATGTAAGTCTGAGCTTCATGATACTCTTTCGTCTCAATTTTTAAGTCGGCCAGGCTCGCATAGAGAAAGCCGAGGATATCTGTTTCATTGGTTTTTATGGCCAGTTCGAGCGATTTCTTCAGGTAATGGTAAGCGGTGTCCAGTATGTCAGCTCCCAAAGCAAGATTACCCAACGCGGAGAGTGAATAGATGATCATGGAGGTATCACTGGCTTGCCTTGCCATACTCAGGCATAATTGGAACTTTTCGGCAGCTATGTCGAGAGCATTCAATTCAAAATAACAATTTCCAAGATTGTATAGAAAAAGTACTTTCAAGGAGGCATCATTGTATTTATCCGCAATTCTTAATCCCTTATAATAGGCCACAATTGCCTCTTCTATTGGACCTGTACTTTGGTAGATAAGACCAGTCATGTTGCAGTTAACCGCTAATTCATAAAATCCGGCATTCTTTTCAAGAACAGAGTCAGCCTTTTTTGCATAAAATAAAGCTGAATCGTAGTTGGATTCCATATAATAACATTCCGAAATATCGGACAACACGGTCCCCTCCAAAATTCCCTCGCCGTACCGAAGAAAGAAGTTATATGAAAGTTGCAATAACTCGTTTGATTTCTGAAATTGATTATCAATGTAATAGGATAACCCTAAGGTCCTGTTTGCTTTTGCAATCATCAGCGAGTCATTGGATTCCTCGGCTCTGCTTTTAGCCTGTTGGATATAAAGGATGCAAGAATCTTCACCTGCGTTGTATAAATGTAAAAATGCCAAATGTAAAAGAATATCAGCTTCGGCTTTTACACATTTATGTTCCCTGGCCAACTCCAACACCATTCGTGACTTTTGCTTGCTTTCAGTGATCAGGTTCTTGTCATTTAAGTGTTTGGCTTCGAGTACACCCAAAGCTGCCTGGAGGCATGGATCTTTTAATTGATCCACGATTTTTCCGGCTTCGTCAAGAACCCCTTCAATTTCCTCGTTTTGAGTATAATAATAGAGATCAGCCAGTTGAAATAACCATTCCGCTTTTTGAGCCTTTTCCGCTCCTCGCGAATTGATCAGGTTGAGAAGACTGTCAATGCGATATTGGTCCTGGGCAGAAAGTGTAAGCAACCATAATGACAAAATGAAACTCAACAGGTAGCGAAGAGAAAATAACTTTTTCATGGAAACAATAAATAACTGCAGGGCCCGAACCAAAGATAGAAAATTTATTCATGCGTGTTCATCCTGTGAAAAGCAAAACTAGTAAGAAAAAGTTCAAACCTTGATTGAAAGGATCAAACCTCAGCTCCTAAGATCATCCCACTGAGCATGGGAATCATCCAGATGACCCAGACGATGACGCTGAATTTGTGGAAATTTAAAATTAATTTTTCATCTTTCCGGAGCAGAACCCAGGTCGCCCAGATGGCATGAAAAAGCATGATGAGGATGGCAGCCTTGCCGGTGATGCCGTGAAAGGTGAGCCGCCAGAAGGAGTCGGCGATCACGAACATTGCAGTAGTTCCGATGGTATCACACACCAGCCCGCTCCAGAAAAACCAGAGATGCCACCACTTCAGCTTCCGCTGGATCCGTTCGGCCCATACGCCAATGGAGTACAACACCATAGCGAGGTTGATGAAGACGATGGAGAGTATGAGTTCGGTGCTCATGCACCACAAATATACAAATTCAGATCAAGATCCTGACATCAGGGAAAAATTCGCTTCACGACTTCACAAAGTAATAAGAAAATAACGCAACAGGCCGGTAGATGGCATGCGCGAACTTGGAGAAGGCAAACAGGATTACCAGTTCCATGGAGATGATGGTGTGGATCACAAAGATCACCTGGTTTAGGATGGTGTGGCCGCTCAGGGCGACTGCCACCTCCAGCCAGAATCCGGTAAAGCCGGCAATCCAGAGGAATACCAGGAACATCCAGTCGGAGAGGTGGGTCTCAGCATACGTCCTGGTCACTTTTTTTATCCTGTAATACATCGCCATTGATGTCCCGTACATCATCAACAGTCCTGCGAGGGTGCCCAGAATGCGGCTGGGCCACCAGATGGCGGTAGCCGGGTCTTTGAAAAGGAAATCGAGAATGGTCGCTACCAGCAGCCCGATAAATCCCCACATGATCGACCAGTGGATAAACCATGGACGTTGCCATTCAGGCTTCTGTGCCCATAAATCCTCATCGTCGGTATCGCAATTCCGGTACCTCCGCAGCATCGCCAACTCGTCAAGCACATAGCGGAATGCACCTGGCACCTTCTTCCATTCAAAAACCGGCTTCTCATTGCCGCTGTAAAGATGCCGCATCATGTTGATGATGCCGGTCACCAGTGCCAGTCCGGTGAGTGCGAAGATGATCATCCCCAGGTCGTGGATCACATCGAACGCCATC
>Ga0351968_1018_pt1 | contig 38512 bp, 32 predicted proteins | sample BONcelHFGM3001D5_FD_206755 | JGI IMG/M metagenome (GOLD analysis project Ga0351968, IMG submission 206755) | Enriched cells from coal bed in the Powder River Basin, Montana, United States - BONCAT cells FGM rep1 HSBNCT.FGM.300.1.D5 ...
CGCACAACGACCTGGAAAAATTTGAAACTTCCCTCAAGAGAGCACGGAAACTTGCCGACCAAACTGGTGGTGGCATCCTGGTAATCACCGAAGGAGTATATGGCATGGCAGGCGATTTGGGTGACCTCCCCGGCATCTTGCAATTCAAAGACAAATATGGCTTCCGTCTGCTCGTTGATGATGCGCATGGATTCGGCACCATGGGACTAACAGGAGCAGGAACTACCGAAGAACAAAAGGTGATGCAAGGGGTTGACGTTTATTTTGGAACCTTTGCAAAGGCAATGGCTGGAATCGGAGGCTTTGTGGCTACTGACAAAGCAGTTATCAAATCACTTGCCTTCAATATGCGTTCACAGATTTATGCAAAGTCACTTCCGATGCCTATGGTTATCGGAGCCATCAAACGACTTGAATTGCTTAAGACAAAACCTGAGTTGAAAGCACAACTCTGGACCATCGTTAATGCATTGCAGAAAGGACTGAAAAACAAAGGTTTCGACCTTGGCAGAACGGCTTCACCTGTTACTCCTGTATTTCTTAAAGGAGGGCCTTATGAAGGGACTCAGATTGTGGCTGATCTTCGCGAGAATTATGGCATCTTCTGTTCAATCGTTATATACCCAGTGGTACCTAAAGGAGTGATTATGCTTCGTCTCATTCCAACGGCTGTTCATACACTGGAAGATGTGAACTACACCATTTCAGCCTTTGCTGAAGTGAGGGAAAAACTTGATGCCGGCAAATACAGCACAGGAACCGTTCCCGATGTAGCCGACAAATATTAATCATAATGATGACCGGAAAGCAGCGACTAATCATCAGCCTGAACTCCACGGTCCTTTTCCTGATTGCCTATATGCTGGTATTCATGTTTACCAGTATTGCTACAGCAATTTCAGCTTCCGCTTTTGAAATAACGACTGAAATTCAGTACAGCCAGATACTCTACTATATCAGGAGTTACGACTGGACCTCCGATGCCGTGAAGACCATCTTCAGTACAGGTCCTATCCTTTCCCTTATTCTGGGCATTCTGTTATGGATTCTCTATACAAAGGTTTCAGAAGAGACAGGGATCCTGAAACTACTGGTAGTTTGGATGTTTATCCATTGTATCCTCTTCTTTTTTGGAGATATGATGATGGGAGCTCTGTTCAGCAAAGGATTTGGCTATGTGATCATGTACCTCTACTTTATGGATACAGGTAAAATGATCATTACGCTCTTTGCCATATCAACCATGTTTACCCTTGGGCTAATCGTGGCTAGGCCACTTCTTTTTACAGCCAACACCTATTTGAATGTACTGCCTGGTAATCAAGCCAGAAGGTTTTCCCTGGTCCAATACATAATCCCATTTGTTGCAGGAAATATCATCATCGGCCTGGTAAAGCTTCCGGGCATTTCCCTTTATGAAATTTTTCTGAATGCATCAATTATCCTGTTCCTGATCCCAATCTATATCAGAGCTGGAATGATGCAGGATCTTTTTTTCGAAGAAGAACCGAAAATGATTAAGATTTACTGGAAAAATCTCGGAATTGCATTGGTTATGCTTGTACTGATAAGGATTGTATTTGGGATCGGGTTACGATTCTAGCGGATGATAATCCGGTCAACGTACCTTGCCTTCCCCGTCGATAAGCTCAGTAAATAGAGCCCGGGAGAGAGGTTTCCAAGATCAAGCCTGATGGAAGCCATCCCATCAGAAACCTCCAGATGCTTTGAGAAGACCTGATTACCCGTTACTCCGAAACAATCCACCATGGCATCAGTAATACCTGATTCGGGTAGTGTAAGTTCGATCATCCCTTCAGACGGATTTGGAAACACCATCGACAGGCGCTCATAACGAGGTTCGTTCTGCGATACATTAAGTGGCACAAGTTGAACATCAAGGTGCGTTGTTTCCCGGTTAAATACTGAAACATTATAAATCGTCTTTGGAAAATACCCTGTGGCTGAGAATCTTAATCCATAGGTTCCCTCATAAAGCAAACGCGAATAATATCCTGATGGAAGTTTTGTATCAACAAATGAGTTGTCTAAATCATGTCCCGGAATTAAGATCCGTGCCTGCAAAGGTGCACCGGTAACTGAGTCGGTTACAATCCCCTGTATCCCGTAATTCGCCTGTTCTATGTAGTTCAGAAGCGAACGGTAGTTATACTCCCAGTGGTTTAGCAACTGACTCGCAGGCAATAACTTAGTATCAGAGATCTCTAAGGTTACCTCACGGTTTGAATGCCAGTAATTTACATAATCCTGCCTGCCACCCGAAATTGTATACCATTGATAACCATTGGTGATGCCATTGTTAAATCCCAAAAAATAGTTCCACGGACTGTAGAGATGAACTGTATCAACATATTCATGTCCAACAAATTGCCACCATGTGTCGTCGGCTGCCAGTTTAGCCCAGGTATCCCACGGGTAGTTAAAAACCTCTTCACCGCCGTGAAAATTGGCTCCCATCACAAAATGGTTACTATCGGCAAAAGCCATAAAAGCAAGAGTCTCAGGCTGCCATGCATTACCATCGGGATGAGGGCCATCTTCCGGGTCTGGATAATTCCGGTTCAGGTCTACCCAGTTTGCATTGTAGCGTCGTGCTTGATTTACAGTTGTACTCCCACCCCAGTAAGTCCCATCAGGATTAGCCAGAGGGTTTATATAGATTTCAGTCATATCAATCATGCCTGTGATCCGAGGGTCGATGCCATAGTTAGAAAGCAGGTAATCAATCAGATGGAGCATTAACACATAGCCGGTCGTCTCATCCCCATGGATCGATGAGGTATAAAGAAACTCAGGTTCAGCTTCCTGTTCGTTCACATTATCACTGATTTTGACAGCAATGATAGCTTTCCCATTCACTGATGTCCCGATTGAAATGACCTTGCATATCTCGGGGTAAGAGGCAGCAAAATCATACATGAAATCGAGGTATTCCTGGTAGGTAGGATAGTAGTTCCAGAAAGTCAGCGGGCTTTCACCGGAACCTGCAGGGCGCAGTTGATCTTCTGTCAGAAGTGATCCTGGATGTGGCAGGATCGTGTAGGCATACCCAAGCGCAAGAAATTCCTTAAACTCCTTTTTATTGGCGTAGGCAAAAACCTCTACTCCATGAACATTATCAATAGAAATAATTCTTGTCAGGGATTCGAGTTCCATGGGAGATCCAATGTTAAATGTAAAATAGATCTCACCTGACGATTTGAACATATCTTCCTGATCATTATTCGCATCGGTTTGCGAGAAAAGAGAAAGAGAGGAGAAAATCGATAATAGTGTCAGCAGAAGAGGTAATACTTTCTTAATCATTGCTTATCAATTTGCTGTTTAAGTTTATGGATAAGGTCACGTGTATTTTGGTTGATGGTTACCAGAGGCAATCGAACCGATTCACTGCACAGCCCTTTCAGTTGCAGAAGAGCCTTGATGCCACCCGGGCTCCCGTCGGCAAAGAGTGCATTGATGATGTCGATCAATTGAAAATGGATTCTCCTGGCATTTTCAAAATCACCTTCCAGTCCAAGTTTTACCATCGTTGAAAACTCTTTCGGATAAGCATTTGCCACAACAGATATAACGCCATCAGCACCTGCAGCCAGCATTGGTAAGGTGAGTCCGTCGTCACCCGATATGACAAGAAAATTCTCCGGACGATGCTTTAGCACCTGGTAAATTTGATCCAGGTTACCTGATGCCTCCTTGATTCCGACAATGTTGGAAAAATCATTTGCCAGACGTAGAGTTGTTTCTGCCGAGATGTTACCTCCGGTTCGTCCCGGAACTGTATAGAGGATGAGAGGTAATTGAGTGGACTCTGCAATTGCTTTAAAATGCTGGTAAATTCCCTCTTGCTTTGGTTTATTATAATAAGGTGAAACAGAGAGGATACCTTCAACTCCATCAAGTGGCATCGTTTTGACAGCCTCAACCACCTCCGAAGTGTTGTTCCCTCCAATGCCAACAACCAACGGTATCCGTCCTGCCAACTTTGCTACTGTGAACCCGATAAATGCATGTTTTTCCTGTTTCGAAAGCGTTGGAGCTTCGCCGGTTGTTCCAAGAGCAACGATGTAGTCCACTCCTCCATCTATCACATGGTTTAGAATCCTGTCATAAGCAGAATAATCAATGGTATCAACTAACTTAAAAGGTGTTATAATGGCAACTCCTGTCCCCCGAAATGCTGCAATTTCTTTACTCATGTTGTTGAATGATGGTTAAATAGTGACGAATTTGTCCGATTAATTCCGGTAATCGCAGTGGGCCATCCACTTTGATCATCAGGTCATAGTATCTGTTGTTCTCTTCTTTATACCGGCCCACTTTGCAACGCGCACGTGAAAGACCAGCAATAAACTTCAACGGGAAGATGTCTTCCATTGTAAGATCGATCAGAAGGTCAAACTCGGTATGGATAAAATCATTTACTTTAGCATTGACCGGTTTGTTGTACCAGTTCAAATCCTGGTGTGAGAAAAAGTCGTACGACAATTTCGGAAGGAAGCGTGTTATCATCTCTTTGTGCTGGAGGTATCCCAATGCTTTGACATCTTTGTGGTCCTTTTGAAGTGATGTCACAAATAGTTCAATATCAGTGTAATCGGGAAGCGCAAAAAGGGGATACAGGATTCCGATACTTTTTGCATGAACCAGGTCAACCATCGATCTGTTACGCTTGATACCGGATGACTCCCGCTTTAAAAAGTAATTTCCTATACTGTTCCACAAACTGTTGAGCATGCAACAAAGGTACGGTTTACTCGCTATTTTAATACAATTATTTGGCGATAGTTTCTTAGATTTGCTATTCATATGAAAAGATGAGAATCACCTTCCTTGGCACAGGCACTTCGCAGGGTGTTCCTGTAATCGCATGTCACTGTGACGTTTGCAGATCCATGGACACCAGGGATCACCGACTTCGGTCCTCGATCCTGATCGAATTGGAAAACCAGCGGATTGTCATCGATTGCGGCCCCGATTTCCGGCAACAGATGTTGCGGGAGCGCATTGAATCTATTGATGCGGTTCTGGTCACCCATGCTCATAGGGATCACCTGGGAGGGTTGGATGATGTCCGTGCATTTAACTATATTCTCAAGAAGCCCACCCCTGTCTATGCTACCGATGACGTCCAGGATCAGATCAGGAGGGAGTACAGTTATGCGTTTGAAGGCGACCGATATCCGGGAGTCCCTGAAATCGAACTTAATACATTTACAAACAGGCCTTTTTTCATTGGAAACACTGAAATCATTCCGATCAAAGCCATCCATTATAATGACGACCAGTTTGTATTTGGTTTCCGTATCCATGACTTTACCTATCTGACTGATGTCTACAGGATCTCTGATGTAGAGAAAGAGAAGATTCGCGGATCAAGAACGATTGTTGTGAATGCGCTCAGAAAACAAAAGCATTACTCGCATATGAATTTAATGGAGGCTGTTGCTCTCCTGCAAGGGCTCAATCCTGAGCGAGGCTTCCTTACACATATCAGTCATCAAATGGGTCTTTATTCAGAGGTAGAAGCCGAACTGCCCTTGAACATTTTCCTGGCCTGGGATCGATTGACCGAGGAGCTGTAATTGATTCATCGAGAAAATCCCATGCCTTGTAATCCTTTTGGAGTCACTTAGCTAAAAAATTTCTTCACAAGAAGCATTAAGGCTAATTTTAGCTGACTCAACCAACTACCCTTTTGATGAATGCCATCAGCCAGAAAGGCAGGGAAGAGTCTCTCAGCAGTGCATGGATTGTCCTACTGGGAGGCTTGCTTATCCTTACTGTGATCTTCTCGCTACGACTCCTATCCGACCCCGACCTGGGATTTCATCTGAATGCAGGCAGGTGGATCATCAATCACCTCTCTATTCCACAAACAGATATCGCCACATTCAGTGTACCTAATCACGAATACATCGACTTACACTGGCTTTTTCAGGTCGGTATTTATATTATCTATTTGCTTACGGGATATCCAGGACTAAGCATACTGGTGTGCATTGTTGTTTGCACCCTCTTTTTCCTTCTTGCCAGGCGAATGGTAAGCACAAGCACGCCATACAGGCTGGTCACTCCTCTCCTTCTCCTGGCTCTGGTGATCATGGAACCCCGGTTTATACTCCGTCCCGAACTATTCACTTATCTTTTTATCACGTTGAATCTCATTATTCTGGACAACTATTATTTCCAAAAGAAACGCAAATCGCTCTATATCCTACCGATTATCATGCTAGTCTGGTGCAATATGGAGGGATTGTTCATGCTTGGATTTTCCTTGATTGGGGCCTACTTCATCAGCATCTGGATCAGGGATCGGAAACCCGACCTACGGTTACTAGGATGGGGAACTGCGACAGTCCTGATATGCATGGTCAATCCGTATGGCATTAGAGGGCTCTTTTTCCCTTTTGACCTGTTGACCAGATTTCAAACCAGCAACATTTTCCATGAACATATCAAGGAATTTCAGACCCTTTTTCAACTTGATGCCTGGACAGTCAAGGAGTATGCGTCACTTTTCTATCTGATTTTATCGGCTGGGGGTATCCTAATCACTTTTAAACAGCGAAAACCTCACGAACTGATTCTTTGGGTAGTTTATGCAGTTCTGTTCCTGCTTGCCATTCGGAATATTCCACTCTTTGTAATTGTTACCCTTCCTATTACCGGGCTATCCTTGTGGGAGATCATTGGAAAAGTATCAAGGAATGTCCCGCTAAAAACGAGGATTGGAGTTGGGGTGATCTCTGCATTAAGCCTGTTGCTGATCATAATGACTCTGATTCCTCGTCTTATTACCAATACATATTACTCGAACAACTTATCTTACAATAAAACCGGAGCAGGTCTCGATCAACTCCAGCTTCCGGAAGGGGCCACAGACTTTCTCCTGGAGAATCATCTGGAAGGCAGGATTATCAACAGTCTCAGTTATGGCGGGTGGCTCTCCTGGAAACTCCCTGTCCCAATCTTTATTGATGCCCGACTTGAGGTTATCGGAGAAGAACTTTACACAGAGGTAGCAGAAAGCTGGCAAGGCGGTTTGGGTGCGCTTCTAAAGAAATATAACGCCGATCTGCTGGTTTATGATTACGTACGTTATTTTTCATGGACACCTCAGATCCTCGCAAATCCCGGATGGCACCCGATCTATCTGGATGGGCAGAGTGCCATTTTTGCAAGGGAAGGCTATGCCGACAAAATCCCGTTTCAATATTCTGACGACCAGAGTCATCAAGCTATCGGGAAGCCTCTTTTTACTTCAAAAGAGAAGTTGATGATCCTTACTCAAGCAGGTACCCCACGGTTCTCTTTATGGCTTCAGGGGTTTTACAAAAAACATTCAACCAGCTCTTCAAGAAATCAGAATATTGCCTCCTTCTTATTACAGATGAAAAACTATCCGGAAGCAGAACGTTACTTTCTGCAAACATTGAAGTTGAGCTGCGGATCGGCAGTGTCGGTCTATTATGCCCTCGCCGATATTTACATGGAAATGGGTGAGATGAACCTGGCTGGCCTCTGCTACAAACGGATACTGGAAGCTGATCCGACCAATACTACTGTTCAACAAGCCCTGGTAATTGCCTCAAAGAAGCCAGTCAAAAACCTTAAAGGCTTTGCGAATTGCCTTGCCGATGCTGAAGCCACAAAACACTTTAACAATGGGAACATTAAATATAAGGAAGGGGATATTAAGGGTGCACTGGAAGAGTATTCTATTGCCATCAGGCTAAATCCTGCTCACTCGAAAGCCTACCTCAACCGGGCCTACATCGAGGCTGTGGAATTACAAGAATTCGAAATCGCAGTCAGTGATTTTGATACAGCGATTACACTAGACCCGGATTTTGCTGATGCTTACCTTGGCCGTGGCAGCAGCCGCTACAACCTTCAGGATATTGATGGTGCAATGGAAGATTGGAAAAAAGCAGAATCATTGGGGAATGGGCAAGCAGAGAAGTTAATACATCAGCATCAACGGTAGTCTTTTTCTTTATAGACCCGTTTCAGGGTAAGCAGATTCATCGGGTTTCCTTCCAATCCGTAAACATTGTTCCTAACAAACCTCAAAACCTGATCGTAATAAAGAATCACTACCGGTGCCTCTTTCATCATCACCTGCTCCATCTTCCGGTACGTTTCAAACCTGGATGGGGCTTCCTGGATGGCCATCGACTGTTCAAAGAGTTTGTCGAACTCTTTATTGCTGTAATGGGTGTAATTTGGCCCTCGGGGTGAGAAGTTCGGTGAATAGAAGAGGGAAAGATAATTCTCGGCATCCGGATAATCGGCAATCCATGATGCTCTGAAAAACGGCAGTTTCGCCATCGCTTTCATTTCCCGCATGGCTGCCGGAGGACTCACATCTATCTCCAGTTCAATCCCAATCTCTGCAACCTGATGCTGGATATACTTGCAAATATCCAGGTAATCGGGGGTTGAAACGAGTGTAACAGGGGGCATTTCAGCGGAACCAGAATATCCTGCCTCACTGATTAACTTGCGGGCAAGATCCGGATTGTAATCAAAATATATCCGTGAAGAGTCAAACCCTGGCATACCCGGTGGGATCATCCCGAAAATACCCGGAGTTCCAATATTGTTTCGCAAATAAAGAATCATCTTCTTCCTGTCGAAGGCATAATTGATCGCCTGTCGGATCAATCTGCTTTTTAATGGAGTCTCCCGTACCTGCTGTATACTAGTATCAACTAAAATACCCAGGTATTCAGTGTTTAGATAGGGCTGGGAAATCATTCTGAACCGGTTGCTGTACTTCGGATTCAGAAGGCCATTGCGGGTTAGCACTTCATCTTTATAGCTCGGGTCTATCCCCGACATAAAATCGAGTTTGCCCTGTACAAACTGAAGAAATGCAGCCTGTTTATCCGCCAGAAAAGTAATCGATACAGCATCCAGAAAGGGAAGTTTTTTCCCATCTTCCCACTCGAAATAGTCGGGGTTCCGTGTCAATACCAGTTTAACTCCTTCTTTCCAGTAGCCAAGCTGAAACGGGCCGGTACCAACCGGATGCTCCCTGAAACCGGTTCCGAAGAAACTTATGGCTTCATGAGGTATGACAGAACAATAAGGCATCGTGAGAAGACCGGGAAAGGGAGGGAAAGGGTTGGCCAAACGCACAATGAGTGTGGAATCATCGGGAGCAAGAAAGGGTTGGTCACTGGCTGTATAATTAAATACCCAGGCTCCGGCAGAAGCCGTCGCCGGGTCCTTGATTCTGCTGAAACTATAAACAAAATCGTGTGCTGTCACCCTTCTCCCCTCCCCGTTTTGGAAACAGGGATTGTCGTGAAATTTCACATCGCTTCTGAGGAAAAACCGATACGTCAGCCCATCATCAGAAACCTCCCATGAATGTGCAATACATGGAAGAAGATCCAACTGATCATTTAACTGAAGTAATCCGTCGAATAACTGGTGGGTACCCCATAGCGTAGCCTGGTCGCGGGCAAAAGCAGGGTCGAGAGAAGAGATATTCGCTGCTTCGTTGTAGCGGAAAACAGTATTCTCATCAGCCGGATCAATCTGCCTGGAGCAGGAATAGAAGAGGCCGGAAATAAGGAATGAGGAATAAAGAAGAAAGAATATTGGTTTTGTTTTCATTCGCTTGCTATCCAATTCTTTATCATGATTCTTCCCGTTGAAGTCATATAGGATTCCGGATGGAATTGAACACCCCTGACCCTGAATTTTTTGTGTCTGATGGCCAGTATCACTCCATCATCTGCGACGGCTGTAACTTCCAGGCAATGTGGAAGGGTCACTGAATCAACACACCAGGAGTGGTATAATCCAACCAAACTGCCATCAGCCACTCCATCGAAAAGCCGTTTGTCATCCTCCCTGAAATGCAATTGTGTTGTGAGACCATGTTTCACATTGGTCATATGCAGTAGACTAGCGCCATATTCCATAGCAATTGCCTGGTGTCCCAAACAGATTCCCAGGATATCTTTTGAGGAGCCGAACCTCCGGATCACTTCGCACATCCTTGGGTAATCGTCGGGCAGTCCCGGCCCCGGAGAAATTAAAACTTTATCAAAACAGGAAACAACTCCGGGATCGAGGCTATCTTCGCCAACAATTTCACAGGACAGCCCTCCACTCTCCTCTACCATTTGTAGCAGGTTGAACGTGAATGAGTCGTTGTTGTCGATGATCAGAATATGGGTATTGGAAGCCATCTGAAATTTAGGTATCATTGCATCAAAATTAAGATAATTCCGGCATATGATACCAGCTGGCTTCAGGCGGATGAACGAACTTGGGTCAAGATCGCAACCATTTCTCTTCATCATCGACTTTGACCTGAAGAAGCCATTAGTGTATACACCTGAAGAGGCAGTAACTTCAGGTATTCTATACCAGATTCACAACAAGAGGAACTATGCTTTCCCTGCTTCCCCAGAAGTCCCGTTTACATTTCAGAAAACACCCATATCACCACTTGTTTACAAAAAATCATTCGATCAGGTTATGGGCCATCTTTTGGCAGGGAACTCCTACCTGGTCAATCTGACATGCGCCACAATGGTTGAAACGGAATTGTCTCTCCGGGAGATCTTTTTCCGCAGCCACGCACTTTATAAGCTACTAATGCCCAATGAATTTGTGGTATTTTCCCCGGAAACATTCATTCGGATCACAGAGGGAGTGATCTCCTCTTATCCAATGAAGGGAACGATTGATGCTCACATTCCGAATGCAGAATCGATCCTCCTCGGAAATCCGAAAGAGTTGGCTGAACATCATACTATTGTAGATCTCATCCGAAATGACCTTAACATTGTTGCTAAAAAGGTTCATGTCGAGAAATTCAGGTATATTGAGGAGATCAATACCAATTTCAAGAAACTTCTTCAGGTAAGCTCCAGAATTACAGGAGTCCTGGCTCCTGATTATGCAAGTCATATCGGAGATATATTATTCAGGATGCTGCCGGCCGGATCGGTTACCGGAGCACCTAAGAAGAGAACAGTTGAGATCATCCGTGAAGCTGAAATTTATAACCGTGGGTATTACAGCGGTGTGCTGGGCTATTTTGATGGCTCGGCTCTTGATTCAGGTGTTATGATTCGGTTCATCGAAGAGAATGACGATGGGAAAGTGTTCAAGAGCGGGGGCGGGATTACCTTCCGGAGTGTCGTTGACGAAGAATACCAGGAGATGATTGATAAAGTCTATGTGCCTTTTACTTGAAACGATCAGGGTGCAAGATGGCAGATACTGTCATCTCCGATACCACCAAACGCGTGTTGACCGCACAATGGGGATGCTTTTCCCGGAAGCCAGTCCGGTCAACCTTGGAATGATTCCCATCCCTGATCATGCACGAACAGGAATAGTTAAATGCAGGATTGTTTACGACAGAGAGATCCAAACGATTGATTTTCTCCCCTATTTCCCAAAAGCGATCCTTTCACTCAAATTGGTTCGGGCAGAGAGTCTGGAGTATCAATTCAAGTACCTGGACAGGTCAGTCATTGAGCAACTACTTGCAGATCATAAGGATTACGATGAGATCATTCTCGTAAAGAATGGATGCATTACAGACAGTTCTTATAGTAACCTGGCATTCCGCGCAGGAGAAGATTGGTATACACCAGATGAGCCACTTCTTCGGGGAACTTGCCGGCAACGGCTGATCGAGGCCGGGATTCTTCATCCGGTAAAAATCCGGCCAGAAGATGTGTATCAATACAGCCATGTTTCACTTATCAATGCTATGCTGGATTTGGAGGATATGACACTTCCCATCCAATCTATTAAATCATAGATCTTTTACTGAACCCTTTGATTTTGGTTAAATTAACGTATTTTTGAAAAACGGTCGTAAAAAACGCATGAATACCATGAAGGGTTCTTATGTAACTGAAGGGTTACATTTCACTCAGATCAGCAAGTTTGCAATTCAGTTAGAGAAAGCTACAGATGAGCATTATATCTTCCAGGAAATTGCTGACAAAATCAAGGAACTGTTTCCTGATACCTATATAATCTGCACCATTATAACCCCTCAAAGCAACTCTTACAAAATTTATGTTCTTAAGGGAGTTGAAAAGTTCAGGAAAGCTATTGAGAAGGTGCTTGGAAAGGATATTTTATCCATCGAATTTCCTTTGGCTGAGATCTCCAGCGACAATCTCCGGTTAAACAGCAACGGCCAGTTGAACGAGATACACGGAGGCGTATTTTCCCTCGCTCTTGAAACTATCCCGAAATCAATCTCTATTGGTATTGAGAAAATATTGGGGATCAGTAAAATATATACAATGGGGCTGGCCCTTGACAATCTGAATTTTGGGAACCTGACCATCTTCTGTAAAAAAGATAATGAGTTCTCGGAATCGGATATCCGCTTCATTGAAACGTTGTGTGTGATTGGAACGATTGCCCTCCAAAAGATCCGAGCCCATATTAAGGTACGTGTTGATAATGAAAAAATCAACAGGATCCTTCAGGTCGTTCCTGTTGGGATTGGATCGTTGGTAGGCCGGATTTTTTTGGATGTAAACCATCGTATTACTGAAATTACTGGATATTCAAAAGAGGAACTCATCAATCACAGTGCACGAATGCTATACGCTGATGATGCTGAGTATCACCGTGTTGGGGAAATTAAATACAAGCAACTTACCGAAATCGGGGTCGGTGAGATTGAAACCCTGTGGATCTGCAAAGATGGATCGGCTAAACATATTCTGCTCAGGTCTTCAGCCTTAAATCAGAGTGATTTCTCTGAAGGCTTGTTGTTTACAGCTCTTGATATCACCCCGAGGATGGAGGCTAAAAATGCATTACTCGAAAGTGAAGACCGCTACCGAAAGCTCGTTGAAAACTCTCCTGTTGCCATCATGATCCACAGGAATGGCATTATCGAGTTTATCAACCAGGCGGGGTTGGAAATTTATGAAGCAACTTCCCCCGATCAGTTAATTGGGACAAATGCCCTGGAGATGCTTCATCCACAAGAGAGGGAAGGCGCCCTGTCCCGGATTTTCAAGATGTACCAGACCGGATTGCCCGCCCCTGTTACGGAAGAGAGATTTGTTACCCTGAAAGGTAACGAGATTATCTTGCAAGTTGCAGCAAGTATAATCCAGTATCAGGGCACCCCTGCATCGCTGGTCTTTGGGCTAAATGTAACTGACTTGAAAAAAGCTGAAAACGAGATTATTCGTTTCAGTAAAGAGTTGGAAGAGATCAACAACGCCAAGGATAAATTTTTCTCTATCATTGCACATGACCTGAAAAGCCCGTTCAACTCTATCCTTGGATTTGCCGACATCCTCCATACCGAATATGATGAGTACAGTGACGATGAACGCAAGCACTTTATTAAAAACATCGTCTCCTCTGCACAAAACACTTACCGGCTCCTCGAAAATCTTTTGGAGTGGTCAAGAGCCCAAACCAACCGTATTGACTTCAAACCTGAGGTGCTTGAACTTAGTTCGGTCATTAACGAGAGTATCATGCTTGTACGTGGACAGGCAGAAGCCAAAGATATCCATCTATTTTCGGCTGTTGAGTTCAATACACGGGTTGTCGCCGATGAAAACATGATCAAGACAATCACCCGTAATCTGCTTTCCAATGCGATTAAATTCTCTCGCAGAAGAGGTAATGTTCGGGTAATGGAGAGACATTTCAGTCATCCTGAAAGCCAGAGAAAAATGATCGAGATTTCTGTAAAAGATGATGGGATTGGGATGTCAAAGGCCGTTCTTGACCAACTCTTCAAAATCGATCAGATGATCAGAACTCCGGGAACAGATAACGAAAAAGGGACCGGCCTTGGATTGATCCTGAGCCAGGAACTCGTCACAAGAAACGGAGGAAAAATCTGGGCAGAGAGCGAACAGGGAAAAGGATCCACGATTCATTTTACCCTTCCGGGAGTCTGATTCTCGGCATTCTCTATCTCCTTTTTCTGTAACTTTGCATGCACAAACCTTCCAAAACGACCTATCCATTATGAAACGACCAATCATTCTCTCGATGCTTCTTTTGGGCATAACCATATGTAGTTATTCCCAACTTACTGCCACCATGAAGGGGTCAGAGATCTGTTCCCAGAAGAAATCTCAGATGAATCAACTTCCCAATCTTGACGATTCCAATCTGTCGGGACCCACACATACCTTTGACGTGTTAAATTACACACTTAACCTGGATCTATTCAATTGCTTTGTAGCTCCCTATTCGCATGAGTTTTCAGGCACTGAGATCATCACATTTGAGGTTGACTCAACATTGAACTCTATCGTTCTGAACGCAAACAGCAACTCGTTGCAGATCAATTCTGTAAGCATGGCGGGAGTATCCTTTACCCATACCGGAAACTTGCTGACAATTCAACTGGACCAAACCTACAATCCCGGAGATACCGTTGACGTAGGCATCGACTATCATCATAACAACGTGGAAGACAATGCGTTTTATGCCAATAACGGGTTCGTCTTTACCGACTGTGAGCCTGAAGGAGCAAGAAAATGGTTTCCCTGCTGGGACAAACCCTCCGACAAAGCGAAACTCGATATGACCGTTAAAGTTCCCGCAACTGTCAAGATCGGCTCCAACGGTGCATTGGCAGATTCTACCCTTGTTGCAGATACTCTCTGGTATCATTGGATCAGCGAACACAACATCGCTACATACATCATGGTTCTCACCGGCAAAGTGAATTATAACCTGGATATCGTCTACTGGCACAAACTAAGTAACCCGGATGACAGTATTCCTATCCGATTTTATTACAATACCGGAGAAGTCCCTTCGGCTATTGAAGAGATGATCCTGCCTATGTGCGACTGGTTTTCAGAAAATTTCTGTGAGCACCCTTTCCAGAAAGATGGTTTTGCTACCTTGAATAATGAGTTTTCGTGGGGGGGCATGGAGAATCAGACACTGACATCACTTTGCCCGAATTGCTGGGGTGAAAGTCTGATAGCACATGAATTTGCCCACCAATGGTTTGGCGATATGATTACTTGTGCTACCTGGGCAGACATTTGGGTGAATGAAGGGTTTGCCACTTGGAGTGAAGCTTTCTGGTATGAAAGTTATGCAGGGTATAATGCATACAAAGCCGATATCAACGGCAATGCTACCAACTATCTAAACAATAATCCCGGCTGGGCAATATCGGAACCAGAATGGTCTGTTACAACCCCTCCGGCCAATGTTATGTTCAACTATGCCATTACCTATGCCAAGGGATCAACAATTCTCCACATGCTTCGCTATGTACTTGGAGATTCTCTCTTCTTTGATGTTATTCAAGCCTATGCCAGCGATCCTGATCTGAAATACTACTCAGCTGCAATTCCCGATTTCATGGCCATCGTAAATGATATTACGGGGGAAGACTATGATTGGTTCTTCAATCAATGGATCTATGAGCCCAACCATCCTCAATACCAGAATACCTACAATTTCGTGGATCTTGGAACGGGTCAGTGGAAAGTGAACTTTTACACGGAGCAAATTCAGGCTGATCCCGAATTTTTCAAGATGCCGATGGAGGTTAAAATCCGGTTTATGGATTTGACGGATACGGTTGTAAGTGTAATGAACGATGTAAACGGTCAGTATTTTAGCTGGGTATTTGATGTTCGGCCAGTCTATTTCCAGTTTGATCCCAACAATGATATCGTAATCAAACAACAATCAACAATCCTTGGTGTGCCGGATCACCAGGCTGCTACTTCAACCGTTCATCTCTACCAGAATGTTCCAAATCCAGCAAATCAAACTACCTTGATCAAATACCAGCTAGATAAACCAATGTATGTCACGCTTTCTCTTTTCGACATAATGGGGAAACAGGTTACGGTCCTTGTCAACGAACAAATACCAACCGGACTTCACCAGGTATCCCTCGATTGCAGCAGTCTGAAAGCGGGTGTTTACCACTATACCCTTTTGGCCAATGGAGAGCGGATAACAAGGAAACTGGTTATTACAAAGTAACGGATATCTCTTTCTCTATTTGTATTCTAAGTGAGGATTATCTATTTTTAATTGATCAAATCAATCAAAATGAATAAATTATTCCTTTCCCTGAGCTTTTTCCTTTCCCTCAATCTTGGTGTTACTGCTTTGACGCCTGCTATCAATGTCGACACTGCCCACTGGTACATGGAGCACAGCTACGATGTGCTGCAATACAAACTGGAGGTTGACCTGTATGACAACTATGCAACGCCTTACCCAAAAACTTTCACGGCGATTGAGACGATCACCTTCAGAGTGGATTCGACTCTTACTTCGATCAAACTGAATGCGCTGAATACCTCTTTGGAGGTGACTGCGGTTGAGCTTGCAGGAGTTAGTTTCACGCACACAAACGATACGTTGACCCTGCAGCTTGACCAAACATATAATCCAGGCGCCGTTGTTGAGGTTAAAATCCATTACAATCACCTCAACGTTGCCGACCAGGGACTTTATGTATCCGGAGGGTTTGTCTTCACCGATTTTCCTCCGGAAGGAGCCCGAAAAGTTTTTCCTTGCTGGGACCGCCCATCTGATAAGGCAACCTGGGACTTGACAGCGAAAGTTCCTCTTTCTGTCAGGCTCGGATCAACGGGATACTTGGCCGACTCCACAGTTGTGGCAGATACCATATGGTACCATTGGGTGTCTGATAACCAGGTAGCAACCTACCTGATCACCTGGACCTCTTACAATAACTGGAATATCAATGTGACCTACTGGAACAATATTTACGACCCAAACGACAGCATTCCGATTTGGCTCTACAAAAAGCCAACGGAGAGTATCACAATTGCTGTAGAGAAAATCCCGCTGATCACTGATTTCTTTGCAGAAAAGTTTGGGGTCTATCCCTTCTCAAAGATTGGATTTGCGACCATCACAACATTTCCTTGGGCCGGGATGGAGAATCAGACAATGGTAAACTTGCAGCCGAACGGATACAACAGCGAGTCCTTGATTGCCCATGAGCATTCACATATGTGGTTTGGTGACCTGATCACCTGCGGTACCTGGGCCGATATCTGGCTCAACGAAGGGTTTGCCACCTATTGCGCCCAGTTATGGCTGGAGAACCAGAGTGGATATACAGCTTATAAAAACAAGATGAACTCACTGGCAAACAGCTACCTGAGCGGAAATCCCGGATGGGCTCTCTACAATCCTGAGTGGGCGATCCAAACCCCTTCAGCCAATGCCCTGTACAATGTGTCTGTTTCGTATAATAAAGGAGCTTGCGTCTTGTTTCAACTGAGGTATATTCTGGGAGACTCCCTGTTTTTCGAGGTGATGCATGCCTATGCTTCAGATACCAGTTTTACTTTTAAATGTGCTGTTACAGAAGATTTTGTGGCTGTGACCAACGCTGTGACCGGGGAAGACTACAACTGGTTCTTTGACGAGTGGGTCTATGCCCCAAACCATCCCTTCTACGAAAATGTATGGGAGATGGAAGACCTGGGATCCGGGCAATTCAAAATCATCCTTGAAATGAACCAAACCCAGACCAATACCGTGTTTTTCAAGATGCCCATTGAGGTTCAGGTGGATTTCAACGACGGAACCGATACTATTGTGACAGGATGGAACGATACCAATCCACAAACCCTTGAGTGGGTATTTGACAAATATCCTACCGATGTCATCTTTGATCCAAACCGGAATATCTTACTGAAACATGGGACTACCATTGTGGCGGAAAGGGAAATGGGACCCTCCGGTTTTTTTCTGAACCAGAATAGCCCTAACCCGTTTGGGGATCAGACCACCATCACCTATTCAACTGATTGTGAAAGAAATATCCGAATCTCCCTGCTTGACAACACCGGAAAATCGGTAATGATTCTCGTTGACAGGTCACATATGCCAGGAAAATACAGCATTACACTGCAGGGAGAGAATTTATCCTCAGGAATTTACATTTGCAAACTAGAGGCAGGAGAAAAGCTGCAAACGATCAAATTAGTGAAGAAGTAACATTTTCACTATTTAAATAAAAGCGGGTCCTTCACCTTAATCTTTAATAACGCTTCGGTATTGATCTCCTTCATCTCCTCGATGAAGTGGAATGTCAACCCCTTCACATAGTCGGTCTTGATCTCGGCGATGTCCTTCTTATTCTCTATGGACAGAATAATATCGGTAATGCGCGCCCGTTTTGCCGCGAGTATCTTTTCCCGGATCCCTCCCACCGGTAATACTTTCCCCCGGAGAGTAATTTCGCCGGTCATGGCAAGGTTTTTCTTGATTTTCCGTTGTGTAAAGGCAGAAGCAAGTGCAGTGAAAATGGTTATCCCTGCCGATGGCCCATCTTTTGGAGTTGCTCCTTCCGGCACATGAATATGAATATTCCATTTCCCGAAGATATCAGGATCGATGCCAAAATCGGTTGCATGTGCTTTAAGGTAAGCCAGTGCAATGGATGCCGACTCCTTCATCACATCTCCCAGGTTTCCTGTCAGGGTCAGATCCCCTTTTCCTTTATTCAGGCTAACCTCAATGAATAGGATCTCTCCCCCATGGACTGTCCAGGCCAATCCTGTGACCACACCAGCTTGTTCATTGTTGATATGCTTGTCGACCTGAAAAAGTGAAGCACCCATAATCTTTGTCAGATCACTCTTTTTCAACGTCTTACTAAACATTTCATGCATCACCAGGTTGGTCGCACGGGAACGGATGATTTTGGCAATCGATTTCTCCAATCCCCTGACTCCCGATTCCCTGGTATAGTCTTCGATGATGCGTTCAAGGATCTCTTTCGGGAACACTACCTGACTCTTTTTCAATCCGTGCTCCCCCAACTGTTTAGGAATCAGGTGTTGGATCGCGATGTCAATCTTTTCTTCCAGCAGATAGCCTGGAATCTCAATGATCTCCATCCGGTCGCGAAGAGCCGGGTGGACGGTGCTAAGGGTATTGGCTGTAGCAATGAACATGATCCGGGAGAGATCGTATTCGATCTCCAGGAAGTTATCGTAAAAGGCAATATTCTGTTCCGGATCCAGCACCTCAAGAAGGGCCGCCTGGGGATCTCCGCTATAGTTCATACCGGCAACCTTATCAATCTCATCCAAAACAAAAACCGGATTGGAGGATTTTACCTTTTTAAGGTTCTGAATAATCCTCCCAGGCATCGCCCCAATGTATGTCTTCCGATGGCCACGCAACTCCGACTCATCACGAAGACCTCCCAGTGACATCCTGATATATTTTCGTCCCAATGCCCGTGCAACCGACTTCCCCAACGAGGTTTTTCCAACTCCCGGAGGTCCTACAAGGCAAAGGATAGGAGACTTCAGGTCGCGCTTTAGCTTGATAACAGCCAGGTATTCTATGATCCGTTCTTTTACCTTGTCGAGACCTGTATGATCCTCATCCAGAACCTTTTTCGAATGAGATAGATCCAGGTTGTCCTCTGTGTAGTCATTCCAGGGAAGCTGAACAAGTGTCTCCAGGTAGTTGATCTGGATCGAGTATTCAGCAGCAGCCGGATGCATTCGCTGCAATTTGGTGATCTCTTTCTCGAAAATATCAGCGACCTCCTTTGACCATTTCTTATTTTTCGACTGTTCCCGTAACGAATTCACCTCATGCATGTTAGGGCCACCGCCCAACTCTTCCTGAATGGTCTTTAATTGCTGATTCAAGAGGTAGTCCCGCTGTTGTTTGTCCATCTCCGTTTTTACTTTTTCCTGGATGTTGTACTTCAGCTCAAGAACCTGAAGCTCTTTGGTGAGATAACGCAATACCAGGTTTGATCGTTCGTAGAGGTCGGAAACCTCAAGCAGTTTTTGTTTATCGGCAAGTTCTACATTGAGGTTGGACGAGATAAAATGAACCAGAAAGGATGTGCTTTCGATATTTTTTATTGCAAATGCTGCTTCTGAAGGGATATTGGGAGATTTATTAATGATCTGAACTGAAAGGTCTTTCAGGGAGGAAATGAGTGCACTGAACTCCTTATCTTCATTGATGAGTTTATCAGGATTCCCATAGGCCTCAACGCGTGCTTTTATGAAAGGTTCCGACTGGATCAGTTCGGTAACGCGGAATCTACGTTTTCCCTGGATGATCGCCGTCGTACTTCCATCAGGCATCTGAAGAATCTTGATAATCTGAGCAACCGTTCCTACTTCATTGAGATCCTCAAACTCAGGATCCTCAATGCCTGCATCCTTTTGCGCGACCACCCCTATAATACGGGTTGTTTTGTAGTATTCCCTGATAAGGGCAATGGACTTATCGCGTCCCACAGTAATCGGGATGACAACTCCAGGGAACAATACAGTATTTCTCAACGGAAGAATGGGGAGTATCTCGGGAACGTCCTCTGCATTCATCTGCTCTTCATCTTCTGATGAGAGCAATGGGATAAAGTCAGTTTCAGATTCCAGGAGATCTGAAACAGTCAATATATTTTGTTCAAGTGAGTTTTCCATGATCACACAAGTCAATTTGTCACAACAAGTTAGTAAAGAAGACTGGCAAGCCAATAGACAAGATTTGTGCCAGCGCGGGAATGTGTTAGATTCGCCTGTTTTTCAAGGTCATGTTGAAGACACTTTTCATCAGGTTTTGTTCGATATCATCAAAAGCCCGGTTCCTGCGTTTGTAAACAGCTTCGGCAACCTCCATCGCCTTGTCTAATTTGTAGTTGGAATGACCAGCTGTACTGCCCCATGTAAAAGAGGGGATGAAATTGCGGGGGAAACCGGTACCAAAGATGTTGGCATTGACTCCAACAACCGTACCAGTATTAAACATTGTATTAATTCCACTCATGGAGTGATCGCCCATGATCAGGCCACAAAATTGCAAATGTGTGTTAACAAACGTCTTTTTGCCGTAACTCCAAAGGCGGATCTCATCGTAGGTATTTTTCAGGTTGGATGTATTTGTATCAGCGCCAAGGTTACACCACTCTGAGATGACAGAATGTCCGACGAAACCATCATGGGCTTTATTTCCGTACCCAAAAAATACCGAATTGTTCACTTCTCCACCAATCCTGCAATGAGGGCCGAAGGTTGATGGCCCGTAAATCTTGGCTCCCATTTTTATCTGGACACCTTCACAAATTGCAATGGGTCCCCTCAACATAGCACCTTCCATGATTTCAGCATTTTCGCCGATATAAATAGGTCCATTTGTCGCATTCAGGTTTGCCCCTTCTACCTTCGCTCCCTTTTCAAGAAAGATGTCGCCTGTTCCAATAATCTTGTTCGAATTACTTAATGGCAGGGATTTTCTTCCTTTTGTGACGAGTTTGAAATCCTCCCGGATTGCAAGATCGTTTTTGGTAAAAATATCCCAAGTGTGATTAATCTTCAATGGTGCATTCTTCAACACAATCTCTTCAATTCCTTCCGAAGCTGACTCACCCAGTGCATCAAGATCTTCAGCAGTCACATGCAGCGCAATAATCGTGTCGTTGAAAGCAAGTGTCTGATCGTGCCTCAAAGTCTTTATTGCCTTAACCATTGCGGCATCCGGACATACAGAACCATTGATCAGGATATTTTGATCCTCTTTGACAAATGGATATTTCCTGGAAAGATAGCCCTCCGTTAACGATGAGGTCTTAACCTTTAAATAGGTTTCCCATTTTTCCCGAATGGTCAGGATTCCAACCCGGATATCTGCGACCGGACGCATATAAGTCAGTGGCAATAAGTTGGTTCGTACGATGCTCTCGTCAAAAAGAATGTAATTCATGCGATGGTTCCTTGGTTCCTAATTGCAAAAGTATACATTAAGGCAGAAAAAAAGCCCCCGAATTGAAGAATCGGGAGCTTTTTTTTAAAATATTTTCAACAAACTACTTGTTTTCTTTCTTGTCCAAATGTTTCTGGTACCGGCTCTTGAATTTATCCACACGACCTGCGGTATCCACAAACTTCATTTTTCCTGTGTAAAAGGGGTGAGACATATGCGAAATCTCAAGTTTTACCAGAGGATACTCCAATCCGTCTTCCCAAACGATCGTCTCTTTTGTTTTCACCGTCGATTTCGACATGAATGCATAATCGTTCGAGATATCTTTAAATACTACCAGCCTGTAATCCTTCGGATGAATATCTTTCTTCATTTTAACCTGATTTTATAAATGAGGGTGCAAAAATAATGATTTTTCTCTAATTACCAGCGGTTCTATTAAATTATTTCCAGAAGAAACGCCATCGTATCCACTCCATCTGCATAATCAGAAAGAGAAGGTTGCTGTGTATCTCCGGGTTCTACAACACTACAGGGATGATTCTCTTCCATGAGACTCTTCCTTGCAACGATACACTGGATCTCTTCCTTCTGGTTGGACAAAGCAGAACTGACTTTGTCCAGATTACGGTAGGACGCATAGTGCAGTACGGCAACCGGGGTTGTTAATGGCTCTGCTTCGATAAAAAGGTAAAATACGCCATCAAGAAAACGTGTCCGGTTTACCAGATAGATCGACTTGTAATAATCGAGGTTGTTTCGGTATTTTGGATGGTGAAACAACTCCTGGTACTGAAGCAATGCTTCATGCAACGGTTTTATATCATATCCTTCGGGTAGATAAAGCTTTGAAACGTTTCGGCAACCCAATCCAAAGTAGGAGAAGATATCCGTGGCAAGCCCCTTCAGATCATCTGATGTTTCTGCTCCGTCCAAAACCGCAACGGCAGTTCGGTTCTTTCTGATAATATGCGGGAATTTTGCAAAATAGTAGTTGAAGTACCGGGCAGTGTTATTGCTTCCCGTTGCGATAATCGCTTCCGGGTTTTCAATCTCTCCCGATGTCAGCTTAATTCTACCGGCCCAACCAGGTGAAATAGTTTCAAGAATCCCTGCAATTGCCGGGATAAGCACTGAATCCTGCGAAGAGAGCCGGGCAGTCAGATGGTGTCCCGATAAAAGAACAGAAAGCATGTCATGAAATCCGACCATTGGGATATTCCCCGCCATGATCACACCTACCCTTTTCGAGACCGTTTTATTGCTTAATGCAGGGTAGTATCTCTCCAGCCAATGTTCGAGCGTTGCTTTATTCAGCACATTTCCCCAATAACTGAGGGCTTTATGAATATTATCCCTCGTGAACCATGCATTCTGCCTTTCAGCCTCTTCTACAACCTTCAGGAGATTTTTACCAGATCGAAGGACCTCACCCAATTGAGTAAATGAAGATATTCTCTGTTCGAGGTTCATATTCGGCTATTTTTCGCAAATTTACACAATCAAAACCGAACTCAGCCAAAACCTGAATCCATACCTATGCGTCGGACACTCTTTATTTACCTCCTGATTGGTGTAACCGTTTTCGCTCTTGTGTTTGCTCTCTCCACGCGCCTTTCAGCGCAAAACAACCAGCATATTATGGAAGCTGAGAAGGAGCTACAAGCATTGTTCGACACAATCAATATCTCTATTGACGATAATGAAAGGGTTGTATGGGGAAACAACTTTTCAGAAAAGCTGCTCCGGGCTTTAACTCTTGACGGGTCATTTGATTATCCGTTTTCTCTTCTGCCAAATCTGTCAAAAGTGACCTCCTCGGATGAAAGGGTCCGGATTTACACCTGGAATATTCCACTCCATTCGGGTATGAACAAGTTTTATGGAATTGTACAGCTGCATCCGGCGACTTCAGATTCACTGATTGTTATTGACTTGACCGATCAATTTGAATTGATTTCACATCCTACCCTGGAGATCCTTCCTCCGGAGAAATGGTATGGCGCAATTTATTACCAGGCAATCAGGCAGGAAACATTGCACGGACAGGTATTTTATACGCTACTCGGGTGGCGGGGTGAAAATATGCTGATGACATCCCGCCTTATAGATATCCTCACTATTTCACCTTCAGGTGGCATCCTTTTCGGCAAAATGGTATTTTGTGATTATGATGAAAACAGGCCTGTCCGCATCATTTTTCATTACAACGCCAACGTAACAATGTCCCTCCGGTATGAGGAACAGGGGATGGTTACAAGCAAGAAATGGAATTCCCGGCGAAAAGAGTTCACCTATACAACGGAGAATGCGTGGTTAATCGTTTGTGACAGGCTCGTCCCGTCAAATCCGGAAATGGAGGGACAGTTTGAATATTATTTGCCAGCCGGCGATGTAATGGACGGGTTTCTTTTCAAGGAAGGTTGCTGGAAATTCATTAAAGAGATTGATGCGCGAAATCCAGACGAAAAATAATTTTCCAACCGCCAAAACTCTTGCTTTTACTTCAAATATATTATAATTTTGATCTCTTGAGAATTCTAGGAAACCATCAATATTTGGCTTAATATTGCATCAGGTTTTATTGTTAAATAATTATCAAATCACATTTTTATGAAGAAGCATAATTTTAATGCAGGTCCCTCTATTCTTCCGAGAATTGCTGTGGAAAACTCTGCTAAAGCTATCCTTGACCTCAACGGAAGCGGCCTGTCACTCCTTGAGATCTCTCACCGGCACAAAGATTTTCAGGTAATCATCGATGAAGCTACAGCCCTGTTTAAAGAATTGCTGAACATTCCCGATGGATACCATGTCGTTTTCCTTGGCGGAGGTGCCAGTATGCAATTCGTGATGGTACCCTACAATCTCCTGCAATCAAAGGCTGCTTACCTGGAAACAGGTGTGTGGGCAAAAAAGGCAATCAAAGAGGCAAAAATTTTCGGGGATGTCAACGTAGTCGGTTCTTCAGCAGACAAGAACTTCAGTTATATTCCGACAGGCTACACGGTTCCTGCTGACGCAGACTATTTCCATATTACCACCAACAATACAATCTACGGAACTGAAATAAAATACGACATTGATTCTCCAGTAACACTTGTTGCAGATATGTCGTCTGATATTCTTAGCCGTCCGATTGATATCAGCAAATACGGACTGATTTATGGCGGTGCCCAAAAGAATCTTGGCCCTGCAGGCGTAACGTTTGTCATCATCCGTGATGATATCCTTGGAAAAGTGGATAGAAAGATTCCTTCGATGCTCGATTACAAGATTCAGATCGAGAATGAATCGATGTACAACACTCCTCCCTGTTTTGCCATTTACACCTGTATGGAAACCCTGAGATGGATCAAGGGGTTAGGTGGCCTTAAAACAATCCAGGACATGAATGAGAAGAAAGCAAAACTACTCTATGATGCCATTGACAACAGTAAAATGTTTGTTGGAACTGCAATTGTTAAAGACAGGTCACTGATGAACATCTGTTTTGTTATGCAAGAGGAATATAAAGAGAAGGAAGATTCTTTCATGGAATTTGCAAAAAGCAAAGGGATGGTTGGAATCAAGGGACACCGGTCGGTTGGAGGCTTCAGGGCTTCAACGTACAACGCCCTCCCGATTGAAAGCGTACAAGCTCTGGTTGACTGCATGCATGAATTTGAAAATGAGAACTTATGACAAAAGTACTGATTGCCACAGACAAACCCTTTGCTCCTATTGCTGTAAAAGGCATCCGGGAGGTGGTTGAAAAAGCTGGATTCGAACTCGGACTACTGGAGGGTTATACTACAAAGGAGGAGCTACTGAAGGCAGTAGCTGATGCCGACGCTATGATCGTAAGAAGCGATATCGCGGATAAAGAGGTAATTGATGCCGGCACGAAACTCAAAATTATTGTTCGTGCGGGCGCCGGCTACGACAATGTAGACCTGGCTGCATCCACCGAAAAAGGGGTTGTTGTGATGAACACACCCGGACAAAATTCCAATGCTGTAGCCGAGTTGGCACTTGGAATGATGGCCTATTATGCCAGGGGCTTCTTTAACGGAAAATCAGGGACCGAACTGAAAGGAAAGTCTATTGGTATTCATGCCTATGGCTACGTTGGTAAAAATGTTGCCAGAATTGCAAAAGGGTTCGGTATGGATGTTTATGCCTTTGATCCTTTCATCCCTAAGCAGGAGATCGAAAAGGACGGCGTAAAATGGGTTGGCACCGTTGAGGAACTTTATAGAACGTGCCAGTATATCTCCCTGCATATTCCGGCAAATGCACAAACGAAAGGATCTGTTAACTATTCCTTGCTCTCCCTGTTACCAAAAAAGGGGGTTCTGGTGAATACAGCAAGGGCGGAAGTTATCAATGAAGCGGATCTTTTGAAGATCTTTGCAGAACGTAACGACATTGCCTATCTCTCTGATGTTGCGCCTTCAAACCTTACCGATTTCAAGGATGCTTATGCCTCAAGGTTTTTTTGCACCCCTAAAAAGATGGGTGCTCAAACTGAGGAAGCCAATATCAATGCTGGAATTGCTGCAGCTAAACAAATTGTTTCATTTATCAACCATGGAGATATAACTTTCCAGGTAAATAAATAAAAGTTTGTATATTCGCTTAACAAATCATCCAGTCTATGGAACACGAGCAGGACAAGTCTACCACTTTTTTTAGGTTCGAAGATCTTAGAATCTATCACAAATCCCTGGATTACATCAACTGGCTTTATTCCCTTGCCGCTTCGGTGCAGGATGAGCCGCTTGTCAAATCGTTTTTTGACCGTTTTCTGGCTTCGGCACACAGTATCACACTAAATATTGCCGAAGGGTCATCCCGTAATAAAAGTCAGTTTGTCTATTACCTTAAAATGGCAAAAAGCTCTGTTAGAGAGTGCGTTGTGTTATCGGCCATAGGTCAGACAAGGATTTTTATCAATGAAGCTGATTTTGAATACTCAAAAAATCAGTTGATGGAGATGACAAAGATGATCGGAGCACTTATCGGCAGTTTACAGCGCAGTGTTAAAGCAAGCGATCCCGATATGGATGATGACCTTGACTAATCCTCACTGAACACAAAGTTGATTCATTTTAGTTTTTTTTACAAACCGTAAAATTGATTTTATATTATGGCTATATTAAAAGCATTCAAGGGATTGCGGCCACCTGCGGAGATTGCAAAGGATCTGGCATCCCGTCCCTACGATGTACTGAACTCAAAAGAAGCCCGGATTGAAGCAGAAGGCAACCCTTATTCATTGTTGCACATTATCAAACCAGAAATTGACCTGCCCGTTGACACGGATGAACATGACCCGAAGGTCTACGAGAAAGCCAGGTTGAACCTTGATCTCTTCAGGAAAAACGGATGGCTTGTACAAGATGATAAAGCGAGACTCTATATTTATGCTCAAACCATGAATGGTAAAACACAATATGGAATTGTGGGGTGCGCTGGCGTGGATGATTACCTCAATGGAGTTATTAAGAAACATGAGCTGACCCGCCACGAAAAGGAAGAAGACCGAATGAAACATGTCCGGATAACCAATGCCAATATGGAGCCTGTCTTTTTTACTTACCCTGCGGTTAAGGAGATCGATGCAACAATTGATGCATACGTTAAGGCGAATCATCCGGTCTATGACTTTACCGCGGTTGATAGCATTGGACACCACTTCTGGGTAATAGAAGATGACGCCACAAGGGACAAGATCATTGACCTTTTTAAGGAAGTTCCATGTACTTATGTCGCCGACGGTCATCACCGAACAGCGGCGGCAGCACTGGTTGGAAATGAAAAGAGAATGCAAAATCCAAACTATACCGGAGAGGAAGAGTTCAATTACTTTCTGGCTGTGCATTTCCCCGACGACCAGCTCTCCATTATTGATTACAACCGGGTAGTGACTGACCTGAACGGGTTCAGTAACGAAGAGTTCATGAAGAAATTAAAAGAGGTCTTTACAATTGAGCCAAAAGGTTCTAAGATCTTCAAACCTGACCAACTTCATACGTTCTCGATGTACCTCAACGGAGAATGGTTCTCTCTTGCGGCGAAGCCAGGCACCTTCGACGATTCCGATCCTATCGGTGTATTGGATGTAACAATCCTATCTCAGCTGGTGCTGGACAACATCCTTGGGATCAAAGATCTGCGAACTGATAAGCGCATTGATTTTGTTGGCGGCATCAGGGGTCTTGGAGAACTTGTCAAACGGGTAGATAGTGGAGAAATGAACGTTGCATTCGCACTTTATCCGGTTTCCATGAAGCAGTTAATCGATATTGCTGATACCGGGAACATCATGCCTCCAAAAACGACATGGTTTGAGCCAAAACTTAGAAGCGGACTGGTTGTGCATTCACTTGAAGACTAGATGCTAGAAACTGGATGCTGGATGCTGGATGGTTTCTGATCAGTTGTTTAATCCTCCAGATACTCTTTAAACACTTCCTGCAGGTAAGCTTTTCCTTCCATGATCAGGGTATCCTGACGTGTTTCGGAGGGTTCGATAAAATAGTACCCCGGACTATTCTGATCAAAAGAGAAGTATCCATCAGGGCGGATCCATCCTGAACCATCTTCATTGGTGAAATAAGCAAAATCTGCTACATAGGGGTTAAACAGATTTTTACTCCAATGAAACTGATCTGCAGAGAGGTCCAGCTGGGCAAGCAAGGTAGCTGGAATATCGTGTTGATTTCCCATTTTACTCCAGGTAGTTCCCCTGAACTCCTCCTTAATCACATTTCCATAAAACAGCATCGGAATCCTGTGGTACTCCCTTGAATGAGGATGCCAGTTGTAATAGGAGTTGTGGCTATGGTCAGCCACGATGATAAAAAGCGTACTATCGTACCAGGGTTTGGCGGCAACCTTTTCAAAGAACTCACCCAAACAATGATCGGTATAAAGCGCTGCATTAATGTATTCTCTTTCGTTGTCGCCCCATTTCAGCGGTTTCTCGTAGGGCTGATCCCATGGTGAATGGGTACTAACTGTAAACAATGCTGCCAGGAAAGGTGGCTTCAATCCTTCGAGGTCGTCGGCCATGTAACCAAGTGTGTATTCATCATGTATCCCAAGTTTCCCCTGAGGAAAACGATCGGGGAAATCGTATACCTCCATGATTTTCTGAAACCCATTATAATAGATATAGCCTTTAATATTCCCATAAATCAACTGACCTCCGAAATAGAACGCTGTTGAATAACCAACGTTTTGCAAATCGCGGGAGAGGCTTGGCACTTTCTTATATTTATCCGGTTGAACGGTAATACATGAAATCGGATGGGATGGAAACCCTCCAAAAATGGAAGCCATGCCCTGTTCAGAACGTGCCCCTGAAGCATATAGATCAGTAAAGAGAATCCCCCCCTCCTGCAACTTCCGGAATTCGGGAGTTATCCCTGGCTTTCCGCCAAGGTCTTCAATTAAGTCGGCCGACCAACTCTCCAGGATCAGCAGCACGATGTTCGGCCGATGAACAGATACTATTTTTACGGTTGTATCTTTTTCATTTTCATAGACATGAGCCACCAAAGATTGAGCTATTGTATCCTCCATGAAGAGATATGGGTTTCGGTCAAAATTCTGAAGATTTTCAAAAACACTAATGTAGAGGTTGAAGACATTATTTACAGAAGCGACATTCACTATGTTACTCTTTGAATAGATCGCTTCACTCTGATTGATGGGAATTGCCTGAATCCCGCCTCTCATTCCAAGTACAAGTAAAACAGGTGTAACTAACAGAAATGCAGGCGTGAACCACCATGTTCGCCTCACCTTTACCAGGTTGGGATAGAACCAACGGATGTACAGGAAAATCCCACTGCCACTCACAATAACCAGCAGCAGAGCCAGAATCAGGAAATCCGAGGTTTCGGAAGAGTTATAGATCTCTCCGGGGTGGTTGAGGTACTTGATTACCTTGTAGTTCAGTTTTGTTTTCCATTCACTGTAGATCCCCATCTCCCCCACTGACGTGAGAGAGTAGAATACCACCATCACACCTGAATAGATCTTGTTGATGCTGTTTATCCATCGGGGAGAATATACCGATTGTACAAGCAATATGAGGAATGGAATCACCATGAAGTAGCATGCGGTAGCCAGATCGAGTTTAAATGCATGAAAAGGAAGGACTAAAATTTCCTGAAATGGGATGTGCTCAATGAGGATCAGATGAAGATGATAAAAAACAAAAACGATTCTCGTTAAATTGAAGAAAACAATCCAAAAGAGTAATTGTCTGAAGAAAGAGCCTAGAATCTGCTTCATAGAATGGAAAAGGCAAAATTAGTTGATTGTTTGAAACGATCAAATCATTAATTTTGTTATGCCAAAGCCCGGAATTTCATGACACTGAAAGAAAATCTTCACCATCTGATGCTTGAAATTCCACCAGGAGTCAAACTGGTTGCTGTATCCAAAACACAACCTGTTGAAACGATGCAGACCTTGTACAATCTCGGTCAGCGAAATTTTGGTGAGAATAAAGTACAGGAACTGGTGACCAAACAGCCCCAGTTGCCAGAAGATATCCTGTGGCATTTCATTGGGCATCTCCAGCGCAACAAAGTTAAATTTGTCGTTCCGATCGCCTCTCTGATTCATAGTATCGACAGTTTCAGACTATTACGTGAGGTTAATAAAGAAGCTTGCCGGATATCAAAGCGGGTCAATTGCCTGCTACAGTTCCACATTGCCACCGAAGAGACCAAATTTGGCCTGGACTGGGAAGAGGCTGTGACAATGCTAACCTCTTCTGATTTTTCGGAATTGAAGAATGTGGCTATTTGTGGTGTAATGGGGATGGCGACATATACTGATAATCAAGCGCTTGTCAGGCAGGAGTTTCGTCAGCTTAACATGATATTTGATGAGCTTAAAAAGAGTTATTTCGGAGAATCACCTGATTTCAAAGAGATTTCCATGGGTATGACGAGTGATTACCTGATAGCAATTGAAGAAGGTAGCACCCTGGTGAGGATAGGCACCATGTTATTTGGTTTCCGGTAAGGAGGTATTAAGACAACTAAAAATCGGCTGAAAATGGTAAGAGCATTATTTTTTCAAGGATTTCTATTGCTGGCAATGGCTCTTTCCATATCCGCACAGGTTTACCTTCCCAAAAAAGCCTATATGCATCTTACAGGCAGAATTGATTCCGATCAGGAGATCACATTGAACCTTGTAAAAGTGAATGACAGCTTGTATGCAGACCTTGTCTTTATTGGGAAAACATGCAATAATGCTGTACTTTCAGGAAATGTAGATGAGGCGGGAAATTTTACGATGAGCAATCCGTTTTGTGATACAGGCATGGTTTTCAAGGGCCGTTTTATCACCCGGCAATCCATTTCAGGCAGTTATGAGTCATTGGATGGCATAGAGAACTACCCCATTGTGATGGTTGAGAGTTACCCTGAAGGCTCTATTCCTTTGCTGACTTATTATCACAAATTCACACGTAATCTCGTAGACACACCCTCCTCGCCGAAGGCGGAAATAAGTCTATGCCTTATCATCCCGGGTGAATCGAGTAATCCGATACTCTCCGACACTATCAGGAAAAGCATGATCTCTGGTTTTACACTAGACCAGTACCGGGAAAAGGATCCGGATAAGGCAATCTCAACCATCCAGCAGCGCTTTATCAACAATTACCTCTCGAGCAATAAATCCCTTTACGAAACCATGCCTGATGCGAGGAGCCTGAACTGGACACTCCTCAAATTCATGCACATTTTATACAATGACAACAATCTCCTATCTTACTATCTTCTCAATTATGCCTATACAGGTGGTGCTCATGGAATGGAGACACACGATTTTACTGTTGTAAGCATTGAGACTGGAAAGACACTCCTCCTCAACGACATCTTTATTCCTGGCTTTGAAGCTCAACTTACGAAATTTCTCACCGAGAAGCTGAAAGTCATGGTAGGGATAAAGTCTACTGAAAAGCTTTCTGACAATGGTTTTTTTGTTGATGACATTGCTCCGAACACCAATTTTTATATTACTTCTAACGGAATCGGTTTTGTATACAACCATTATGAAATTGCTCCGTACGTTAATGGCCCAACGGATATTTTTCTTCCGTTTGAGGAGATAAACAACCTTCTACTTGAGCAGGGACCTGCATCCATATTTCTAAAACGGCGCTGAGATCTTGAGGAACCTCTTTTTCCCAAAATAGTCATGGTAAAGGGTTACATGACTGAAACGATGTGACCTGAACAGCTTCATAGTATCCTCACTGTAGTTTTCATGTATTTCCACATAAATCAGGCCATCCGGAGTCAGGTTATTTCGTGCGTATAAGGCAATGGCTTCATAGAAGATCAATGGGTTGTCATCGGGAACAAACAGCGCATTTTCAGGTTCATGATCAACCACATGCCGGCTCATGGCGGCTCGTTCTTGTTGAGGGATATAAGGCGGATTACTTACGATCACATGAAACAACCCTGATCTGCTGAAAGGGGTTGGGTTCAGGATATCGGCTTCCAGGAAGGTCACATCCAGATTGTTGTCAATAGCATTTTTCCTGGCGACAGCAATGGCATCAGGTGATTTATCTATTCCGGTAACAGATGCTGCCGGAAAGGCTCTTTTCATGGCCAGGGCAATACAGCCCGAACCCGTTCCAATATCAAGAACTGAAATGTGCTCATCCCGGTATGGCAGGTTGTCGCGTGTAATCATAACAGCCAACTCCTCTGTTTCAGGCCTTGGAATCAGGACCCCTGGTTGAACTGCAAGCCTTAATCCACAAAACTCGGTTTGGCCTATTATATATTGTATGGGTTCGCCTTCAATCAGCCTGCCAAGTGCATTCATGAACCGACGATCAGCCTCTTCCTGGAGTATCACTCCTTTGTTTAGGTGGACTGTTGATCTGCTCCAGCCAAGAATATGATAGAACAGCTGATAAAGGATTGCCTTTATCTCTTGGACCGGGTAATTGGTATTTAATTCCCGTTGGTAGAGGAGAGCGATCTCTCCTGCCGATTTTTTTATCCTATTCATGGGACGAAAATAGAAAATAAATAACTTCGCTGCACCAATGGAAGCTTCTGACACATATTTATCAATTGCCAGTGAATCTCAAAGCTCCATCCGAGAAAAAGCCAGTAAATTTCTCGCATTTGCCTCTCCGGTCAGAAATGAAGAGGAGGTGAAAGTTTATCTTGAAAAACTGAAAAAAGACCATTTTAACGCCAACCATCATTGTTACGCGTATCGACTTGGTCACCCGGATGCAGGTGTTTACAGGATTAACGACGACGGAGAGCCATCTGGCTCGGCTGGCCGACCAATTTACGGACAGCTCCTTTCCAGGAATCTGTCTGACCTTATCGTTGTGGTGGTCCGCTACTTTGGAGGGACAAAACTGGGAGTTCCCGGACTCATCCATGCTTATAAATCTGCGGCTTCTGATTCGCTTGATCATAGCAGAATTATCACAAAAGTAATCACTAGCCAACTCTGTGTTAGATTTCCAGTCCTGCAAATGAACGATGTGATGAGAATCCTCAAACAAGAGGAGGCAGATATTCTTTCACAAGAGTATGAATTGAATTATAAAATCTGCTTTTCTATCAGAAAATCCAAGAGCGCTTTGATTAAAACAAGACTATTGTCTCTCACTAACATATATATATATGAATGATAATAATCAATATCATATAGTTACTTTTTTAATTCAGTCTTCTTTAGGGCTAATAATTGAAAGAATTGTTTATATATTTGATTATCAATATTATACATATTTTGATTTATTCTAAATAACATTTTATTTATAATATCAATGTCTTATTTTCCAGAAAGATAGGTCGTAATTATTTGCATATATTTACACTTTTCTTCCCAAATAATCAGTTATCCTGTTAATTTTTTTAGAAAATCAACCCTTAAAAATTTTTTTATTCAACTTTTTTTTTAAAATTTTGTTAACAATTTGATTCTCCCCAGCTCCTACAGGATCTTGACTTGCGGAATAGATCCAACAGCTTGATATAACGCAAAATAGATTAATATTTTACAGTAAAACCCCAAAGGTATACGTGTTAATGGAAAAGAATGTAGCAGAAGTTTGGGAAAATTGTCTTAGGATTATCAAAGACAATATAAACTATCAAAGCTACAAAACATGGTTTCTTCCGATTAAGCCGATTAAACTCCATGATCACGTACTTACAATTCAGGTACCCAGTCAGTTCTTCTATGAATGGCTTGAAGAGCACTACATTAGCTTGCTGAAGAAAACGATAAAAAAAGAACTGGGAACAGAAGGCCGTTTGGAGTACAGCATCATCATGGATAATTCTGATAACGAGCCTGGTCCGTTTGCTATTAATGTTCCCACCTCCGAACGCAAAGCAACTGCCAACCCTTCCGTTTCCATGCCTATTGATTTGAATCGCGGCGCATCCAAAGAGATCCCTAACCCGTTTATCATTCCTGGTCTGAAAAAGATCAAGGTCAATTCTCAACTGATAGAAAGTTACTCTTTTGAAAATTTTATAGAAGGTGATTGCAACCGGCTGGCCCGTTCGGCCGGATTTGCTGTTGCCGAAAATCCTGGGAAGACAGCATTTAACCCACTTCTCCTTTATAGCCAGACGGGGCTTGGTAAAACCCACCTCTCTCACGCAATTGGGCTTCAGGTAAAGAATAATTTTCCGGAGAAGACCGTACTATATGTTACTACAGATCAGTTTATCAATCAGTTCATTGATTCAGTCAAAAATAACAACCAAAACGATTTCATCCATTTTTACCAGATGATCGATGTTCTGATCATCGACGACATTCATAATCTTGCCGGCAAAGAGAAGACTCAGGACGTGTTCTTTCACATATTTAACCATCTGCACCAAAAGAGCAACCAGATTATCCTGACTTCCGACAAACCACCTGTTGAGATGAAAGGGCTTGAGCCGAGGCTCCTATCACGTTTCAAATGGGGCCTCTCTGCCGATCTTCAAATCCCTGACCTGGAAACCCGCATTGCTATCCTTCACAAGAAACTCTACAATGATGGAATTGATGTCCCTCAGGAAGTTGTAGAATATCTGGCATATAGCATCAATACGAACATCCGCGAGTTGGAAGGAGCGTTGATCTCCCTGCTGGCACAATCCTCCCTGAATAAAAAGATAATTACGCTGGAGTTGGCTAAACAGATGATCGATAAATTTGTTAAAAACACTTCCAGGGAAATCTCCATCGACTACATCCAGAAGGTTGTGTGTGACTATTTCAATATCCCCATTGAAATGATCCACTCAAAAACCAGGAAACGTGAAATCGTTCAGGCAAGGCAGCTTTCCATGTATTTTTCGAAGAAGCATACCAAAGCTTCCCTTGCCAGTATTGGACTTCATTGCGGAAACAAAGACCACGCAACCGTACTGCATGCCTGTCGGACTGTGAACAACCTGGTTGAAACGGATAAACAGTTCCGGCTGTTTGTAGAGGAGCTTGACAAGCGCATCAAACTGTAACTCACGCCCATTCTCTCATGAACGTTTTATTTGTCTGTACCGGAAATATATGCCGGTCACCATTGGCTGAAGGAATATTGAGGCAAAAATATTCAGAACGAAATATTCAGGGGAAGATTGACTCATGTGGATTTGAACCCTTTCATATAGGAGATAGTCCTGATCACAGGGCACAGAAGGTGGCCAGAGCGAATGGGATCGATATCTCTTCGCATGTTTCCCGGTTATTCAGGATGGAGGACTTTGAGATTTTTGATCAGATCTTTGTCATGGACTCCTATCATTACCAATCCGTTATCCGCGTTGCCCGAGACGAAACGCAACGGAAGAAAGTTGATTTTATCCGTAATGTGGTCTTCCCTGATCAAAATAAACCGGTAAAAGATCCATACTACGACAATTTCTCTGCATTTGAGGAGGTATTTGAACAATTGGATGAGGCGTGTGGGCGATTCGCAGAGTCAATCACTCAACATTCCGGTTTATGAAGAAATTTGTGCCACCGGCACCTTCACTTCAAGAAATAGTTGATGCTCATCAACGAATTCGACCCTTTATTCACCAAACACCTGTACTCACATGCAATGGCATCAACCGTTTTGCCGATGCCCGGATCTGGTTTAAATGTGAGAACATGCAGAAAGTCGGCGCATTCAAAGCTCGGGGAGCAACCAATGCGGTACGCTCCCTTGATGCTGATCAGCTGAAACATGGTGTTGCAACCCACTCTTCGGGCAACCATGCCCAGGCCCTTTCATGGGCGGCCAGGCTTTCCGGAATAAACGCCCACATCGTCATGCCTTCCAACTCCAGTAAGGTAAAGGTGGATGCGGTGCGATCCTACGGCGGAACTATCACATTTTGTGAATCTACACTGGACGCAAGGGAAGCAACACTTTTACAGGTGATTGGCCGAACCGGAGCCCTTGAGATTCATCCCTATAACAACCTGAAGATTATTGCTGGTCAGGCTACAGCTGCCGTTGAATTACTGGAAGAGGTCCCTGATCTGGATATCGTAATGGCTCCCGTTGGAGGAGGAGGTCTGCTTAGCGGGACAGCTCTGGCCTGTCATTATATTGATCCCAAACTTCGCGTAATTGCCGCGGAACCTGCTCAGGCCGATGATGCATTCAGGTCGTTTACGCAAAAAACTTTCATCCCGTCAGTTAACCCGAACACCATAGCCGATGGCTTAAGAACTTCCCTGGGCAGCCTCACGTTTCCAATCATCCTTGCCTATGTCGACAATATTGTCACTGTAAGCGAAGCATCCATCATCGCTGCGATGCGGCTTCTGTGGGAACGAATGAAGGTGGTTGTTGAACCCTCGGCAGCAGTACCTCTGGCTGCTCTGATGGAACAACCAAAATTATTTCAGGGACAGAAGATAGGAATCATCCTCTCAGGCGGTAATGCCGATCTTGACCAACTACCATGGATATGATAAAACGAGGTACCCTATACCTGATCCCTTCCACGTTAGGAGATACACGGCCTGAAGATGTACTTCCGGAAAAAACACTGCATGTGATCCGCTCGCTTAATTCGTTTATCGTGGAGGAGGTTCGCAGTGCCAGGCGTTTCCTCAGGAAAGCCGGATTTAAAGGGGATTTTGACACCACAGGATTATTGATCTTCAATGAACATACCAACAGGGATGATCTAACCACTTTTCTTGCACCGATGATGGCAGGAGTTGATACCGGACTACTTTCCGAAGCAGGAACCCCCTGTATTGCAGATCCTGGCGCTGAGATTGTGAATATTGCCAGAGAGTCGGGCATCCCTATCATTCCACTCTCTGGCCCTAACTCGATTCTAATGGCCTTGATGGCTTCAGGATTCAATGGCCAGAACTTTGCATTTCATGGATACATTCCGATAGACCGCAATGAGCGTCAGCGAAAAATCAGGGAGATGGAGAGATCGGTCATTGAGAAAGATCAAACCCAAATTTTTATTGAAACACCCTACAGGAATAAAGCTATCTTTGAAGCCATAATCCAAATCTGCAACCCGGCAACAAGGCTCTGTGTTGCTCTTGAGCTCACAACGGAACGTGAATCCATCCAGGTTAGAACCATTGGGGATTGGAAAAGAAAGAATGAAGATTTACCCAAGAAGCCGGCCGTTTTTTTACTTTACCGATAATCCATACCATCTTGTAATAATCGCACCCTCTTATCGTCTAACAAATCTGCTATAACCAACCAATCTATTGGAAACAATTCTTTCAATCAACCAACTCTCCAAACGATACGGACGCATCCGGGCAGTCAACAAGCTATCGTTGGAGGTAGCCAGGGGGCAAGTCTTTGGAATTCTTGGCCCCAATGGAAGTGGAAAGTCCACTACACTGGGTATGATACTCGACCTGATCCGACCCGATTCGGGCAGCTTCTTGTGGTTCGGGGAAGCTCCATCCAAAGAGAGCAGGAAGCGCATCGGTGCCGTTATAGAAACTCCAAATTTTTTCCCCTATTTAAGTGCGCGAAAGAATCTGGAGATCGTTGCAAAGGTTAAGGATTACGACTACTCTGGTATTGACAGTGTATTACGTACCACCGGCTTATATGACAGAAGGAATGATAAATTTAAAAACTTCTCCTTTGGTATGAAGCAGCGACTTGCAGTTGCTTCGGCCCTTCTTAACAAACCCGATATCCTGATTCTTGACGAACCAACCAATGGCCTTGACCCACAGGGCATTGCGCAAATCAGGCAATTGATACTGCAAGTCGCTGCAGAAGGACTAACAATCATTCTGGCCAGCCACCTTCTCGATGAAGTTCAGAAAATCTGTAACTATGTTGCGGTACTGAACAAAGGGAATATCCTCTTTTCTGGTGAGGTCCATGAAGTTCTGGCTATCTCCGACTGTATTGAACTCGCATCAAGTGACAATGCCGCACTGAAAGTAGCTATTGAGGAACACCCAGCATTTCAGTCTATTATTGAATCTGATGGAATCTTACTGGCTGTATTTTCCGAAGATGTAAGACCTGCTGCAATCAGTGAGTACCTGCATCGTAAGAATGTGCCCCTCTCCCATCTGGCCGAAAGGAAACGGACGCTTGAACAACATTTTCTGGAACTTTTGAAAGACGACGAATCATGAAGCTGCTCTCCATTGAACTAAAGAAGATCCTGCCATATAAAACGTTTTGGATCGTTATCGGGCTCTATTTCCTGTTTCTGGCCCTGGGCATCATCATGGC
>Ga0351968_1020_pt1 | contig 34888 bp, 22 predicted proteins | sample BONcelHFGM3001D5_FD_206755 | JGI IMG/M metagenome (GOLD analysis project Ga0351968, IMG submission 206755) | Enriched cells from coal bed in the Powder River Basin, Montana, United States - BONCAT cells FGM rep1 HSBNCT.FGM.300.1.D5 ...
TCAGAAAAGAGGAGTAGGCAGTGAAAAAGCTTCCGGGAAAATGGAAACTGATGGTGTACTCTTTCTTTGCATCGGAATAAAGAGCCGGGCAATTCCAGACACCAGGAAATCCAGGTAGTTTTCCACCTCTCCTACTTTAAGCAGAGACTGATGCTTTTTAAACTCAACCAAGTCCATCCGGGCCCAGAACTCAATCCACTCCTGTTCCGTGAAAGGGGCCAGCTTTTCAACAAACCTTCTGACCATCAATTCATCAGAATATTGTAAATTTTTCATTTTGACAAATATATCTCAAAATACAGAAAATAAAATTACCATATGGTAATTAATCATATATCAAGATAAAGAAGTAGAAAAAGGGTTAAGATCGGATTAGATTGTTCTTCGGATCCGGCTGAGGCTTTGTGGGGTGATGCCCAGGTAGGAGGCCAGGTATTTCTGCGGAATAAGCTGTATCAGATCGGGCTGTTCCTTCTGCAGCTCCCGGTAATTCTCTTCAGCTGTAAAACACAACAACCGGATCTCCCGCTGCTCCTTCAGAAGATAGAAGTATTCCAGGGCGCGGCGTCCAACGGTTGGCGCGTTTGGGGCTGCTTTGTACAGATCCTCCAATTGATTAAAACTCATTCGGTATAACCGGATATCGGTTATGGCCTCAATGGAGTAGGAGGATGGAGTTCTGGTAAAAAAGGAGGAGTAGGCGTTGAAAAACATACCCGGGAAATTGAACCGAAGGGTATACTCTTTTGTAGGTGCAGCAAGAAAAAGTCTCGCTATTCCGGAAACCAGGAAGTAAAGGTAATCTTCTACATGTCCGGCTTTTAGAAGAAGTTCATTCTTGTTGAACTCTGCCGGGGCCATCCGGCTCCAGAATTCATGCCAGTCATGATCCGTAATCGGGGCCAGGCGCTCTACAAAATGCCTGATCAGCAGTTCTTCGTTATGGAGTTCATGATCCATGAGGAGCGAAGATATGAAAAATTTACAAACGAGGTTGCTTTATCACGCCTGCGGCGTGATTCGCAATGACACAGCGTTATGTTGGCGTTAGCCGGGTTGAGGTTGCTTCGCTTCGCTCGCAATGACACGGTGTTGGGTTAATATGGGGAGGATTGCTTCGCCCCGATAAATCGGGGCTCGCAATTAATTTAACTATTGGTATAACCTTTTAGCAGTTTACCGGATTAATGTCATAAGAAACCATTCAATCACAGTTTAACTATATCATATTATGGCATCAAAAAGGCTCTATTATGTGTACATCATGACCAATACGTACAATACAGTACTGTATACGGGGGTAACAAATGATCTGGTTAAAAGGTTAAAGGAACATCGCAACTGTATGTATCCCAATGCATTCACCGCCAGGTATAACATTCATAAACTGGTGTGGTATGAGAGGTATCCATATATTGTAGATGCAATTAAACGGGAAAAGCAAATCAAAGCCGGTTCAAGAAACAAAAAGATCATGCTGATCGAAAAAAGGAACAAAGATTGGCACAACCTCAAACCAATTTAATATCATTGCGAGGAGGAACGCCGAAGGCGTGACGACGAAGCAATCCTCTATCAATAGCAACAACGAGGTGTCATTGCGAGCGAAGCGAAGCAACCTCGTCCTGGTAAATCGCCAACTAAATACCATTGTCATTGCGAGCGAAGCGAAGCAACCTCGTCCTGGTAAAACGCACTCAACCTCTCCCCCAGATACCTGTACTGCTCAATATTATTATACAACTGAGCGGAAATACGCAATAACCGCTTTGGAGGATCACCCCAATACCACACAGGAACTTCTATCCCATATTCTTGAAAGAGATGCGTTTGCAAGGGATCAGCGCCTTTGTAACCAGATGAAGGGATCTTATCCGGAGTGGGGAGGAGGACGGTTGCCAGGGAGGCGACCATCAAATCGGGCGTGGGTTTATTGACGTCCAGGACATTACAAAGAATATTCCTGGCTTCGAGACATAAATTCCTGTTACGATCCATCACTTCCGTCCATCCACCAGGAAGGAGAGATCCCACGTAATCCACCATGTCGGGTGCGCACAGCAGCGGAGAGGGATCAAAAGTGGCCGGCCAGAAGAAGCGCTCGGAGAATGGTTCGGCATGGGCGCCAGCATGACTGATCACCATGGGGACGATCCCCTTCTGTTTATCCTTTCTTATATGCAGGATGGCAGAAGCCTTAGGGGCACATAGCCACTTGTGACAGTTCCCGGTGTAATAGGCTGCCCCAAGGTCATCCAGGTTAATTGGAACTGTACCGAGAGCATGCGCCCCGTCAACCATGGTATCAATGCCACGTTTGTCAAGCTCGCGAACGATCTCCTTCACCGGTTGTACCAGCGCTGTAGCCGCAGTGATGTGATCGATCAGAGCAATCCTGACTTTTGGTGTCACTGCCTGAAGTATGGCTTCCGCGATTTGCTCCGGATCATCCAGAGGAAAAGGGTTACAAGCTTCCCTGAGAACCGCTCCGGTTTGTTCACACACATACTCCAATGTCCGGCGGCAAGCAGGATAGATATGATTGGTGATCAGGATTTCGTCACCCGGCTTGAATTTCAGGGAACGAAACACGGTATTGACGGCAGTAGTTGCATTCTGCACAAAGACAACATCGTCGGCATGAGCTCCTGTAAACTCAGCCAGCTTCTCCCTCGCTTTCTGCTGCATCGGTTCAAACTCCCTGAGGATAAATCTTACTGGCTCCTGCTCAAGCTTCATTCGATAGGCATCCTGGCGTTCCAGGATCCACTTCGGACAGGCGCCGAACGATCCATGATTGAGGTATACCACATCAGGATCAAGGGGCCAAAGGGGAGCATACTCACTGGTGCCGGGGCGTATCAAACTATTGTTCTTCACTTTCATGAGGTAAAGTTTTCAATGAATCCAACAGCGAAATTACACCAATACACCAGCTCTTCGTCCGGAAATCCGTATTTTCGCCTTATCCTTTCCTATGACACATGAAGAACAGGTATCCCCTTATCATATTCCTGGCACTATCCCTCCTGGTATGGATCTACCTCTGGATCAGGGCCATCTATGTCCCCCTCGTCCACGACGAGATAGCAACCTTTCACAACTACATCCAGATCGGGAAGTTCCTGCCATACTTTTCTCACTGGGATGCCAACAACCATATATTAAACTCTGCTGTCTCTGCACTTTTTTACCGGATCTTCGGATTATCCCCGCTTGTCATCCGGCTTGCCAACCTGCTCTTCTTTCCCCTGTTTTGTCTCTATGTATGGAAGAGCGGCAAGTTCTTTATACAACCAATCGTTCGATGGGCCTTCTTTATCTCTCTGCTGATGTCGCATGGATTGCTCGAATTTTTCAGCCTTTCGCGCGGATATGGGATCTCCATGGCTCTCCTGATGCCTGCTCTCTTTTACCTCATCCGGATGGCAGAACACTATTCCATTCGTCGGCTTTTTGCCGCAATCCTGTGGGGTGCCTTCGCCACCCTTGCCAACCTGAGCCTGTTCAACACCTACCTGCTCCTTATCCTTTACCTGCTTCTCTTTGCAGGATTTTCGGGTCAACTCCATGCCCTCCGGCAACGACTCACCTCAATGGGTTGGATTGCTTTCATCGGCATTCCTTTTCTTCTCCTCTACACGATGATCTCCTTTGAATTCAGAGCGAAAGGATTGCTCTATACCGGAGGGGGAAACGGGATCTGGGAAGATACGGTTAAAACACTATTTTCACGGCTATTCTCCGCAGAAGACGTGCTTTTACTTATCCTCGTAGTGCTGCTCTTCAGCCTGATCCTAATCGTTTCAATCATCAGGTTTCTCAGAGATGGAAAAATCTTCTCACCGAATCTGATCTATGTTGTATTTCTTACAGGAAACCTGGCAGGTGCCCTGCTGCTGCATCTGATTCTCCAGGTGAATTACCCCGAAAACCGGGTAGCTATCTTTCTCTTTCCCCTGTTTATCGGGGCCCTCTGTTTTGCTGCCGATGACCTCCCGCAGCTTCTTAAATCAAAAATATCCCTGATTGCCCTGATTCCGCTGACCTTAATCCCAATTCACTGTTTAACTCATCTTAACCTGACTCATGCCAGTTTTTATATCGAAGACCTGATTCCTGCCAGTTTTTATAAAACGGTTAAACAACACCATCAACCAGGAGATTATCCTCCCATTGTAAGTGGAAAGCGGTTGACACATTTCTGCTGGTCGTTTTATGATTTCTGTGAGGATGGCACCGAATCCCAGATCACATTTACCAACTTCCCCGAGAATCTCTCCGACTTCCAGATTTCCGATGCAAACGATTTAGGCTTCTTCCACAAAAATTACCAGGTAGTTGATTCCTCCCTGGTGAACCAACGCTACCTGCTGAAACGAGTAGTTCCGGCAACCAGGGTGTTGGTTGGTCAGAGCGCCAACATTCGCACACCTGGATTTGTTGAGAATGAATATCTTCTTCTCTATTCAGGAAACATAACAATTCCACATGGACAATCTGCGTATCTTGGGATTACTGCCGATATCGTCTCCCCGGTTGAACCATTTCACACATGGATCGTTGCAGAGGTCAACGATTCAACCGGCCAAACCCTGCAGTACGAAAGGGTTTCCCTTTACTGGTTCAGGCCGGCCTGGAACGAGAAAACAAAGTATTTCAAAAACGGTTTGTTTCTCTCTGAGGTGCCACCAGGTTCATCCTTCCTGAAGCTCTATGTCTGGAATATTGAAAAAGTGCCATTTAGTATAGATAATGCATTTATCCAATTATTCGTATTATCTGATCCTGTCAATGCATCACCATAGTTCGTATATTGTCAAATTTTATACTACCCTGTTATAATTAGCGTTATTTCTTTCTACCTTTGTTGTTAAATCAAACCAAATCCGTTATGAAAAAGTACTTCATTATCCTGCTGATTCCCATCTTCTTTGCATGTGGCCGGGAGGCAAAAAGACAGGCAGAAGAGCTTCAATCCCGCAACGACAGTCTGATGACACAGGCGTTGCAGAAAGATGAAGCCATCAATGACTTTATTTCATCTATCAACGATATCCAGAGTACCCTGGATACCATCAAGATGAAAGAAAACATCATTTCCCTCACTACCGACCGCGGAGGTGAATTAAAAGTATCTGCCAAAGAACAGATCAAAAGCGATATTCAAACGATTTATTCCCTGATGCTGAAAAACAGGGAGACGCTAAATGCCCTGCAGCATAAGATTAAAAACTCCAATCTTCAGGTAGCTGAGCTTCAGAAACTGGTGGACCGTGTTAATAAAGAGATCGCGTTGAAAGATGCTCAGATCGAAGAACTCCGCGAGAAGCTGGCCAAGATGAACATCGATATTGAGGCTGCTTATCTGCAGATCGACAACCTCTCTCAAACGGTAAAACAACAGACGAACCAGATCGTTGATCAAACCCAAACCATCGAACAGCAAACGACAGCCCTGAATACTGCGTACTACATCATTGGTACCGCCAAAGACCTTAAGGACAAAGAGGTGATTAAAGGCGGTATGCTGAAAGGAAAAGAACTTCTCGACGACTTCAAGAAAGATGGGTTTACCCGTATCGACATCCGGAAGACTGTTGAGATCCCTATCCTGGCCAAGAAAGCAGAAGTACTCTCCAAACATCCAACCAACTCCTACAAGCTAACAGGCGACAAGAAACTGGTTCAGGCATTGCAGATTACCGATCCCAAAGCCTTCTGGAGCGTAACCAAATACCTGGTGATTGTAACGGATTAATGTTTTTCTGCTTTTTGGAACACAGATGACATCGATTTTATCTTTGCTATCTGTGTTCTATTGGCACAATTGTTTATGGCCCCTCTATGAGAGATAAAATTATTGTTTCCTTTTTACTGCTTTTTCTCTCTTCCGCCGGGTTTTGCCAGAAGGAGAAACAACAACTGAATGTAGTTTTCTACAATGTTGAAAATCTCTTCGACACCATCGACGACAAGCATAAAAACGATAATGAGTTCCTTCCCGGGTCGGAGAAAGCCTGGAACAGCGATCGCTATTACCAGAAAGTGTCCAACCTGGGAAAGGTACTTGTTTCTTTCAACAGTCTGGAATTGCCTGCTATTATTGGTTTTGCTGAAGTCGAGAACACAGCTGTGCTCGAGGATCTGATTCGGTTGACACCACTTCATGAGGCTCCTTATCAGGTCATTCTCGAAGAGGGGTCAGATCCCAGAGGAATTGATGTTGCTATGATTTTTCGAACCGATAAACTGACGTATCTTTCTCATCGTGCCATCCCTGCTTCCACAGAATTCCAAACCCGGAATATCCTTTATGTGAAGCTCATGGGACCAGCGGGAGACACGCTGCATCTCTTTGTCAACCACTGGAAGTCGCGCTCGGGAGGTGAAGAGAAGACCCGTCCAAAACGGATTGAGAATGCTACCCTCCTCCGTGCAGTTGTCGACTCTCTGTTTTCTATGAATCCATCAAACCGGATCCTGATCATGGGGGACCTTAATGACGAACCATCCGACGAGAGTGTAGCTCTTGCCCTGGAAGCATTACCAGTAGATAAGAAACCGACATCAGGAGAGCTATATAACCTTTTCTACAAATCTTTCGAAGAGGGAAAAGGGACGTTATGGTACCGCGACTGGGACCTGTTTGATCAAATCATCGTTTCGGGAAGCTTGATAACTAAGAAGAAGAGTACCATTCCCTCCATCAATCCTCCGGCGGGGTATATCCTGAGTGAGCCATGGATGCTTGATCCGGCAGAAGCAAAGGAACCCACACCTTTTCGCAGTTACGCTTACAAACGAGGATATGTTGGCGGATTCAGCGATCACCTGCCGGTATATTTGGTACTAAGTTATTGATAGGAGGACGTCATCGTGGTTCCCGATAGCTATCGGGAACAGTGGGCAGTTGGCGGCTCGCAATTCACCGTTTGCAGGAAACTACCGGAAGGATGGTTCAGGGGTTCTGTTTATTCTGGTGAAAGATCTGTTGCAGGCAGATCCTTGCTTTTCGAGTAATCGACTTCTTTGAGCAGGTTGCCGGCCTGATCGTAAAATTTCCAGATGCCAACACGTTCATTATCTTTGTAATAGGCCTCGTAGCGAAGCTTCCCGTTCTCGAAATAGGTTAACCGTTTGCCCTCGTTTTTTCCTTTTTTATAGGATCCCTCACTCCATACATTCCCGTTCTCATAGTAGTAGATCCAGTATCCATCACGCTCTCCCTCTTTGTAGGCTCCCGTCATCTCTATCTGCCCGTTTGTATAGTAAAAGATCTCTTTAAGTAATACCTTTTTCTCCCCTGAGCCTTTGTATTCACATTCGCGCCGGGGAGTACCATCAGCATATGTCTCTTCCACAACTTTATGTTTCGGAGAACAAGACATCAGGGAAAGAAACAGTAAACCCGGCAATAACCAAATCAATGTTGCTCCGGCATAAGTGCGTATGAGAAAAATTAAATTATTCATGATGGAAAGATAGTCGTTGTCCTTTATGTGCTTCATCAAGATTGCCCTGATGCCAGGCCAGGTGCCCATTTACCCAGGTAGACTCAACCGTCGACCTGAACGTCTCACCCTCGAAGGGTGACCAGCCGCACTTGTACAGAATATTTTCGGGCGTCACCTCCCAGGGTGCCTGCATATCAACCAACACAAGGTCGGCAAAATAGCCTTCGCGGATGTATCCTCTTTTTTCGATCCGGAAAAGTTCGGCCGGATTGTGTGCCATCTTCTGTACTACCATCTCCAGTGGGATATGCCCCTGGAGGTGCATCTCAAGCATGGCAACCAGGCTGTGCTGGATAAGGGGGCCTCCTGACGGACATGAGAAGTATGGGTTGGCCTTCTCTTCCAGAAGGTGGGGCGCATGATCGGTTGCGATCAGATCGATGGTTCCATCAAGAACACCAGCCATTAATGCCAATTGATCTCTTCGTGATTTGATGGCAGGATTCCATTTGATCTTTGCTCCCAACCGCGGATAGTCTCCCTCGTTAAACCAGAGGTGGTGTACACACACCTCCCCGGTAATTTTTTTCTCGCGAAGTGGCATTCCCTTGTCTAAAAGAGGTAATTCCAAACCAGTGGAGAGGTGCAGGATATGAAGTCTCGAGCCATACTCCTTTGCGAGTGCCACCGCCCGTTCGGATGAACGCAAGCAGGCTTCGGCCGACCGGATAAGTGGATGAGCCTCCATTGGTACATCCTCTCCGTAACGCTCCCTGAAACTTCTGATGTTAGCCTGAATGATCTCTTCATCTTCAGAATGTATGGCAATCAGAACCGGACTTTTCGAAAAGATCCCTTCGAGCGCCCTCTTCTGGTCCACCAGCATGTTTCCGGTGGATGCTCCCATAAAAACCTTCACTCCGCACACCTTGTGCGGATCAATGTTCCTTACTTCATCCAGGTTGTCATTCGTAGCACCGAGAAAAAAAGTATAGTTGGCAAGAGATTTCTGCGCAGCAATAGCAAACTTCTCTTCAAGCAATTCGAGGGTAATGGTCTTTGGATTGGTATTGGGCATGTCCATGAATGATGTCACACCACCGGCCACGGCTGCACGGCTTTCAGTATAGATGTCACCTTTGGCAGTAAGCCCCGGATCACGAAAATGGACCTGATCGTCGATGATGCCGGGTAGGAGGAATTTGCCCGTAGCGTCGATGGTCTGGATCCGCGATACTCCATCCCTGCGCTCTGTGCCCTGCGCCCTGTGCTCTGTGCCCTGTGCCCTGCGCTCTGTGCCCTGTGCCCTGCGCTCTGTGCCCTGCGCCCTGTTTGCTCCAGAAGGAGTCACGTAAACAATCTTCTCTCCCTCTACCAGCACATCGCCAACAAATATTTTACCTTCGTTGACGATGGTGGCATGCTGAATCAGAAATCCCTTCATCTCATGCATTAACGCGTTTGTATTTGCAGACCATGCTTTTGAACCTAAGCTTGATCACTCCCAGGATGGCCTCTTTGAAAATCCCTTTACTCATTTTAGATGTCCCAAGGGTTCTGTCCGTAAAGATGATAGGGATCTCAATGATATTGAATCCCAGCTTCCAGGTAGTAAATTTCATCTCAATCTGAAACGCATAGCCCATAAGCCTGATCTTGTCGAGGTTGATGGCTTTGAGTACTTCACTCCGGTAGCATTTAAATCCTGCAGTGGTGTCGCGCACCTTCATCCGTGTGATCAGCCGAACGTAGCTGGATGCATAATAAGACATCAGTACACGTCCGATAGGCCAGTTCACAACGTTCACGCCTGTAATGTAACGTGAGCCGATAACCAGATCGCCCCCGTGATTCTTTGCAGTATCGTAGAGCCTTAAAAGGTCTTCAGGGTTATGGGAAAAGTCGGCATCCATCTCAAAGATGAATTCATATCCGTTCTTCAGGGCCCATTTGAATCCATGGATATAAGCAGTTCCAAGCCCCAGCTTTCCCTTACGTTCCTCAATAAAGAGGCGCCCGGGGTACTCCTGCATCAGGCTCTTAACAATCCCTGCGGTTCCGTCAGGTGAATTATCTTCAACGATCAGGATACTAAAATCCTTCTCAAGCGAGAAAACCTTCCGGATGATCCGTTCAATATTCTCCTTCTCGTTGTATGTTGGAATGATAACTAGACTGTCCGACACGGGTTCTATTTTACCTGTTGAGTGTTTCTATAAACGCAAGGGGATTCTCTCTATTGCCCTGATGATCGCTTTGCTATTCTGATATTACAATTTTCCTGATGACTGCGCTGTGGCTTGATTGAATCCGCAGAAGGTAAAGTCCGGCAGGAATTCCCTGCTGATTGAAGGGGATCGTGTTCTCGCCAGAAACAGTCATGGCCTCAAAAAAATGAACGGTTCGGCCATCGTAGGAGGTTAACTCAAATGAAACGACTCCCTGCTGCAGCGACCGGAATGAGAGAGTAAATTGTCCATCCGATGGATTTGGGAATACCTTAACCTGACTGATGAATTCCTGTTTTTCCTGAATTGCCGAGCAATCCTTGAAAGTGATATAGACGGTATCCCATTGGTAGCCATATTGGTCGCTCACCCTGCACCAAACCATCTTCGTTCCGATGCCAACTCCCGAAGAATCAATGATGGTGGTTTGGCCCAGATCTCCGGTCGACCAGTTGTAGGTGGAGAAATTTCCGGCATCGAGGATGACCTCAATCCCGGCACAAACCTCCTGGTCGGGGCCAAGGTTCAGTATCGTCTGCTGATTTACCGGGATCCCGTTCTTGTATCGTTCGGCAAACTCCTGATAGTAAAGGTTCACAATACCGGCATCATGGATTATAATCGTGTTTTCATCATTCTTCTGGTCGGCGCTGCTGCTCCAGTTATGCGAACCGGTAAGGATGAACGGATCGGAAGAAGGATTGGATTGGTCAACGATCATCGATTTGCTATGCAGTGTGCCTTGTTCTCCAAACTCCCTGAATTTATCTCCAAGGGAAGTTTTTAGTGTTTCAACCACGGCAGTACCACTGGTACCCTCATTGTCGATCACCACGCGGGTATTGATGCCGATACTGGCCCGAGCTGCCAGGGCATCACCGATATCAGTCCGTGTGATCAGCATGGTCATCACTTCGATGTCATTATTCGATTTGTTGATGTGGTCAATGATCACGCTGTTGACGCCATCTGAAGGACTGAAATAGATTTCCACACGATTCCCGCCGATGATGACTTCATGAGGGGTATTATCGGTTTTATCAATGCCAAATCTTGCTTTTGCCGGATCCGGGGTTGCCGTAGCGGATCCCCACATCTCCTCAAATTCAAGCATATAAACCTTCGCCAGGCTCATATCCTGGATGAATAGCATATTATTATCATCGGTGTTGATGTTCCAATCGGTCCAGTTGCAGGAGCCGGTCCAAACAATGGGGTCATTCGGGATATTCGATTTCCCATCGATAATCATGAATTTATCATGCATGATTCCATCGCCAGCCGGACGGGCAATCTTCTTGATTCCTCCGGAAAGTTCAGGGATTCCGCTATTCCCGGTAGATCCGTCGGTTACCACGCGTACAGTCACGCCCCGTGCATAGGCTGCATTCAATGCCGTGGCAATATTGGATATACCCTCAACGGTAAAATTGTAAATGGCTACATCGATGGTATATTTCGCCCGGTTGATATATTGAATAATTGTATCATCGGCCGAAGCATCCAGAAAAATGGCATCAACGCCGGTAGAGACTGAATGGTCAACCGAAGCGGTGAAATAGACCTTGATGTCGCCGGAGGAGACCGACTCGGTGATGAAGGGTCTGACCGGGCCAAAAGCTGTATCCTGGCCGGCAACGCTGAATACCTTTACATAGACAAGGTTGGAAGGCGCCAGTGAGGAAAGGTCCATACTGTGAACAGTTCCGGTTCCCGATGCTGAGACATGTCCGAGTTCCAGTTCCTGAGTGAAACCGTAATAGAGCTCAGTAGTTCCGTCAATATCGGTCTCCCAACTCAGGCTAAAATCCGTAGTGGTGATATTCGACTGTGTTACAGGAGAAACGATGTGGATGGAACTCCCTGAGAGAATGTCTTCCGTGTCGCGAAGAAGAAGCTGGTAACCCGACGAGGAACTGGTATAGGAAAACTGAGAGCAGATGCCAACCAGGTCAACTTCGCCAGAAGGGATGATCTCTCCAACTAACGATGAACTGTTATTAATACGGATCTGTGCCGACTCTCCTCCAGCGGTGATGGTGTAGTTTGTATTTCCCGCGAAAGTACCGCCGGCGTTGGAGAAGAGTACGCCATTCATCCTCACAAGTTCGGCTTCATAGGTTTCATTCATCTGATTTGGTGTGATTACCTGGAGTGCGGGCAGTGGTTTATTTGCAGCCAGCACCGTAAATGAATTCACCGGATCAATTTCCAGCAGGTAATTATAGTTCTTTAAAACTCCGGTCACCTCAACAGAATCGCCCCGTTTCACTGCACTCATCGAAAAGCTGTAAGCCGCTATACCGGCGGTGGCATCCTGGAAGTAGCGAATTCCACCCAGCTCGGCTCCGTTGGTCACTACACCTTTTACCGTCACCGTGGTTCCCAATGGCATCGCCCTGGCCTCAGCAATCGTACTTTGCGCAAATCCCGTCTGCATAAAGAGCAATACAGCTCCCAAAAAAATCAATGTATACTTCATCATTTTCTGTTTTCTATCCTATTAAGACTAGTAATTCTATCTGTTAGTTGTATCCAGCTGTATTTTCACCATTTCACCATTTCACCATTTCGCTATTTTTTAATAGCTTATCATAATTGAAAAATTAAACCTTCTCCCCTGCCCAAAGAAAACTCCGGCAGAACCTGCATCAAAGTTTTTATTACTTGTTGCATAGGAATCATTGTTTTGTGCATCGGAGATGTATTCCTGGTTAAGCAGGTTAAGTACGGTACATCTCAGGTCCAGTTTAAAATTCCTGAAAATAAACCGGTATCCTGCATTCATGTCAACCAGGTAATAGACCGGTAATTGCCATGAATCCCTTGGTTTACCTTTCTCATTCAGGTAGTTGGGATTGTAATCGGGACTAAGGGTCACCGGATCCATGTTTGAATAGTTTTTGGCAAAGAGGGTAAATGAACCTGAAACGTACAGGCGTTTGATGATCTCCCACCTCAAACTCTCCATCAGTTGAAACTGCGCTGCATCGCCAACATGCACACCTTTTGCATTGAAGTAAAACTTTTTGATGAGGGTGTTGTTTTCACTGTAAATATAGGCTGTATCGGCCGATGTCCATCGCCAGTCGCCCAATGAGACCACCTGATCCCACTGTAAGGAGGGGATGATTTTCCAGCCAAACTGCACCTCTACCCCCATATGAAATGCATCGATGCCATTGATATTCACAGGATAGGAGTCCTCTTCAAATGTAGCGTAAATAGGGCTATCCAGCGGTTTGTTCTTCCAGTTGGTGAGGTAGCCGTTGACATTTAGTCCGATCCGCTTCGAGTAATAGCTGTATCCCAGCTCGAATGCCTGAACAATTTCGTTGCGGATATCAAGAAACTCCTTGTTATCTGTATCAAACACATTATTAAAGCGTGGTGCGCGGGAGAGGTATCCAAGGTTCAAATAGACGTTGTTGCGCTGATCAATATTGTAATTGACTCCGCCCTTAACGGTAAATCCCGGAAATATCCGCCAGGGAGTTTGCGTATACCTGGCTTCCGGAGAGTTTATATCGTAGCCTGTGGCATCGACAATGTACAGGGTGTCACGAACAGATCCTACCCGTTTCACGACAAATGTCGTGTCGTTCGACTGATACTGGGTATCGCCACCTCCCATCGAATAAATCAGGTTGTCGGTGCCATTGTAATAAAATACATCCCCATATCCTACGACCTCGGTATAACTGATATTATCAACCGTAATATCTTTTCTCCTGAAATAGTCAATCCGCTGATAGGCCGATAGCGCTGTTGTAAGATTGAGGAATGCGGTCCAGTTTTCCCGTTTGAATTCTGCCTGCACAAACAAGCCGCCCCACCGTACTTTGCTGTCGTTGTTGTACAGGATCTTATCCCCTTGGTAGAGCTTTTCATTCCAGGCTCTGTTTTTATTGGAATTGTCGAGAAAAAAAGAACCCCCGAGCAAATCATATACCTCCCGGAAGTGCTCTCCTCGATAAGTCCGCAAATCCAACCCTCCCGAGAGTGTCCATTCTCCGGAAATTTCCCAGTTAAAGGTAGAGAGCAGTCCAAACCAGTAGTGGTCATTCCGGCTGCTGCGGAGAATCGCACCCGACCTCCCGGTTGTATCTGTCATGTTGGAATTGTAGTAACTCTGGAACATCACCTGACCGGTAGCCGGATCAAGGGGAGGTGTAGAACTTCCCGGGGATCCGAATTTATCGGATGTCGCCGTGCCGGTACCTCCACCCTGGCCAACTGAGGCATACAGGATGTTTGACAAGTAGAGTTTGTCGTGAATTCGCCAGAAATCGCGCAGGCTGAACTGTGGCTTGAAATAGTAATTCATCGCCTGCGACAGTTTTTCCGGCTCAGGCTGGTATAAGATTTCACCGCTGGAGCCATATGCCCAGCGGTTCAGGTAACCCCAGTTCGCGTTATACCTGATGCCGAAGGAGGGGCCCAGCCCGGTTGTATCAACACCCAGTTTGGCGGCATAGCTCTTGTCAAATGTAGCAATTGTCTTTTTATACGATCGCTGTGCATGTTGCTGGGGTGCTCCCATGGCAGAAAATGTAATCAGGTGGTTACCAAGCTTCTTGTCTACACGCAGGTAGAAAAACCACCCTTTCGTCCAGGTATTATCCACCCAGCCCTGCCCCTGCTTATAGGATCCGGAGAGTGTGACACCCCAGCCGTGCTTCATCTGTCCGGTTGTAACACCAAGTGTGGTTCTCAGGAAGCCATCGCTCCCCACTTCCTGTTTGATACTGCCTCCCAGCTTGGCTTCAATGCCCTGAGTAAGGATATTCATCGTACCGCCAACAGAGGGCAATGCCAATTTGGAGGCACCTAAACCTCGTTGTACCTGGATACTCCTCGTTACGGCATCCAACCCAAACCAGTTCGACCAGTAAACCCATCCATTCTCCATGTCGTTGACCGGAATCCCATCGATCATCACGGCGAGGTTTCGCTGATTAAATCCGCGGATATTGATCCGGGCATCCCCATCGCCACCACCTTGTTGTGTGGCATAAGCGCCTGGAGTTTTATTCAGGATCATGGGAATATCCTGTGAAGCGAGCGCTTCCTGGATCTCTTTCGGCTTCACGGTGGAGAAGGCTACGGGAGTTTCACGGGTAAGTGCCACATCCGCCACTACCTCCACTTCGGTGAGAGTCATGGTTTTTAGTTTGAAATCGAGGGTAACCGGTTTGTTGGTGGTGGTCACCGTTTGTTGCTGTTCGATGTAGCCAACATAGGATACTCTGATGGTATATGTTCCTGCCGGAATTTTTAGTTCGAACTGACCATCCAGATCAGTAACAGCTCCCTTGCCCTCCCCATACAGAATGGTTGCCCCAATCAGGGTCTCACCCGAATTGGCATCTGTAACAGTTCCTTTAATTGTATAGAGCTGCGCGTGTAGGATTGCAGGTAAGAGGAGTGCGAAAATAATAACTGTCAGAATTCTCATACCTTCCCTTGCCCTTAACGGACCACCATTTTTTGAGTGGATACCCTGTTATTCCTGGTTTTCACCTGAACCATGAAAACACTGTTCCTCATGCTTGATGGGATATCAATAACAGTTTCCAGTATGTTGGAAGCAAGATTCATGATATAGATGCGTTCGCCCAGCATGGTGTAAACTTCAATGGATTCAATCGCTTCGAGGGAGTGAAGGGTAGCCTGATTCCCGGTCACCGGATTCGGAAAAATCTGAACCAGGTCTGGATTTTGTCGCTCGTTGATACCCAATGCTTTGCAGTCACACGTGTGCATTCCAAGGCTGTCAAAGACGTTAGCCGCAAGTGAGTCAAACTCCACGAATGCGTTGAAACTGTCGGGGTATCCTCCTGTTATCGTATTTCCATACGTATTCATGGTAGCTCTGTTGATGCCGTGCTTGATCGTTGATTTCCGCACGAGACTCTGGTTTTGTGTCAGATATGCTCCCTCTCCTCTCCAGTATGGAGGTGTATCAGTCCATGCACCCGCGGGTGTGACCTCTCCCTGCCAGTTCAGTGGCCTGACGCCAATCTCTGCGAAAATATCGATGTCGACCCAGTTGGATCCAGACAGTTTCTGCAATGAGATCGCATCGTCGCCATTCCAGAAAACAACACGGCATCCCTGAGTTCCGGCATTATAATCGGCGGGTGCAAGATAATCAGCTTTTGCACGCAAACCGGCCCACACCATGGTATCCTGTCCAGGGAAGTTGGTATCCTGGATAATAACCAAAGCCTGGTAAGGCTGAATATCTCCTGTCAAAGGCAATACATACTGGATATCCTGGTCGGCGATGGTTGAGCCATTCGACCATCGGATCAACCTGTAGGTGTTGGTAAAGGTGATGATGTTGGGTGTTGGGTTGTAAATTTCGATTGCCTTATTGTTATTCCAACCCTCCAGATATTCTGAGATAAAGAGGTCGGTACAGTCCTGAGCCGAAATAAATCCGCCCATAAATAAAGCAATAATCAAAAGGTACAGTTTCTTCATAACTTATTAGATTTAATATAACATTCGACGAATAACAAAAGTAAGAAAAGTGTAAGGAGATGGAATTAACGAAACACCAATTGTTAGTAACTTTCAGTCTAATGGTTGATTTTTGACTTGTGAGCTGTGAGGCTTGCAACCCTGTTACCATCCATTTCAGCAATGGTAAAGTCGTAACCACCAAACGTGAACAGATCATTCACTTGTGGAATAGCACCCAGGGTATACATGGCTAAACCTCCGACTGTACTGAAATTCCGGGCCTCTTCCTCAAACTCCTCATCATCCAGATCAGGTATTTCCAGCATATCGGCAAATTCCCAGAAGTTCATGCTGCCACTGATGATATACGATCCATCAGGATTTTGCTCGTAGTCGGGAGGCTCTTTATCGGTGAGGTCGGGCAAATCGCCCAGGATATGCTCCACCAGGTCGTGAAGGGTGATCAATCCTTCAACCGTACCATACTCATCCAACACGATAGCAATGTGGATCTTCCGCTCCCTGAACTTCTCCAGGATGTCGGATGCCGACATGTTTTCGGTAACGTATAATGGGTCTGAGAGAATGGAGGTAAGATCAAGCGTGTTGCCGGAATGAAGGAGCCCAATCAGGTCTTTTACTACAAGAATTCCTCTTACCTGGTCGAGAGATCCATCTCCCACAGGATATTTGGAATATCCCATTTCGTTGATGAGACTAAGGATCTCCTCTTTGCTCATCTCCAAGTCAATCCATCGGATATCGATGCGTGGCGTCATGATGGAAAATGCAGTTTTGTTCCCGAAGCGGAACACATCATGGATGATTTCAGACTCCTGTTTGTCAATCACACCATGTTCGGAACCCTGGCGGATCATCAGTTTCAGCTCCTCCTCCGTGATATGAGGCTCGGTGCTGCCTTTCACTCCGAATAGTTTCAGGATTCCTTTCGTTGACATGCTCAACACCCAAACAAGCGGGTGGAGCACCAGGGCTACCCCTTTCATAAACGGAGCCAGGGCTATGGTGATCGCCTCAGAATGGTTGAATGCGATCGACTTCGGCACGGTCTCTCCAAAAATCAGGGTAAAATAGGTTACAAGGGTAACCACAATGGCTAGTGTAATCCTGTATAACAGATCAGGATCCAGTTGGACTCCCTGTAGGTACGGCATGAATTTAGCAGTGATCGCCACCCCTCCATAAGCTCCGGCCAGAATTCCGGCAAGTGTAATTCCAATTTGAATGGAAGAGATAAAAACTTCAATCTCTTTCAGTTGACTCAGCGCAATTTTTGCTCCTTTATTCCCTGCTTCCGCTTTCTCCTGAAGTCTTGATTCACGGCAGGATACCAGTGCGATCTCATACATAGAGAAAATGCCATTGGTCAGGATCAGGATGCCAAGAATAAAAAATTCCATGAGGTTGGTTCAATCAGTCAAAAGTAAAAAAAATCAGGAACATTTGCAGTTAGTTTTTGAAAACAGAGAGGCGCTTGATCGCCGATTCAATCCCTGTGATCTCCCGGAAGACCAGTGAGAGCCGGTCTCTTTCCTGCTTCATCAGGCAATAGGTCGGATTAATTTTGATGAACTCGATGAAGGCTGAGAATTGCTCCGACTGGTAGAATCCCGACTGCGGATCAGAGGGGAAGAAAGCCGCCAGCCTGCCTTTCCGAAGAACCAGCTTTTCAAACCCGAGACTCCGGGAGAGCCAACGCAGCCGGATGGTCTGAATCAACTCTTCGGTTTGTGGAGGCAACGGTCCAAACCGGTCGATCAATCTGTTGCGGAATGGCTTCAATGCATCTTCCTTTTCGATGGAATCAAGTTCTTTGTACAAACTCAGGCGCTCTGTGATGTGCGTGATATACCGGTCGGGAATGAGGATCTCCAGGTCGGTCTCAATCACGCAGTCCCTCACAAATTCTTTGGATGGATCAGTTTGGTAAAGATCCTGGAACTCCTGTTCCTTCAGTTCAAGAATTGCCTCATTGAGGATCTTCTGGTACATATCGAACCCTATTTCCGTGATAAACCCGCTTTGCTCGGCACCCAGGATATTTCCGGCTCCCCGGATGTCGAGGTCGCGCATGGCGATGTTGAATCCGCTACCCAGTTCGGCGAACTCCTCGATAGCACGCAATCGTTTCCTGGCTTCATCGGTGAGAACCGACATCGGTGGAGCCAACAGATAACAGAATGCTTTCTTGTTCGATCGCCCTACCCTACCCCGAAGCTGATGCAGATCGCTTAGTCCGTAATGGTGTGCTTCGTTGATGATGATGGTGTTGACATTTGGGATGTCGAGCCCCGATTCGATGATGGTGGTCGCTACCAGCACATCGTAATCCCCTTCAATGAAGTTGTACATCACCCGTTCCAACCTGGCACCCTCCATCTGCCCGTGCGCCACAGCAACATTCACATCCGGGACAATGCGCTGGATCATCCCGGCAATTTCCAGGATGTTCTGAACACGCGTGTTGACAAAAAAGACCTGTCCGCCCCTCGAGATCTCATACTTAATCGCTTCGCGGATCACCTCTTCGTTGAACGGATAGATCTCCGTTTGTACCGGGAAACGGTTGGGCGGAGCAGTGTTGATGATGGAGAGATCGCGGGCTCCCATCAGTGAAAACTGGAGTGTACGCGGGATCGGAGTGGCGGTGAGTGTAAGCGTGTCCACGTTAACCCGCAATTGCTTGATCTTCTCCTTGGCCGACACGCCAAACTTCTGCTCTTCGTCAACAATCAGGAGTCCCAGGTCCTTGAAAACGATATCCTTGCTCAATAACCGGTGCGTTCCGATTACGATGTCCAACGTTCCCGATTTTAGTTCTTCCAGGATCTTCTTCTGAGCTTTCGAACTCTTAAACCTGCTGAGATAATTGATGTTGCACGGAAAATCTTTGAGCCGGTCGGAGAAAGTCCTGAAATGTTGCAGTGCCAGGATGGTTGTTGGAACCAATATCGCCACCTGCTTACTCTCCGAAACCATTTTAAAGGCTGCCCGGATGGCGATTTCGGTCTTCCCGAAGCCTACATCACCACAAATCAGGCGGTCCATAGGGAATCCTGCTTCCATGTCCTTTTTCACATCGAGCGTGGCCTTGATCTGGTCTGGTGTATCCTCGTAGATGAAAGAGGCCTCCAGCTCGGTTTGCAGGTAGGTGTCTGGAACACAGGCATAACCATGCGTTGCTTTCCGCTCTGCATAGAGCCTGATCAGGTCCTTGGCAATATCTTTTACCCTGCTTTTGGTGCGGGCCTTGAGTTTCTTCCACGAGTCGGAACCCAACCGGTTCAGCGTGGGAGCCACACCCTCCTTCCCCGAGTACTTCGAGATCCGATGCAGTGAATGAATGCTCACATAGAGAATGTCCTGATTCTTGTAAATGAGCCTGATCGCCTCCTGTTCTTTGCCGTTGTTCATGAGTTTCTCCAGCCCGTCGAACACCCCGATACCATGATCAATATGGGTCACATAATCTCCCGGATTCAGGCTGTAGAGCTCTTTCAGAGTCATCACCTCCTTTCCCGCATAACCGTCGCGAAGCCTGAAACGGTGATACCGTTCGAAGATCTGGTGATCGGTGAAGAAGGCAGCTTTCAGGTCGTGGTCGATAAACCCTTCGTGGATAGAATAGCAGAGGGAGCTGAATTCGATTGGTGGATCATTGGGCTGCTTGGCCTGGATATCTTCAAGGATCGACAACAACCTTTCGGTTTGCTTGGGATTATCTGAAAGCAGAATATTCCGGTACCCCTCTAAGGAATGCTTACGGAGTTGGGCGATCAGGAGGTCGAAATTCTTATTGAATGATGGCTGGGCGGATGTATGAAACGCCATTTCAAGATCAGGATTAAAGAGCGGTCTGGAACCGAACTCAACCGCCGGATAGGCCTGGATCTCCCTGAGGAAATCTTCCCGCCCCAGGAACAGATCGTTTACCGCCGTCTGATCCACTCCATCGGCAATAATCTCCAGCTCCTCCGCCCAGATGACAGCATGGTTTGGGAAGAAGGAAAAGATGGATGTGTAATCGATCCGTTTGTCAGGATCAATCCGAATATCGGGAACGATGGTGATCACTTTGTGGGAATCTATCGAAAGTTGTGTTGCAGGTTCAAACGAGCGGATTGATGCTGCTTTGTCGCCGATAAACTCGATGCGGTAAGGATGATCCCCGCCGAAAGAGTAAACATCGATCAACCCGCCACGCAGTGAAAACTGGCCCGGCTCAAGTACAAAATCTGTCCGTTCAAATTCATACTCGATCAACAGGTCTAGAACGAATTCGAGGGAGACCGCTTCGTCCTGTTTCAGTTTCAGCGTATGCTGTTCGAAGAAGCGTTTATCGGCAACCTTTTCAGCCATAGCATCGGGGTAGCTGACCAAAATAAACTCAGTTTCCCCCTGGTGCAACCTGTTCATCACCTCTGTCCGCAAAAGCAGTCCCTGGTTGTCTGTTGCGCCAGCCGAATATCCATGTTTGTAGGAAGAGGGGAAGAATAGGACCTTTTTCTCTTCTGCTTTCCTATCCTTCTCTTCAAAAACCTGCTCCAGGTCATTCAAGAAATAGGCTGCCCGCTCCTTATCAGGCAGAAGTATGAGGTGGACTGCAGGTACCAGTCTGAACTGGACGGCCACGGCAAATGCTTTTGATGAACCAACCAGCCCTTTTAAATGAACCCGTGGAACTGTCCCGGCAGTTTGGGTTCCCTGGGAAGCATAATTTCCACGGGTCAATGCCTTGGCAAGGGTCTGATTACGTTGATCCTGAAGGAAGAGAGATGCTATTTCGCTGGCTTTCACTATCGTATCGGGGAAGGGGTGCAAAGTTACAAAATCGTCGGGTACAAGACATGAAACATTTCGTTACTTTTGTGAATTGGTCATGGGGTCATGGGGTCATGGGGTCATGGGGTCATGAGGTCATGAGGTCATGAGGTGATGGGGTGATGGGGTGATGAATTGCCGTCGGCTTTAGCCGACGGGTACAGAGGGCGAGATAACATCGGGCTTCAGCCCAAAAAATTAAGCCAAAAGCCAACAGCCAACAGCAAACAGCAAACAGCAAATGAACGTCGAGGTTTTTAAATTTGGTGGGGCATCGGTAAATTCGGCAGAGGGGGTACGAAATGTGGCCCGGATTCTGGCGTTATATAAGGGGAAGTCGATGATGGTGGTCATTTCAGCCATGGGAAAAACCACCAATGCATTGGAGCGGATCCTGGGCTATTATCTGGAAGGCGATGCGGTTACTTTGGCGGAGGAGTATTACAAACTCAGGGATTTTCATCTTGGGATTGCCAGAAATCTTTGCCAATTGGGCCAGAACAGGCCAGATAGAACAGAGGCTTCCGGAGGGAAAGATACCAGTCATTTGCCTGATACAGGAATTGCGGAGGTTAAAGATACCAGCTCACTTCATCCCATTGTTACTGACCTGGAAAATCAATTTGAGGAGTTGCGTAACATTCTTGCAGGGAAATCCGAACTCGGTTACGACGAGACTTACGACCGGGTGGTTAGCTTTGGGGAGTTATTCTCCAGCGCCATTCTATTCCATTTCCTGCTGGATGAGGGGTTTCCTGTCACGTTTTTCGATGCACGGCAACTGATCCTTACCGACAGTTCCTTCCGTGATGCCCGTATTGACTGGAAAAAGACGCAGTTGGCGGTCCAGAAACAACTTTTTACACGATTTCAGGATCACAAAGGGAGCATCGGCCTTACACAAGGATTTATCGGTTCTGACAGCAGTGGAAGACCTACCACACTCGGGAGGGAGGGATCCGACTTCACAGCAGCTATTCTTGGATATTGTATGCGTGTGAAAGAGGTTACAATCTGGAAAGATGTCCCGGGCATCCTGAATGCCGACCCGAAATGGTTTGAGAACCCTGTAAAACTTGACCTTCTCGCGTTCCACGAAGCCGTGGAGCTAGCCTATTTTGGTGCGACAGTGATCCATCCTAAAACGATCAAACCACTCGAAAATGCCAACATCACACTACTGGTAAAGAGTTTTCTCCATCCTGAGGAGGAGGGGACAAGCGTAAAGAGCCTCCGGGAGTGGAAAATCGATATTCCGATTTTTATCCGGAAACAAAACCAGGTGCTGATCTCCATCATGCCTAGAGACTTCTCCTTTATCATGGAAGAAAACCTGAGCCAGATTTTCACAATCCTGGCACAACTTCATGTGAAAGCGAATGTGATGCAAAACTCAGCCATCAGTTTCTCTATATGCACCGACCATGATCCGGTTAAGATCAAGTCATTGATCAGGGAGTTGCAGAAATCATTTGAAATCCGGTTCAATGAAGGGCTTGAGCTTTACACCATCCGGCATTACAACGACGAAGCAATCCAACGAATCACCTCCGGCCGGAATGTGATCCTGGAGCAAAAGTCAAGAAATACCATTCACCTGATCGTACAAATTACCTAATTCATCAGGGCTTGGGGGTAACTGAACTATCATTCAGGAATCACTACCGGGAAGTCGTAGAGGAAATCGTCGAACTCCGGATTCTCCATGACAATCTCCAGGAAATTTCTGTAGGCATCCGTAAAGGTGAAGGTGTTTGCATCGAAGTAGTCGTCGGATAGAGGCTTGTTTCCCACCTTGCCCATGTCGATAGCAGAAGTATTGAACTCCTCCAGTTCGACAAAAGGAACCAGGTTTCTCATAACAGGCATCATCCCATACTCCTCTCTGATCAGGAGATCGGCCACCTTATCTGCCAGAGTTTGTGTGAGTCGGCGATCATACTTCCGGCAGTTCCCTGCTCTTGCATAGTATCCGGATATTTGGGCACGGGCTTCGATCCCCAGTTTGTTGTAGATCTCTGAGGCAATCACGCCACTGATTCCGCCAAACCTGGGATGACCGTACTCATCCACTTCTGAGGAGGCATAGACAACATCCACCTTGCCCGATTTATCGTCGAACCAGCGAACTCCCTCCGATACCGGGATGACCAGGCACTTCTTGGGAGAGCGCATATAATGTTCTTTCACCGTTTCGAAAAAAAACTCTTTCCGCTCTTTCGTGACCTCTACTTCCGGAATGAGAGCGAGAGGGCCGGCCCCACCGAAAATAGCGGTTCCGGTAAGCCATCCGGCATCCCGTCCCATCACCTCTAATATGATGATTCGGGAATGGGACTCGGCGGTTGTTTTGATATTGGCAGAGAACTCAGCAACAGCTTTTGCTGCGGACGGAAATCCGGGGCACATAACCGCTTCGATATCTCTCCCTTTGTAATGGTGGATCGTACGGGTACGAAGGTCGTTGTCGATGGTCTTGGGAAAACCGATTACCGGGATGCCTTCTGTTTCATAGAGCCGTTTTGCTGCACCATTGGTATCGTCGCCGCCAATGGTAACCAGCACATCTATTTTATACCGTTCTAGGTTTCGCAGCACTTGGGGGACGCGGCTTTCCGGATTTTTTTTCGAAGGGAATGGGTTGGTCCGGCTGGAACGTAACGCCGTTCCGCCATACCATCCGTCATAAGGCTGATTGGTGAGGTCGATCACATCGCCATCTCCCAGCATGCCTTTCCATCCCTGGCGAACGCCATATACTTTAAATCCTAACAGGGAAGCCCTGTTTCTGATTGCTTCGATACTCGAATTGATCGCCGGGGTATCACCTCCACCCGATAAAATTGCGAGTGTTTTACCTTCAAATAGTTTTTTTTCGTGCTTCATCAGGATGATTTTGAATTATGGTACAAAACTATTTAAATATGGTGAAATGGTGAAATTGTGAAATATTCATTTTTCACCACCTCCCTACATCCCTACATCTCTATATTTCTACTAAGTATCTTCTCCACAAGGACCTTCGCCAATCTGATATTCGATTCCTGGGTCCAGCCGGCAATATGCGGAGTGAGGATTACATTTTCAGCTTCCAGGAGGTACCGATAATCATCGGGCAGATCCCGGGAAAGGACTTCGAAAGAGCTATCCTCATACTCCAGCACATCCAAAGCAGCACCCTTCACCTTCCCCGTTTTCAATGACTCCACCAGATCTGAGGTTTTAACAACATTCCCCCTGGAGGTGTTGATCAGCCAAACCGGTTTCCGGAATTTTCCAATAAATGATGCATCAACCATAAACGTAGTTTCTTCGGTAAGTGGCACATGCAAACTCAGGATGTCGGCCGATTCAAAGATCTCTGCCAATGTTGCTTCCCGGGTATTGCCGTCGGAATACCCGGTTTTGTACTTGTCGAACGATATTACGTTGGTCTCAAATCCCTTGAGCCGCTGTGCAAAGGCACTTCCGGTATTGCCATATCCTATGATTCCAACCGTTTTTCCTTTGATCTCGTTACCCCGGTTTCCTTCCCGGATCCAAGTGCCAACACGTATCTCTTTATCGGCCCGGCTGATATGATTCATCAGTGAGAGGATCATTCCCACGGCGTGCTCCGCCACGGCATCCCGGTTTCCTTCAGGTGAATTCAGACAGAGGATGCCTTTTGCCTCAGCACAAGCAACATCGATGTTCTCCAGTCCCGATCCAACCCTGCCAATAAATTTCAGCTTCGATGCACCGGAAAGGAACTCTTTATCGATACGGATTTTACTTCGGACAATCACACCTGTATATTGATCGATGATACGGAGGAAATCCTCGCGCCTGTAATCCGGAAAATAGTCGCAAGAAAAGCCATGATTCGTCAACTCCTCCGGGATCAGAGGATGTACTTCGTCAATTATCAATACATTCCCGACTTTCTGTTCCATTTCAAAAACACGCCATTTTTCCTTTGCGTTCCTTTGTGAAATCCTTTGAGTTCTTTGTGTTTAAATGTTTTTACCACGAAGGGTACAACGTGCACACGAAAGACATGAAGTAATTTCTTGACAAAATTAAGATTTCGCGGCGATTTACAGCCATTTCTTGAGGGAATCCTGATGAATAAGCGTATCTTCGCGGCCTCAAATCATCTTCATCAGTGTGGCCCTTTCTAATCAGAAGAATTCTTAGGAACCGTCTGCAGTTCCTTATCGTAATCTTTTCCGTTACGGCTGTCATGTCGTTTTTAGCCAGAGACATCAAACTCTCTTATGAAATGGCCCGCATCCTCCCCGCAAGCGACTCTACCTATATCATTTACCAGCAATTCAAGGAGAAGTTTGGCGAGGACGGAAGTGTACTTTTTATCGGCATACAGGATACTAACTTGTTTAATATCAACGAGTTCAATGACTGGTTCGACCTCTCAGAGACCATCCGTCACATCCCTGGTGTTGAGGAGGTGGTATCGATAACGCGCCTGTATAACCTACAGAAAAATGATTCGCTTAAGAAATTCGAATTTGTTCCATTGATCCGGAATAAACCTGAAACCCAGCATCAGGTCGATTCCCTGAAAAAGATTATTTACTCGCTGCCGTTCTATGAGAAACTGATTATCAACAAAGAGACAGGCGTCACGATCATTGCTGTAACACTCGACAACAGGCTCCTGAACACGAAACTGCGCATCAACCTGATCAATGAAATCAGGGAGGTTACAAACAAGTTCGGAAGCCGGTACAATACGGAGATTCACTATTCAGGGCTGCCTTACATCCGAACGGTCACCTCCAAGATGCTTGAGGATGAGATGAAACTGTTTGTTTTTCTCTCACTTCTGATTTCTGCCATTTTTCTCTATTTATTTTTCCGGTCCTTCAAGGCAGTATTATACCCCATTATTATTGTTATCATCAGTGTAGTATGGGCTCTTGGCATGATGAGCCTCTTCGGATACAAGATCACGATGCTCACAGCCATCATCCCGCCGCTACTGATTGTTATTGGTGTAGAGAACTGCATCTTCCTGCTCAACAAGTACCATTATGAGTACAGGCTTCACCAGAACAAAGTGAAAGCTCTTTCGCGTGTCATCCAGCGGGTTGGCAGTGCTAACTTCCTGACGAATGTATCCACTGCTATTGGTTTCGCTGCTTTTACCATCACCAAAAACACACTTCTTGTTGAATTCGGGGTGATCGCGGCCATTAATATTATGGTGGTTTATGCACTTTCGCTTACCCTTGTCCCGATTTTCTACAGCTATCTTCCTCCTCCGAGAATGAAGGATGTAAAACACCAGGAAGAGAGCATTGCCCGTGCTATCATTGACAAGGCAGTCATCTGGGTTACCGGATACCGCAACACGATCTATATTATTACAGGCGCCATGGTTCTGGTGGGTGTGATTGGGGTAACTCAACTCACTACAAGCGGACGGATTGTCGACGATATTCCACAGGAGAATCAACTCTATAAGGACCTGATGTTTTTCGAGGATAACTTCAACGGGATCATGCCCTTGGAGATCACCATTGACACCAGAAAGAAAAGAGGGGTTTTTACCCTTTCCACCCTCAACAAGATCAACCGGCTCCAGGACTCGCTAAATACCTATCCCGAACTGGCCAGACCATTGTCAATTGTGGAGGTGATCAAATCGGCCAAGCAAACCTTCTACGGAGGAGATCCGAAATTCTACCAGCTACCAAACTCCAATGAACTTACGTTTATGGGGAGCTATATCCCCGAGCTGAAGTCGAAAAAACAGACTCTTATCAAGAACTTTATCGACACAAGTTTTCAGACAACGCGCATCAGTGTTCAGATGGCTAACATCGGGACCAAGGATATCGGACGGATCCAGAAGAGTGTTCGTGCCACCTGTGACACCATCTTCAACCCGGATAAATATGATGTGGCCATTACGGGTACCAGTATCGTATTTATGAAAGGCACGAATTTCCTGATCCGGAATCTTTTTGAAAGCATCATCATCGCACTCATCGGAATTGCCATCCTCCTGGCATTCCTCTTCTCCTCGTGGAGGATGATCCTGATATCACTGATACCCAATCTTATTCCGCAGTTGATGACAGGTGCTTTGATGGGGTTTCTGGGAATCCCGATTAAACCTTCCACGATCCTAATTTTCAGCATAGCTCTTGGGATATCCGTGGATAACTCCATCCAGTTCCTATCCCGATACAGGCTTCAGTTGAAGCATTCGAACAGAAACATCCCCTATTCAGTCATTTCGGCTTTGCAGGAGACTGGCTACAGCATGATCTACTCTTCCACTGTTCTCTTTTTCGGGTTTGGCATCTTTGTCCTCTCAAAATTTGGTGGAACCCAGGCGATGGGTTTCCTGATCTCGTTCACCCTGCTGGTTGCAGGACTCCTGAACCTCTTTATCCTCCCCTCCCTCATCCTCACCCTGGATAAGTGGAGTACCACCAAAGCCTTCGAGAAGCCGTTGGTGGAAATCTTCGAAGAGCCTGAAGAGGAGGAGATCGTTGATATTGAGTTGCCGTTGGAGGAGGATGACCCCATCACCTCATCACCTCATGACCCCATGACTTCATGACTTCATGACCCCATGACTTCATGACTTCATGACTTTCAAAAATATAGTATCTTTACCCCAAATTCGTCCTGTATGAAAGGCATTATTCTGGCAGGTGGTGCCGGTACCCGGTTACATCCCCTTACCTTGGCGGTCAGCAAACAGCTCATGCCCATTTACGACAAGCCGATGATTTACTATCCGTTGTCGGTGTTAATGATGGCAGGCATCCGTGAGATACTCATCATCTCTACACCACATGACCTCCCGAATTTCAGAACGCTTCTTGGTGACGGGAATCAGCTCGGGTGCCAATTCTCTTATGCCGAACAGGTAATTCCTAACGGATTGGCCCAGGCATTTGTGATTGGGGAAGAGTTTATTGGCAACGACAAAGTGGCGCTTGTCCTCGGCGACAATATTTTCTTCGGGAACGGATTACACTCCCTGATGCAGGCCAATAATGATCCGGATGGCGGGGTGGTGTTTGCATACCATGTGAATGACCCGGAACGCTATGGTGTGGTGGAATTTGATGAGAATTTCAACGCGCTCTCGATCGAAGAGAAGCCCCGGGAACCAAAATCCAACTATGCCGTACCAGGATTGTATCTCTATGACAATAGCGTAGTGGAAGTTGCCAAAAACATTCAACCCAGTGCCCGGGGCGAATATGAGATCACCGACGTGAACCGCGTATACCTCGAACAAAACAGGTTGAAGGTGGGTCTCTTAGGCCGGGGGATCGCCTGGCTGGATACCGGTACTTTTGAATCGTTGCTCCAGGCAGCACAGTTTGTTGAGGTTGTACAAAATCGGCAGGGACTGAAAATCGGCTGTATCGAAGAGATCGCCTACCGGATGAAATTTATTACTCAGGAAGAGCTTCATGCCATTGCCAAACCATTGGTCAAAAGCGGTTATGGCGAGTACCTGATGAAGTTGAACGGCTCTTTCATGTAACAAAATATTATGCACTCAGCTGACTATCTCTTGAATAAAATCCAGGATGCCTTTCCTGAAGGGAAATTCCTGGGGGTCCCTATAGAGTTGTATAACCCCATCGAGTACACACTTTCTCAGGGAGGGAAACGGCTTCGGCCAGTTCTGGTCCTTCTCTCCTGCGAGATGTTCGGCGGAAATCCGAATGTAGCCATGAATCCTGCTATCGGAGTAGAAATCTTTCACAACTTTACACTTCTTCACGACGACATCATGGATCAGGCTCCCCTTCGGCGTGGCATCCAAACGGTTTACAAGAAGTGGGATTCCAATGTAGCCATCCTTTCCGGGGATACGATGTTTGTGATGGCCTACGAGTATGTTTGCCGGGTAACTCCTCCCAAACTGCCAGACGTGCTTGCCACGTTCAATGATACCGCACGTAAGGTTTGTGAAGGGCAACAGTACGATATGAATTTCGAAACCCAGGAGAAGGTGAACCTGGATGACTATTTCATGATGATCAGGCTCAAAACGGCCGTTCTGATAGCCTGTTGTGTAAAAGTTGGCGCCATCATGGCTGATGCCAGTGCTCAGGATGCAGAAAACATCTATAAATTTGGTGAAAACCTGGGAATGGCTTTTCAGCTTCAGGATGACCTCCTGGATGCTTTCGGAGATACGTCAAAATTCGGAAAGGAGATTGGAGGGGATATCGTGACCAATAAAAAGACCTTCCTTTATCTGAAGGCCTTTGAACTGGCCAACGGAGAAACATTGGAAGAGTTAACGAACCTTTTTCAACAACAACAAATCGATCCTAATCACAAAATACTGAGGATCAAGGAAATTTATCAATCACTGGGAATTGACAACATCACCCAGGAGATCATTGAAGATTATCATAAAAAGGCCATCGACTACCTGGAACTGATCTCCGTGGATGAAGCCAGCAAATCAGGCCTGCGGAAACTGGCTAACGAAATGATCTATCGCGAGGTTTAGCCTCAAGCACTTCATGAAGGGCGGTCCAGCGATCCATCTCTTGCAGTAACTTAGTTTTTAACGTCTCGTACTCCCTGTATAATTCCTCATCCCCTACCTGGTCAGGAAATTTCTCCGGATTCCCCAATACCTCTTCCTTTTTTAATATCTTCAATTCCAGCGATTCAATCTCAGCCTCGCACCGTGTAATCTGTGTTTTTACCTTCCGCTCCTCCTTTTCCAGCTGTTTCCGTTTCTCCCAGCTCATTTTATTCCCGGATGCCGTCTCAACCTGTTGCTCCATACTGAGGATTCTCTCCTTTTTCTCCAGTTGCTGAAGGTTCCGTAATTTCCGTTGCTCCAGAAAATCGTAGATATCACCGATGTATTCTTTGATTGTCTGATTCCGGAATTCAAAGACACGATTGGTCAGTCCCTGTAAGAAGTCCCTGTCGTGCGATACGATAATGAGGGTTCCCGTAAACTGCAGTAAGGCATTCTTCAGGATGTCTTTCGATCGCATATCCAGATGGTTGGTGGGCTCATCGAGAATCAGGAGGTTGGAGGGTGTAAGGAGTAGTTTGGCAAGTGAAAGCCGTGAGCGCTCTCCTCCCGACAGCACTTTCACCTTCTTCTCTGTATCATCTCCCGAGAAGAGGAAGCTACCCAGAATGGTGCGGATTTTCGGACGGATATCTCCAATGGCAATGTCGTCGATCGTGTTAAAGACTGTTTTATTGGGATCCAGCGAATCTGCCTGATCCTGGGCATAATAGCCTTTGATCACATGTTGCCCGAATTTAAGGATCCCCTCATAATCAGCCACCCCGGCGAGGATCTTTGAGAGTGTGGTCTTTCCTTCACCATTCCTGCCTACAAAAGCGATCCGCTCACCGTTAATCACATGAAAATTTAATCCGCTGAAGACATCTGTACCAGGATAACTCTTGGCAAGTCCCGATGCCTCAGCTATGATCTTACCGGCATGGGGAGCCGGCGGAAAAGTAAAATGGATAGAGCTTTCGTCGATCAGGTCAATCTCCACCTCATCCAATTTCTCCAGCATCTTAACCCTCGACTGAACCTGTTTGGATTTGGTATTCTTGTAACGGAACCGTTCAATAAACCGTTCAATCTGTCTCACCTGGCGCTGCTGGTTGTTGAAAGCAGCCAACTGACTCTCCATCCTCTCTTCCCTCAACTGTGTATAATCAGAGTAATTTGTCCGATAGTCATAAACTTTACCAAAAGTGATCTCGATCGTTCGTTTGGTTACATTATCCAGGAACGCCCTGTCGTGGGAGACAATAATCACTGCACCCGGATAGTTGATCAGATACTCTTCCAGCCATTGGATCGATTCGATATCCAAATGATTGGTGGGCTCATCGAGCATAACGAGCGAAGGTTTCAATAACAGGATCTTGGCCAGTTCCACCCTCATTTGCCATCCGCTGCTGAACTCCGACAATGGTCTCGCAAAATCCGAAGTGCGAAAACCCAATCCGATAAGCGTCTTTTCAATATCTGCCTCTACCGAATGACCGCCGATCAGCTGAAACCGTTCATAGGCATCATGATGCCTTTTCATGAGTTTCTGATAATCTTTGGAATCAAAATCGGTTCTTTCCTTCAGCTCCTTCTCAGATTTTCCAATCTTCTCCAGCAGGGTTTCAACCTCCCTGAAAGCACTTTTAGCCTCCCCATAAACGGTTTTGTCACTTTTCAGATCCATCTCCTGTTCCAGATACCCGATGGTACACCGTTCGGGGATCACTACACTTCCTTCATCGGGTTGATGCCGGTTATCGATGATCCTCAGTAATGTTGACTTACCTGCCCCGTTCCTTCCCACCAACCCTATTCTGTCCTTCTCATTGATGATAAAGGAGATGTGATCGAACAGGGGATCGCCCCCAAACTGAACGGAAAGATTTTGGACTGAAATCATGGTGCAAAGATACAGAAAAAGAGATGGGGTCATGGGGTGATGAGGTCATGGGGTCATGGGGTGATGAGGTCGTGGGGTGATGGGGTACGGGATAAAAAAAACGGGGGACGAATTGTCCCCCGTTTTGGATTGCATGTATGGGTCAGGCATGCCTGGCCTGTACAGTCTTTAGCGTGTTACTGTGATCTTCACAGCACGTACACCTTCAAGGGTGGTAACTTTCACAAAGTATACACCTGCCTGCAGGTTCGAAACGTTGATCTTCATGGTCTTCTGATCTACACCATTCTGGGTGTAAACACTCTGGCCAAGGAAGTTCATCACTTCGATGCTGGTGATGGTAAAGTCACTCTTAACATTTACAATCTCCGTTGCAGGGTTCGGGAATACCTGGATAGCACCGCCGCTCAGGTTGTCGATACCTACTGCCGGCCACATTACGTCAATGATGTTTGATTCGGGAGATTCGCAAAGGAACATGTTGGTCTCTGAATCGTCATAGACGGTTGTCACATAGTAATGGAATTCACCATAAGCATGAGTCATATCAATGACATCGTCGTAGGTGGTTCCGGCTACCGGTGTGGTGTTGAGCATCTCGTAAGGATCTGACTCAAACGCGCGGTATACGTTGTATCCCATGATCAGAGCACTGTCGGCATTGTCAACCGGGCCCATGGTCTGGTAGTTCTTCGTATCAAACGATTTTCCGCTCTGGGTAAGAACCCCTGCACGAGCTGGCTGGGTGTTGGTTGAAACTGCTCCCGGTACCAGAAGTACCTCTTGCATGTCACCACCTACCAGTGCCGTAGCACGAATCATAAATACGCCAGGAACGGTTCCGGCTATTACACTCATATGTGTCCAGGTGCCTCCTTCAAGGTACCAGGCGAGGTCGGTTGCAGCGTAAGGACCGTTTTCATCGTATCCGAAGAAGTTGGTTCCGGCTCCAAGATTATCCCAGTATACCATGGCATAGAACGGGCCACTGAAAGGAACATCAGGCATCGGAATGTTTAACCAGTCTTCACTTGGTGTGGTGAATGCTCCGGAAGAACCAACAATGTTCTGGCTGCCGTCGAAGATGTCAACAGTCAAACCAGGTGCTGATGCGCCCCATCCAAACCATACGTCTACACTCTGGATCACACCACTGAACGAAGGATCGATCGGGAACTCGGTTCCCAGCCAAACCTGGTAGCCAGGGTTGATCGCCCAGCCGTTTTCAGCTGTGCCGTCGTCGAAGATGAACTGCATTACAGTACCACCGCCACCGCTGGTGCACTCAGGTGCGGTCCAGGAGAGGGTGACATTGTTCTGGCTCTGGTAAGAGAGTTCCAGGTCAACCGGCGCATTGCAGATGCCATAGACGCAGATGTTGTCTACATACCAGTGAAGGATATCCTCTGAGTTGTCACCGTGAGCGGTAAAGCGAACTTTGATGGCTTTGCCACCACCACCGGTGATGTCAAGGTGCTCGGAAGTCCAGTTTACATCTCCGTTGTTGGCGAACTCGGCAACTTCGTGCCATACGCCGCTCCACAGTACTTCAACGGTCAGCATCTCATTGCCCGTAGCAAAACGGTCAACCAGTTTCCAGTCAAAGTCTAACCACAGCGTTGCACAGTTCCACGGGCCGGCATTCAGCGTCGGGCTCATCATAGCGTTTGAGTAGTTGGTAACCATGGGCACCCAGCTAAAGTCAGCTGCAGGAGCAGGATTACCTGTTGCAGTGGAAACAGACCAGTTACCCTGATCCGGTCCAAAGGTCCACTCATTGTAAGCAAACGAAGCCTGATCCCAGGTCTCGCAGAATGGCAGGTCGCGACCGCAGATGATCGAAATCGACTCGGGGCCTTCGATGAGTGACTCATCAAACATACCCGGGAAGCCGTAATCGGTCAGGTCGTACCATGCGGTAACTGCATAGTTGTGTGTGCCCGGATCAACGGTGAAGTCGTAGTACCATGTGGTGTCTTTACCTGATACATAAGCCAGGTAGTCACCATCGCGGTATACTTTGTATCCGATCAGTCCGGGAGGATCTCCGCCAGGACCACTGTAGTCAGCAACCTCAAGACCCACTACAAACTGGGGATCCTGCTGTACATTGGCAATCAGCGCATACTTGGTCCCAACCGGGCTTGCGCACAAACCTCCGGCAGATGTGTTTGGACTGATTACAAAACCAGGTACGGTACCCACGTTGAAGGTCACACCCGTTGCTGTTAAGCTCATCGGTGAGTAACCAATCGCATATTGGGTAATGTCGGCCAGGTTTGTGCCTGTCTGAGTATACATCCAGAGATATGGACCACCGGGTGACTGGTTGTCAAATGCACTTCCATACATACTTGTAGGTGCAGGTCCGTTCCAGATCAGGGTTCCGTCGAAGGCAATTGCCTTGAGGTCTGTCCAGTTACCGGCCCAGAAACCACCAGCTGTGCCAAGGTTCGGGTCGTATGACAGGTGGCGGATACCGCTTGATGCACCTGTTGACCAGCTTGATACCAGGGTATGAGCTGTGAAGTCCATCTGGTAGATGGTTGATGTAGCGGGGCTGCCATAATAGTACTGGCCGTCGGTTGCCATGTCACGGATGGCCGTGGCACCTGCAATGTCGAAGCCCTGTACCAACGTACCGGTCATCTTGTCGTACTCCTGGAACCATGGGGGAGCGCCAAAACCACTCTGCCATGCAGTCAGGTATACTTTGTCAATGCTGGCTTCAATACCCGGACGGGCTGCATCGGTTCCGTTCCATGAGAACAGAATATCCCAGATGTTGTCCGTGTAATCTTGCCCCTCTAACGTAATTTCATACGGAGAAAGTTCCATCGAAATATTCTGAGGTATGTTACGCGGCTGGATGTCGACTACTCTCACATCAGCGATCATAGCCGGCTTATCCCAGGTAAGGTATGCTGCACACTCAACAGCTTCTACCTGCAGGTTGGTCGGCGGATAGAGGAAGTGTGAGGTGAAGGTGTAGCAATCCTGTGTGGAGTATCCGCTTCCGTAAACAGCGTTTACACAGGCATTGTAAGTCTGGCCATACTGTACCAGGTTAGCGGGGATCAGGTAGGTGGTATCCACGGTAAATCCGGTAAGTACACTGTTCAGATAGAAGTTGTATCCAAGTACGCAGGGGTTGTATCCACTGCCACCGTCGCCGGCTACAACGTAGATATTATCCAGGTTCCAGTTGTTGATCTGGTAGCTGTCAGCTCCCCAGGCCTTGAAACGGATCTGAATATCCGAGTTGGCATAAGCCGAGATATCAACGTTATCTGTTGTCCAGGCGATGTTTCCGGAGTTTGTCCAGTTCTTCACCGTATGCCAGGTGCCGTCGTAAACCTCAACAGCCATGTTTTCAACCGTGGTGTTGGAGAAGTTACTCAGGTAGATGTCATACCTGATGGTAAGTGACGGAGCAAATACCGTTGGGATAACCTTG
>Ga0351968_1021_pt1 | contig 34429 bp, 30 predicted proteins | sample BONcelHFGM3001D5_FD_206755 | JGI IMG/M metagenome (GOLD analysis project Ga0351968, IMG submission 206755) | Enriched cells from coal bed in the Powder River Basin, Montana, United States - BONCAT cells FGM rep1 HSBNCT.FGM.300.1.D5 ...
AGCAGATTCCATTTATCGCTCAAACTGCTTATGCAATGTCAGGCGACCGTGAGAAGTTGCTTGAATCTGGTTTTGATGATTATATTGCCAAACCTATCAACAAGAATGAACTGTATACGATCATGAAAAATCAGCTGGAGATTCACTGAGAATGCCAACGGACGAAAAAAACAGGGAGGCAGAATTCCGGATTGAGGAATTAACAAATAGGATCATTGAGCTTGAAAAGGAGGTGATTCTATCCAGGGAGGCATCCTATGACGCGAACCGAAAGAAGACGATGTTTCTGGCTAACATGAGCCATGAAATCAGGACTCCTATGAACAGCATTCTGGGCATGTATGGTCTCCTGAAAGACACTGCCCTGTCTCAGGAACAGGAAGAGTTCCTGGAGATCATTCATATTGCTAGCCAGAATCTTTTGATCATCATCAACGACATCCTGGACCTTTCCAAAATTGAGGCGGGAGACCTTAAAGTGGAAATGAAACCCTTTTCCGTGAACAACGAGATCCAGCAAGTCATTAAACTTCTCTCAATCAAGGCCCGGGGAAAAGGAATCGAACTTACTTCCAGGATTGACGCAAACGTCCCATCGTGCATCATTGGTGATGCTGTCAGGCTGAAACAGATTCTGATCAACCTTTCAAACAACGCAATCAAATTCACTCATCAAGGACAGGTTCAGATTGCTATTGAGACTATTGACATGGATGATCCTGATTTTGAAAGCAAAAGAGTTTTTATCCCCGACTGGATTCAGCCTAATCTGTTAAATTCCAACCAGCGAATCCTGAAATTTGAAGTTATTGATACGGGAATCGGAATTTCGGCTGCTGATCAGGAGACACTCTTTAACGAATTCGCACAGCTTGACAACCCCCTGGTTAAAAGATTTGAAGGGACTGGCTTGGGGCTTTCTATCTCCAAACAGCTGACAATTCTCTTAAGGGGTAAAATGGGAGTTATCAGTAATATAGGAGAAGGCTCCACGTTCTGGTTCGCACTGCTTGTGACAACAGGGGATGAGAATCTTCTTAAAACACCTCAAAGCCAGATACCAAACGCAACGCTAAACGGCAGGATCCTGAATATCCTTTTAGTAGAGGATAATCTTCTTAACCAGAAGTTCGCAATGACTACCTTGAAGCGAGAAGGACACAACGTTGAGCTGGCTGAGAATGGACAAATTGCCATGGAAAAGTTTCGGAATAACCAGTATGACCTTATTCTCATGGACATTGCAATGCCGGTGATGGATGGTTTGGAGGCTGCCCGTATTATACGGGAAACGGAACATCAGAAATTGCAACAAATGAATGAAGCTGAGCGAAAGAAATTTCAACCGGTTCAGATTGTTGCCATTACTGCCCATGTAATGATGGCTGATAAAGAGAAATGTCTTAATTCGGGCATGAATGACTTTCTTGCCAAGCCATACCGCCCCAATGATCTATTGGGAGTTATCCGGAAATTGAATTTTACCTGATGGTTTTATCGATGAACCAGGCGGAAGTGGTACAGGAAAGTTTCTCCGCTGATCCGCAATATATAGAGCCCCGAAGGGATTCCATCCAGTATTAATGTTGTTTTGTACCTGTTTTTATACGATTCCAACAGTATCTCGCCTCTCAAATTGAGTATCTCTAAAGAAAATTCCTCGTCACCACCTGCCATATCTTCAACAGTCACCGATTCCCCGGCAGGATTTGGATAGATCTGATACGCCGTTGTCCCGGAAAAATCTTCAATCCCTATATTGCAACGAATGAAAGTGATCAGCGCAGTGTCGATACTAACGCAACCGTCTTTTGTGACATACACCCAGATCATGTAATCTCCAAGCCCAATTCCAGTGGTATCGACGTTCACAACGGAATCGGGAACACCATTTGACCAGAGATAAGAAGTATTTCCAGGACCAGCATGAAGGGTAATGAATTTATCAGCACAAACGAGCGTATCATCAGGTTGTTGCAGGAGTTCAGGCTTAGGATAAACATAGACCAGGACCGTATCACTATTTACACAGCCATAGATATCGCCATAGGTATAAGTGATTACATTCTTCCCCAGGTTGGCACTATCCGGATAAAATATTCCGTTGTTTAATCCTGTTCCTGTAAAAACACCTCCTTCCGGGTCGCCAAATACACTGGAAGCATTGTCGTAAATGCAATATGCCGGCCACAAACCATAGATACGCACATTGGGAGAAGGTCGGACAATAACTTCTGTAAATGCTGAATCGGAACAGCCATATCCATTTGATACGATAACCCGATAAAGTGTGGAGGTAAATGGTCTGACCCGGATTGAAGCTGTTGTATCCCCGGTGTTCCAGAGATAGTAACTTCCTCCGGAGGCTGTTAATGTAATTGAATCCCCGCTGCAGATATTGGTATCGGGCGGCAGGTAAGGCTGTGGAACAGGGAACCTTACAACCAACAGGCTATCGTAATATATTGGTCCCTGTGGGTTGATTGCAATTACCTTGTAGAGTGTAGTGACAGAAGGGTTTGCAGAAGGGTTGTAACTATTTGGATTGGAGATTGTTGAATCAAATGGTACGGATGTCCACTGGATGAAATCATTCTCCAGGGTATCCAGGAGGGTGATGGTCAGAGGCAACCCGGGACAGGCTCCTTCCATTGGGAACGAAGTAAAACTCAGGTGGCAACTGTCTTTCCTTCCGTCCGGACTCATTGCAATTAACCATGCAGAATCAGACCCTACCCAGAAAGAATGAGGTTTCAGTGGCAGCATATTTTCAGACGTAAGATCCCTGAAGGTCATAGTATCCGCATTATTTACTGACCAGAGGATTGTCGAAGGATTATAGATAGTATCGATCACAAGACTATATAGATTGATGGGGTCAAACTGTTCGTTTTGGACAACATTCTGATGTGGGTACGCTGAACGTGAAAGAAATCCGGCTGACCTGAAGCCCAATCCACTAATCTTCAAGGTATCGGGCATCGTATCAGTGCGAACGAGCGAAACATTCATGATTGTAGCCGAGCCGGGAACCGTTATGATGCCGGTCTTCTGAATCCAGATGCCTGTATCTGATTTAAATTCAAGTTCCTGAACATTTCCGGTCTCCGGGAAAGTAAAGGTAGCACGGATTGCTGATGAGTCGGGCCCAACATTTTTCACCCAGATCGTAAAGAAATTATCTCCTTTTTCGAGTCCGGCAAGTTGAGTAACCTGGCAAAGGATGCCCTCCTCCGTGAGAGAAAAACTGCAGCCACCACTAACTGAAACCCCATCGGTTGTATCGTATTGGCTTGTAATTGCGTTCTCCTGATCAAAGCCATCGGGGTAATTATTCTGATCGATATCCATGTCAAGAAGTGGGAAGATATCGATTACCCTGATTGGAATGCTGTCGTAGAGCCAGGTCTTCCATTGAGAATAGGTACCGATGGGGATATTGTTTTCACCACACCAGGTCAGGAGACTGTCAAGGCGCAATAAATAACTGTTCCACCCACCGAGGGTTCCTTCCAGGGTTGTAACATCGATACTCAGGTAATGTTTGGCAACCGCATTGGCGATAAGGCTCTTATTCCAGTCGAGTGTGTGATTTGAAATAGATATCAGATCGTTTTGCATACCGAACTGACGAATACCATAAGGATTATATTCGTTATAGCATAGGTATGACTCATTAACGAAATTGGACCCCGCATCGTAATCAAGTGAATCACCCAAAATTCCTTTTATCTGGTATCCATCGAGCCAGGGCATTTGTCCGGATGGATGAATCCAGCTTGTTGGCCTGGGGATATTGAATTGATCAAACAGATCCAGTGACCGCTGTCCCAGGAGGCGGATTGCTTCTGGTTGCATTAATACATTCACCTGGGTAAGCTTGTGATAGTGTAAATTATAGATCTGTCCGAAATTCACAGGTTCCTCCCAAAGGGATTGTATGAATACCGTATCCGGGTCATTTGGGTTCACTGCGGAGCGGTTATACCACAAACAAACCCTGTTGATTGTATTCAGATAGAGTGCGAAAAAGTAAGGGTTTCCGGTAAGGTCACCGAACTCTCCCGGGTTATGACTTATAACCATGTTTCCGAATACATTCACCAACCCTTCGTTGTGTGCCTGGGATGTATCAACTGCACTGTATGACAGGCAAACCCTTGCCGACGTTACGTGATGAACACCGGGTTTTCCAATGAAAAGGGCAGTATCTGCAGGGTTAAGCAGGTTAAAGTACTGAGTCTGATGTGTGGGAGAATTATCCATCACCTCGTAGCCTTTTAAGCTATAGCTTATGAGCGTGTCAACATAAGCAGGAGCCAGAGGGAAAACCCATGAAGTCATCGCCATGCTGAACTTTTGATCATACTGCGAAAAGAGAGCATCCATCTGATGTAGTTTTGACAATACCGGATTGTTATCTACCCTAAAGATGAGCCCTCCTCTTTTCACAGGGAATGGCTGCCCTTTTGTATCAATGGACCCTCCAATAAAAAAGAGGACAACCACCATAACTGTTAAATTAATGCAAATAGAGTAATATGTTCGTTGTGGCTGTTTCATTTAATATAATCCTTCATAGAGGGTTTTACACGCTTGATGCCCATTTTATAACCTACTGTAATTTCATGTGTCCCACTGGATTTACCCATCATTGCAGAGGGTGAATATTCGTAAGTATAATTGAATATCAGCCCTTTAACTACAGACAGGCCTCCTGTAATGCCAATGATATTATTTTTTCTGTACAATAATCCAAATGTTATCATCTCTTTGTAAATTGCCCGAACGGCGATATCAAATGACCAGGGAGTATATTGTGTTTGACGGTAAAGAAATGAGAAGTGAGCCCCCCAGTCTCCTTTTGGTTTTAACAAATATCCCATATAGACCAGAAAGTTCTGGTCAAGGGTAAGTACATGAGAATATACCTTGTCATTGTTGTAGAATGTTTTATTATTGAACAACAAAGGAAACGTCACGCAGAAATCAAGGGTTCTCCACGAGTAAAGAAGGCCGAGTCCAACATTGAAATAGGATTCGGAAATGGTTGCTCTGCCAGCAAGCACAGGATCATTGGGATCGGCCAATACAGCATCACTCAAATCAAGTATATTCTGGTAATAGGCTCCGTTTATACCGAAACTAAGCATATGGTCTGTTGCCAGTTTCAAGTGATATGCATAATTTAAATTGATCGTGATGTTCTCAAGAGGGCCCGCTACATTATACATGATATTACCTCCCAGACCCATATTTTTGGGAAGAGCGGCTGCCACATTCATGGATCCGATAAACGGATGGCCCGTAATGTTTGTCCACTCGATTCTGCTGGTGAGAAAAACTTCAAGCGGCGAACTCTTACCTACAAATGCTGGTGAAATACTTGAAGGGGAAACCAGGTATTGGTCCATAATCGGTAACTGCTGTGCCTGAACAGATCCTGCAAGGAAAATTAATAAGATTAAAACCGGTATGCCTGTTTTTCCCATCCAGATCATATCATATATTACTTCACAATATTTATAGTTCCTGTCTGCAGGTTCCCATCCTTACAGCGCAGGAAATAGTAGTAGGTATCGTTTGACAGTTGTTTCCCATTATGGGTCCCATCCCAGTTGTTATTATAAGGAGAGGCTGAGAAAACTTTCTCCCCCCATCGGTTATAAATCTCAACATTACAAGGCTCAATCTCAACAATGTTTATAATCTCCCACAAATCATTGAAACCATCTGCATTTGGAGTGATCACGGTCATAATTCTAACATCATGGTCGACAACAGAAGTGACAGAGAAATACTTCTCACCGTAACAGCCGTTCAGGAATCCCTGGACAAAGTAATAACCAGATTCATAAATAATTATAGAATTCGTTCGTTCCCCGGTATTCCAGAATACACTGTCATACACGCCAACAATTGTAGCAACAACACTGTCTCCCTGCGGAAAAACAGTGTCTCCTGAAAAGGAAACATCTATAATAGGAGGATTCTGAATTACAATTGAATTCCTGGCAGAATCAATACATCCTGATGTAGAAATTACGATCAGGCTGACTGAATATTCTGCAGCAAGGTTGTAATTATGTGTAGGATTTTTCTGGTAGCTGTTTGGAGATCCATCTCCAAAATTCCAGATATACTGGAAAGCAGTATCTTCTATGATAATCGATTCGTCGAAGAAGTGAACAGGTACGTTGCGACACGAGTAATCCTGTGAAAATGCAACCTGTAAGGAAGCCACCGGAACCGATTTATAGATGGCATCCTGCTCTCCATTGAGAGCAATAACCTTTAAACCAATATTATAAGCTCCTGCGTAAGAGAAGTAAATGATTACCGTATCCCTGTTGTCGTCGTTAAACACACCATCTCCATCAAGATCCCACATCACCCGATAGATGCTATCGGATGGTGTGGAGGTATTGATAAGCATTGTTTCCGAGCCAACACAAACCCTGTTAAAGTGGAAGTTCGCCCGAATAGCTAATAGGGAAAATGGAAGAAGAGTGAGTGAAATTAGTATGACAACTGTGGTTTTTTTCACCGGCAAACCTTTTTCTATTCTACTTCGATTAATTCCACATTAAAAAGAAGAGGACTGTATGGTTTAATAACGCCCATATCACGGTCTTCATAGGCAATGGAGGAAGGAATAATCAGTGTTGCCTTACCACCCACATTCATTAAACCGATACCTTCATCCCAACCTTTGATCACCTGTCCCTGCCCCAGTGTAAAGGAGAATGGCTCTCCACGGTCGACTGATGAGTCGAACTTGGTTCCATCAAGCAAGGTTCCGGTATAATGTACTTTCACCTTCTTCCCAGGCTCTGCTTTAGCTCCTGTGCCTTTAACAGTCTCAATATAATAAAGACCGCTGGTTGTTGGTTGTACTTTAATGTTATTGGATTTCAGGTATTGCTGCAATTTTCCCATTTCCTGACTTTTTGCCAACGATTTCTCCATTTCCTGTTGTTTTTTCTGAGTTTCCTGCATTTTGTCAAATTCACTTTTTGTCATAACATCCGTTACCTCCACGTCATAAATGAGCGTTGAATAAGGAGGAATAATGGCCCCTCTTCCCGCCTGTCCGAAAGCAATAGAACTGGGAACAATAAATTTCGCTTTACCACCTTTTTTCATAAGGCTGACTCCCTGATCAAAACCTGGAGTATCAAATGGTTTTCCACAGGTAAGTTGCATGGGTTCTCCCTTGTCATAGGATGAAAACACCTGTGTGCCATCAGAGAGCATTAAGTTGAAATGGAAGGTCACTATATCTCCCGTTTCGATCGCTTTTCCTGTACCGGGGACGATCTCAATATAGTAAAGTCCCGATTCAAGCGGTTCAACTGTAAGACCATTGGCCTGGATGTACTGTTCCAATAACTCAGTCTCTTTCACTTGCATAGTTTCAAGTGACTCAGCTGAATGAAGCGTCACGAAAAACTTCAGGTATGCATTGCTATCAATGAATTCAGGGCGATTAGGCATTTTAAATGTGATGGTAAACAACGAATCAGCATTGATCAGAAACTCTGCACTATCACCGGGTGATAGCATCCGGATCCCTTCATAAAGATCACCACCGAAATCAGAAGGAGGTAATTGAAAACGAATCGGTTGTCCACCCATTCCTGTTTTGCTGTCAAACAATACAGAGTCTCCTTCAGTGGTATATTTCATATCCAATGAGATAAAGTCTCCGGTTTGAGCTTTCACTTCACCTTCACTTACGCTGTATATTTTATAGTACAATCCTGTGTCTGTTTTATCAAAACCTGAGAATTTTGAAGAACAAGCAAACGAGGTCAACGCAACCATCACTAGAACGGTTACGGGATTAATTAACATTTTTTTCATGATCGATTCAATTTCAATAAGTGTTTATTATTAATTTACTTCTAAAATTCTAACTTCATATATAAACGGAGTGTAAGGTGGTATGAATCCTTCAACACCCTCTTCTCCGTATGCCAATGAAGAGGGAATAATCAAAAGCGCTCTTCCTCCCTGCTTCATATAAGACAACCCTTCATTCCATCCAGCAATTGTTAGTGAATCACCCTGCTGGTATTGAAAAGGCTGGTAACTATTTGCGGAGTCAAATATATTATTTTTCATAGCGATATCCTGTATCGATGTTTCAAAGATTTCACTATTTATGAACATTGCAATATAATCTACTTTGATTGATTTTCCTGTCTCTACGGCGGGGCCATGCCCCTTTTCCAGCTCTATAAAATAAAGACCTGATTCCGTTGGTCTTACATCAATGTTATTTTGCGCCAGGTAAGCTTGAATATCGGTAATCTCCTTTTCCTTTAGCTCAACCATAACCCTGTCAACCCGACCCTTATATGATTCTTTCTCTTTTGAAAATTCATCCCTGGGCATGACATCAATCAGTTTTATATCCATAAAGACATCTGTATTGGCGTCAATAAAGTCGGGCAAATCCTGGATCTCAAAATCAAATCTAAAGAGCGAGTCTCCGTCAAGGATAAATGTAGCACTGTCTCCAACAGCCATAAGTAAGAATGCCTCGTAAATATCTCCGGGAAATTGAGGTGCGAGTATTTCAAACTGATAGGGAACTGTAAGATCTCGTGAACTGACAAAAAATACGGTGTCCTGGGTTCTGAAAACGACATCAGCCGTAACCATATCTCCTTGCAGAACACCCATGCCAACTTTGTTCTGTTTATGAAATTTGTACAATAACCCTCCAGGGGTCTCCTTAAAGTCACCTTGTACAAACTGGCACCCCACCATTGAGATAATTGCCAGGCCATAGAGCAGGTTAAGCAGATGTGTTACGATTCGGTTATCATTCATGATGATCTATTTATATGGTTTAAATTCAAGTATTTCAACATCATATACAAGAGTGGCTCCGGGAGGGATTTTATCCTGATCGCCCAGAAGTCCATAGGCAAGGTAGGAAGGGATGATGAATTTTGCTTTATCTCCCTCTCTCAGAAAAAGCATCCCTTCTTCAAGCCCTGCCTCTACTCCTCCATAACCCAGTTCAAAGGATTTGGGACCCAATAAATCCGAGGTGTATGCAACCGACCCGTTTAATAACTTCACAGAATAGTTAAAGCGCACCAGCATCCCGGTTGAGGCTTTTCGGCCGGCACCTCTTTTATAAATGTAATAGCGCAAGCCTGTGGAGGTTTGGTTAACCTTCCATCCATACCTCCTGAGAAAATCATCAATCTCCTGATCTTCTATCTTCACAACACCCCTGTTGTAATCGATCAGTGTTTCATTGGCCCGGATATGCGAGGTGGATTCAACAGGGCGAACAGTTTCACGGCAGGCAGTGATCGATAATAAAAGGATGCAGAGACCCGCATATACCAGGTCTCTTAATCTCCCGCTGGAATTCTTTTTCATCCGTTACTAATTTTGATTTTAGTGGTCAAATGGAATATCCATTAGTATCATTTATGGTTGGCATAAACGGCGTTTGGATGGATATTTCATTTATAGACCTTTGATAGAGCTTCACGGTAATGTGGAAGCAGATCACGGAATTTCTTTACAGTCTCTTCCATTGAGAGGTAACTGGTTGCTCCGGAAGCATTTGCATGACCACCTCCATCAAAATAATCGCTGGCGATACGCTCAACAGAAAAATTCCCTTTGGACCTGAAAGAGATCCGAATCGAGTTGTCCCGTTCAGAGAAAAGAGCAGCCATGTTAATGCCTTCGATAGAAAGTGCATAATTGACCACCCCTTCAGTATCGCCAACCTGGTAGTGAAAACGTTCCAGATCCTCCGAAGTCAGATAGATATAAGCAGTATGAAACTCAGGCAACACTACAAGGTTTTCACTCAAGGAATAGCCTAGCAAACGCAAGCGGTGTTCTGAGTATGTATCATAGATCAGTCTGTGAATACGTTCTCCGTCAATCCCCCGCCGAAATAGTGCAGCGATCACCTCGTAGGTCTTGACATGGTTGCAGGAATAGCTGAATGAACCGGTATCGGTAACGATCCCGGTATACAAGGATTCCGCAATTTCCAGATCAATCAGTGCTTCATCTCCCATGGCCTGGATGAATTCATAGACCAGTTCAGCCGTCGAAGAGATATTCGTTTTGGAAACCTTAAGATCGTATTGATCAGAAGGATAGAGATGGTGATCGAGGACAATCTTTGTTGCCGGTGACTTTTTTATCGGATCGGCCGCATTACTCAACCTGTTCAGGTCGTTGTAATCCAGCGAAAAAATCATTGTAGCTTCTGCAATCGCTTGCAATACATAATCTTGCTGCTGTGAAAAATTGAAGATTTTTCCGGAATCTGTCAACCAGGCAAGAAACGAGGGAAACATATCGGGAACCATCATCGTCACAGTATGACCTTTTTTTAAAAGGTATCTGTAAAATGCAAGAGCTGACCCGATTGCATCCCCGTCGGGATTAGTATGCGTTGTTAATAAGATGGTTTGAGGTGTAGCGAGCAATTCCCGCACCTTTAAAAAATCTGTATCTTCCAAGAGAATATATTTGGTGAGTTGAGTGCAAAATTAAGATAATTTAAAATTATCCGTAATTTTGCCGTAAATCAATTAGATTATGACTGGAAATAAGACATTTACCATGATTAAGCCTACTGCCGTGGCACAGAAGAAGGCAGGAAAGATCCTTGACAGGATCCTGGAAGAGGGGTATCTGATCATCTCCCTGAAGATGGTTCATCTTTGTAAACGTGACGCGGAAGCTTTTTATTCTATCCATAAAGACCGGCCCTTTTTTGCAGAACTTACCAGCTATATGTCCTCAGGACCTATCATTGCAGCAATTCTTCAGAAAAACAATGCTGTTGATGACTACCGTACATTGATCGGTTCTACCAATCCTGCTGATGCCGCCGAAGGAACCATTCGCAAACTATATGGAACCGACCTTGGAAAAAATGCTGTTCACGGGTCAGATTCCGATGAAAATGCAGAGGTAGAGTGCAGCTTTTTCTTTTCCGGAATGGAGAAGATGAAATGGAAGTAGTTTTTTAGACTATAGGCTCCAGGGAGAAAGGGGTCAGGAGGTCAGGTACTGGAGATGATTTTAGTTTTCAAGCCGTTGGATTACAGTTGTTTCAAGAAGTGTCGGGCCATCATTGCTTTGAAGTTTCAGAATATATATGCCTGAGCTTTGGAACTGAAGATCGTTGAAAACAATCAGGTTCTCACCGACAGTGCAGCGGATATCATTCCTGGAATAGACTTGTCGTCCTGTAATATCCACTACCATGACTGTCAGGGTTTGTGCAGCAGTTGTCGTCAGTTTCACATGAATTGATTCTTCTCCGCTTGAGGGATTTGGGTAGAGAAGTAAAGAACCTTTCCTGAATTCCTGGCTAACACCAGTGAGTCTTTCATAGGCTTTCAGGAAGTCAGGGATGCCGTATCCTAGAAAGATATTGGGGTTGCTAAATAATGAAGCCGACTCTTCGATCACAGACTTCAATGTGACATTCGAGAATTCTGGAAAAGCCTGCCACAGACAAGCTGCAGAGCCAGCCATCACTGGTGAAGAGAAAGAAGTTCCATTTCCCCTTCCGATGGTTCCGTCAGCAACGGAGATGACAGTTTGCTGGCCCATGGCCGCGATATTTGGTTTAACATACAAGCCATCAACAATACCCGTTGAGCTGAAAGATGCATATTGACCCATTGAGTCTACTGCCGCAACACCCAGTACATCAATACCATCGGATGGGGCACTTACGCAATGCCAGTTGGGATTATTCCCTTCATTACCTGCACTGTTAACAACGAGAATCCCTTTACTGAAAGCGATGTTTGCACCACGAGTTACCAGCGTAGAATTGCCTGTCATATCAGCACAGGTATGGCTCTGGGTAGTGTCGTTAAATACAGTATAGCCAAGTGAGGAATTGATGACATCAGCACCAACACTGTCGGCAAACTCCGCTGCACTAACCCAGTTATACTCTTCAATCAGGTATTCCGATCCGGTATCTTCAGATCGCAACAGCCAATATGAGGCTTTAGGCGCAGAGCCAATCAGCTGGCCCGGAACATTTCCCCCCATGATAGAGAGCACCATCATTCCATGTGTATGGCCAATAAAAACGTTATTACCCGGGTCGACGAAATCTCTTGTACCAAGGATCTGGTTGTTAGCCCAGAGGCTGTCGAACGGGGCAAGCTGGTCAACCAGGTTGAATCCTGCATCCAGAACCGCAATCACCATCCCTTTCCCCCGATAGCCCATGTTGTGCAGCATATCCGTATGAATCATGTGAACCTGTGTGAAAGAGATCCCATAATCAAATGACTCAGTGACTTTTAGCGAAATTCCGGAAGGCGTGATCAGAGGGATTACCGTTTGTTGTTCCATAGCAAATTTATCATCTGTTGGAATTGATCCTGCCATCTTTACTCCGCTTTTAATCACCTTACTTACAAATGGCAAAAGTTCAATCTCCGCGATCTTTAAAGGATCTGTAGTGAAAATTGTGACACCATTAAACCATTTTGACCGTGTAATCACATCAACCCCTATCTGGCTGACAGCAGTTACATAATCGGGGGTTACAGGAAGATCATTTGCCTCAATCGGAATTCCTGCAACGGCTCTCCGTTCAAGTGCCCGCTGGGAAAGGAACTCCCAGGGCCTGTCTGTTGCATAGGGCGAATTGTTTTTATCGGCAAATTCCACGAAGTATTTATTGGGAGCTACTTGTGCCGTTGCGGCGAGAATCATCAAAAAGAATACGATGGATGAGCTTAGTCTTCTCATTTTTTCAGATATATTTGTGCAAGTAAAAGTACAAAAAATTCGCCTATGCTCACTGATAAGGATCTGAAACAGATCGGTGCCAAGGGGATCGAACTTCCCGTTATCAATAAGCAGATTGAGAACTTCAGAGAAGGGTTCCCTTATATCGGCCTTGTCAGACCGGCAATATCCGGAGACGGTATATTTTCCTTCTGTGAAGATGAGCTCTCCTATTTTACGAATTATTATACTATCCATCTGAATGACCTTCAGGTTGTCAAATTTGTCCCTGCATCAGGTGCGGCAACACGGATGTTCAAACATCTTTTTGAGTTCCGGGAATCCTTCAGCGGCGATCAAACTCAGCGTGAAACATTTCTGAATAGTGCTGATTTCAATTCCGTAGGTTACCTGATGTCTCACATTTCGGAGATTGCATTCTTCAACACTCTCCAGGATATTCTTTCAAAACATGGGCTTGAAACAACAAACCTGATCGGTTCATGGAATCTCGATACACTGATTGAATATATCCTGGAGGAGAAAGGACTGAATTATGCCAACCTTCCAAAAGGATTGATCCTTTTTCATGACTACCCTGCCGGAGCACGTACGGCTTCCGAAGAGCACCTTGTTGAGGCTGCTAACTACGCAAGAAACAGTGATGGGAAGGCCCGGATCCACTTTACCATTTCACCTGAGCACAAAGAACGTTTTTTAGCTCTGCTCGACAAGAAAAAACAGGATTATGAGAAACTGTTCGGGGTTACCTTTTCCATTGACTATTCGGACCAGCACCCTTCTACTGATACCATAGCCGTAGATGAACAGAATTCTCCTTTCCGCCAACCCAATGGATCCCTGCTTTTCCGACCGGCCGGACATGGAGCCCTTCTGAAGAACATGAACCAACTGGATGCCGACATCATCTTTGTTAAAAACATTGATAATATCGTCCCTGACCGACTAAAATCCACAACCTATCAGTACAAGAAACTCATTGGCGGATATCTCCTGTACCTTCGTGACCATGTCAACCGCTTTCTTTCCGATGCTTCAATTCGTGATCTGACAGCAGATGAGATTGCAGAGATGGTCAAGTTTATGGAAAATCATATGTGGATAAAACTCTGTGATGAATTCTCTCTACTACTGCAAAAGGAGAAGCAAGCGAGACTCGTTGCTTTGCTCAACCGACCCATCAGGGTTTGCGGGATGGTCAAGAATGAAGGAGAGCCGGGAGGAGGCCCATTCTGGGTAAAAGACAGGGACGGCAGAGAATCCCTCCAAATTGTTGAATCGGCACAAATTGACATGAAAAACCCTGAACAAAAGCGCATTGTGCAGAATTCGACACACTTTAATCCTGTCGACCTCGTTTGTTCAATCCGCGATTTCAGTGGAGAGCGATTTGACCTCAATAAGTTTGTAGATGAGGAAGCCGGATTAATCTCGCTGAAGTCGAGTGGCGGCAGGAATCTGAAGGCACAGGAACTTCCTGGTCTCTGGAACGGAGCCATGGCAAGGTGGATTACCATATTTGTAGAAGCTCCGATTATCACATTTAATCCGGTGAAGACGGTAAATGATCTACTGAGAAAAGAACACCTTAAAGAGTAGGTACGAAGTACGATGTTAGAAGTACGAACTGGAAGTTTGAAGGACGAAGTACGAAGGAAGTAAGACGTAAGACGTAAGACGTAAGATGTAAGAGGAAAAGATACGGAAATACAGAAATTAGAGTCATTCAGGGGGAAAAATCAGGTATCCGGTATCCGGCATCCGGCATCCAGAATCTAGCATCGGGCTTCCAGGATCCAGAATCCAGAAACCAGAAGCGAAAAGAGAACAACAAAATGGCAAAATCAACAAAGAGTCTTCTAGTGGTTAGCAAGCGGATGAGATGGGGGCTGACGGTCTGGGGATGGTTAGCAATTCTTTTTATTATTGTGCTGGCAAGCTTCCTGTTACTGACCAGCACCTACGGTGTGCTTGCACCTGACCAACCGGTCGAGGCGGATGTGCTTGTTCTGGAAGGTGCCGTTCCAGATTATGTGCTTGATTCGGCTGTGACGGAATTCTACCGAAATCATTACAAACTGCTGATCACTACCGGGACACCCCTCGAATGGGGCCATCTGCTTATCGAATATGGAAATACCGCCAACGTAGCGGCATCTTCATTAAAAAGAATGGGTTTTGACACAACGATGCTTGTTGCCATAGCCACCAATGAGATCAAGAACGACAGAACATACAATTCGGCTCTTGCATTGGGTTCTTACCTGAAAATATACCACCCGGAGGCAAGGTCAATCAACCTGATAAGCTACGGTCCGCATGCAAGGAGAAGCCAAATGATGTTCCAGTCCGCTCTGGGAAAAGATTTTAAGGTGGGCATCATATCTATACAAAGCTTCTATTATGGCAAGAATGATTGGTATAGATCCAGTAAAGGCTTCCGGGAGGTGATGAATGAACTGCTTGGATATATCTTTGTGAAACTATTTTTCGTTCCATATGACTAAATTTTCTCTGACACTAACGCTACTCCTTCTTCCATTGGCCATCTTTGCCGGAAATGACGGATACCAGGTAAAGTTCAAAATTCATGGGCTGAAAGACACGACCTGCCTGGTGGCTAATTATTATGGAAATGGCACCTATGTAACTGATACACTTGTTGTTGACGGAAAAGGACAAGCACTATTTACTGCGCCAACCGAACAGCCGAGAGGAGTCTATATCCTGGTTATTTCCGATAAAGTTTACTTCGATTTCGTGCTGAATAACGACCTGAAATTTACCATGGAAACAGATATGGGTGATCCGGTAGGACAGATGAAAATCTCAGGGTCGCTTGATAATGAGGAGTTTTATGCCTATATGCGATACAACCAGGAGAAATTCAAGCATATCCAGGAGTTGCAGCAACAACTGAAAGCTATCGGGGAAAATGATGATTCGACGATGGTTATCAACGAACAAATCGTTGAATTGAATAATGAGATCATCGAGTACAAGCTCAATATTGCACGGGAACGCCCTTTGTCCTTCTTAGCCATGCTGATTAATGCCATGAAAGAACCGGTGATCACAGAGATCCCCACCTTATCCAACGGGAGAAAAGATTCGACTTACGCATACAGGTATTATAAGGAACACTACTGGGATGATATGAATCTGGCAGATAGTCGGTTGATCAGAACCCCTGTATTTCACACTAAGCTAAAGAAATATTTTGACCAGGTGGTGGTTCAACATCCTGATTCAATCGTTAAGGAGGCTGTTATCCTGATTGAAAAAGCGCGACCCGATCCCGAGATGTTCAAGTATATCGTTTGGTTCATCACATACCATTATGAGAACTCCGAGATCATGGGTTTCGACAAAGTGTTCGTCGACATTGTTGACAGGTATTACGTTACAGGGGATGCTACCTGGATCTCCGGAGCGGTATTGGAAAACATCCTGAAAAAAGCAAACCGTATCCGACCCTTGTTACTGGGGAGCCTGGCCCCAAACATGATCATGATGGACACTTCCGAACAGCTGGTTTCACTTTATAATATCAGGGCATTTATCACCATCCTGTTATTCTGGGATCCGGACTGTGGCCATTGTGAAAAGGAGATCCCTCACTTAAAGGAGCTCTATGATAAGGATAAGGAGAACTATGAGTTGGAGATCTTTGCAGTTTGTTCCGACACCTCCATGGCAAAGATGAAACAGCATGTCGTCAAGAAAAAGATGACATGGGTGAATGTGAACGGACCCCGCACTCTCACCGGAAATTACCATGAACTTTACGACATCCAGACCACACCGGTGATTTATATTCTCGACCGTGACAAGCATATCCTTGCCAAACGGTTACAATCCGACCAGGTCGAAAAATTCATCGACAACTATGTGAAGCGTGAGCTGGGCGATCTGTTGAAAGAAGAGTAGGCAGTTGGCAGTGGGCAATAACATTTCCTTCTTACCCACGCACTCTCATACCCACATACTTATTTCGATGCTTCTTCCAATACCGCTTTAAAGGCTTCCGGATGGTTCATTGCCAGGTCGGCCAGGGTTTTTCTGTTGATGGCAATGTTTTTCTCGGCCAGTTTCCCAATCAATACGGAATAGGACATTCCATATTCACGGGCACCTGCATTGATTCTTGTGATCCAGAGACTGCGGAAGGTCCGCTTCTTGGCTCTCCGGTCACGGTAAGCATAAGTGAGTCCCTTTTCAACGGAGTTTTTGGCCACTGTGTGGACATTCTTCCTTCTTCCAAACTGGCCTTTCGCCAGTTTAAGGACCTTTTTTCTTCTCGCTTTTGCAGCGACTGAATTTACTGATCTTGGCATTTTACATTAATTTTTGTCTTAGCGCCTCATATCTGAGACCTTGTAGCTAAGAACAGTTACTGAATTAGCTCTGAAGCATTTCGCGAACGTTTGCTGCATCTGTCTTGTCAACGATTGTGGAATAGGTAAGATTCCTTTTCCGTTTGGTTGATTTTTTCGTCAGGATGTGGCTTTTGTACGCATGCTTCCGCTTGATCTTACCAGTGCCCGTCAGGGTAAATCTCTTCTTCGCACCGGATTTTGACTTCATTTTTGGCATTTGCTTACGATATTTGGTTAGTTATCAAGAGACGCTGCATGCAGCGTCTTTACTGTGTAGAGTCCGGCTATCGCCTGGCTTTACTTTTTTGGGGCGATGATCATGATCATTCGTTTGCCCTCAAGGCGTGGCATCTGTTCGATTTTTCCATAGTCCACAACCCCCTGGGCAAATTTCAGGAGCATCAACTCACCCTGATCTTTATATATGATTGAACGTCCCTTGAAAAAGACATCCACTTTAACTTTAGCACCATCTTGCAAAAACTTGATGGCGTGATTCAGCTTGAAGTTGAAGTCGTGTTCATCAGTGTTTGGCCCCAACCTGATCTCTTTCACGACCACCCGGGCCGTTTTGGCCTTCATCTCCTTTTGCTTTCTCTTCAGTTCATAAAGGAACTTCTTGTAATCGATCACTTTACATACCGGAGGATTTGCAGTAGGTGAAATCTCTACCAGGTCCAACCCCTGGTTCTCGGCAATTGCCAGAGCATCTCTCAGATTGTAAATATCCGGCGTTACATTATCGCCTACCACTCGAACTACAGGTGCCTTGATCCGCTCATTGATAAAATGAGGATCTTCCTTTTTTTGCGGCCTGGTGAATCGCCGCCTTGGGCCATGAAATGGTTTTGCTATTGCTAATTCCTCCTTATGTTAGTTAACGTTCGTTGGTTATCTGGTAAGGACCAGGCATGCCTGATCCTTATGTTGTTGATTTCTGATGTTTTGTCCCTCGTAATTCGACCTTTTTCTTTTAAATTCCTCCCAGCTCTTCTTCCATCTCTTTGTTCACACGCTTGATAAAATCTTCCACCTTCTCGGGGCCGAGGTCACCATGTCCGTGTTTCCTTACAGAAACATTTCCTTCCGTCGCCTCTCTCTCTCCAACAACAAGCATGTAAGGAATTTTCTTCAACTCGGCGTCACGTATCTTCTTCCCTGCTTTTTCGTTGCGCTCGTCAACGAGGGCGCGAATTTCGGAATTATTCAGCAAATTTAAAACTTTTTTTGCATAGTCGTGGTATTTTTCGCTGATTGGCAGTACAATAGCCTGATCAGGTGTGAGCCACAGCGGAAAATTTCCACCGGTATGTTCCAACAGCACAGCCACAAAACGCTCCATCGAACCAAACGGAGCCCGGTGGATCATGACAGGCCGGTGCTTCAGATTATCGGCTCCTATATACTCCAGTTCAAAGCGTTCGGGAAGGTTATAATCAACCTGGATGGTGCCAAGCTGCCATTTGCGGCCGATAGCATCCTTGACCATGAAGTCCATCTTTGGACCGTAAAAAGCAGCTTCTCCCGGCACAACTACCGTATCGAGACCGCTCTCTGCAGCAACTTCCATAATTGCCTGTTCGGCTTTCTCCCAATTTTCATCAGAACCAATATACTTTTCCTTGTTGTTCTTGTCACGCAGTGAGATCTGAACGATAAAATCATTAAAACTCAACGCCTTGAAGATCAGCATGACAATCTCCATCACTCCTTTGAACTCATCCTTCACCTGGTCGGGTGTGCAGAAGATGTGGGCATCGTCCTGGGTGAATCCCCTGACGCGGGTGAGCCCATGCAACTCTCCGCTCTGTTCGTAACGGTAAACGGTGCCGAATTCGGCCATGCGGATCGGCAGGTCTTTGTAAGAGCGGGGCTTATGACTGTATATCTCGCAATGATGCGGACAGTTCATTGGCTTCAGAAAAAACTCTTCACCAGGGATAGGAGTAGTAATAGGACGGAATGAACTCTCACCGTATTTCTGGTAATGACCTGAAGTCTTGTAAAGTTCCACGTTCCCGATGTGCGGACAAATCACCTGTTCATATCCCATCCGTTTCTGGGTGCGCTTCAGGAAGGCTTCCAGCTTTTCACGAAGTTGTGCACCACGGGGAAGCCAAAGGGGAAGTCCCTGTCCAACACGTTGAGAGAAGGTGAAGAGTTCCAGCTCTTTGCCGAGTTTCCGGTGGTCGCGTTTCTTAGCTTCTTCCAACATCACAAGGTAATCGTCCAGCTCTTTCTGTTTCGGAAAAGTGATTCCGTAAATACGGGTCAGCTGCTTGCGGGTTTCGTCGCCGCGCCAGTATGCTCCGGCAGTTGCGATTAGTTTTACTGCTTTGATTACACTGGTATCAGGCAGGTGTGGTCCGCGGCAGAGGTCGGTAAAATGGCCCGATTCGTAAAACGTAATCTCGCCATCTTCCAGGTCGTTGATCAGTTCGATCTTATATTCATCCCCTTTTTTAGTAAAATAGTCGAGAGCTTCACGTTTGCTTTTCGCCTTACGGATGAACTGCTGCTTCTCCCTGGCGAGTTCCTGGATCTTCTTTTCGATTTTCGGGAAATCGTCGGATGATATAGGCTGTTCCCCAAAATCGATATCGTAGTAAAATCCGTTTTCAATATCGGGACCAATCCCAAATTTGACACCCGGATAAAGCAGTTCAATGGCTTCTGCCATGAGATGTGCTGAAGAGTGCCACATGGTAGCTTTCCCTTCCGTATCGTTCCAGGTTAGTAGTTTTACAGAGGCATCCTTGATAATAGGCCGGGTAGCGTCCCACACGTCGCCGTCGACCATCACGGATAAGACGTTGCGTGCCAGTCCTTCACTGATGCTCTTTGCAATATCAATGCCAGTGATACCCTCGTGATATTGCCTGACGGAATTATCTGGTAAGGTAATATTTATCATTGTTTATATGTAGTCGATTTCGGGCGGCAAAGATACAACATTTCTTTGAGCCTGAAAAGGAAAGAAACCTGAGTAACCAAGAAATTTTGAGTGTATCTAAAAATGGAATCCGAGCTGAATAACATACCTGAAACCCAGACCGAAAATGTCAAGTTTCCCTTTCTGTACAAATGTAGTACTGGTAAAGAAGCTTCTTACGAAAGGGTATCTCTCAACGATTTGATTATAGATCTCATCGTCAATATTTTGAATATCATCCGGGTTCAATCCACCATCAAAAGTCAATTCACCACCATAGTAACTGATCGATGGACCGAACAGGATAAGATCGAGTGTGAACCGTTTCCAGAAAACAAACTGGTAGCCCAGCTCAAAGCCTACGTTTAAACAATAGAACCGTCCACTGACAGAGCCTACTGTATCAACTGTAGTTTTCATTACATCAAACCCGTTTTTAAACGAATACCCGTAAAAGCTGGTATATGGCGCTATGTAAAGCCCATCGGGTATAGGACGCCGGTTTCGTTTCATCAGGTAAAACCGGTACTCAAACGAGATATTAATTCCCTGTTTCTTGCGGCTGGTTATCGAGATCAGGTTTGCTATTGTATCATTGAAGAGGGGAGGAAACTCAAGGTATCCCAACCCCACGGTGAATGATTGTTTTGGTCCAAGAATCCGCTCATAGCTCAGCGTAACATTCCGCGAACTCCATAACAGCATCGGCGTTAAATTCCATTTTATAACATTCCTGTGAATGGGTTCCGGGGCTTTAAAGGTCGTGTCGGGTTCTCCCGCAAACAAAGCCAGTGGTAAAAGAGATAAAATAATAGGGTAGATATGTCGCATTGAAGTAAATCGATTGGTTAACCAATGTCACATTTTTCAACATCAAAGATAATTCAATCTGAAAAAGACTATTTACTACTTTAGCAATTATTTCCCGATTAATCATGCCGGGTAATCAAAACCATCAATTTCAGGGACTATGAACCAGACTTCATCAGCAACCGGAAACAAATTTCCGGGATCAGTAACCGCAGCAGCTTTCATCATCATACTGGCTGGCATGATGTATGCGTCATCCATTGTTACACCTTTTCTGATGGCAGTTTTTATCAGCATCGTCTGTGCCGAACCCATCAACTGGCTTCAAAAGCGGAAAGTACCGCAAGGGATTGCAATCGCACTCGTTTTCATTCTGATTGTCGCTCTCTTTTTTATCCTCGGCCAAATCATCGGGCGTTCTCTTTCCTCATTCTCTGAGAACCTTCCTAATTATGAAGAGAATCTTAATGCGATCGGGACATCCTTGCTCCAGTTTCTCAGGGGGCTGGGTATTGATCTCTCTGTAGATAAATTGTCCGGGGTTTTTGACCCTGCTAAAGTGATGAGCCTGACGGGTGGAATCCTTGGCCAATTGAGCCTCTTTATGGGAAATGCACTGACCATTGTTTTTCTTGCCTTATTTCTGTTGCTGGAACTCGACTCGATTTCCGAAAAGGCCAAGGCAATCTACCAGGATTCCATCGGTACGATCAACTACCTGAATGCGATCGGGAAAAGTATTCGTCATTACCTTACGATAAAAACAGCAACCAGCCTCCTGACGGGAGTGTTTGTCTGGATCGGGCTTGCCATCCTTGGGCTCGATTATGCCATCATCTGGGCCCTGCTCGCCTTCCTGCTGAACTATATCCCCAATATCGGCTCCATCATTGCAGCCATCCCTGCAATTCTCTTTGCGTTGATTCAACTGGGATTTGGAGGGGCACTCTGGACGACAGGGATATTTGTGGTTGTAAACATGGTCATTGGAAATGTGGTGGAACCGAAAATGATGGGCAAAGGCATGGGGCTATCCACCTTTGTAGTTTTTCTCTCACTTATATTCTGGGGCTTTCTCCTGGGGACAACCGGGATGTTTCTCTCTGTTCCCCTGACGATGGCTATCAAGATCATACTTGAGCAACATCCCGACACAGCATGGATCGCCGTGCTTCTTGGCACGAAGGATGATGCGCTGGCATTGAGGGAGAAAAAGCAGCAGGTATACTAATTAAATTTAAAATACAACTTTAATTTAATATACAACAAACTATGAAAAACAACAGCAAATATCTGATAATGAGCCTGATAATACTTCTCCTTGGTTTTGAATATGCTCCTGTTTCAACCGCCTGTACAAGAGTGGGCTATGTGGGGCCTAACGGGACCATAATCACCGTACGATCGATGGACTGGAAAGATGACATCCTGAGCAACATGTGGATCTTCCCGAGGGGAATGGAGCGCAATGGGGAAGCCGGTCCGAATTCCCTGAAATGGACATCCAAATATGGAAGTGTGATCCTTTCGGGCTATGACATCTGCACTACTGATGGCATGAATGAAAAGGGTCTTGTGGCGAACCTGCTTTGGCTTGTTGAATCGGAATACCCCATGTTTGATGGAACCAAACCCGGGCTTTCAGTTGCCATCTGGACACAATATGTACTTGATAATTTTCAGACTGTCGCCGATGCTGTTGATGAACTTTCCAAAGAGAACTTTGTTGTCGTTACCAGTGATGTCCCAGGAAGCAACAGTCTTGCCACACTTCATTTGGCTATTTCAGATACTACCGGCGATAACGCTATTTTTGAATACATTAAAGGAAAGCTCGTAATCCATCACGACCGGTCTTACCAGGTGATGACCAACTCCCCTACGTATGACAAACAACTGGCGCTGGACGATTACTGGAAAGAGATCGGCGGCACAACGTTTCTTCCCGGCACAAACAGGGCAGCGGACCGGTTTGCAAGGGCTTCCTTTTATGTTAATGCCATTCCGCAAACCGACAACATCAGAGAGGCTCTCGCCAGTATGTTTGGTGTGATCAGAAACTGTTCAGTTCCTTATGGAATCTCTACGCCCGATCAGCCAAATATTTCAAGTACACGATGGAGAACCGTAGCCGACCAGAAAAACAAAACCTACTATTTCGAGAGCGCTCTTACTCCAAATATCTTCTGGGTTGACCTGAATGGCCTGGATTTTTCAGAAGGCGCTCCCACCAAGAAATTGTCCATTGCCCACGGCGAAGTGTATGCCGGCAATGTGGATAAGGACTTTAAAGATGCTGAACCTTTCAGGTTCCTGGGACTTTAGAACGAGGGATGTGGGACGTGGGTCGATTTAAAGATGTGATCAGAGATTAATACTATGACAGGCCACCAAGATACACCACAACGACCGCCAACCGGCCGGTTGATCACAGGGAGTATTATCCTGGTTGTCGGTTTCCTTTGTCCGGTGCTGATCCCGTTTGTTCTGACATCGGGATGGCATGCAGGTATTATCACCGTGATCTCGGGCTTACTGGCTTTCGGGATCCCCGAGCTCTTTATGATCATTGCAGTCGCTGTTCTGGGAAAAGAAGGATATAACTTCCTGAAAGTCAGATTCGCAAAATTCATGGAACGATATGGGCCTCCCGATGAAGTTAGTCCGATACGATATACAATTGGACTTATCCTCTTTATTCTGCCTATTTCACTTGGCATGCTTCTCCCCTATCTCGGCCTCTTTTTCCCTTTCTTTTTTACCTACCTGCTCTGGTTTGTCATCCCAAGCGATATTATTCTCCTTATCAGTCTTTTTGTCCTGGGAGGCCATTTCTGGGATAAATTGAGATCACTCTTTATCAGGAATTCACGGGCGGTTTTGGACGTAAGACGTGAAGGGGATGAAGCCTTGAAAGGTGAATAAATGGCGAGTTATAAAATTTGTCGTTTAGAACAATCAGCCTTTCAAGATTTACGATAAAGTACTTTTCTTTTTTTTATATTTTTGATGCATATTTTTCATATTTTTCTCCAACACACCATCAACTCTGATAATCATGGAAAGACTTACAGGGACCATTCTGAAATCCAGATGGATCATCATTATTTCTGTCCTTTTGATTACCGGGATCCTTGGGTATTTTATTAAAGATATCACAATCGATTCGGATGTGATCAGTTCGTTGCCCGATGATGACCCTCACGCTTCCCTGATTAAAAAGGTAGGCGAAGATTTTGGTGGAAATAAAATGGGGATGGTCATTCTGGAGAGTCAGGATATATTTACACCTGATGTCATCCAGCATGTCAGGCAACTCACCGATTCGATCAAAGTGATTCCCGGCATTTCATCTGTGACCAGCCTGACCGATATCATTGACATCAAAGGGAACAACGAGGGGTTGGAAATAGGAATGCTGATTGATGCGTACAACCTACCGGAAAACCAGGCGGAGATGGAGAACCTGAAAGAGCGGGTTTTTTCCAAAGACATGTATCGTGGTGCGATTGTTTCGGAGGATGGAACCGCAACAATTATAATTTTCTCTCTTCAGGATGATGCAGATATCCAGTCTGTTGCGAATGATGTGACAAGAAAAGCAGAGTCACTGAACCTTCCTGAAAAACTATTTTATGCGGGATCGCCCATGATGGTGACATCGATCGCCAGCCTGATTGCATCCGACCTGATCAGGTTAATTCCTATCGCCTTCATTCTGATCGCTTTTGTTTTGTTTGCCGGTTTTCATTCGTTGAGGGGAGTCGTGTTACCCCTTCTTACTTCCGGGATTGCCATTATCTGGGTAATAGGCATCATGGCCCTGGGAGGATTTGCCATGTCGATGGTGACCAACAACATCCCCATCATCTTACTCGCTGTTGGAAGCGCATATACCATTCATGTCCTCAACCGGATCAACCAGGCGAAAGATACCGACCGTCGTGAAGCCATTATACTTGGGATGAAATACATCTCTATTCCCGTTATTCTCGCTGCACTAACCACAATGGTGGGGTTTGTCTCGTTCATTTTTGGGTCTTACCTTACCATGATCCAGGATTTTGGAATCTTTACGGCTCTTGGAACGCTGTTTACAGTCCTCCTTTCATTGGTATTTGTTCCTGCGGTTGTTGGAGTACTACCTTGGAAATCAAGTAATAATAAAAATAGTAACACAAGTGGAAAGCGTTCCTATCTCACGGATTTCTTTCTTTCTCCCCTGGAGAGAATGCTTCAGAAACACCCGAAGAATATTCTCATTGTGTGGTCTATTCTCCTGTTAATCAGTGTTGCAGGTATCTTCATGATTCAGCGGAACGTGGATATCAAGTCCTACTTCAAGGAGGGAAATCCCACCCGGACTGCTGAGGAGATCATGGCGAAAAAATTCGGAGGCACCAAGCCCATCTTTGTTTTGTTTAAGGGTGATATGCAAAGTCCGGAAGTTCTGAATACCATGATCCGAATGGAAGAGTTCATGAAGGAGAGCCCGGATATTGTGACAACGCAATCTGTGGCTGATCTTATCGTTGAGATCAATGATGCGTTGGGAGAAGGGAGGGTGATTCCCGACGATAGGGATAAAATTGAACAGCTCTGGTTTTTGTTGGATGGAAGTGAGATCATGCGGCGATTTGTTTCCGATGATTTAACAGAAGGGGTGATTATTTCAAAATTCATCTCCCCGGATAACGAAGCAAAAAAAGAATTTGGAGAAAAAATGGGAAGATTTATCAGGGAAAACTCAACAGATGATTGCACAATTGAGATCACCGGCATGCCATTTATTGATATCGCCATGGACAGAAGCCTGATGAGAAGCCAGTTCGGAAGTCTTTCCATCGCACTGTTGTTCGTTATATTGCTTGTTGGACTGGTATTCAGGTCATTCCCAACAGGCGTCTATGCATCTATTCCCATCATTGCATCTATTGTAATTCTTTTTGGTGTGATGGGTTTCACCGGCATTCCACTAAATATGGCAACTGTGCTTGTTGCCAGCATTGCATTGGGCATCGGGATTGATTATTCAATCCATGTAATCACACACTACAACCAATCCAGGAAAGAGGGAGCGTCTGTAAGCTATGCAATCTCATCGACTATCGGTATCAGTGGCAAGGCCATCGTGATCAATGTCACCTCTGTTTCGGCCGGCTTCCTGGTCCTTCTTTTCTCTGAAATGGTTCCACTCCAGTATTTCGGATTGCTTATATCCCTGAGCATGATTGGGTCGGGTCTTGGCGCCCTTACCCTGTTACCGGTCATTTTGATCCTTACATCACGAAAACAACCAACAAACAACTCCTGAATAACATCCAGTTAAACTTCCATAGAAACGAACCTGCATGAAACATTTTGCAATCATACTCTTTCTTCTAACCGGCACATTGTACGGTACAGCACAGGAAGCCAATGCCATTCTTGCTAAAATGGACAAAATTATGTTCTCCCCGAAAGACAAACAGGGAAAGATTACTATCATCCTGATCGATAAGGATGGCTCTGAGAAAGTGAGGCAGGCCAGTATGCTTCAGAAAGGTACTGACAAAAAGCTCTACCGCTACCTAAAGCCTGAATCCCAGGCCGGGATCGCCACACTCTCCCTGCCCGGCGATATCATGTGGCTCTATATGCCGGCTTTCGGAAGTCCAAAGAAGATCTCGTTAATGGCAAGAAGCCAATCGTTTACAGGCACAGACTTTTCTTATGAAGATATGGCGACCACTCCCTACTCAGACAGGTACACGCCGAAGTTGATTAAAACTGAAACCAACTCCTATGTTATAGAACTTATACCAAAGTCGGATAAATCGAAGTATTCAAAGGTGATTGCTACTGTTGACAAGGCGAACGGCTATCCAATACGTTTAGAGTATTACAATAACAGGGGTCAGAAATTCAAGGAGGCAACCTACCGTTATGAAAAGATTGGAACCTACTGGAATGCTGCTGAGGTGATCATGACCGACCTTGAAAAGGATCATAAAACGAAGATTTTGCTCTCTGACGTCAAATTTGACCAGGGTCTGTCTGAGGATCTCTTTCTGGTAGAGAAGTTAAAACAATAATGAACTATCTATAAATTATTGTTCCTGGTATGAATACTTTCCATCTCTTCGACTTTCTCCCCATGTGGTTTGCCTATGGAGGACGACACCCCGATAAAAAATCTAATAAATTACTTTACGGGATCTGGTTTTGGAGGGCTCTCAACTGGTTCACAACCTCACGGTAAGTTTGATCGGCGGGGTAATACTCCGCTAACTCTTCAGCAATAGCAACCGCTTTCTCCAATTGCCCCATCTCTCCGTAATAAGAAACCAGGGCAAAAAGGATGTCGCGGTCAAAAGGATCAGTTTTTCTTGCATTTTCCAGGTAGATAATCGCATCCGTTTGCGCCCCTGTCGAGAATAATGCAACGCCGTATACATAAGCGTAACGAGTGTTTTGCTGACTTAATTCGGCAGCCTGCTTCAGGTGTTCAATCCCTTCATCTGTCCGGTTATTCCTGATCAGGAGTAATCCAAGTGAATGATGCACATCTCCTGAGCCGGGATTGTAAACTAAGGCTTGCTTCAAGGTCTCTTCCCCCCTGGCATCCATCTTTATCCTTCTATAAAGGTCTGTCAGGTTTATATAGCTCACTGGGAGATATGGCTCAATCAGGATAGCCCGCCTGTAAGCTTTCTCCGCTTCTTCAAAATCACCTCTGTCGAGATAATAATTTCCAATGTTCATCCAACTGAATGGGTGATCAGAATTAACCATCTCAGTCTCCATATACTCTTCAAATACCTTCCCGTAAAGGGTTTTCTCGGCTCCATTCAACTGCTGCACTGCATTCTGGGGCATGTTGCGGGCGGCCATAGTACGAATGAGTCTCACACTGTCGCGAAGCAGGTTTCTGTAAAGAGAGGTCTTCTGGGCTTCAGTGATGTTTTCACCTCCTTCAAACGCACCAAAGCGTATCAGGGGGTCAGGGTCAGCTACACCGGAAGTTATGGCAGAATAAATTGAAGGATCCTGATAACCAGAAAGGTACTGATAAGCGGTGCTTCTGACCATGTCGGGTATAGCGGTGTCTGAAGCCAGTCTGATCAGTTCTGGGAGTGCCTCAGGGTAACCTCTCCGAGCTTTCCAGAAGGTCTCTCCATAGTGCGTTCCGCGATCCTTCATTCCATACCATTTATAAAAGTAATCAGAAGCCATCTGGTCTGACCAATTGGATGGCACAGTCAGGCTTTGATGGCATTTTGTACAAGCATTTGGTGTGCTCAGCCGAAGGGAGAGATCTGGACGGGGGCTACGCATGCTGTGATCGCGACGAGGATCCACCTGCATGTAAGACCTTTCAGGCATATGGCACTCCACACACAACGCACCAGTTGAGTTGTCTTTGTGAAAGTGATGTGACTTAGATCCGTAAACATCCGGCAAATGACAACGATAACAAAGGGCATTCCCCTGAACGTAAACCTTCAGGCTATGCGGGTCGTGACAATCGGAACAGATGACACCTTTGTGGTACATTTTACTTTGCAAAAAAGAGGCGTATACATAGACCTCATCCTGAATTTGTCCGTCGGGAAAATAGAGATTGTCCTCCAGAAGGGACGGTCGGTGCGTATCCAGAAACGACTGACCGAAAACGTAATCCTCATGTATTGTCGACCTCCTTGCATGACAACGGGCACACGTCTCGAGGGTTCTTCTGCCATCCCGTTTAACGGTTCGCACTGCCACATTGCTGCTTGGTTTGTATACCCAGGTACCCTTTTCAGGATCCTTTAACCGGATGGCTAGCCCCATATTATCAGGCTCCTGATTTGCAGAATGCCTGGCAGCCTCTTCTGCCCAGGAAACATGAGCTGATCCAGGCCCATGGCAAGCCTCGCAGGAGACATCAATCTCCGACCACGTGGTGTGATAACTATCAGTAGCCGGGTCAAAACCCTTTTTCAGATTTGTCGAATGACACTCGGCGCACATGTAATTCCAGTTCTGCATGATCCTGGTCCAGTACAGGAAATCAGTGTGTGGGATTTTCTCATCTCCATAAATATGAAACCATCTCTGGCCTCCCTCCTTCTTCGGACGCGCGTCCCAGCAAAGTGGAAGACACTGGTACCTGCCTCCCGGAAAAGCAACCAGGTATTGCTGCAAGGGTCTCACTCCGAAGACATACTCTACCTTATACTCAGCCATCTTCCCTTCCGGTCCCTCGGTGAAGACAAAAAAATCTCCATTCTTTCTGAAAAACCTGGACTCCACTCCCACATGCCGAAAAGTGATATCATTGAAATCGCCTAGAACTGTTGTACTGTCTGCAATATCCATTGCCTTGTCGTGATCAGAACCTTCAAACAGCAGAAACTCTTTCTCATGGCAGGATTTGCAGGCTTCCCGGCCAACATATTGCAGGGAATCTTCCACTAGTATAGATGTCGAAGTGGTTTTGTCACTGATTTCATTGCAACTGATAATGAAAAAAATAGTGACAGATAATGCAACTGGAAACATGAAAAAGAATGATTTTCCGGAGATACTGTTCATGAAGAATCAAGCTTGGCATTGCGTGAGCGAATTTACAAAAAAGACTTTCATTTTCGCTATTTCACATTCCCTCATTTCGCTATTTTCTTTAAGTTTGCACAAAGTGTTTTATGGAATTGGAAGAAGAGGTACCGAATAGCTATTCGAGAAGGCAGTTTTTCCGTCATCTCTCCTGGTCGGTACTAAGTTTTGCAGGACTGGCAGCAATCCCATTTGTCATCTCTTCCATCATTCCCCGTAAAGTTATTGAGAACAAGCGAGTCCGAATTGGGAAACCTGGCGATTTCCCGATTAACCGGATTACATTTCTGCCTGAATCACGTCTCTTTATACTTCGTGACCACAAAGGTATTGCAGCCATGTCGGCCGTTTGCACCCACCTGGGGTGTGTTGTGGAACAGGATGCTTCCGGTTTTCTCTGTCCCTGCCATGGATCTTGTTATAGTGTGATCGGACTGATAGAGAGTGGTCCTGCACAACGAAGTCTTCCCTGGTATAAGGTAGCAGCCCTTCCCGACCAGTCATTACTTGTGAATATGAATCAGGTTGTCTCGCCCCAATCCCGCCTCAACATCTGACATGACAATCCAGGAACTTCCCACCGGTAAAGAGAGCGTTGGAGAACGATTGAGAAAGGTTTCTCAAAATTTCTTTCTGCATATCCACAGTCCCAGGATTTCCGTTGAGACCTTGCATCCCACGGCAACAATGGGACTGGGTGTTATCCTTACAACCCTCTTTGCTGTTCAGCTTATTTCCGGAATGCTGCTGATGGTTCACTATACCCCATCTGTTGATGCAGCCTATTCGTCGGTGAAGGAGATTATCTTTTACATCCCGGGCGGAAGGGTATTCCGCAACATCCATCGATGGTCGGCACACGCCATGGTATTTGTCACCTTCCTGCATCTGTTCCGAACATTTTACAAAGGATGTTATTATGGTACCAGAAGAACCAATTGGGTAATTGGCGTTATTATGCTTCTTGTGGTCATGATGATGAGTTTCAGCGGTTATCTCCTTCCATGGGACCAGTTGGCTTTTTGGGCAGTAACGATCGGCAGTAATATTGCAGCATCGTTCCGGGAATTTACTGATCTCATTGGTGTTACAGTATATTTTGATCCTGGAGGTTTGTTCAGGAAGATTCTGCTGGGTGGCTTAGAAGTTGGACAAGCCACCCTTACCCGTTTCTTCACCCTCCATGTGATCATATTGCCTATTACTCTTCTGGTATTGATGGCCTACCATTTCTGGCGAATCCGGAAGGATGGAGGTCTTGCCCATACCATCTCAGATCTGGGGAGATCCCCCGAGGAAATCCCGACCTGGCCAACAGCCCTTTGGGCCGAAGTCGCCATACTTTTAAGTGTTGTGGCAATCCTGCTTGTTGTCGGAACCCTGGCAGATGCCCCCTTACAGATTATTGCGAACCCAAACCTCCCCGAAAACCCGGCGAAATCACCATGGTACCTGCTTGGGATCCAGGAGGTAGTATCCTATTCGGCATTGATGGGCGGCTTTGTTATTCCTCTGATATTTATCTCCTTTCTCTTTTACATCCCATGGTTTGACCGGATAGATGAGGTCCATCAGGGAAGGTGGTTCAGTGGGAGGAGCGGACTGAAGATTACGTGGCTCTCTGTGTTGACAGGGAGCAGCGTCACAATTTTTCTTTTCTTGCTATCTCTCATCATTCGTGTTCCCTGGCACCAGGGATCAACCCTGTCGATCATCCTCACCATGATTCTCAACCCGGGAACTCTTTCTGTTATGATCTATTTTATCTGGACTTTCCTGGTCTGGCGATTCACAGCTTCACGAAGAATGACGGTGTTGGCTCTATTTACTACGTTCATGACAGGCTGGACCATCTTCATGATCATAGGGATCTGGTTCCGGGGTGTAAACTGGCAATTTATCCTATGAACCTGGAAAAACGCTACCGGTACTATTTTGCTCAGGCCGCTAAATTCTCGGCTCTGGTTATCATCTTTGTACTTGTGGCAGGCTGGGTCAGTGAAGGCTTCTTCTCCCCCTGGAGACAAACACAACGTGAATATCGAAGAGCTTTAAAGCGGGAGTTAACAGATTCTGTTGAACGGTCAGTATTGATTCCTGAATCAGGGGTATACCAGGTTGAGTTGCCTGAGCTAAAACGCACTGACCGGTGTATCACATGCCACCTGGCGATTGAAGGATCTGTCATCGATTCATTAAACCAGCCTTTTAAATCTCATCCGGGAGATGAGCTGAAGCATCATCCCGTAAAAAAGTTTGGCTGTACTCTCTGTCATGGCGGCCAGGGACAGGCATTGGATAAACGAAATGCCTTCGCACAAAATCCAGCTAACGATTGGGATCAGCCTATTCTTAAGAGTCCATTTATCGAATCTTCCTGTGGGAAATGTCACCTCTCTCTTTTTTCTACCGACTCAGTCCTGAAGAACAGCATCGTACTCGATCACGGACGAACCATATTTCTTCGGGAAGGATGCCTCGGTTGTCACAAAGCACGCGGTGCAGGTGGAATGCTTGGCCCCGACCTCACCGCCCAGGGCGACAAATCAAAACACGAATACAACTTTCTGAATATCAAAGGAGAGCAAACAATTTCCAACTGGCTGGAGCAACATTTTATTGATCCCGCGATGGTTTCTCCCGGATCAAGAATGCTACGCTATGATCTCCCAAAAAGTGACCTTGAGGCATTGGCTTCGCTGGTGATGGGGCTCTCCATTCCAGATCTTCCCTATGACTACATTGGATTGAATGTTCTCACCGAACTGAAGGGGGAGCGTCCGGAACTCGAGGGGGAGGCACTTTATGCGATGACCTGCTCGGCTTGTCACGGTAGCAGCGGAGGAGGGAAACCCTATTCAGAATTTAAATCGGGGGTTCCGGCAATTGGGAAACCCGGGTTCCTGGCTGTTGCATCACCTCAATACATTGCTTTCATTCTGCATTACGGGCGCACAAATAAATTGATGACCTCCTGGACACCTGATTTCTCAGGATTATCCGCACGCGAGGTGGAAGGTCTGAATGCTTTTATACGATCACGCAGGTCAGCCCATTCAACGTGGGATAACACCGCTGAATTGTTGAAGCACGGAAAAGGGTCAATCGCTTCGGGAAAATTTCTGTTCAACAGCCACTGCAAGACCTGTCATGGGATAGATGCAAAAGGCGGTCTGGCCATTGGTTTCAACAATCCGGATTTTCTGCGGGCAGCCTCGCTGGAATATATCTATTCCACCTTGTTCAGAGGAAGGATGAACACAGCAATGCCTTCGTGGTCGATGCTGGATGATCAGGAGATGGCTGATTTGCTGAGCTACCTTGCTCAGGGCTCAGGGCACAGGGCTCAGTTACCCCTAAATCCCCTGAAGGGGACTTACTCCGCTTTGCGGGTACCCCTAAATCCCCTGAAGGGGAATTACTCCCCCTTTAGGGGGTTGGGGGGTACTGCTGGCGCTGAGCGCTTCCACTATCTCTGCTCACGCTGTCATGAAGAGCATGGAGAAGGGGCCACAGGTCCCGCAATACTGAACAGGGATTTTCTGCAAACGGCGGATGATCATTTCCTTTACCAGACCATCTCCAGTGGAAGGTCTCACACGCTTATGCATGGGTGGATCAGGCCCGGAAGCCAGGAAGGTGGGATCCAACCTGAAGAGATCCGTGAGATCATCTCCTTCATGAGATCCTGCACTGATTCAGTGTGGGAATATATCTATCCCGGTCCGACGTTGGGAAATAAAGCAGCAGGAAAGGAGGTTTTTGGATCGCTTTTTGCGAAGTGTCACGGCACCCATGGAACCGGGTTGAAGGCACCCAGCCTCAATGACCAGGTATTCCTTAATGCAGCTACTAACGGCTTCCTTCTGGCCACCATTACACTGGGAAGAAACGGAACTGAGATGCCGGTTTGGGGGGATTCAACAGCACAACATCAGGCACTTACGGCTCAGCAAAGAAACGATCTTGTTGCATTTATCAGGTCGTGGCAGGAGGTAATTCTCAAACAGAGTTTCTACTCGCAATATTCCAGAAATCTTTGTACTCCTCATCCTCCCGAAGATATGCAGTCAGTTCAAAATAGCATTTTGAAAACGACAAAATGAATAACCCGAAACATAAAGTCGGTTTTCTCCTTTTCAGTCTCTGTTTCAGCATGGCTAAGGAAAAAATCATCGAGGATTTCCTGTGGATTCTTTCCAACCACAAGTCCTTGTTTACTCAAACTTGATTTTTACCAGTTTACCAAACTCTTCACCGTTTTTTGACTGATGCTTCATTGGACACTCTCATTGATCGTTTTCAGGTGGTTTATGCTGGATTTGTTCCATCGCATACTCCGCCTGTGCTGTGATAGTGAAGCTGGGGTTAACTCCCTCTGTTACATTATCTCCCATCGGGCATCCGCCGAGGATATGCGCCGTAGATGGAATATTGAAAAGAACCTCCATAGTTGAATTCTGGGCAATGCCCCCAACTTTTGCAGCATACCTTTTCGTAACTGCATTTTCATCGCATTGTCAACCGACTGCATGACAAGAAAGATTATCGTGTTTTCATCAGGTTTGATCTGTCGGGATACTTGACAATCTCAATCCAGGTATCCTTCTCCGGTTTAAATATGGAACTGATCGCAACACCGTTATTAAGCTTTACATTAGCTACCGAGGCTGTTCACAGTGTTTCTGAATTGGTGCGGAGAGATTCTCCCAATCGGTCACTCAGGTTGGGAAGCGTTTTGTAGATATGCTTCTGATGAAGGAGAAGTTTCAGGGTACCAAGAACGCCACCGGCAATGACGAGGCCTTTTGCCTGGAAAATGCCGGAATCGGGATCCGCGATCCGCGGTACGTGATCCGGGATCAGTCCTGACTCCGGGTTTTTCAGTAAACCAGAGGTAATTTTTGTCGAGCGTGTTTTTGGCATTTTCACGACATCCTACCAT
>Ga0351968_1024_pt1 | contig 31839 bp, 22 predicted proteins | sample BONcelHFGM3001D5_FD_206755 | JGI IMG/M metagenome (GOLD analysis project Ga0351968, IMG submission 206755) | Enriched cells from coal bed in the Powder River Basin, Montana, United States - BONCAT cells FGM rep1 HSBNCT.FGM.300.1.D5 ...
AAGTGTGAGGGCAAATTGCTTGTACATCTGACCCGTTGTTCCGCCGAGGAAGGTAACCGGAATGAATACGGCGGAGAGGACCAGGGTAATGGTGACAATGGCTCCAGTGATCTCATGCATGGTTGCTTTGGTGGCCTCCAGCGGAGTCATGCCGTGCCCGTCGATTTTCTCCTGGACAGCTTCCAGCACCACAATGGCATCATCCACTACGATCCCGATAGCCAGAACCAGGCCGAAAAGTGTCAGCATGTTGATGGAGAAGCCGAAGAGTTGGAAGGCAGCCAGGGCGCCGATCAGGGATACAGGAACGGTCACGGCAGGAATTAGTGTGGCACGCCAGTCCTGCAAGAAAATGAAGACCACGATGAATACCAGGATGAAGGCTTCCAGCAGGGTCTTCAATACCTCTTCCACGGAAGCATCAACGAATTCGACTGTATCGAGAGCCACTTTGTAAGTCAGTCCGGGCGGAAACTGTCCGGAAAGTTCCTGCATGGTAGCTTCACTATCCTTGCGCACCTGAACGGCATTGGACCCAGGCGACTGATAAATGGCGATGAAAGGTGAGGGTTGTTTGTTGAACCTCGACTGTACATCATAAGTTTTCAGGCCGAGCTCAACGCGGGCGATATCCTTCATTCGAACGATGGACCCATCGGACTTTGATTTGATGATGATCTGCTCAAACTCCTCGATCGATTTCAGACGTCCTTCGGCTCGGATGGTGTACGTCAGCTCCTGACCTTTTGCAGCAGGATTCTTTCCGATTCCGCCTGCAGCGGCTTCCAGGTTCTGATCCCTGATGGCATTCTGGACATCGCTGGTTGTAACCCCGAGTCCGGCCATCTGATCGGGGTTCAGCCATATACGCATGGAATAGTCGTCTCCGCCCAATAAATTAACATCACCAACCCCGTCGAGACGTTTCAGTACATTGATGATGTTGATTTGCGCGTAATTGCTGAGAAACTTGAAGTCGTAGGTGGTGTCTTCCGAAACCAGCGCATAAAGCATCAGGATGCTGGGGTTCTTTTTCATCACGATCACACCTCCCTGCACCACCTCCTGAGGGAGCACGTTGAATGCCCGCTGGGCGCGGTTCTGGGTGTTGACCGTTGCCATATCGGGATCGGTCCCTATTTCAAAATAGACCGTGATGTTGCAGGATCCATCATTGGCACACTGCGAGGTCATGTACATCATGTTGTCAACCCCGTTGATCTGTTCTTCGAGCGGGATAGAGACCGTTTTCTGAACAGTTTCGGCATCTGCTCCCGGATAATAGGCTGAAACGGTTACGGTAGGAGGGACCACATCGGGATACTGGGCAATTGGCAGGTTCATCATGCTCAGAATCCCCACCAGGGTAATCAGGATGGTAATAACGAACGATAGTACCGGGCGTTGTATAAAGTTTTGAAGCATAAAGCCTTATGATTTACGAATTACTATTGAAGAATTATCATACTATCTTCTTTCACGTAATACGTCTCACGTCTTATGTCTCACGTCTTACGTCTTACGTCTCACGTCTTACGTCTCATTCCCCAGGTCGAGGGACGTTGATCGTATCCTTCACCTCCACCGGAGTTACCGGCATCCCTTCTCTGATCTTCTGGTAACCTTCCAGCAGAATCCGTGCACCGGGCTCCAATCCCTTATTGACAACTACCATATTTCCAATGTACTGGCCTAAAATGACCGGGACCCTCGACACATGGTTGGCAGTATCCAGAACGAATACAAAATATTTATCCTGAATCTGTTGAATGGTGCTCTGTGGAATGACCACGGCATCCTCTGTCTCGTTCAGAATCAGCTTTACTTTTGCAAAGTTACCGGGTTTGATAATGCCTTTTGGATTGGCGAAGACAGCCCTGAGGGCAATGGCTCCGGTGGCCGGGTCAACATTGCGGTCGATGAAATCCACATCGCCTGCAATGGAATATTCCTTGTTATCGGAAAGGGTGAGGTAAACCTTGATGGGAGCTTCACCCCGTTTCACGATTTTATCTTCATTTTCAGCCATCCACCTGACAATGGAGAGGTAATCAGTTTCATTCATCTGGAAATTCACGTAGATCGGATCCACTGCCGACACGGTAGCCAGAAGGGTGCTTTCTCCCCGGCCGACCAGGTTCCCCGGGCGAACGTCCACGGCACCAATATAGCCTTTGATCGGACTGCTGATGGTGGTATAGGAGAGGTTGAGTTTAGACTGCCGCAGGTTGGCCTGTGCACTTGCAACGGCTGCTTTCGCTTGTTTCTCCTGCGTGACTGCTACATCATAGTCGTTCTGACTGATGGCGTTGGTGGCAACGAGTGGTTTTAGCCTTGCGACATTCAACTGGGTATATTCCCATGTAGCCTCCTTGTTGGTAAGATCTGCCTGGGTATAATTGACATTATTAACATACTGATCCTTTTCTATCGTGAAGAGCACTTGCCCTTTCTGAACCACCGATCCTTCCTGGAATGACCAATTCTCCAAATACCCCTCAACACGGGCACGAATCTCGACAGTAGGGATCCCTTCTGCCTGTCCCACCATCTCAAGATAGGAAGGAACGGTAGACCCGATAATGGTCATAACATGGAGAGAAGGCGGTTGCTGGATGACTTTTTTATCAGATTTGCATCCGGAAAGGCTGAACATACAGACTCCTGAAATTACCAGGAGAAGAAAGGGAATTGATACTTTATGGCTCATATGACAGGAAAATTATTTTCAATCAAAAGTAAAAAAAAATCTAATGAAATAGTGCTATTTTTGCCCCCTTACCGGATATCTTCTTTTCCAAATGGCATTGAAACACATTTTTACTCTCTTTTTCATTTGCATCTCATTTTCCCTCTCTCTGTTTTCCCAGAAATCCTATATCTCCTTTAATCAACCCGGGAATACGGTTAACGCCAACGCCATTCTGATCAAACTTGGGGCTGCGATGGATGAAAACCCAAGGCGTCTAAAGATTTGTATTTCATATAATGAAATACTGAATGTGAAAACTCCGGTAATGCAAAGCCCGGAGGTGACAATCCGGTTTACTGATATTCACGCCTTCAAGACTCCTGCATACCGGGGTTTCCCCATGGAAGATATCCTTACACCCGATCTCCTCAGTTGCAATCTGAACCTGATCGATCTTCCCGACAGCAATATTCTCCGGCAGTATCAACTCAATGACCTTAGCGTGAGCCAGCTCTCCCTGGGTTATCTAAGCTCCGATATCCCGGTAGTCACACCCGGGAAGTACGCCGTAACTCTTAGCGAAATAAGGTTCGGTTACAGCGACATGGCGTTGGGAGCGTTTCGGGACAGAATCCAGCTGATCGATAATTATTATGCCGCTTCAGCACTTGCCGATTCGCTTCTTGAGTATACTGAAGGATATAATCCATTGACAACATACGACCTGCCCGAAAAGTTTATCCTGCTGATGGAGATTAACAGAGTCGTAAAACTGATCGCTGATCATCATTTTAGTGAGATGCTTCTCCTTCGGGAAAATGATCCTGGAAATTTTACTGAGAAGTTCCTTCGCCTTGATAAATTCTCCCGCAGTGCGACCATGACGTTTGAGGAGCAGGTTGACTTGCCAGCAGCCATCCATTGGGGTGGTGAAATGGATCTTCTTATCGATGAATACATCTCTCATCTGATTACCTACATCCAAAAATCGATGCTTCTTAACGGCATCCGGGGAGGTATCTATAAAGATTATACCGATACATGGTTTCTGACTCCGGGCTTCAGGAACGAGGAAGTAGTTTTCACGGGATTATTGAAAAAGATGTATCCCGGAAAAGATCCAGCTATTGTTATTCCCGTCATCACCCAGGCCGTTTGGGACGCTTACCTGAGGGGAGCGCGGAAAATGATTGACGGTTCCAATTTTGTTGGTGCCATGTTTTTGCTGGATCATGCGGCTGCATTCCGGGAGCAGATTCCGAATCAGGTGCAGCCCGATTCCAGGCAACTGCATGGTGAAGCGGTAAAAGGAGTGTACGCCTCTTACCTGGGTATCGCAGAAAGTTGTATCGATATCCAGAAATTCGAGATGGCAGAAGAGTATATCGACCAGGCGGGGAAATATGTTGCTGATTATAAAGGAGTGATTCCAACCGATACCATGTTTCAGCGGGTGTTCAGAAAATTATTTAGCCGGAGGCTTCAGGGATGCGATTACATCCTTACTGAGAATCAATTTCAGGAGGCACTGGAATGTTACCAGCTATTTTCTCTCAGTTATCCGCCAGAGATGATCGCGTATGTGAATGATCACCTTAAATCCCGTCAACAGCAGGCGCTGCGGGGGTTGTTTTTTCAGGAGAGGAACAGTACGAATGAAATGGTAAGGAGACATGATATTGACAGTGCGCTGATTTACTATGATGAAGCTTGCCGTTACCAGGAGATGATGCCTGGCGATCCGGAGATTAAAGCGGCCTTGGAGGAGCTGAACAGCAGGATGTTACCGATCAGGTACCAGCAACTGGCCGACAGGGGAACATACCTTTATCTGACTTACAATCAAGAAGAGTCTTTCAGAACGTTCAACCAGATGAAAGAGGTGGGAGAACGGATCGGGATTCCTATGGATACTGCACTGAACTTCATGTACCTTGAGAGTTACAAATACCATATGCTGAACGAAATCTCGGTGGCAACGGGAATGATCTGGAAAGATGAACTTGAGTCAGCGAAAGATTACGCACTGGAGGTGGAATCAGTGATGGATCTTTACAATCTGGAGGCCGATCCTGATCTGCAATCGGCTCTAAAGAGTTACCGGAGTAAAATTGACCTGAAGGCTTGCCTGGGAGTGAAAGAGGAGGCTGAAATTCTTGCCATCAGGGCATGGAAAAATATTGAACTGAAACAGTTTGACATGGCGGTCAAACAGCTCGGAGACGCACGCCAGAAAGTGCGTCAGCATCCCGAATGTACACTCGATGTTAAGGCATATGAAGACTCTATTAAAAAATATATTTCAGCAGCATTTTATCAGGAAAAACAGAAGCAGGCACTCACCCAGGTTTCGCTCGGGAACTTCCGGGAAGCGATTCAGCGGGTTAGTGACAACGAACGGTTCTACCGCAATACTGAGTTAGATAATCTTGGTGTTCCTTTCATCTCTATGCTGGATTTTGTGGCGAATTCATCCAGAATCCCCATGTATAAGGAGGCGCTTTCATACTTCCTGAAGGGCGGAGATGCTTTCTCGGCATGGAGTTGCCTTACCTGGATGAAACGGGATGGGGTGGATTCCCGGGAAACTAAGGATCAACAGGAACAGGTTGGGAGTGCCCTCTCAGTCCGTGATTTTGAACTCTTTCCTGATGGAGATCCCGAAGTACGTATCAGAAGTTATACCGCCGGAAACCGATGGTTTCTTAACTTTGCACAGGCCTATACCGGAAGGTGGCAGCAACTTCAATCGGAAAAGTTACTCAAAACACCATAAAACTATGAACAGAAACCTATTGCTTATCAGCAACTCAACCAATTCGGGTGAGGATTATCTCTCCTGGCCCCGGCAACATCTGAAAAACTTTTACCACGGGTATGGTGTAAAAGATATCCTTTTTGTTCCCTATGCAGGAGTAAACCTGGCGCCAAACAGTGTGGCCGATTCCTTTGACGTTTATGAGAAGCGCGTAGCTGCTGTGTTCAGTGAACTGGATCTTGGCATATATTCCATCCACCGGGAACCGGATCCGGTAGAAGCCGTTATGAATGCGAAAGCCATTGCAGTGGGAGGGGGGAACACGTTTCACCTGGTAATGATGATGCAGGCCACCGGCATCATGGATGCGATCCGCGAGCGGGTCCTTCAGGGAACACCTTATGCAGGCTGGAGTGCTGGCTCCAACGTTGCCTGTCCTACCATGAAGACAACCAACGACATGCCCATCAGTGAGCCTGTCTCATTCAACTGCCTCAACCTGATCCCTTTTCAGATTAACCCGCACTACCTCGATGCCAATCCTGCCGGTCATGCCGGTGAAACCCGCGAACAAAGGATCCAGGAGTTTCTAACTGTGAACCGCGACATATATGTTGCCGGGTTACGGGAAGGGTGTCTGCTGAAAGTGGTGGATAACCAGATGGACCTGGTTGGGATGCGGCCGTTGAGGGTGTTTAAATACGGGGAGGAGCCAATTGAAATCCATGTCGGTAAAGACCTGAACTTCCTGCTGAACTGCTAGCGGGCAATTCTTCCGTAGAGGCGGGTTATTTCTGCCATCTTTTGAGCCAGTTCATCCGTGAAATCATCTTTCCGAGCTCTCCACCGCCAGTTGTTGTCTGTTGTACCCGGAATATTCATCCTGGCGGTTGTGTCCAACCCAAAAAGATCCTGAAGAGGAATAATGGCAGTTGAAGCTACGGAAGCCCATGCAAGCCTGATCATCGCCCAGTGAATCTCTTCTTCAGGGTGATTGAGATATTCCAGGGCAAACTTTCTGTCAGGTTCTGACGCCGATCGAAACCATCCAACTATCGTGTCGTTGTCGTGCGTCCCTGTATATACGACATAGTTTTTACCATAGGTATAGGGGAGGTAGTTGTTGACTTCTGCCGAGTCGAAAGCAAAACTCAGAATTTTCATTCCGGGAAAACGAAACATATCCCGCAATTCGTTGACATCCGGCGTAATCACTCCAAGGTCTTCCGCAATGACAGGCAAAGGGCCAAGCTGTTCTATCATGGATTCAAAGAAATCGCTGCCCGGACCAGTTACCCAGGTACCATTCTCTGCGGTTTTATCTCCGTAAGGGACAGCCCAATATGCTGCAAAACCCCTGAAATGGTCGATCCTCACCACATCAAACAGGAGAAGATTGGTGCGGATCCTGTCAACCCACCATTGGTAAAGTTCTTCCCTTACTTCCCTCCAACGGAAGATCGGATTTCCCCATAACTGACCGCTTGTGCTGAAATAGTCGGGAGGGACTCCACCTACCAGCAACGGCTTCTGGTCGGAATCAAATTCAAACAACGACGTATTTGCCCAGGTATCCGCACTGTCAAGAGCCACGTAGATCGGGATGTCACCAATGATTCGGACCGATCGTTTATGGGCATAGTCTTTTATTGCCAGCCACTGTTTGAAGAAGATGAACTGAAGGAATTTCTGGTATTCTATCTCCTCTCTCAGCTGCTGTTGGTATTGAATTATAGCGTTTGGATCGCGTCTCTTAATCGGTTCTTCCCAGGTGTACCATGGCTTCTGTGCCTTGGCGGCATGGATGGCCCTGAAAAGGGCATAGTCATTCAACCACCTGTGCTCTTTTTGAAAATTCCTGTATTTCAGTTTTTGCCTCTGATCATCCAGGTTCGTAAACCGATTAAAGGCCACCTCCAGCAAACGCATCCGTTCAGGAATTGCAAGCTCGAAATTGACAGATCCATCGCCGAGGTAAGGGAATGTTTCCAGATCTCTTTCAGTGAGCAGTCTATCCCGAACAAGCTCTTCCAGATCGATCAGGTTAGGGTTTCCGGCATGAGCCGAGAAGCACTGGTAGGGAGAGTCGGCAAAACCTGTAGGTCCAAGGGGCAAAACCTGCCAGTAATGCTGTTTTGCTTTGGCAAGAAAGTCGATGAATTCCCTGGCTTGTATACCCAGGGTGCCAATACCGTACTTACCTGGCAACGATGTAGGATGCAGCAGGATCCCGCTTGTTCGTTCAAACTTCATAACCTCATCACCTCATAACCTCATCACCTCATCACCTCATCACTTCTTTATAAACCTCTGTATCCCGGGAAGGTGATCTTTGCTGTATGCTTTCAGAAGATACATGCCAGGAGGAAGAGACGAGATTTCCAGCCTGATTCGTTTCTGATTTGTGGGAGCGGATGTAAAGATCAGTTGCCCCATCAGGGAGTATATCTCTACCTGTTGAATGGCGAACTGTCCTTCGCAGGTTATTTCGTATTCGGCAGGGTTTGGGTAGAGACGAATAGGATTCAGGGCATATTCCGGAATACCAACAGCTCCGATGCGGCCTGTGGTGTAGACCTGAACCGAAAGCCCCAGGGTGTCATCGCCGTAAGCGGCAACCGGAGTCACTTCAAATACAATATATTTCCCCAGATCCGCGATGCTGTCGGTCAGGTAATTGATTGTCCAGGCGCTGTCAATCGGTTCCAGTGTGGCTCCCACCGAATCGGCCCGATACCATTTGTAAAGCGATTTTCCTTCAGGAATTCCGCTCAGATCATGATAAAGGTAAGATCCGGTAAGAAGCTGTTTGACCTCCAGCAATCCCTGGATATAAAGGTCGGTAACCCAGGGAGGGGAGGGGATTACAGGTCCCTCATTGTTGTACCAGCAGGTGTAAGTGTTGGGATTCCCATTGGTATCAATCGGTAATAGCACGTATGCACGTGGATCGAGGGTGTCCAGTTCTGCGGTAGCCCACGATCCGTTAATGCGGAATTTGAACTCTAGAGGCTGTCCCCCGATCAGGGAATCGTCGAACATTTTCGACATGGTATAAAGCGCTGTGTTATATGGATCGTAGAGAAGATCCCAGGCTCCCCAGTTATTAAAATTCCCGGCTACATCGAGAAAATCGGTTTCAGGATCAAAGTTCCCAAGTTGTTGCTGGATATTCATGTTGCATTGAAAGGTCATCAATATTTTTGTGGAGTCCTGGTTGCTAAAGTATTGAACAACCGTGATGGTAGTGTCAGGAGGTAAGAACATCCGGCTCAATCCGCCGAAATCCTCATAGATATAAATGCTGTCTCGTTTAATCCTGAAAATGTATTCGTACAAAAGAGAGGGGTCGAGGTGGCAGGTGAAATCGAAATCACTGGATACCCCAACCCGTTGTAGTTGGACTGGCTCCCACTCTGTCATGTCGCCCAGTATTTGTATCGTGTCGATCCCAACGCTGAAGACCGTGTCGGGAGTTCCCGAAAAATCCATGCGAAAGGTAGTCGTATTCAGGTACTCATCGTTCCACCATGTTATAACCTCCGTAACTCCTGGATTTGCTGTTACCTGTCTGTCGATGGATTCAAAGATTGTATCATTGATCCGGAACTGGAAATGATAGGTGCTTCCTGAATCAAGTCCCTGTTGGATCACACCGCTGTATACCCGGTCAATGCCTTCAAACAGAAGCAGATCGGGGATATTCTCTTCAAAATCGACGTAAACAAGATCGGAATCTGGATTAAACAGGCCATCCTGAATGGCTTTTGTCATATTCAGTTTGAAAAGGAAATTGTATGAGGTATCAGCAATTTCGCCGGAGACTTTCAAAACGCTCAGTGGAGTAATCAGAAGCAGGAGGAGTACTAACCTGATCGCAGATTTGTTCATGGTGATAGTTTTTAGTTGATGCAAAAGTAATCGTTTTATCTCAGATTCTTGCAGAGTTCGGGGTTAAACCCGTCTGAATACCTGGGCCGTGCGGTTGGTATTGTAGATGGTGAGCCAGTGGACTTTGCTCTTTGCATCGTAGGTTGTGATGTGTCTTTGTGAATCATCTATCCGGCCTAAACCACCGAATTCAATACTGTCGCTGTTCAGTGCGATGATGTAATCGCCCGGTTGAGGCAGTTGAAACGAGTAGCCTGGGACTGACCGGTTGGGATGAAAATTAAAAACAAATACCAGTCCCTGTTTCTGAAAAACGATGGTTTTGTTCTCTTCATCCATATTAAGCTGCATGCCGTATTCCTCTGAGAGGATGTGATATGCTTTCACAAGTTTGAGCATTGCCCTGTCAAATTCGGCCAGGAAATGGTACTTCAGGGTGGGATTCTCGCGCAGAGACCACTGCCTTCTGGCGTATTGGAAACTCCAGTTATTTCCCTCCCTTGGGAAATCGATCCAGTCGGGATGCCCAAATTCGTTCCCTATGAAATTCAGGTATGCTTGTCCGCCAAGAGATATCGTTATCAGCCGGATCATTTTGTGCAGTGCCAGTCCCCTGTCGATGACAATACTCTGGTCGTCTTTCGACATCCGGAAATAGATCTCCGACTGCATCAGGCGAAAAGCGAGAGTTTGGTCTCCAACCAATGCCTGGTCATGGGATTCACAATAAGCTATTGTTTTAATGGATGGCAGATGGTCGTTCAGTGTATGCCAGAGTTCATGGATGTTCCACTCCTCATCCGTTTTCTCTTTCAGGATCCTGATCCAGTAATCGGGAATGGCCATTCCGAGGCGGTAGTCAAACCCTATTCCTCCTTCTTTCACGGGCCGGCACATTCCCGGCATCCCGCTTACATCTTCGGCAATTGTGACTGCCTTTGGCTTGATTTTATGCACCAGGGTATTAGCCAGCTGCAGATAAGTAATCGCATCCCACTCAACGCCTGATTTGAAATAACCGTTCAGGTCCCAGACTTCCCTGAAGCCATGGTCGAAATAGATCATGCTGGTAACGCCGTCAAGCCTGAAGCCGTCAAAGTGGAACTCTTTCATCCAGAATTTAACATTCGAAAGCAGGAAACGGAGCACTTCCGTTTTCCCGTAATCGAAAATCTTGGAGTCCCAATGGGGATGATCTCCTCGCTCGCCAGCATGAAAATATTGGTGCCCGGATCCATCGAATCCATTCAGTCCTTCCAAGGTGTTTTTTGCTGCGTGGGAGTGAACCAGATCCATGATGACCGCGATTCCCTGCTCATGTGCCTTTTTAATCAGGTATTTCAGATCCTCCGGCGTGCCAAACCTGCTGGAGACGGCGAAAAAATTGGTTACATGATATCCGAACGACCCGTAGTAGGGGTGTTCGGCAACAGCCATCAACTGAATGGTGTTGTAGCCGGCATTTTTGATATAGGGGATCAGGTAGTCGGCAAACTCCACGAAAGTACCAACACCCTCACGCTCCTGCGACATTCCGGTATGGGCCTCATAAATAAGCAGCTCGTTTAATTGGCCGATAGAAAATTTATCGTTTTCCCAGTTAAAGGGTTTTGGCGGAAGCCATACCTGTCCGGTATAATCAAGGGTAACAGGATCCTGAACAACCCTTCGGATATAGGCGGGTATTCTTTCCTGCCATCCCGATTCGGAATGAACAAGCACTTTTATCTTACTCTGATGGGTAAACCGATCTTTGTACTCATCTTCGGCAAGGAAAATCTCCCAGATGCCGTATTCCCCTCGGTTCAAACGGTGGGAGTATCGTTGCCAGTTGTTGAAATCTCCAAAGAGGTAAAGGTCCTCAGCTTGCGGAGCCCACTCTCTGTAGTACCAGCCTTTTTCTTTTGGGTTGTAATTGATCCCGAAATAGTTGTATCCGTCGGCGAAACGAAGCAGACTTCCTTCGTCAGTTTCGATGGAAGTCAGACGTCCCCGGTACCGACGGTACCTCTCATTGATCTCCTCCTCAGCCTCTTCCAGCCAGGGGTCCGCCTGGATAATCCGGAGTTTACGTTCCTGCATGGGGGGGAAGTGTATCAGACCTAAATGAAAATAATCACAGCCACAATAATAGCCAGAACGATAGGTACGATCACATATACTTTTTTGGCATCATGCTGGATTTGAGCGTTGCAATCAGAAGCCATCTTTTTGGAAGCCTCATCACCAGGTTTGTAATGCAACGCTGCATTAAACTCTTCCCGGGCCGACCGGAAGAGCTCAATTTTACAAAAATCGTTTCCACGTTGAAAGTGTTCGCGGTACATGATCTCGTCATGGGGCAGGCCTTGTTCGTAAATGGATTTCGTTGCCATATAAGTTAGTTTCGGGTTTTGGGTGTGTTGTTCTTCTTCAGTCAAATTTGTAGGCCAATCCCACACCGATGACCTCTTTAAACTGTGTTCGTGGTCCGCCGGGATCTGTTGGTGAGGATTTGATCATAATGTCGTCATCGTAGATCACACTGGCATTGATGGTGGCTGCCAGCCAACTGTTCACCTTCATCGTAAGCAGGACATTAAAATTCACGTCGATGTTTCCAAAATTACTCAAATAATTGGTAAATAGCTCGAGAGAGGATGTGAGGTTGATGTTTTTAGCGAGATCCTTGTTCAAATCAGCACGCAAATAAGGTCCAAACTCGCCACGGATCTTTTCTCCGGCAGTTACCCCAAAAGAGCCGGCATTGGATAACGCCGTGTCGAGCACAAATGTAAATCTGCCGGAAGATGGCGAGAGATATAACCTGAACCATTGCACGGGCACATAGGTGATGCCAATACCGGCAATCAGGTATCCCGGTGCCATGATGGTCGAGATCACAGTACTGTCGTCGGGGTATTTGTACCCATTCGAGAATTGAGTCCTGAAATTTACCAGAACTGAGAAAAACCATTTCTTATTGCTGTGGATCTCATAGCCATAGGTAGAGGTCAGCTCGATCTTGTCATCGGTTTTGTTGAACTGTTGTGAACTTGATCCGAGCCCGATAAATTGGAATCCATATCCCATGTCAATGATATTTGCCCAGGCGTGTTTCCCTTTCCTGTAGTTAATATTGAGGTTAACCAGTCCGGTTAGTCCAAGGGAATTTGTTCCTCCTGCCGCCCAGTTGGAGTAACCTGCCTGCGCAACATTCAACGATCCCATCCCGCTGACATTCCAATACTTGGTGGAATCAGCCGAAGCCCCGGTTTTGGTTTTGTCAACAGCTTTGGTCACTTCAACCATGTCCTGGGAAAAAACCCCGAGTGAGAGAAAAAAGACCAAACAACTGAGTGATAATATTTTCATAATTTCCTAATTTACTTATTTCTTATTTCCTATTTCTTATTTCCTATTTCTTCAGCAAATCCCTGATCTCTCTAAGCAACTCCTCTTCTTTGGATGGTGGTGGCGGCGGTGGAGGTGGCGTTGCAGGTTCCTCTTTTTTCTTATCCAGTTTGTTGATCCCTTTGATCATCAGGAAGATGGCAAACGCGATAATGATAAAATCTACAAACGTTTGAATAAAAGTTCCTACTTTCATCACTACAGCTGCGCTTACCACTTCACCGGATACAGGATCCATAACGGCATCTTTCATAGTGATTACAATTGATGTAAAATCAATCCCCCCAACGAGGAGGCCGATCGGAGGCATGATCACATCGGAAACAAGGGATGCAATAATCTTTCCAAAGGCTGCTCCAATGATGATACCAACTGCCATATCGATCACGTTTCCGCGCATGGCAAATGTTTTAAACTCTTTTATCAAGCTCATACGATTGGTTTTTGTTCAGTGCAAATATATAGAATGATGCCTCTATATTGCAAGTGGAAAAAAAGAAGAATGAAATTATTTTGTTCTGAAAAGCCACAAGAAGATACCGGCAACAACTGACAATCCTGCCCATTGCAGGAAAAGTCTTCCATAGTTTATAACAACATAGGATTCATAGCCAAGAGGAGTGTGAGGGGGGCGCAAGAAGATCCCGTATCCGATGGATTGAGTAACAGAATAGTCGGGAGGATTGGATACAGCCGTCCAGGGAGGGTATAATGTCATCGCAATAAGCAGGAGAACCGCAATCCAGAGGATTACCTTTTGTATTTTGTTCATACCTCTCATTTCGCACTCCTTTAAATTAAATTTGTGATCCAGGAAGGAATCGAACCTTCGACCCACAGCTTAGAAGGCTGTTGCTCTATCCCCTGAGCTACTGGACCCATGATTGAGGTGGCAAAAATACGGAAAAATCTGATATGTGAAGCACCTTCATGACTCTACACTTACCCATTTTAGTAATACACTTATCCGGTTTTTTGCAACACTTACGAAAAAAAACATGTTAGATTGTTGAATATCAGATGGAAACGACAAAATTCTAACGTATTTTTGTGGGTTAATAATATGATCAGTTATGAAAACACGTTTGATGTTGGTACTTCTCTCCGGTTTGCTTATCGTCTCCTGCCAGAAAGACAAGGTTGCAGAATCAGGAACAACTGCCAAAACTATATATGAATTGCAGGTTTCGGATCAATTCAACTGGAAGATGAACCAGTCGTATTTATTCCATATTTCAGGTTTACCCGGACAGGTGATCAGAATTACAAACGCCGACGGGTCAATGCAACTGCACAGAAGCATAATTCCCGCCGGCCTATCAAAAGTAGACGTACAGCTCACATTGCCTGTTTTGTTCAAGGAGGTTTTGATTAATGAACGTGTAACTCCCCTTACCGGAACCGACCTGCAGGTGACGCTGCCTTCGGTGAAGGAATTGTTGCTTGCAAACTATGTTCTCGATTACAACGGAACATCTGATTATGTGGAGGTTGGCGATCCTGCGGGTGGAGAACTTGATTTCGGAACGGGAGACTTTACGATTGAAGCATGGGTAAAAACCACTGATAGATCAGCTGACACTTGGGCCCGGAAAATTGTCGGAAAAGGTGTCTATTACGGAATATACATTGATCCGGTCACGGGAACGGTGATGGGCTATATTGACAATATCTCCACATTGGGTTCAACAACCGTCATTGATGATGGAAACTGGCATCACGTGGCATTCAAGCGGACTGGAACAACCATCAAACTCTACATCGATGGGATTGCTGAACGCACAGAGATAAACGCCGGTTTCGGTGCCAACCTGTCGGGCACCGACCCGTTCCACATCGGAGCGATGCAAATCGGAGCAAGCGTAACATCGCGCTGGCACGGGCAGATTGACGAGGTTCGGGTATGGAATACAGGACGCAGCAGCGTTGAAATTCTAGCCAATTACAATAAAATCATTGATCCTGGAACCCCTGGTTTAATCGGTTCGTGGAGAATGGATGAAGGCACTGGCACAGTAACTGAAGACATCTCTCAATCGGGAAATAATGCAACACTACATGGCACTACTTGGATGCTATATGCCAATGGCTGGGATAGCGACGGTGACGGCATCATCGACTTGGATGACGATTATCCAGTGGATGCCACCCGGGCTTTCAATAATTACTTCCCGGCTGCGGGAACCGGAACCCTTGCGTTTGAGGATCTCTGGCCGAGCATGGGCGATTATGACTTCAACGATCTGGTTCTTGGATACCGGTTCAAAACAGTAACCAACGCTACAAACAAGGTTGTTGAGATTTTTGGCACGTTTAATGTCAGGGCGAATGGGGCAAACCTCAGGAACGGTTTCGGATTCCAGTTGCCTGATGCCACAGGGGTATCAGCTTCTGATTTCAATGTCACCGGCTATTCCCTCACTGAAGGAATTGTAACCCTCAACCCAAACAATACTGAATCGGGACAGACTAAACCAACTGTTATTGTTTTTGACAATACCTTCAGTTTGATGCCTGGGTTTTCAAATACACAATTAGGTCGACCTTATGTTACGCCTGTCGAAATTGAGATCGAACTGACGGTAACTGGCGGAAGCTATGAGGCCACGGATTTCTCCCTGGATACATGGAATCCATTTATTTTCATCGATCAAACACGCGGACGCGAGGTCCATTTGCTTGATTATCCTCCCACCGATCTTGCCAACCCGGCATTGCTGGGCACTTCAGATGATGCAAGCAACGCAGGGCTGAATGCCTTTTACCGGACTGCAACCAGTTTGCCCTGGGCGCTGGATTTTCCGGGAACATTTGACTATCCGATCGAATATTCCATCATTACCTATACCTATTTCCATTTCGCGGACTGGGCAGAATCATCTGGGGTCCTCTACCCCGATTGGTACAGCAACACTGCCGTTGACTATCGTGACGATTCGAGGATTTATCAGCCATAAATAGCCGATAAATTTATAAACATCTCTCTCCTCTTTCCCGGGAAATACTAATTTTGCAGAGTGATACGTGAAACGCGATATGCGATACACGATATTTTTGCCAACTGCCAACTGCCAACTGCAATCTGACTTTGTCTGACGAACAACAACCCAACGGCGAACATCCTGAACTTGAATCGGGAAAACTGGAAGCTGCGATCCACCTGGATGCCATGTATCAGAACTGGTTCCTGGATTATGCTTCCTATGTGATCCTGGAACGGGCAGTGCCTGAAATCCTCGATGGACTTAAACCGGTTCAGCGTCGGCTTCTGCATGCCATGAAGGAACTGGATGACGGCAGATACAATAAAGTTGCCAACATCATCGGCCACACGATGAAATACCATCCGCATGGAGATGCCTCCATAGGGGATGCACTTGTACAACTTGGACAGAAAGATCTTTTAATCGACACCCAGGGAAACTGGGGGAATATTCATACAGGAGACAGCGCTGCAGCTCCCCGTTATATTGAGGCAAGGCCATCAAAATTTTCTCTGGATGTCGTATTCAACTCAAAGACAACAAACTGGAAAACCTCCTATGACGGAAGAAATAAAGAACCAATTACGCTTCCGGTCAAGTTCCCTCTGTTGCTGGCAATGGGCGTGGAAGGAATTGCTGTTGGACTGGCATCCAAGATACTCCCCCACAATTTCAACGAACTGATTGATGCTTCTATCAAGGTATTGCAGGGGAAGGAATTTGAACTTTTTCCGGATTTTCCTACCGGCGGTTTGGCGGATGTATCAAAATACAATGAAGGCCTCAGGGGAGGTAAGATCCGGTTAAGGGCAAAGGTAAGCCAGTTGGATAAAAAGACCCTGGTAATCAACGAGATTCCATACGGAACTACCACTGAGTCGGTAATTGATTCCATTCTTACAGCCAACGACAAAGGGAAGATCAAGATCCGGAAGATTGATGACAACACGGCTAAAAATGTGGAGGTTCTGATTCACCTCGCTCCCGGTGTCTCTCCCGATACAACCATGGATGCCCTGTTTGCTTTTACGCAATGCGAGATTCCTATCTCTGCGAACTGCTGCATCATTGAGGATGGCAAGCCACGCTTTGTTGGGGTTTCGGAGATCCTGCGGATATCAACCGGTCACACGGTTCACCTGCTGAAACGGGAGTTGGAGATCAGGATGGGCGAACTGAACGAACAGTTGCATTATGCCTCTATCGAGAAGATCTTCATTGAAAACGAGGTTTATGAAGGAATCAAAAAGTGTAAAACCGACGAAGAGATAGATAAAGCCATCCGAAAGGGGATGAAACCATTTGAACATGAGTTTATCCGGCCTTTGAGCGATGATGATATCAAGCGACTCCGTAAGATTCCGATTGAACGCATCTCAAAATTCAACGCCAATAAAGCCGATGAAGTTATAAACGGCATCCGGGAAGAGAAGGAAGTTGTGAAAAATCATTTGGCTAACCTGACCGAATATGCCATTGATCATTTTCGACAGATACGGAAGAAATATGGTAAAGATCGTGACAGACGCACTGAGCTTCGGAATTTTGAATCGATTGAAGCCGTAAAAGTCGCTGCCGCGAATGAGAAACTCTATATCAACCGTGAGCAGGGGTTTGCAGGAACTTCGCTCCGGCGCGATGAGTTTGTTTGTGATTGTTCAGATATCGATGATATCATTGTTTTTCGCAGCGACGGGACCTTTATGGTGACCAAGGTGGCCGACAAAGTGTTTATTGGCAATGATGTGATCCATATTCAGGTTTTCATGAAGAATGATAACCGCACGGTCTATAACCTGATATACAGGGATGGGAAAAATGGAAAAATTATGGTCAAACGGTTCTCTGTGCCTGGCGTAACGCGCGACAAAGAATATACAATGACCAAGGGTACAGTGGGTTCAAAAGTGCTTTATTTTTCAGCTAATCCTAATGGAGAGGCCGAAGTGGTGAAGGTTGACCTGAAGCCTAAACCCAGAATCAAAAAGAATTCCTTTGATTTCAACTTTGCCGATCTTGCAATTAAAGGACGTAATTCCATAGGGAATACCCTCACAAAGTATGCAATCAAAAAAATCGAGATCCGTCAGGAAGGGGTCTCTACCCTGGGGTCTCTCAAAATATGGTATGATGACACCGTGATGAGACTGAATACTGAGGAGAGAGGGACATTGCTTGGAGCATTCTCTGGTGCCGACAGGATCATCATTTTCACCCGGTCGGGGCATTACAGGTTCAGCTCGTACGATCTCTCCGCGCACTTCGATGAGGATATGTACCGGATCGAAAAATATGATCCTCAGAGAGTTTATACAGTCATCTATCTGGAACCCAAAACGAAACAGTATTTTATTAAGCGGTTTATCCCTGAACCGACTGAGAAGAAGCCAGAGTTTATGGAGAGTTCCGATCAGTTTATCACTTTATCGGTTGACTTCAGGCCCCGGTTACAGATTCTTTTTGACATGAAACTGAAAAGCAAAGGAGCGGAAGAGGAAGAGGTTCGGGTTGAAGAGTTCATTGGGATTAAAGGGTATAAGGCAAAAGGGAAACGGCTGACAAGTTATCCGGTGAAGAAACTGAACTGGCTGGAACCGGAAGACGACAGTGAGCAGGAAGAGACGAGCCATGAGCCACAAGCCACGAGCGACGAGCCACAAGCCACGAGCGACGAGCAACTGGAGTTGGAGTTATAGGTAGTGAAATAGTTAGACGAGATGAAAATGAATGGCAAAAAAATATTAGCTGTTACAAACGATGTTTCCTGGATTGGTGTACTTGATCCGGATCTGATCACCTTTGATGTTGTGATGGAGACCAGGTATGGAACGACTTACAACTCCTATTTCATCCAGGCTGAGAAGAAGTGCATCATCGAAACCACAAAAGAACGATTCAAGGATACCTTTCTGGAGAAAGTGAAACAACTGACAGATCCTTCTGATATTGAGTTTATTGTGATGAACCACACGGAACCCGACCATTCGGGTACGCTTAAATTTCTTCTTGAAGTAGCCCCATCAGCGAAAGTTGTTGGCAGTGGAAATGCGATTCGTTACCTGAAGGATCAACTGGGGATGGATTTTCCTCATCTGATTGTCAAGGATGGAGACACCCTTGATCTGGGAAATAAAACACTGCGCTTTATTGGAGCTCCCAATCTTCATTGGCCCGACTCGATGTACACGTACCTGGAAGAAGATAAGGTTCTTTTTACCTGCGACTCATTTGGTTGTCATTATACCAGGGAAGAGATGTTTGACGACCTTGTTGGCGATTTTGACGATGCTTTCCGATATTATTTCGATGTGATCATGAAACCTTACAGCCGGTTTATGGTTCAGGCAATTGAAAAAATCCGGCCACTTGAAATTGACGTCGTTTGTCCGGGACACGGTCCCATACTTCGTACACATTGGAAAAAGTATGTCGACCTTTCGGAAAAATATGCCAAAGAGGCACTCGTTTTTCCTTATGCTAACAGAGTGTTTATCGGTTATGTATCAGCCTACCAGAATACACGTATGATTGCGGATGAGATTGCTGCAGGCATCCGGTTAGCGGGGCCCTTTGATGTAGATCTTTGCGACCTGGAACAGATGGAGACGGGGGAGGTGGAGCAGAAAATCATAGAGGCTTCCGGTATTATTCTGGGAAGCCCTACTTTCAATCAGAATATTTTATTGCCTATCTACCAGGCGTTTGCACTGATAAATCCGATTCGGGATCGCCACAAAGTTGCTGCATCTTTCGGCTCCTTTGGCTGGAGTGGAGAAGCTGCGAAAATCATTGATTCCGCAATGAAAATGCTCCGTTTGAATGTTGTGGCTGATGGATTGATGATCCGGTTTACTCCGCATAAAGATACCATAAGCCAGTGTCATGAATTTGGCAGATCTTTTGGGGAAAGAATGCTTGCCGCAACGAAAGAATTGGATACTGCCATGTAATAATAAAAACTCCAGAATTGAGTTATTTGACTATGAATCGAACGCTCTCCATTTTCCTGATCGCTCTCGTTGCAGGAATTACTGCCTGTACTCCGGAGTACAAGCTGGCTAAAGAGTTTCGTGAATCTCCTCCCGAATTTTACCTGCATATTACGCCTCCGGCTTCCTTGTTTAAGTACAATCACAAGGGTGAGTTGGTAGAGGATCTGAGTAAGATGAGTCCGGCACAACAGGATTCAGCCCTCTTCTATTCCAGTGGGTTCGTGCAGTATATCAATGACTCTCTTTTTCTGGAAAACTATGTGAATGGGTTTCTTGATGAATTGAGGAATTTGCATTTTTCAGTCTATATCAGTCATGAGATGGATTCGTTCCTTCTTGCTCAGCCGCAATCGTATGAACTATTTATGGCTCAGGTCCAATTAGATGAATATTTCAACACGTTTGAAGATGAGGAATATTTTTTCGATACACTCTTTTATAAGAAATTTAACCTGGATGCTGTGGATTTTTCTGTGTGGTTGGAATTAAGCAAGTTTGGCAAGACCGGCAGTGCGAAAACAGTTCTCTATTCCTCTCATATGGCTTCTGACAACCTGGAAGGGGAATTTCTTGTTGATCCCTTCCGGCAGGATGTTAAGTACACGTATACCGTAGACTCTTTGGAGGTTGAGGATGTATATCATATTGCTTCATTCCTTGGAAAGGTACATGCCAGTTACCTATACGATTTTTTTCTGAACCAGTACATTGCGTTCCATCTTCCCAAAGGGTTTCAACCCCTGGTATATTACCATTACAATCGCTACCGCAATATCTTTACTCCTGTTGAGGAGGAGCGGTTTGAACTGCTTGATGGAAATTAACTAAAAGGGAGAGTATGAGTGAAAATTTCTACCCCTCATACAAAGGTGGAGAGCTGGACCCCCGGGCCAGGCAATTTCTGACAGCTATAGCGGCTGCAGATCTTCCACCTTTATCTAAACTGACTCCGCATTTGGCCCGTGAACGGAATATTGTCAAAGCATTCTCTGCACCTCCGGTTCCGGTTGCATCGATCAGGGATATGCTGATTGATGGACCGTTCGGTGAGATCCCCATTCGGGTTTACACGCCTGAAGGAGATGGTCCTTTTCCCGTGCTTCTCTACCTTCATGGGGGGGGATGGGTGGTAGGTACTCTTGACGATTATAACGGGGTGTGTACGATTTTATGCGCTGACTCCGGTTATATGGTTGTATCGGTTGATTACCAACTCTCCCCTGAAGCCCGGTTTCCGGTTGCCGTTGAGGAGGGTTATGCAACCCTGGAATGGCTTGTTGACCAGGTTGAAGTGCTGAATATTAACCCTGAGCGGATTGTGGTGGGAGGGGATAGCGCCGGAGCGAATATGGCCACTGTGATTGCTATGATGAGCCGCGACAGAGAAGGTCCTCCGATACATTATCAACTCCTGATTTGTCCTGCAACAAACCTGGAAGACACGAATACCCTTTCATACAAGCAGTTTGGATTTGGGATATGGGTGCCTGAAGAGTTGATGCAATGGTATACAAATCATTACGTGGAGAATCAGGAGGATCTTGGAAATCCATATGTTTCCCCTCTTCTTGCCAGCGATCTCACTGATCTCCCTCCGGCATTTATTGTAATTGCCGAATTTGACATTCTCCGGGATGAAGCGGAATCTTATGGAAATCGGCTGCAGGAGGCTGGTATACCGGTGAGCATGAAGGTTTATCCTGGCCAAATCCACGATTTCGTAATTTTTGGCAGGGTGATGCCGGAAGCAAAAGTGGCGCTGGCTGATTGCTGTAAAGCGCTGAAGGAGGTGAGACGTGAGACGTGAGACGAAATACGAAATACGAAATATGAAATACGAAATATGAGAGTAGTATAATCTGGACTTTTTACTTTTGACTGCTAACTGAGAATTATGAACAATAAAAAGCTTTTCCGGTTTGCCTTTTACCTGGCGATCTTAACAATCGTCTATAACCTGGTTGAGGGGATTGTTTCTATGGTTTTGGGTTATTCTGATGAAACACTTGCTCTTTTCGGATTTGGTACCGATAGTTTCATCGAAGTGATCTCAGGGATCGGGATCATGATGATGGTGGTCAGGATATGGAGGAACCCGGGAAAGCCGATCACACGCTTTGAGGTGACAGCACTGCGGATTACCGGCATTGGTTTTTACCTTCTCTCTGCAGGACTGGCCGCTGGGATTATAATCAATCTTATTCAGGGATATAAACCCGAAAGTACTTTCTGGGGCATTGTCATCGCATCGGTCTCTATTGTGTCAATGCTCTGGCTTGTTTGGGCCAAGAAACGGGTTGGAAAAAAGTTGAACTCAGAACCGATTATCGCCGATGCCAACTGCACATTGGTGTGCCTCTATATGTCGGTCGTACTGTTGATCTCCAGTCTAATTTATGAACTCACCGGTTTCGCCTATGCTGATGCCATCGGCACTGCAGGCCTTATTTGGTTCTCCGTGAAAGAGGGAATGGAAGCGATGGAGAAAGCGAAAAAACGCAGCTATTCCGAATGCAATTGTAGCCATATTTGATCAGAACGGGTTATCTTTACATGATCCAATGGTTGAATCCCAGTATCTCTAAACGCACATAGTATGAAAACATTCAAATTGGCATTCCCTATCATTTTTGTTCTGGCACTGATCTCCCATACAAACACCGATGCCTGTACCGTATTCCGACTTCAGGCCAAAGACGGGTCTATCCTCATCACGCGCTCGATGGAATTTGCAGTGAACCTGCACTACCAGATTGTCGTGATCCCTCAGAATACTCCATTCGTCAGCCCTTTCCTGACAGGTACGAATGGTATGAAATGGAATGTCAGGAACGGGTATGTGGCTATCACCTCTTTTGGTTTAACCTATGGCTCTTCTGAAGGGATGAACGAAAAAGGTCTTGCGGTCAGTTGTCTGTGGTTTGAAAATACTATGACATGGCAGTCGGCCACGAAAGTCGATAGCAGCATTGCATTAGCCAGCGGTATGTTTGCCGATTGGGCACTGGGTAATTTTTCCACTGTGGGAGAGGTGCGGGATGCCATTGCGCATATCAGGGTTTTTGATTATACTGATCCTGCATCCGGGATGTCGCCCGATCTCCATTTTATTGTTTACGATGCGGCAGGCGGATGCATCGTGATTGAGTACAACTATGGAACCTACAATGTCTATGAAAATCCTCTTGGATTCATGACAAACGCTCCCGATTTTCCGTATCATGTCACCAACCTGCGCAACTTTATCGGGATGAATTCCGGCAATCCACCCAACCGGCTTCAGGATGGACTCACGTTGAATCCAACCGGACACGGTGCCGGCATGTGGGGAATGCCTGGTGATATCACTCCACCAAGCCGTTTCATCCGACTTGGTATCTATACGCTTTTTGCCGATCAGCAACCTGGTGCACCAGGTAACCTCAACCTGGGTCAGCATATCATCAACACATTCGACATTCCCTTCGGTATGATCACCGAACCTGGGGTTAACAACACAGTTAACAAGGAATCAACCCAATGGGTCTCCTTTCGTGACCTGTCAAACAACCTGTTCTATTTCAGAACTTACGACAATCTGACTCTCAGAAAGATCGATCTGAAGACGATCGATTTTACGAAACCGGGCATCAGGATCATTCCCATGTTTAGCACTGCTCAAACCATTGTAGATGTGTCTGATGCAGGAAAGTAGGCAAACAGCGAAATAATTTCACACATATTTATAAACTTCTCTTTTTCAGCAAGTCACTTCGTAACCCCTGGTAAAGAACGATCAGTCCGGCTGTCTGAACCAGGTGAAATATTCCATTGTGATTGAATTCCCAGATGCAACGAAAATGTATCACTTCAGTGGCCTGAATGGCTGCTGCAACGATGGTGATCAGGATACCGGCAGCCATCAGGGAGGCCCCATGGAGGCGATGCCTGGCCGAAAGGATAATGTAAACAACCAATGAAAACAACATCGCAGCAGCTTCATACAAGATAAAAACCAGGAAGGACCCAGGAAATATAAGGGTGACCAGATAGAAAAAGGTACCGATGCTGATCATCAGTGGGAGGAGGTACTTTGGCACTGATCCATTGGTCAAATCGAAGAAGACACCTACAACAAACAGCGAAACGGTAAGTCCGAGAGCCAGGTTCAAAGGTTGCCACAAGATGTAATTGAGCTCCTTCGACATCTGGAAGCCATGTGCTACAGCTCCCGTTATTGCAGCAAAAGCGAGCAATCCGAACGCCCAGCCCCAGATTTTTCCTTTTTTCGGATTATTGACGGCCCCGGCTTTCAGTGTGAGCAGGCAAACAGCTATAGCGACCAATGCCAGAAAAACATCTGTAACTGCTGTCGTTTGTTCGGTGGGAATGTCGATGAATGCCAAGAGAATCATGGGTTACATACTCCGGTAGCAATCGACAAATGCATTCCATTGCCGGTCTGTCAGAATTCCATGCAGGTCACGCATGCAGTCGTGCAGGCAATTTTTAAGAGCTTCGTCCAGCCTTTCATGAAGATGCAAACGTTGCAACTCATTCCTGAAATCACTCCTGAGTTCGGCTACCTTCTGACGGAATTCACTTTTTGTAAGGGTCCCGTTCCTGTAAGCATCGACCAACCTGAGAAATTCCTGTTGATATTCTGATCTCAGTTCCCTGTAGATTTGCCGGGCTCGCTTAATGGCATCTTCTTTACACGATCCATACCCCCCAAGGCTCTGTCGGATTCCTTCAGTTTGCTCTTCAGAGAGCTGAAGTCCACGAAGGCACTGGATGAAGGAATGGTCCCGGATGGAATACCAAATCGTATGATTTGTGGTGTTCGTTGGCGGGGCAGCCTCGAAATATGTTTCATCCAGCAGAAAATCAGCTGCAATCCCCTCATTCAGCATATCGATTCCAAGCGAAGGATTTTCAGGAAAGAGCTCTTCCGATGCCATCCTGTTCCAGGATTGATCAACGAGGAGGTTGATTTGATCATCTTCTGAAACGGCTTGATCAAATGACTGTTCTTTTTGGCAGCTTGCCAGCATCATGGTGCAGCATGAAATAAAAAGGGCAAATCTAAAGAGTTGATTTCTCATACCGGGAATTTTTTAGACATTCAAAAATAGATAATTTCGTTTTATTTCTACTCATCATTCCCCATCTTACCACTTGCTCCTCGCGTACGGAGCTGCAGATTGCCCGGAAAATTCCCCTTTCAGAAATTTGAAATAGCCTGCACCAGCTATCATAGCGGCATTATCAGTAGTATATTGAAATTGGGGGATAAACGCACGCCAACCCTCTGCAGCAGCAATCTCCAGAAGTGCTTTCCGCAAGGCCGAATTGGCCGAAACCCCGCCAGCGATCGCAACGTCAAAATTCGTGTATCGTGTTTCATGTATCGCTTGAACTGCCAACTTTAATTTCGACATTAAGATCTCCACAATCGTTTTCTGGATTGACGCACAGAGGTCATTCCTGTTTTTTTCAATAAATCCGGAATCCTTTTTTAGCTCATCCCGAATGAAATAGAGAATTGAAGTTTTTAGCCCGCTGAAACTGTAGTTAAGTCCCGGGATATTAGAACGGGCGAAAGAAAAACGGGAGGGATCTCCCTCAGATGCCAGTTTATCAATGACCGGTCCACCCGGATAAGGGAGCCCCAGGATCTTGGCGGCTTTATCAAAAGCCTCCCCGGCAGCATCGTCAATCGTTTGCCCTAATACCTCCATCTCGAAATAGTCCCGGATCAGGACGATCTGTGTATGTCCTCCTGAGACGGTCAGGCAGAGGAAGGGGAAAACGGGAACAGGTCGCGGGTTTTCAGGATCTTCCAGAAAATGTGCCAGAATATGGGCTTGCATATGGTCAACTTCGATCAGGGGGATACCCATGCCGAGGGCAAAACTCTTGGCAAAGGATGATCCTACAAGCAAGGACCCGAGTAGTCCGGGACCCTGGGTAAAAGCCACTGCAGCGAGCTTATTTTTATCTATATTTGCTCTTTGGATCGCAGTTTGAATAACAGGTACAATATTTTGTTGATGAGCACGGGATGCCAGTTCAGGGACTACTCCTCCAAATTCACGGTGGATATCCTGGTTGGCAATCACGTTCGACCGAACAATGGATCCTTCAACCACGGATGCAGAAGTGTCATCACAGGAAGATTCAATACCGAGAATGAAGGGCAGTGACATGGATAGTATGATCAGTTTGCAAAAACAAAAATAAGATAAAAACAGCAGCAAAAATAGTGGCTTGTTTGGTTACGGTTCTGATCTCTTTGATCATGACCACCACTCTTTTATTGCGCGATACATGGGTCCAGAGCCTTACTGCTAAACTGGCTGCTGATTATCTTTCTAAAGAAATTGGAACGATCATCCGTATCGGGAAATTCGACATCTCTTTCAGGAACGGACTGGTCATTGAAGATATCCTGGTGAAGGACCATCTCGATACGACCCTCTTTTCTGCTCAAATACTTGGAGTTAAACCAATCTGGGTCAGTTTATCCGGCAGAAATATCAGTGTGCAAAAGATTATTATCAGTGAAGGGGAGTTCCAGCTGATAAAGTATCAGGGGGACTCCATTCTCAACCTTCAGTATATCCTCAATTATTTTGCATCCAAAGACACGGTACCGAAACCACCTGACACAATGCCATCAGCCCCATTTACTGTTACATGCAATAATGTCGAACTGAAAGGAATCCGTTTTCACTACCAGGATGAAACCAAGCCTCTAGCACAGGAAGGTATGGATTACTCAAATATTGATGTTTACAATATCAACCTCGATATCAGTGGTTTCAGAATTGAAGGTGACACAATCAGTGCAACGGTCAACAGTTTGTCGGCCCAGGAACGAAGTGGAATTTATCTGCATGAATTTCAGGGTGACTGCAGGGTTTGCGGCCAGTTTATTGAGGTAAAAAACCTGAAACTGATTACCGACAACTCAAATCTTGAACTTGATTTTGCTTTTCGGTACGATGGATTCATCGCTTTCACCGATTTTCTGAAGCTTGTGAGGATTGAGGCTGATATCCAGCCGTCCGAGTTTGATATGACCGATATCGGATTCTTTGCCCCCGAAATAAAAAATATGACCAATCGATTCAAACTTGAGGGAGAAATTGCAGGTACGGTCAGTAAATTCAAGGCACATAACTTGCAGGTTAATTTTGGCGAGAATACTCTTTTCGACGGGGATATTTTAGCTATTGGATTGCCCAATGTGATGGCTACTTATGTAGACATGAAAATCAACAGACTTACATCTACTGCCCGGGATATCCATTCATTCAGAATTCCTGGGGACCCTGATACGCTGGTAATCCCATCCATCATTGATAACCTGGGGCTCATTGAAGTGAAGGGTGATTTTACAGGGTTTATTGATGATTTTATCTCACGTGCAACGGTTTTGACTGATATAGGAGGGATTATGACAAACCTTCAGTTGAAACAACAAACCAAAAAGGGTCCTCTGGCATATAAAGGGGAATTTAAGGTTACCTCCTTCGATCTGGGAAAACTGTTACAAAACCAGGACCTCTTAGGGCAGGTTACGCTGCAGGCTAACATTGATGGACAGGGCACCTCATTTGAGGAAGCTGACCTGATCATGCAGATAAAAGTCGACTCTGCCAAACTGTACGGATACAACTATAAAAACATTACTGTCAATGGTTCCCTTATTAAGAAAAAGTTCTTCGGAGATATTGCTGTAGATGATCCAAACCTTCAATTCACATTCCATGGATCGGCAAATGCCAGAGATTCATTGCCAATCTTTAATTTCGATGCACAAATAGCACATGCTCAGCTTTTTAACTTACACTTGTTGGAACGTGACTCGATCGAGGTTTTCTCTGCTTCCATTGAGGCAGATTTTAGCGGGAATACAATTGACAATATCAATGGTACTCTCAACCTGAAGGATATCTCTTACTGGGAAGGAACGAAACGCGCAGTAATTGATTCTATTCATCTAAGTACAACGATTGATCCGCTCATGCAGAAAGCCTATGAAATACGGTCTGATGTTTTGGATGCTGATTTTAGCGGAAAATTTGCATTCAGTAAGTTAGTCCCTTCAGTTATTACATTTATCCAGAATTATTTGGCCAGTTTTGAGATGCGAAGTGACTCAACGAGGAAATATCACGACTCAGGACAGGATCTGAAATATCGGATAGAATTCAAAAAGACTCAGGATATTACAGCCATTTTTCTTCCGTTTTTGGAGATTTCCCCAGGAGCATATCTGGAAGGAAATTACAACGAGGATAAGAAACTACTCTCGCTAACCGGCCGATCCGATGTCCTTCATATTCGTGGAATGGATCTGGAGAATTGGTTTATTGATGCCGAGGCGCACACCGACGATCTCTCCCTGCAAACAGGATGTGACCAACTGATCATGAATAAGTCAAGGCCTACAGATACAGTTTACGTTCAACTTGACATGCTTTTGATTACGGCCAGTATTCTCCATGACAGCATCCTCTATAAGGTAAGCTCTGATTCAGGGGACGATTACAGCTATTTAAACGGATTTCTCACATTCCAGGAAGAAGGAAGCGTGAAAATTAAACTGGATGATCTTGACCTGAAATTAGCCGGAAATTCCTGGTCTGTTTCAAAAGAAAATTATGTGATCCTGGATACGGCCCTGATGGAATTCCATGACCTCACCTTTATGAGCGGAAAACAATGGCTCTCGTTGAATGGACGGGTTACTCATCATAATCTTGACACCCTTGATCTTGAATTTAATGGGGTGGATGTTTCCCATCTTGATTATTTGTTGTCTAATCCCAACGTTGATGTTGACGGTATCTTGTCGGGGAGTCTGAAGATTACGGATCTTTACAATGAACTTTCGATCTATTCAAATCTTAAACTTAACAATTTTATCCTCAACAAGCAACCCCTTGGAGATGCTGTTTTTCAGATAAATTATAACCAGGCCGAAGAGAAATTTGATGTACTTTCAGAGATAATATATACCGGCAATGCAGGCCAGAATATCCCGTTCTCATTAAAAGGCAGTATTTTTAACACCAAACCGGAACCCCGTTTTGATCTCGACCTGAAGCTGAAGAATCTAAATCTCAAGATGTTGCATCCTTTTGTCGCAAGTTTCATGTCCAAACTTACCGGATTGGCTTCCGGGGAGGTAAAGATCACCGGAACGTTAAATGAACCCTCGTTGCAAGGAGAGTTGAATCTGATGCGTACCGAATTCAAGATCAATTATCTCAATGTACCCTATTCCCTTTCGGATGTCATTCAGATTAAGCCGGATAAGTTTGATTTCGACAATATCGTACTGTATGACTCTCTTGGAAACAAAGCATTTCTGAACGGCTCCATCGATCACAATTATTTCAAGGAGATACGACTCAATCTGGCGATCAGCATGGACGATTTTTCTGCATTCAGGAACACGTTTGCACAGAATTCGACATTTTTTGGCAATGCCAGAGCAAGCGGAGAAGTGAACATTACAGGGCCATTGGATAACATCTTTGTGGATGTAGTGGCAAGCACGGGTCATAAAACCCATGTCACCATACCAATTAGCCTTACACAGAGTATCGGACAGGTGGATTACATTGTTTTTAAACAATCGGTGCAGGATTCATTGGAGGCGCTAGAAGGTCCCACCAGCTTACGTCCGGCAACAGGACTGACCCTTGCTTTAAGCCTGGATGTACAATCGGATGCACAGGTAGAAGTATTATTCCCGGACCGACTTGGAAACATCAAGGCTACAGGCACAGGGACCCTCAGCATGGGAATGACACCAACCACCCCTTTTTATCTTTATGGAAGCTATTCTATCAATAAGGGATCTTTTCTCTTTCAGATGAAAAACCTGATCCGTTTACCATTTGCCATCAAAGAGGGGAGCTCAATTTCCTGGACAGGTGATCCGGCGGATGCAACGATATCATTATCAGCTATTTATAAAACAAAGGTACCTTTAACCGGACTAAGTGCAGAGACATCAAACATTCAGGGAAGGATTCCGGTTGAGTGCATCATCCGCCTCAACGGGAAGCTGATGAATCCGGTTATGTCATTCGGCCTGGAATTGCCAAATGCCCAGGCGAATGAACGTAACCTTGTATTTAACGCCATTGATACCAACAACACCTCTGAGATGACACAACAGGTGTTGTACATCCTGGTAATGAACCAGTTTAAGCCAGTTGCCGGTGGTACTGGAGGTTCGGTTGATGTGAGCGGAACTTCGCTTTCCATTGTGACGAATCAGATTAACAGCTGGCTCTCTGGAATGACGCAAAACCTGAACATCGGGGTTAACTATAATCCCGGATCTTCAACAACCAGTCAGGACATTGACATGACGGTGTCAACCCAATTGTTTAATGACCGTTTATTGATTGATGGTACCTTTGGAATGTCATCCTATAAAAACACTACATCCGCCCAGGCCAGCACAATCGTTGGCGATATCAATATTGAATACATCCTGACCAAAAACAGGAGGTGGCGGATCAGGGCGTTTAACCGGACCAATACAATCGATCTGCTCTATAATAATGCTCCTTACACACAAGGTGTTGGTATCTCCTACCAGCGCGACTTCTACACGTGGAAGGAGCTGTTTAAAAAATCAACCACCAAGAAGCAAACTCCGACCGACAACTAATATCCAATTTCTCAATTACCCTGAACCCTGAACCCTGAACCCATTTAATCATGAAACCCTGTATCTATATTTTTCGTTGTCTCCTGTTTTGTTTCCCAATTGGACTCTTCTCACAGATCGTTGTCGATCAATCGGATATGCCGGGAGTAGGAGATACCCTTCGGGTAAGCATAACAAGCATCGTTCCTTCGAATTATGCAGTATCAGGGAGCAACATTATTTGGGATTTTTCGGTACTGGAGGCAATGAACCAACGTGTAGATACCTTCGTGGCAGCAAACAGTACTCCACCCGAGTATTGGCTTTTCTTTCTCTTTGGAGGGGTTTCTAATCTTGCCAGTCCACAGGGAAACAGTGAGTTCTTTCCAGGATTTCCGGTTAGCCAGTTCTATACATTTTATAAGAATTCAAGCGATGCATTTGTTGATAACGGATTTGCATTCAAAATCCAGGGGAGTCCGCTCCCCGTAAAGTATGACGTCCCGGATAAGTACTACGCTTTTCCATTGGATACCAACAGCAGCTGGGCTTCGTCATCCTCCTTTGGTTTTGAGTTTCCGGGCATGTTCTATTTTTCAACACATCGGGCGCGGACTTCATTCGTGGATGGTTGGGGTACGGTAATCACACCATTTGGTACGTTCCAGTCCATTCGGATTCGAAGTGATCTGGTACAAAATGACAGCATTTATATTGATTCACTTAGTTTTGGTATTGGAATGACCAGAAACATCACAGAATATAAATGGCTCGCAAAAAACATGGGGATTCCGGTTTTGCAGATAAACAGTGAAGGGTTGCTCACAACCGCAACATACCGCGATAGTACAAGGCTGTCAACCCTCCCGCTTTCTGTCTCCCTGGGACCTGATACAACAGTGAATAAGGGCGCAACCATTACGTTACATGCATCGGTATCGGGAGGAGTACCACCTTACCGGTTTTTCTGGAGCACTCTTGATACAAGCCAGTCGATAACTGTCAGTTTGGACTCTACACGATCCTTTGGGATCGTGGCAATCGACGGGTTGAATAAATTCGCCTCAGACCAGAAACTGGTAACAGTCGTCTCTCCTGGCATTGAAGAGATGGACACCCGTCCATTAACGATCTTTCCGAATCCTTCAGATGGCGTGATTCAGATCTCCTCTCCGGAAAAGTTCAGAACGGGAGAGATCCAGGTGTTTAATTGGAGCGGGAAAAAGATACTTAGTCAATCGGTGGTTACCCTACCTGAACTCATTGATCTGGATATTTCATCCTTTGCGTCTGGAGTCTATGTGATTCGGTTGGTCACCGGAGATCATGTGTTTCAGGGTAAAGTGATATTGAAATGAGTTTCAACGTCTACCGAAGTTCAGCCGGATCCGGAAAAACATTTTCGCTGGTCAGGGAGTACCTGAAGATGGTATTGAAACATCCTCCAGATTTCAGGCATATCCTGGCAA
>Ga0351968_1022_pt1 | contig 28887 bp, 25 predicted proteins | sample BONcelHFGM3001D5_FD_206755 | JGI IMG/M metagenome (GOLD analysis project Ga0351968, IMG submission 206755) | Enriched cells from coal bed in the Powder River Basin, Montana, United States - BONCAT cells FGM rep1 HSBNCT.FGM.300.1.D5 ...
ACAACTAAGGAGAAGTTCCGGTAACTCTGGTTCCCGATCAACCTGAGGAGGCCAGGGAGCCACTCGGGTTCATCCATAACGGGGAGTGCAACATAAATGTGCGAAAATTGAATCAATTCGATAATTTCTGGAAGAGGCTATCGTCACTGATAATATCCAGGGCCCTCATCACCTCCGGATCCATCTCGTTAACAATGACATAGAAGGATGTGATATCATACAACTTTTGTGCGATCAATCCTTTGATTTGAGCCTTGATCAATGGTTCAGAGATTGTAAACTGCTCTTCATTCCTCTCCATGCCTGCCTCGTTTGTCGCTTTAAAGAAGAGATCCATCAGCGATTCATCAATGTTAAAATTTGCTTTAAAGGATGCGAAATCAGGATACTTCTTTAACATCTCCTGCCTATTGTTATCAACAAAGTCGCTGACCAAAGGATTTACAATATTATTTCTTCTCATGTCCATATAATAATCTGTCAGGAAGGTAGAATCCCACGGGATGAAGACATCAGGCATAATCCCTCCTCCGCCATATACAGTGCGGCCATTCGCAGTATGGTATTTCAGTGAATCAGGAAGCTTGATGCTATCCGCATGAATCAGTTCACCGTGCCTGTATCTGTTGGCAAAATCCTTGTAATACTCTTCAACTCCGTTTTTGTATGGTTTTTGAATAAACCTGCCGGAAGGTGTATGGTACCTGGCTGTGGTAAGCCTGATTTGTGATGTATCGGGAAGGTTGTAAGGCCTCTGAACCAGCCCCTTTCCAAAAGAACGGCGTCCAACAATCAATCCCCGGTCCCAGTCCTGAATGGCACCGGCAACAATTTCGCTGGAAGAGGCACTATTCTCGTTGATCATTATCACAAGTTTCCCTTCTTCGAAATTACCCCTGAATGTGGAGTAGAAATTCTCCCTCGTGCTTCTCATGCCTTCGGTATACACGATAATTTTACCCAATCCAAGGAATTCATCGGAGAGTTCAATGGTAGGAGCCATGTATCCTCCGGCGTTATTTCGCAAATCAAGGATGAGGCTTTTCATTCCTTCGCCCTTCAACTTTTTAACGGCATTCTGGAATTCCTGGGTTGTGGTTAATGAGAATCGGTTGAGATTGATATAACCCACCCTGGGAGTAATCATGTAAACCGCATCAATACTGTTGACAGGGATTTTATCCCGTACAATAACGTACTCGAGTAATCCTGGTTTTCCTTTGCGATAGATGGACACCTGTACCTTGGTTCCTTTTTTCCCGCGTAGATGATCGAGAACGAACTGGTTGGTCACATGGCTCCCGACAACATCTTCATGGTCAATTTTCACAATTTTATCGCCCGAAATAATTCCGAGTTTTTCAGAGGGTCCTCCTGTTAGCGGGTGTACCACAACAATCGTATCTCTGAGAATCTCAAACTGAATTCCAACTCCTTCAAAATTTCCCTGCAATGGTTCATTGGCACGTTGCAACTCCTCCTTCGGGATATAGATCGAGTGGGGGTCGAGTTCTTTAAGCATCTCAACAATAGCGGTCTCGGCCAGCTTATTGTTATCCACCGTATCAACATACGCGTAATCGATGATCTGCATCGCCACCTGCATCTTTCTGAGAGCTTCGTTGGAATTATTATTCTGGGCTGTAAGAAACAATGGAAACGCGGATAAAACCAGGAGATAAAGAATTGACTGATAGGACAAAAAGGAAGTGATTTTCATGATGATTCGATTGATTTATTCGTTCTTTAAAAGGAAGGTCAAAGGTAGGTTTTTTTACCGGATACCTCATGCAACGCCTTTTTCACTAATTTTAACTGCCAAAAGAGGGAATTATTGCCATCATGGATCCTGAAAAGAAGCAAGTAATCAGAAGCCTGTTTTTTCCGGCTATCTTCGTGTTTGTCATCTGGCTGGTCAAGGCTCTTGAAGTGATCCTCGACACTTCATTTGCCGGATACGGGATGTTTCCCCTGCAGTGGAAAGGGTTGATCGGGATCATCACCATGCCCCTGATCCATGCGGGCTGGAGCCACCTGTTTGCCAACTCAGTCCCGCTGTTTCTGCTGACAGCATTGCTTTTTTACTCCTATCGCGAGATCGCCTGGCAGGTACTGATCCTGATCTATCTGATCTCGGGCCTGTGGGTCTGGTTTCTCGGGGAGACCGGGTCGCTGCATATCGGCGCCAGCGGAGTGGTTTACGGATTGGCCGCTTTTTTGTTCACGAGCGGCATCATCCGGAGGGAGATCAAACTCATGGCTATCACACTGTTGGTCGCCTTTCTTTACGGAGGAATGATCTGGGGAGTATTTCCTCAGTTCTTTCCCGCCGAGCGGATCTCATGGGAGGGCCATCTGATGGGTATGCTGATCGGCACCATTCTGGCCATCTACTTCCGGAATCTTGGGCCCCAACGGCCCCGGCATGAATGGGAAGACGAAATGAATGACGAAGATGACGATCCCTTTTCCGGCTACCATCCCGATGACCCCGCCGCTCCAAAACCACCGGAGATCAGTTACCATTACAGGGACACGGATACAAATAATCAATAATCAAAAAAGTCAAATAACAAATAAATTATAATTGATCAAAATTCAATTTTCGAAAGGATTTATTTTGATCTCTCTAAAATTGAAGCGAATATTCTCTTTAATTCATTTGCTTCAGTGAGTAAGATTTCCGCCTCTTTTGTGTAATGGGTGGAATTATTTTCTTTTATAAGTCTCAGAAAATAAGCACTCTCTTTTGATTCCTTCAGGCAGACTTTGATTCTGTAATGAAAGTCTTTTTTACTAAGAGATTCGTTTGCCTCAATATAATTTGCACCCACAGAACCCGATGCTCTGATCAACTGTTTCCCATCTTCAATATTAGCTGTTGTACCGGGTAGTTTCTTAATGAAAAGTCTCACTCGTAAAGCAAACCTCAACGTTCTCTCCTCCAGGTCAAAAACACGTTTGGTATTAGGGTTTTCTGTCATTGGAATTTATTTGCTATTTGTTTATTGATCATTGGTTATTTATATCAAGGTATGGCCTCAATTTGACCAAAATGGCACTGTCATAGCTCTTTAGCCCTTCCAACTCTGCTAAATTCCTGATCCCTTTATGCTTTTTCTGGTATAGTGCAATCTCCTTTGCAAACTCATAAGGCATGTAGGGATGGGCAATTAAGTCTTTGAAGGCTATGGTGTTCAGATTCATCCGCTGGAGATTAGCTGTATCAACTGTAAGGTACTTCTCGATCTCCCGATAGCGGGCAGAGTCCATGCCGTAAACCTCCAATAGCTGCCTTACGGATGTGAATCCCCCCAGTCGTTTACGGTATCCGGTTATCCTGCGTGCAAAGGAGGGACCGATCCCTCTGAGCCGCTGAAGATCGAGTGTGTCGGCCCGATTAATTTCAATCACAAAGGAAGGGTCCCTGGTATTATGCAGCAATTTTGTTGAATCAGGAGGTGCAACTCTTTTTGCTTGTTCAAGTGCTACTTCGAAATTTGATATCTCCGTATTGAATGCCATCAAATCAACAGGAGATAATCGCCTCGATTCAGGAAGATATATCCTTATAATATTGATTATCATGATTATAAGCACCAGAATAATCATCCCCCTTTGTTCTCCTTTACTGAAAGAGAGGTAATGTTTAATGAGTTGGATCGGTTTCATAGTTGCTTTTTTGAGTCATGGGGTCATGGGGCGTAGTTTAATATTGAATTTTATTCAACAGTTTGGTTCCGATACGGCATTCCAGGCACCGTTTGTGGTCACAATAGCAATTTTTTAGTTGTTTCAGCGCTTGAGTTTCGAGAGCATTACGTGCATGTACACCATGTTGAGCCCAGGAAGAGATCATGGAATTTTTTTCTGCAGGGATCTCCTCCAGCATGGCGAGTGTCCGTTCGGTATAGACAGGTTGGTTGTGTTTGGTGCCAAATAAAAAAAGCAAAGGGGCCATCCCGTTGATGAGAATCAGATAGATGGCAGCCTTCCCCAATGTTTTAACAACAAAGGATGATTCCCGTTCGAATGTATAGTGCGAATCCCAGTAGGCTGTGGCTTTGGCTTCAAGGATATTCAACCAGTCTTCAATCCGAAGATTCACATTCATGATTTCCTGAAAGTTTTCTGTGTGATGGATGATATCAGCGAGCTGACTGATCCGGATGGTTGGAAAATTGACCGGTCTCAGTCGCAGGAATTTCCAAATGCCCTGTTCCAGCGGCTTCAGGGAATATTTATCTCTGTAAAATAGATATGATCTGAAAAGTTCCGCCGGATAATGATCAGTGCAGGAGGGTTTCAGCAGACCCGATTGTCCGAATAACAGAGCCTCAAGGATTGAAATATGGTCCCGATGGCGATGAAGAATCTTTAAGGGAGTTGACCTTGCTAGAAGCTCAAAGGGTTGAGCATTGACCTTACTGCCCATAGCACTGGAGAGCACCTGGTAGACCACCTCGTCCCAACGTTGACCAGCATGATACATCCAGGTCTGCAGTGAAGTGAGTCTGGCGCTAAGTCGTTCGAAAGCCAGTGAGGGAGCCCACAAACCAAACACCGATGAGTCGACTTCCGCCAGCTGATTATGACAAGGAATCCACTGTTTTTCTTGTAGAAGTGCCTGATAGGTTGCTGTGAGTTTAGCAGGATAGTTAGCATTGAGCTCCAAACATGGAATTATAACATTCCCCGAATCTGCAACCTCACAGTCACATGTGTCTACAACATGCAGAATCACATTATGATAGGCAGGATCTGACTGATGTCCATGGCGAAACCAATCTGATGCGCGCAGGTGAATCTCTACATTCCCTGCCCACAATGTTCCACTGATCCTGATCCGGGCATTGATAAAATCAGGACCTCCATCCCGGTTATATTCTCCCGGATGAAGAACCGTCACCTCCTCCCCGGAAACGCAATATAGCGGCGTTTCCAGGATCCGGTACCGCCACACATAGTGTAAAAAATCCTCTGAGATCATACGTATAACATTGAATTCATACCCCTTAATCGGGTTTTACCCCAAAAGGTTATATCTTCATATTTAAAAAATCGCCGTAATGAATTTGGTTACAGTCAATCAAACAAGTATATTTGCATTACCAACGCAGGGAAAGTTCAGCCATGGCAGATGTTGAAACGCTTGTTGCAAGCATAGACGACAAAGTACAGAAGGTGATTGAGCGGTTGCATTACCTGCAGAAGGAGAATGAGCAATCCAAACAAGAGATTCAGGAACAAAACCGAATAAACCAGAGACAAAACCAAACCATCGAAGAATTAGAGCAGAAAATAAACCTATTAAAAACAACAAGAAACCTTGAAATAAAAGAAGGGACAGTTGAAGCGAAAGTAACTATTAATGAACTTTTGCGGGAAATCGACAAATGTATAGGACTCTTGAACAGGTGAATATAGTGATGCATAACTGATGAGTGAGTTGACTATTTCAGTAAAGATTGCTGACAGATCATACAAATTGGTCATTGCGAGAGAACACGACGTGTTATTCAAACAGGCGGCAGATTTGATTGAGAAGAGGATGAAAGATTATTCAGGCAGTTATGCGTACAAAGACAAACAGGATTTGCTAGCCATGGTGGCTCTTGAATATGCGACCAACTTTCTACAGAATGAACGGATGCTCTCAGAGCATGGACAGGGACAGAATTACGGTCAGGAAGAGAAGCTAGCGAAGATCGATCAACTTTTATCAGATTACCTGGCAAGATAAGCCTTTTCGTTCTTTGAAAACCAACGATTTACCCGCATTATTCCCAGCAGTTTGTAAACCTAACATTACAAACATTAGGGCAAAGCTCATAGTCATGTAGGACAGGCCTCTTTTACTCTCTGCCTTGCGATGATTCCGGTTCGCCGGGATCGTCCCTTGCAGGGAGGATTCCGGTACGCCGGGACGGTGGACGTTCGAAATGTCTGGCGGCCCTATACGTGTCGATTCGAGGTTTATCAATACCTCATGGGATAGTGCGGGTTTTTTTTTCAACTTTCCCCTACATTCATAAACAATAAAACTTGTACAGCTATGGAAGTAATGATATTCGTTATCGTAGGGGTTGCAGGCGTCATCATTGGAGGGCTCATCACAGGAACAATCCTGAACAAAGCACTTGAAAGAAAACGTGATTCTCTCCTCAAGGAGGCCATGGACAAAGCCGAGGTAATTAAAAAAGAGAAGATACTCCAGGCGAAAGAGAAGTTTCTCCAGTTAAAGTCAGAACACGAAAAATACATCAATGAAAGAAATGATGAACTTTCAAAAAGTGAAAATAGGTACAAACAAAAAGAAGTTGCACTAAATCAACGGATTGAAGAGTTCTCCAAGAAACAAAAAGAGGCAAGCGCTATCAAGCAAAACCTCATGAACCAAATGGAGATCGTAAATAAAAAACAGACGGATCTCGACAAAATCATCGCACAACAAGTTGAAAAACTGCAGGCTATTGCGAACTTATCGGCATTGGAGGCCAAGGATCAGTTAATTGATACACTCAAGGAGGAAGCCAGGTCGGAAGCGATGATGCATATAAAAGACATCGTGGATGAAGCTCGTCTGACGGCAAATACGGAGGCCAGAAAAATTGTCATCGAAACCATCCAGCGCACGGCGAGTGAACATGCAATAGAGAATACTGTTGCCGTCTTCAACATTGAAAATGAAGAGATCAAAGGGCGGATCATCGGCCGTGAAGGACGAAATATCAGAACCCTTGAATCCCTGACCGGGATCGAAATCATCATCGACGACTCTCCTGATGCCATTATTCTTTCGGGTTTCGACCCGGTTCGCAGGGAGATTGCCCGTCAGTCGCTCCATAAGCTGGTTACCGACGGGCGTATCCACCCCGCCCGGATTGAGGAGGTTGTTGCCAAAACACGGAAGCAGATCGAACAGGAGATCATCGAAAATGGGAAACGGGTTTGTATCGACCTGGGGATCCATAATCTCCATCATGAGCTGATCCGGATGATCGGACGAATGAAGTATCGTTCATCATACGGGCAGAACCTTTTACAGCACTCTATTGAGGTGGCAAAACTCAGCGCCACCATGGCTGCTGAACTTGGTTTGAACCCTAAAATGGCCAAACGAGCCGGTCTGCTTCACGACATCGGGAAAGTTCCCGACAATGAGCCGGAACTCCCCCATGCTATACTTGGAATGAACCTGGCTGACAAGTTTAAAGAGAAGCCCGAAATTATCAACGCCATTGGTGCCCACCACGATGAAGTGGAGATGGACAACCTGATCTCACCGATCATCCAGGTATGTGATGCCATTTCAGGAGCCCGCCCGGGAGCCCGCCGTGAGGTTGTGGATGCCTATATTGAGCGGTTAAAAAATCTTGAGGAACTGGCACTTGGCTACGAGGGTGTCGTAAAAACATACGCCATCCAGGCCGGTCGGGAACTTCGTGTAATTGTGGGTGCCGATAAGGTCTCCGATGCAGAAGCCGATCAGCTTGCATATGACCTCTCAAGAAAGATTCAAACGGAAATGACCTATCCGGGCCAGATTAAGATTACTGTAATCAGGGAGACGAGGGCCATCAGCTTTGCGAAGTAACTCATTTTATGAATTCTTCTCCTGAAAACCACCAACCTGAAGACAAACTCCGGTTGATCGAATTTATGGTCGATCACGCGGCCGAAGGGATTTTTATGATCGGGAAAGATGGCAGGATCCTGTATGTCAACAATTCTGCGTGCCAGAAACTGGGATACTCCAGAGAAGAGCTGCTTCAGATGGAAGCATTTACGATTGATCCCAATTTCAAACAAGAGAAGATCTTTGAATTCTGGGAAAGAATCCGTACCCAGGAGGTAATTAACATTGAATCAGTTCAGCGTACAAAGCGTGGGATGGTAATTCCCACAGAAGTGACCATCAACTATCTGAAATATGGTGAAGATGAGTTACTTGTAGCATTTGTAAAAGACATCACCGAACGCAAAGAGGAGGAATATCTAAAAAATATCAGTTTTACTATTTTCCAGTCGTTCAACAAGTCGACCAGCCTGAATAAACTGATCCTGGCCATCCGGAATGAACTCAGTAAGATTCTCGATACAACAAGCCTGAAGATCATCCTGCGCAATGCAAGAACCGGAAAAAATGATCTTTTCTACGCCAAAGAAGGAAGCATCTCTGTAAGTGAGATGGACCTCCAGGGAACACTGGCCGGGTGGATCTTTAATAAGAAAACCTCCACACTTCTCACTTCTGACGATATAAAGCAATTACAGGAAGATGGAAGTGTTTATGCACAAAGTGCCATCCCTGATCTCTGGCTTGGAGCTCCACTTTTCGTTGGGACGGATGTAACGGGAATTATCTCTCTTGAAAGCTGGAGTAACGACGAACCTCTCACTGAACATCACCTTGAAATCATGGAGTTTGTCTGTTCCCAGATATCCCTCTCTATCCAGCGAAGACAATCGGAAGAGGCCCTGCGGATTTCAGAATCAAACCTTCGTGAATCCAATGTTTCTAAGGATAAATTTTTCTCGATCATCGCCCATGATCTAAGGGGCCCATTCAATGCCATTATAGGTTTCTCTGAACTTCTGCGCACCGATTTTGACACCTTCAGCGATTCCGAAAAGAGGACGATGATACGAAATATCCATGATGCCTCGTTGAGTACCTTTAAACTCCTTGAAAATCTGCTGGAATGGTCAAGAATCCAAACCGGGCGTTCCAAACCCAAGCCGGTTAGTGTTGATTTAAGCAACATTGTCAACACCAGTATGACCTTTCTGAAGCCTCAGTCGGAGAAGAAGAATATCAAACTCTTCTCCGGAATCCATTTTGGGACCTTGGCATTTTGTGATGAGAATATGTTAACCACCGTCATCCGTAATCTGATATCCAATGCCATCAAGTTCACAAACCCTGGAGGTGAAGTCCGAATCTCGGCAATACCCGAAGAAAATCATGTTGAGGTTGTGGTTTCAGATAATGGGATTGGGATTCAACCCGAGAATCTTGAAAAACTATTCCAACTTGACGAGTCTTTCAAAACCGGAGGAACTGATGGAGAGCGTGGAACAGGACTGGGACTTCTTCTATGCAAAGAGTTTATCGAGATCAATCAAGGCAGAATCTGGGCCACCAGTAAAGTTGGGAAAGGCAGTCAGTTCTGTTTTATCCTTCCTTCAGCAAATCAGTAAACTGCCCGAGCAAACGAAACCTCTGTGTAAATTCATCATGGAAGAAAGAGTTAACAACAATCAATCTAGGATGAAAAAAAGCCCCAACATGTGGAGCTTTGCTTGCGGTCTGGACCCCGAGTACTCGGGACAGGCGAGACTCGAACTCGTCCCGAGCACTCGGGACCGTGACAGGGCTTGAGATTCACTTTGATTGTATCAGCTTAAGGTAGAATTCTTTGTTTTTTTGTTGTTTCAAAAACCTTTCCCCGATAATTGCTTCTCGCTTAATCTTAAACTCCTCTATATATACTAGTTCCCATGGAATCCCAGTCATGGTATACCTGGATTTTCCTGTGTTATGTTGTTCGATTCTTTTGAGAATATCAGATGTGTACCCAATATAGAAGGAGGTATTCTTCTTACTTTGTATGATATAAACGTAAAACATTTTTAAAAGCCTTTTGCAAATTAATAATTTTCATTAAATTTGCACCTCTAATTACGGTCTGGTAGTTCAGTTGGTTAGAATGCCGCCCTGTCACGGCGGAGGTCGCGAGTTCGAGTCTCGTCCAGACCGCAAGCAAAGCCCTAAATGTTGGGGCTTTTTTCATATCGCCCTGTCACGGTCCCGAGTACTCGGGACGAGTTCGAGTCTCGCCTGTCCCGAGTACTCGGGGTCCAGACCGCAAGCAAAGCCCTTTCTCTGGGCTATTTTTATTTGGGCAACTGACCGGAGACTTTAACTATTCACAACTGAAAAGCGCAATGGTTAAGGATCTCGTCTTAGTACCGCAACTTGACACCTTGGCCCGGAACCATAGTCAATAGTATCCTGGGCTGGTACTTCAAGAGCTCGAAACCCTTTATGACGATATTCGCCAGCAATACGCTTATATTTGTTTTTATGACATCTATCATATATTTTTACATCTTAGCAGCTTTAAAGAGATCTAAAATATACTGATATGAAATTCCTTAAAAATTACCTCTTCCTTATTTCCCTCATAACGATCATGTTATCCTATCCATTTCTGGAGGACTTCATCTTTGGAAGTCTGGTTAGTTTAATTCTCTTATCCGTTTCTGCTTTTTTCTGCTTGTTAATTTTATCTATCCACAGGCGGGTCTTCTGGCTCATGGTGATCATTTCTATTTTGACAATCGGGTTTGATATTATCGCCATGTTTTTTACTTCATCAGGCATTTTTGCTATTCAATATTTCACTCTTTCAGTTCTTTTTTTCCTCTTTGCAGGAATCCTCTTCTATTATCTCATGATGTTGAAATCCCTCGCTTTCTCCGATATCAGCAATGCAGTTTCCGTGTATCTCCTGATTGGCATTGGTTTTGGATTTCTCTATGGCTTCATTGAGAAGATTCACCCGGGATCAATCGCATATTCAGCAGTTGAAACCGCGGATATTAGTGGAGATATGATCTATTATAGTTTCATTATACTTACCACTGTGGGATTTGGCGACATGCTTCCACTCTTTAAAATCACAAAAGTGCTGGCTATGTTTGAATCGGTGATTGGTATATTATACATTGCTATCATGATTGGCCGGCTTGTGGGGATTAGCACTTCAGAAAAAATCAAAAACGAAACATCTTAAACATGCAAGATCAAGCAATTCCTGGTTTTATCAGCCCGGTTAACAGGCTTCTCCGGATTACCGATATTATTTTCGCCGTATCCATGGTGGTGTTTATAATATCCGGAACACTTACATTTAATGATGCAGCCTTCTGGGAAGGTTACGACTCAGATCCTGCAGGTTTTGTATGGGGGCAGGCAAGAGAACTTTTTACTGCTTTTCTTGTATTTCTTTTTATTTCGATCTATTGGGTAACCCATGTAAACCAGGCGAAATATATCATCAGGGTGGATGGTCCATATATATGGATCAATATTTTTTACCTGTTTTTTATTTCAACCACACCTTTTCCCAATGCACTTAGCGTGAAATTTGGCAGTGACATATATGTACAACAATTTTTCAATCTGAATATGCTTCTGATCGGGTTGTCGGGCCTTTTTGCATGGTACTACGCAACGAAGGGACACCGGCTGGTGATGAAAGAATTATCTGACAAGCAAATCAAGGCAACCAGCGTGGAGATGATCATCGAACCATGCGTGGCCTTGGTTGCCATCGTTGTATCATTCACCTTCCCGGAATTGTGGGAACTCTCCCTGCTCCTTCTTCCAGTTATGTTCATCATCTTAGGTTTTGCGAATAAAGGGCCAAACCCTAAACAAGGCTGAGAACAAGCATCACGAATCCAGCATCTAGTATCCCACATCCAGTATATACGCCCCCTCCTCCATCACATTATAACACGGGACACCCAGCCCCGATGCCTGCTCCCTCCATTTCCGTGTGTTGTACCATGAGTTTGTCGGATCAATAACAATCTGATGAGGCGAAAATGTTTGTACTATCCTTTCTATGCTTACCGATGGGTTATTCCTAAGAATCACAATGTCAACATGTAGGCTGTCTGAAAGTACATATGGGAGTTCGGAAGAGAAAATGGCGATCCGCTGATCTGCAAACTGCAGAAAGCTCCCCTTCCGGGCAAAAAAACCAAACTCACGCAAATCATCGGCTCCCTGAAAGTGGTTGTCCGTTAGATAGGTCGTTTGTGCAGTAGTAATTCCTTCGGCCAACAAATACATCGAAAGCACTTCCTGAGCAAAGGGTTCATTGCAGGAGGCCTTGTAGTCCTTGATCGTTAACGCGGCATTTCCTTTAACAAATGTATACTGGGAAGCGCCTTTTACCTGAAATATGACAATTACGCTTCTGTTGGTTCGCTTGTAATCACGGCTTCCATTCATGATTGACCACATGATAATGAGTACCAAAAGGGTATAAACCCAAATCGTTTTTCGGGTAAACAGAAAAGAACAGACCACTGCGATTCCCAGATATAGAATCAGGATCTCCGGTAACGAAGGGTAAAAACCTGTGGATGTGGAGCCAGGCAGGTTTTCGATAAACCGGATGATTGAATTCAGTATGGCTACGATGATCGTTAACACCTTGGCGAGTAGTGCTGAGAGAACAGGTACAGGACTCAGGGCAAGTACTCCGATGCCGCTGTATATGACAAAGCTGGCCAGGGGAAGAATCAGCAGGTTGGTCAGGAGGAAGTAGTTCGGAAACTGGTGAAAGGTGTAGAGTGCAATCGGGAATGTTGCCAATTGTGCGGCAATGGAAACAGCAATCAACCCCCATACTTTGCGCGCAACCCATCCAACGGCAGGGAATAGCTGATAAACCGGCTTATAGAGGATAAGGATTCCGAATACCGCCAGATAGGAGAACTGAAATCCCAGATGGAGCAATAAGGATGGGTCAATCAGGAGCATCACCAACATGGATGCACCTACAATATTCAATGAATCGGTTTTCCGCTTGAAGGTACCACCCACAATAATCATACTTAGCATCAAAGCTGCACGGAATACAGGCGGAGATAATCCGGTAACCATTGCATAGCACCAGATTATAAAGATCATCAGAATCGCTCTGATCATAGTGCCAAAACGGCGTCTTTTCAGGAAGGCAAGTAATCTCTCCAGAAAAAGAAAGATGACCCCCACATGCATTCCCGAAACAGCAAGGACATGCATGGCGCCAGTGGCTGCAAAACCTTTTCTAAGATCCTGACCTATCTCACCTGTATACCCCAACAGAATCGCTGAGGCAATAGCAAACTCCTCTCCCTTCAATGAATTCTCTCGTAAAATATTCATCATTCGGTCGCGGAGTGTAAAAGCCCAACGGCGGATTAAGTAGCTCTTTGATAGATGGGTTGGTTTCCAATCGGTCGATTTTACCCACCCCTGACTGAATACCCCAATCCTGCCATAGTATGCTGCAGGATCGAAGCCATACGGATTGGACTCGTCCCTAACTGGCTTAAGTGAAGTTGAAACAATAAGCCAGTCACCAAATTGAAGATCCAGTGAGTTTGTATCCTTTTCGAGAAAGAGCGATACCTTCTCCCTCTTGATTAGCAACTTCCTGAGGGTATCAACCTCATACCTCCTTACGATCAATCTCACACTCCTGGAGGAATTGCCTGGTGGCTCGAGAATTTCAGCAGGAAAAATCTGATAACGTGAACTGCCCCATGCCAGCTCCTTGCTACCAATTAACTCTGCTTTGTTGCTTTGTACAGTGACAATACCTAAAATGATCATTAACAGGAAGATAGTCAAGCCTGGCATCCATCGCGTCCTGAATGACAGGTTATGAAACAACGTTAGGAGCAGTAAAACAATGGTAAGAGATCCCAGAACAACAATCAACCATGATATTTCAAACTGCCATCCTGATTCTATAAGGGCATAGATCACCCCGCCCAGAAATGGGATCAGCAGTCGGATCAACGGATAAGGTTTCCAGGGATTCATTGGTATTAGACATTTCTTCCATCCCTTTAATCAGGAAAAGAGAGAAAAGGTAATACCTCAGCGGCCACAAAATTTTTGGAGGTACTCTCTGGCGATGTCAGATTCCAGAGAAAGAGCGGCATCCCAGTCCTCACATGCGCCAACCAGGTCACCCTGCTTCTGCCGTGAAACTCCCCGTTTTGTGAAGGCCTCCTGATTGACAGGATCAATGTTAAGAACTTCAGAATATATCAGTTCCGCTTCATGGTACAGTTTGAGATACATAAAGGCAAGAGCTTTATTTAAGCGGGGATTAATGTCGGTGGGACGCAGGAAGATCGCTTCGTTAAGGTCAATGATAGCCTCCTCGTATTCGCCTCTTGATGCTTTGGCAGCTCCACGGCTGGAGAAATATTCAGCAGCGCTGGGGTCCAGATCAATGGCCTTGTTGAAGTCATTGATGGCTTCTGAGAACTGGCCTTTATTAAATCGTGCAAGTCCCCGGTTATAAAACGCTTCTGCAAATCCGGGTGAGTAAGCGAGGGCCCTCGAAAAATCCTGGATCGCCTCATCAAACTGACTCAGGTCGAAGAGTGCAAGTCCCCGGTTCAGATATGCTTCGGGATAATCAGCTTTCAGGGAGATCGCCTTGGTGTAGTCGTAAATGGCCCCCGAATAATTCTGCAGGTAGTCCTTTGCTACTCCCCTGTTGTACCATGGTTCAGGATACGATGGAGTGAGTGCGATCACAATGCTGAAGTCGGCTATCGCTGCCTGATAATCCTTTAGCTCACTCTTTACGATTCCCCGGTTATAATAGGGTTCTCCCTCTGTACTATCCAGTTGGATCGCCTGATTAAAATCAGCCAGCGCAGCCTGGTAATCACCCAGTTTTGCTTTCATGATGCCACTTTTCACCAGATCCTTCTGTGTTTGCTGGGCATACAAAAATTGGCTGACGATCAGAAATCCGGCGAGCAGAGTTAATCGCATGAAAAGAAAGATAATGGAACCGGTGCGAGTGTACATTGTCACATGTAAAACGTCACTTGCAGTTCTTAATGATCAGGTCGCGGGATGCCTCAATACCAAACGAGAGTGCTTTCTGCCAGTCCGAACACGCACCCGCGTTATCCCCAAGAGCTAACCGTACACGTCCCCTGTTATTGTAGGCATCGGCATAGAGGGGATCAAGTGCTATCGCTTTGTTAAAATCCTCCAGGGCAGCTTTGTAATCCTTTAAAAGCATCTTGGCTGCTGCACGGTTGTTGTATATTTTTTTATCGTTCGGTTTTTGCTTGATGGCAACATTATAATCCTCCAGAGCTCCTTTGTAATCACGCAGGTAGTGTCTGATCATGGCCCTGTTGGCATAGGCATCCGGATAGAGTGAATCGCACCGGATAACATCAGAATAATTCTGTAGAGCACATTGGAAGTCCTGACGCATGAAACAGAGCGCTGCCATATAATCAAAGGCCATGGGGTTAATGTTGATCAGGTCGAGGTACTGCTTCAGATCCACTTCAGATTCGTTGTAATCCTTCATCTCAAACCTGGAGATACCCCTTCCAAAGATTGCATCCTTGTTTGCAGGAGAGAGCCGGAGACACTCCGTAAAATCCTGGAGAGCAAGGGGAAACTGTGCCGAAAGGAGATAAGCAAACCCCCGTTTCAAATACGTATTGCCATTTTCAACCAGGGAGATGGATTGTGAGAGGTCAGTGATGGCACCTTTAAAATCCCCTGATTTTCCCTTCTTGGAACCTTCAGTATAGAGACGTTGCGCTTCCTTTTCAGCTTCAGTTAGTTCCTTCCTGGGAGGAAAAATTGTTGCAGGCGCCGAGTCAATGCCCATCGCTTTCATCCGTTGGTCTTCACTTTCCTTCTTATTCTGAGGGACTCCTTGCAACTGCTGGGATTGAAGTGATGTAACGAAAAATATCCCGAGCATCAGTGACAGGAGAGAAATCCTGAATGTAGATGTAATCTTCATTAGTCTGTTAATTTTGTATAGGTTAACTTAATTATCCTCTAAATATTGTATCATCAGTGACGCGGTTCGGCCGGATGCGCCACTTCCGCCCAGATTAAGGGCGAGTTCTCTGAAGTCATTTTTCATCTTCTCCCGGATGCCAGGATCCAGTAACCTTTCAAGCTCCTGTATAAGATTCTCGGGAGTTAGCATATGCTGGATAAGTTCCTTAACCACCTCCCTGTTCATAATCAGGTTCACAAGTGAGATGAACGGAACATGTACAATCCTGCGGGCAATCCAGAATGAGAGAGGATTGCCGCGGTAACAAACCACTTCAGGGGCTCCAACAAGAGCAGCCTCCAGTGTTGCCGTGCCGGAAGTAACAAGTGCTGCCTCCGCATGGCTCAGTAAATCGTAGGTCTGCCTATAAATCACAGGAATGGAAGCCTGTCCGATGATGGGTGCATAAATGCTGGGGTCGATTGATGGAGCGCCGGCAATCACAAACTGGTGTGATGGGAACGAAGCGACCACCTCGAGCATAATCTTCAACATCGTACGAATCTCCTGCTTCCTGCTTCCCGGAAGAAGAGCGATGATGGGTTTTTGAAGGAGGTCGTTTTGCTTCAGGAAGTGATCTCTGGCACTGATCTCTTTCCCCGGGGAGATGACATCCAGAAGTGGATGTCCCACAAAATCAACTGTATAGTTATATTTAAGGTAAAAATCCTTTTCAAAAGGAAGGATAACAAACATCCGTTCAACACAGTGCTGAATAACCTTGACCCGCGAGCTTTTCCATGCCCATAATTGGGGTGAGATGTAGTAGAAAACCCTGATCCCATTTCTTTTTGCGAACTTCGCCATCCGCAGGTTAAATCCGGGGTAGTCGATCAGGATCAGCACATCGGGCCTGGAGGCAAGAATATCCTTTTCGCAGAACCGCAGATTGCTCAGGATCGTTTTCAGGTTGACCGCCACCTCCCAGAAGCCCATAAATGCCAGATCGCGGTAATGTTTCACCAGCTCTCCTCCGGCCTGAAACATGAGGTCGCCTCCCCAACAACGCATGCTGGCGGATGGATCACGCTCTTTCAGTGAATGTATCAGGTTAGACCCGTGCAGGTCCCCCGATGCTTCGCCGGCGATGATATAGTATTTCATATGGTTATCAGGAGAAACTCCATCCCTTCAACTCTTCAATTGCGGGATAGTCGGTAAAATCAAAATTAACCGGGACAATGGAGACATAATGGTGTTCCAGTGCATGTTCATCCGTATCCTCCCCTTCACCAATCCTGGCAAATTCTCCCTTCAGCCAGTAATAGTTCTCACCTTTCGGGTCTTTGTGTTCATCGAAATCTTCAATCCATGTTCCCCCCGCCTGACGGCAAATCCTGATTCCTTTGATTTCACGCTCCGGGACATCAGGAATATTGACATTCAGACAAACACCATCCGGTAGTTGCTTCGACATGACTTCACGGATAATCCGGCCAGCATAAACCTGGGCAGCCGAGAAATCGGCAGCATGGTCATATTGAAGTAGTGAAAAGCCAATGGAGGGAACTCCGGCCATCGCTCCTTCAAAGACGCCAGCCATAGTTCCTGAGTAGATGATGTTGATAGAGGCATTCGAGCCATGGTTGATCCCCGAAACCAAGAGATCGGGGCGCCGCTTGAGAACAATTTTGTAAGCCAGCTTAACGCAATCGGATGGAGTTCCGGTACAACTGTATTCCTCAAATCCAACCTCTTGATGGATCAGCTTCAGTCGCAACGGATGGTGCATGGTAACGGCATGAGAAGTACCCGACTGAGGCTTGTCAGGCGACACCACAACAACATTGCCAAGGGGTCGTACAACCTCAATCAGGGCACGCAAGCCCGGAGCCGTGGTGCCATCGTCATTTGTTACTAAAATCAGGGGTTTATCCTGCATCTCAATGCTGATCTTGATCAGCAAAGGTAGGAATAATTTTTGAGGAGCTCTTCATATACCTCCTTCACCGGAAGCCCCATCACATTGAAGAAAGAGCCTTCCAGTTTCGAGATCCCGATGTATCCGATCCACTCCTGGATCCCATAGCCTCCCGCTTTATCGTAAGGCCTGAAATTATTGATATAATAATCGATCTCTTCGTCGCATAACTCCTTGAAGTAAACCTGCGAAGTGACATGGAAGAGTTTCTTCTTATCGCGCGATTTGATGCATACGCCGGTAATTACATCATGCCGCTTGCCCGATAATTTCTTCAACATCGTAAGTGCTTCATTATAATTCCTGGGCTTTCCAAGTATCTCTCCGTCAAGAGAGACAATGGTATCGGCTGCTACGATGATCGTTTTTTCATCCATCCGCGACACTTCGAAACTCTCAGCTTTTTTATCTGCCAGAAACGTAGCAATCTCTTCAGGCTTAAGTGTATCAGGATAATCCTCCTGAACGTCGGTAGAGATGATCTCAAAATCGAGGCCCAACTCTTTCAGCAGGTACTGCCTGCGCGAAGATTGTGAGGCCAGAATAATCTTAAAATCCTGTAATCTCTTGTTTATCATATTAATATGTCAAATAGACTACCAACAACGATAATATTCCGGTAAACATAATCAACTTTGCAAGTCCGCTGGCGAACCGGAAATCTTCCTTTTTCTTTGCACGCAACACAATGATTATCATAAGTAAAGAGGGCAGTTGCACGGTGAGGACACAATACCAGAAAAGCATTTCCAAACCTAACTGGTAAATCACAACCTGCACATAGGCCAACAGCCCCATGGTAATAACAATCAGTGTGGTAACCACCATTTTTGACCAGCCAATGCCGAAAACAGAGGGAAGCGACCTGGTTCCAAACTGTTCATCCCCTTTCAGGTCTTCAATGTCCTTGACGATCTCGCGAAACAGGCTCACGAGAAATGCGAATACGGCATAGGCAAGAAATATCCAGAAGATACCGCTTAACGTTATGATGACCGATGAAAAATAATCGGGGAACAGCCGAAGATGAAAAAACTCAAACAAGAGAACCAGCATGATCAGCGAGGCAGAGATAAAGGCTACAATCAAATTTTTCCATACCAGCATCTGTTTCCATCGTGCCGAATAAAACCAGAAAAAGAGGGCGCCGCATGGGAAAAGCAAGCCAAACCAGATGGATTGGATCCTGTATGCCAGGTAAAATCCAAGAATAACAGCAATGGTATTTACCAGGATGTGAATCTTCATCGCCATCCGGGGAGCAACCATGCGTGAAACCACAATCTGGTCGGGGCGATTGACACGATCTATCTTTTGATCGAAATAATCGTTGATGACGTATCCTCCAATTGCCAGCAGCAGGGTTGTTATAATAAAAATGATGAAATCAGGAAGGCTGGTCATGTACTCAGTTTGACCGCTGAAAAGAATCGGTTTAAGGATTCCATACCGTAGCAGAATCTCGATCAGCACAACGATTACCAGGTTAGGGAGTCTGATAAATCGGGCGATTCCCCTGATCCGTTCCCAGATCGTCAGCTTTTTACCATGTGAAAGCATCATCGTTCATCCATTTACCCTGAACCTTCATCACCTGCTCAATAACATCACGAACACACCCTTTCCCCCCAGGAATATGGCTGATATAAGCAGCTAATTCTTTGATCTCTTCTGCTGCATCAGCCGGACAGGTTGGCATTCCCACCTCTGTCATGATCTGGTAATCGGGAATATCGTCTCCCATAAAGAGAACTTCAGCGGGTGTGATTCCGGTTTTTTTCAAGTAGGCATGAAATACCTCAAGTTTGTTTCCAATTCCGAGAAATACGTCGGTGATACGCAGGGCCTCCAGTCTGTGAGCTATTGACTTGGACTTCGCACCCGAAATAACAGCAATCCTGTATCCTTTTTTAATGGCGAGTTGCATCGCATAACCATCCTTGATATTGGAGATCCGAAGCGCCTCTCCATGTTCAGTCATGATGATGGTCCCTTCAGTAAGCACGCCATCGTAATCAAAGACAAACGTAGATATCTTTTTGAGCTGTGCCTTATAGTTTGACATGTTGGTGTTTATATTGAATAATTTGTTTACTGATCAGGTCATAGATATCCTTATATGCCTTTTCGTTTGCAAGCAGTCCCAGATGCTCTTCTATGATTGCTGTATCTTCTCTGACAGCTGGTCCGGTTTGAAGTGAAAAAAGATCGGAATGCCTGACATTGGCGGCCGTCTGCTTGATCAGCGGTTTGAGCAACTCAAACGGGAGATCATACTGGAGCAGAAGATCTTCGGCAATCGTGTACAGGTAGTTTGTGAAATTTCCTGCAAACACAGCAGTCAGGTGGAGCATCTTTCGCTGCCGCGAGTTAATAATCTGTACATTGGTACTCAGTTTTTCGGCCAGGGTAACAAGCTCCTTTTCAACTCCTGGTTTATTGGCTTCAATACAAATGGGTATCCGGTCAAATGAGATATGCTTCCCTTCACGAAATGTTTGCAAGGGGTATAATACACCGATCCGGGTGGAGGTTTTTTGTAAAATATCAAGCCCAACAGAACCTGAGGTATGAACCACGATCCCCTTACGAACATGGAAATGTGAAGCGAATTCGGGGAGGGCATTGTCACTGATAGCCAGGATATAAAGATCGGCATCGGGGAGAATATTCCGGACTGAATTTGTATAGCTGGCACCTAATAAACGGGCAAGTCGCAGACCACTTTCTTCTGTTCGGTTGTAGAGTTGAACAATAGTAAGTCCCTTTGAAACAAGTGATTTGGAAAGATGTGAAGCCACATTCCCTGCACCCAGAACGACGATATTTATTATCCGATCCATAGATATTAACCGAACGAAAGTATAAAAAAAAGCAATGAGAATCTAACAGACTATAAAGTAGGGGCATTTCAATGGCAAAAAAGTAGGGGCAATCCATGAATTGCCCCTACAATAATTACGATTCCCGAAGAAGGGATCTAAGCCTGTGCTGTGGGAGTCCCAATATGGAAGGGCATCTCCCCTCCAACATCCTTGATCTCACCGTGAATCGCTTCATACTTGCCGATGTTTTCTTTTAGTGCTTTGAACAGCCGTTTTGCATGTTGTGGTGTAAGAATAATCCTCGATTTCACCTTTGCTTTCGGAACTCCAGGCATCATTTTCACAAAATCCACAATAAATTCAGAAGGTGAGTGTGTGATGATGGCAAGGTTTGAATAGATACCTTCACCAACTTCATCGGTTAGCTCAATGTTGAGCTGCTGTTGCGGGTTTGTCTTCTCTTGCATCTGTCGGGGTTTTAATCTTCGGATTTAGAAGCCATGAGGTTTTCATACTCCTCTTTACTGCCTACAATAAGATCTTCATATTCGCGCAGTCCGGTTCCCGCCGGGATCAGGTGACCAACAATCACATTTTCCTTCAGGCCGGCCAATTCATCCTGTTTTGCATTGATGGCGGCCTGCGTAAGGACCTTTGTGGTCTCCTGGAAGGAGGCTGCCGAGATCCAGCTCTTTGTTTGGAGTGAAGCTCGTGTGATTCCTTGCAGTACCTGCCTTGCTGTTGCAGGCTTGGCATCCCTTGCGTCAACAAGCTTCATGTCTTTCCGTTTCAGGTGAGAAATCTCATCCCTTAATTTCCGGGCACTGATGATCTGTCCTGGCTTAAAAATTTGAGAATCGCCTGGATCTTCAACAACTTTTTTACCATAGATCCAGTCATTCTCATCCTGGAAATCAATTTTATTGACAAGTTCCCCTTCGAGGAAGCGGCTATCACCTGGATCTTCCACATCAACCTTCCGCATCATCTGACGAACAATGGTTTCAAAATGCTTGTCGTTGATCTTCACGCCCTGCAAACGGTAAACCTCCTGAATCTCGTTCACAATATATTCCTGAACCTTCATGGGGCCCTTGATAGCAAGGATGTCGCTTGGAGTCATGGCGCCATCCGACAACGGGGTGCCAGCTTTTATATAGTCATTCTCCTGTGCAAGAATCTGTTTCGAAGTAGGCACGAGATAATGTTTCTCCTCACCTGTCTTCGAGGTAATGATAACTTCGCGGTTTCCTCTTTTTAGTTTCTTGGCAAAAGAGACAACACCATCAATTTCAGAAACGATAGCGGGATCAGATGGGTTTCTGGCTTCAAAAAGCTCCGTTACCCGTGGCAGACCACCGGTGATGTCACCAGCTTTCCCAACCGCTCTCGGGATCTTCACCAATATCGTTCCACCCTTGATCTTTGCATTGTCGTCAACCATGATATGTGATCCAACAGGGAGGTCATATGTTTTCATGATCTCGCCGTTGGCATCCAGGATATTGATAGCTGGGTTCTTCGCTTTCTGACGTGATTCGATAATTACCTTCTCATTGAAACCGGTCTGGTCATCTGATTCAACACGGTAGGTTACATTTTCAAGGATACTTTCGAAACTCACCTTTCCGGGAACTTCCGAAAGAATGAGTGCATTGTATGGATCCCATTCGCTGATCACACTATCCTTCTTCACCGAATCGCCATTCTTGTAAAAGAGGCGAGCGCCATATGGTATGTGTGAAGAGGTTAAGGCAATATGCGTAGTTTTGTCAATGATTCTCATCTCAGCCGCACGTCCGATTACGATCTCATAAGGTTGACCAGTATCAGGAACAAATGGAAGAGAACGCAGTTCATCGATCTCAAGAATACCCTCGTATTTTGCCTGAATCCTGGAAGCACTGGTGATATTCACACCAGCCACACCACCAACGTGGAATGTACGAAGAGTAAGCTGTGTCCCTGGTTCACCAATCGACTGTGCGGCAATAACGCCTACAGCCTCTCCCTTTTCAACTAGTCGCCCGGTTGCCAGGTTCCGTCCATAACATTTGGTACAAACACCTTTTTTCGACTCACATGTTAATACAGACCTAATCTCGACACCCTCGATAGGTGAGGTTTCAATTACCTGAGCTACCTCTTCGGTAATCTCCTCCCCTGTACCGATAATCAGTTCTCCTGTTTGAGGATGATAAATATCTTGCAATGTAACACGACCAAGGATCCGGTCGTAAAGTGTTTCAACAACCTCTTCCTGTTTCTTGAGCACGCTGATGGTCAACCCTCGCAGTGTTCCGCAATCATTTTCAGAGATAATGACATCCTGTGCCACATCTACCAAACGGCGGGTGAGGTAACCTGCATCAGCAGTCTTGAGAGCGGTATCCGCCAAACCTTTACGAGCACCGTGTGTAGAGATAAAATACTCGAGTACCGAGAGTCCCTCTTTAAAGTTGGAGAGAATCGGGTTCTCAATGATTTCACCTCCTGAAGCACCTGATTTCTGAGGTTTAGCCATCAATCCCCGCATTCCGCAAAGCTGACGAATCTGTTCCTTGGAACCTCGGGCACCGGAGTCCAGCATCATGTAAACAGGATTTAATCCCTGCTTGTCATTGGAAAGCTGATTCATCAGGGTGATCGTCAGCTTGGAATTGGTATGGGTCCAGATGTCGATAATCTGGTTGTAGCGTTCATTGTTGGTTATAAAACCCATGTTGTAGTTCCCAACCACTTCATCAACCTCCGCGATAGCATCTTCAATCAAACTCTCTTTGATCTCAGGCACAATCACGTCATCAAGGTTGAAGGAGAGTCCACCCCTGAATGCCATTGTAAATCCAAGATCTTTGATATCGTCAAGAAATTTTGCCGTATTGGCAGTACCGGTTTTCTTCAGGATTGAACCAATGATATCCCGAAGTGCTTTCTTGGTAAGAAGCTGGTTAATATAGCCATACTTCATAGGTACCACCTGGTTAAAGAGGACCCGGCCTACTGTAGTTTCAATGATCTTCTTAACGGGAAGGTCATTCTCAAGGGAGCTGATCCTTACATTGATAACGGCATGAAGGTCAGCACGCTTCTCGTTGTAAGCAATAATCACCTCTTCGGGTGAATAGAAGGTCATTCCTTCTCCAGCTACCTGATGTTCTTTGGTGCTCGTACGGGCCTTGGTCATATAATAAAGTCCCAAAACCATATCCTGCGAAGGCACAGAGATTGGTGCACCGTTTGCAGGATTTAAAATGTTGTGTGAAGCGAGCATCAGCAATTGTGCTTCCAGGATGGCAGCATGCCCAAGCGGGACATGCACCGCCATTTGGTCACCGTCAAAGTCAGCGTTGAACGCAGTACAAACCAGTGGGTGAAGCTGAATTGCCTTCCCCTCAATAAGTTTTGGCTGAAATGACTGGATTCCCAATCGGTGAAGCGTAGGAGCACGGTTCAATAAAACCGGATGCCCTTTCAGAATGTTCTCCAGGATATCCCAGACAACAGGATCTTTGCGGTCAACGATTTTTTTGGCCGATTTTACTGTCTTCACAATCCCTCGCTCCAGCATCTTACGGATGATGAAAGGTTTGAAAAGCTCCGAAGCCATCTCTTTTGGCAAACCGCATTCGTTGAGCTTCAGTTCGGGTCCTACGACGATAACGGAACGGCCCGAGTAGTCAACACGTTTTCCAAGAAGGTTCTGACGGAACCTGCCCTGTTTTCCTTTCAAGCTATCGCTGAGGGATTTAAGAGCCCTGTTCGACTCTGTTTTCACTGCACTTGCCTTGCGGGAGTTATCCAGCAATGAGTCAACGGCTTCCTGGAGCATCCGTTTTTCGTTACGGAGGATCACATCAGGAGCTTTGATCTCAATCAGTCGTTTCAGACGGTTGTTCCGGATGATTACCCGGCGGTAAAGATCGTTCAGGTCAGAGGTAGCAAAGCGTCCACCATCGAGTGGAACCAAAGGTCTCAATTCAGGCGGAATCACCGGGACAACCTTCACGATCATCCATTCAGGACGGTTTTCCAGCCTCTTTTGTGCATCCCGAAACGCTTCAAAGACTTGCAGCCGTTTCAGGGCTTCAGCTTTCCGCTGTTGTGATGTCTCGGTATTTGCCTTGTGCCTCAAATCAAATGATTCTTTGTCGAGGTCAAGCCGTGCGAGCAGGTCGCAAAGGGCTTCAGCGCCCATCTTGGCAATGAACTTATTGGGGTCAGAATCATCGAGGTACTGGTTGTCCTGTGGGATTTTCTCAAGGTAGTCAAAATACTCTTCCTCTGAGAGAAAATCGAGGTAATTGATTCCCTCTGCCTTCAGAACGCCAGGGTTGATAACCACATATTTCTCGTAATAGATGATCGCTTCGAGTTTTTTTGTTGGTAATCCAAGCAGGGAGCCGATCTTGTTAGGCAGAGACCGGAAAAACCAGATATGGGCAACGGGTACAACCAGCTGAATATGTCCCATCCTTTCGCGCCGCACCTTCTTCTCTGTAACTTCAACGCCACATCGGTCGCAAACGATTCCTTTATACCTGATTCTCTTATATTTACCGCAATGACATTCCCAATCCTTAACAGGGCCGAAGATCCGTTCGCAAAACAAACCATCGCGTTCGGGTTTATAGGTCCGGTAGTTGATGGTTTCGGGCTTCAGCACCTCGCCACTTGACAATTCCAGAATTTTCTCCGGAGATGCAAGGCTGACAGTGATACTTGAAAAACCACTGGTGACTGGTCCGTCTTTTCTAAAAGCCATATAGTTGTTGATTGACGATTATTAACAAATTTCTAACTTACCTGATACACTAGTCGAAGCTGACGTTAAGTCCAAGGCCGCGTAACTCGTGAATCAGTACATTAAATGATTCGGGAATTCCCGATACAGGCATATTATCACCTTTAACAATGGCTTCATATGCTTTGGCACGTCCGATAACATCATCGGATTTCACAGTTTGAATCTCCAAAAGGATATTGGCAGCGCCAAATGCTTCCAACGCCCAAACCTCCATTTCACCAAATCGCTGTCCTCCAAACTGAGCCTTACCACCAAGAGGTTGCTGGGTGATCAGGGAGTAAGGACCGATGGAACGGGCGTGCATCTTATCATCCACCATGTGGTGTAACTTCATAATGTAGATGTAACCGACAGTGGTTGGCTGATCAAATCGTTCACCGCTGAGTCCGTCGTAGAGATAAACTTTCCCGTTTTCGGGGAGGCCTGCCTGACGGAGGTAGGCATTGATCTGATCCTGGGTGGCTCCGTTGAAGATCGGTGAGGTAAATCTCATGTCGAGCTTCTTTCCTGCCCATCCAAGGATTGTTTCGTAGATCTGTCCCAGGTTCATCCGGGAGGGTACCCCCAGAGGGTTGAGAACAACATCAACCGGAGTACCGTCTTTCAGGAATGGCATATCTTCTTCCCTGACAATCCTTGCCACGATCCCTTTGTTACCGTGACGACCTGCCATCTTATCCCCAACCTTGAGTTTCCTCTTCTTGGCAATGTATACCTTGGCCATCTGAACAATACCAGCGGGAAGATCATCGCCTACCATAGAGGTAAATTTGATCCGGTTAAATTTGCCGAGGAGCTCTTTATGTTTGATAATATAGTTGTTTATCAACACCTTGATCATCTCGTTCTTATCCTTGTCAGTAGTCCATTTATTCGGATTAACCGTATTGTAATCGACTTCTGAAAGGGTTTTGGCAGTAAACTTGGTGCCTTTGGGAACTATTTCAGTTTTGAAATTATTGAAGACTCCCTGAGAGATCTTACCATTGACGAGAACACCCAGTTTATCAACCAGTTTGTTAGAAAGCTTTGCCTCTTCTTTGTGGAATTCGTCATCGATCTTCTTAAGTTCCTCTTTCTCTTTTACTTTTGCTTTCCTGTCTTTGATAACACGAGAGAAGAGTTTCTTTTCAATCACAACGCCCTTCATCGAAGGAGGTGCTTTGAGGGAAGCATCCTTCACATCACCTGCTTTGTCGCCAAAGATAGCCCTGAGAAGTTTCTCCTCGGGAGTTGGATCGCTCTCTCCTTTCGGAGTGATCTTTCCGATGAGGATATCTCCTTCGTTCACCTCGGCACCAATTCTGATCAATCCGTTCTCATCCAGATCCTTGGTTGCCTCAGCGCTAACATTCGGGATATCGTTGGTAAGTTCCTCAACACCTCGTTTTGTATCCCGAACCTCAAGGGTGAACTCTTCAATATGGATAGAGGTAAAGATATCTTCCTTCACCACTTTTTCCGAGATCACGATAGCATCTTCAAAATTGTATCCTTTCCAGGGCATGAATGCCACCATCAGGTTACGTCCGAGGGCCAGTTCTCCATCCTGGGTAGCGTATCCTTCGCAAAGAACCATCCCTTTAGTAACCTTATCCCCTTGTCTGACAATGGGACGAAGGTTGATGCAGGTATTCTGGTTGGTTCGGGCAAACTTGGTGAGCCGGTAGCTTTTATAGTCGTCATCAAAACTGACCATCCGCTCCTTTTCTTCCCTGTTGTATTTGATTACAATCTCATTGGCGTCAACACTTTCAACCACACCATCGCCTTCAGCGTTGATCAGCACCCTCGAATCCGTAGCCACCATGCCTTCAATCCCGGTACCTACAAGAGCTACCTCAGGATTTAGCAATGGAACTGCCTGACGCATCATATTGGACCCCATGAGTGCACGGTTGGCATCATCGTGTTCCAGAAATGGAATTAGTGATGCGGCAATGGAAGCGATCTGATTTGGAGCAACGTCGATAAGGTCCACTTTTGTCCTTTCAATAATAGGATAATCAGCCAGATACCTTACTTTAACCCGTTCTTCCTGCAAGAGGCCTTTTTCACCAATCGGCGTACTGGCCTGTGCAATAATCTTATTTTCCTCCTCCTCAGCTGTCAGATAGATTGGATCGTCATTAAGGTCAACCCTGCCTTCTATAACCCTTCGGTAGGGAGTCTCAATAAACCCGAGCCTATCGATCTTTGCGTACACGCAAAGTGACGAGATCAGACCAATATTTGGTCCTTCAGGAGTTTCAATCGTACATAGACGACCGTAATGTGTATAGTGAACGTCACGTACTTCAAACCCTGCCCTTTCGCGGGATAAACCTCCAGGTCCGAGAGCTGAGATACGGCGTTTGTGCGTCAACTCGGCCAATGGATTTGTCTGATCCATGAACTGAGACAACTGGTTGGTGCCAAAAAAAGTATTAATCACCGAAGAGAGCGTCTTCGCATTGATCAGGTCGGTTGGAGTAAAGACCTCGTTATCACGAACGTTCATTCGCTCGCGGATCGTCCGTGCCATTCTTGAAAGACCAACACCGAATTGGTTGTATAGTTGTTCTCCAACTGTACGTACACGACGGTTACTGAGGTGGTCGATATCGTCGATCTCTGCTTTGGAGTTTACCAGTTCAATGAGATACTTGATAATGGAGATGATATCTTCTTTCGTCAATACCTTGGTTTCCATCGGAGTATTCCTGTTCAGTTTCCGATTGATCCGGTATCTGCCAACATCTCCCAAGTCATAGCGTTTATCGGAGAAGAACAGTTTCTCAATGATCCCTCTTGCCGTCTCTTCGTCAGGAGGTTCGGCATTACGCAATTGCCTGTAGATAAATTCGACAGCCTCTTTCTCTGAGTTAGCCGGGTCTTTCTGAAGGGTATTGAAAATAATTGAATAGTCGGTAGTAAGCGAATCGGTCGTGTGAATCAGGACTGTTTTGATTCCTGCATCCACGATCAGATCCACATGGTCGTTTTCAAGAATCGTCTCCCGTTCGATGATCACCTCTGTCCGCTCAATCGAGACCACTTCACCGGTATCTTCATCCACGAAATCCTCAATCCATGTCCGAACAACACGTGCGGCGAGTTTAGAGCCGACAGCTTTTTTCAGTGTGGATTTACTCACCTTCACTTCCTGTGCAAGGTTGAAGATTTCCAGGATATCTTTATCTGTTTCATATCCGATTGCGCGCAACAGTGTAGTTACCGGCAATTTCTTTTTCCGGTCGATGTACGCATACATCACATTGTTGATATCGGTTGTAAATTCTATCCAGGAACCCTTGAACGGGATAATCCGGGCAGAATAAAGCTGAACACCATTCGCATGGTAGCTTGTGCTGAAAAAGACACCAGGTGACCGGTGAAGCTGAGACACAATCACTCGTTCGGCTCCATTGATAACAAAGGTTCCTCGCGGAGTCATGTAAGGGATCATTCCCAGGTAAACATCCTGGATAATCGTCTCAAAATCTTCGTGCTCCGGATCAGTACAATAGAGTTTAAGTTTTGCCTTCAGCGGAACGCTGTAAGTTAAACCACGTTCGATACACTCCTCAATGGAATACCTTGGGGGATCGATGTAATAGTCCTGGAATTCAAGGACGAAATTATTCCGCGCATCAGAAATAGGGAAGTTCTCGGCGAAAACCTTGAAAAGACCTTCATTGATCCTGTTCTCTGGATTGGTTT